>Ga0209061_1002080_pt1 | contig 27683 bp, 21 predicted proteins | sample Coa_R1_10_FD_187157 | JGI IMG/M metagenome (GOLD analysis project Ga0209061, IMG submission 187157) | Surface soil microbial communities from Centralia Pennsylvania, which are recovering from an underground coalmine fire - Coalmine... | ecosystem: Environmental > Terrestrial > Soil >... | reverse complement strand
CCTCGGCAGCGCGAATCAGGGCTGCGTAATTCTTCAATACTTCTTCCTGACCGCACGTCACCACAACCGGCTCGACGCCGATATGCCGCGCCACCAACGATGCCCGTGCGCTTTCATCGAGGTCCGGCCGAGGGATGCGAATGGTAAAGGTAGGGATCGGCTCGCCGCGCACCCGGGTGGCCAAGGCCACGACAATGCTCGAATCGACGCCGCCCGACAGATAGGAAACGACCGGGACATCGGCCCGCAGCCGCCGCGTCACGGCGCCGAGCAATACTTCCTCCAGGTGCTTGGCCAACTGCTGACCGCTGCGGACGTAATCTTCCTGGCCGCAATCGGGAAAATCCATCTGCCAGTAGAGGTGCTCGCTAACCTGAGCTGCCTCACCCCCAGCGCCCAGCTGGATGCGCAGATAGCGGCCGGGCGGCAATAGCTGAATGCCGGCGAAACAGGTGGCCGGGCCGGGCAGAGCATAAAAAGTGAACAGGTGGTTAAGCCCCTGCGGGTCCGGCCTGGCCTCGACCAGGCCCGAAGCGAGCAGCGCCTTGATCTCGGAAGCGAACAACAGCCAATCGCCCTGTTGTGTCCAGTACAAGGGACAGATGCCGAAGCGATCCCGCGCCAGGATGATCCGCCGCCGCCGGCTGTCCCACAAAGCAAAGGCGAACTGGCCGCGAAGCTGCGCGAAGAATGCTTCTTGATCGTCCTCCCAGCAATGCGGAATCAGCTCCGTATCACAGTGCGTGGCAAAACGATGGCCGCGCCTTTCTAATTCGGTCCGCATTTCGGGGTAGTCGAACAGTTCGCCGTTGAAAACGACGGAAACGCTGCCGTCCTCGTTATGGATCGGCTGGCGTCCATCGGCCAGTCCGACAATGCTGAGACGGCGCGAGGCGAACGCCAATCCGGGGCGTTCGAGGAAGCCGTGTTCATCCGGCCCGCGATGATAAATCGCTTCGGCCATGGCGGCGATCGCGCCGGCCGGTGCCGATCGGCGCGCCCCTGATAGATCAATAATCCCTGCGATTCCGCACATTCCCTTTCCCTTTTCCGGGCGCCTCATGCTGCGGCGTATAAACGTCGAATCTGACGGGCCAACAGCGCGTCGACCAGGCGCGGCAAAAAACGATTGACGCGCAACAGCCACCGCGCATCCCAACCGAGGACGGTCTCGGTGCGGTTTTTCCGCAAGGCACGTATAATGCCGGTCGCCACTTGTTCCGGCGGCATGCCCCGACTGACATCAAGCTGATAGCGGCCGGTGTTGCGCAAAAGGTTTCGCCATAAATCGCTGCGTGTCACGCCTGGCAGCACCAGCAGCACATCAATGCCGAAACGCACCATTTCGCCACGCAACGCTTCGGTCAAGCCGCACAGGGCGAACTTGCTGGCCGAGTATTCGCTCCAGGCCGGAATGCCGCGGCGCCCGCACATCGAGGCCACGTTGACGATGGCCGGACTGCGGCCGTTTCGTAGCACCGGAATGGCCAGGCGAATCAACTCCGCTGGGCCGAAAAAGTTGACTTCCATCACACGCCGCAAAATCTCCTCCGAGCTTTCGGCGAAATGGCACCAACTGCCCACGCCAGCGTTGTTGATAAGCACATCGAGTCCGCCGAAATGTTCGACGACAGCCGATAGCATGTGCTGTCGATCAGCTTCGCTGGTGACATCGCCAGGCACAGCAAGCGCTTCTGCGCCGAGGGCCGTGAGGGACTGGGCCAGCTTCTGCAACGGTTCGACCGAGCGGGCGACCAGGGCCAGCCGTGCGCCTGCCTGGGCCGCTTGCTCCGCCAGGCAGCGGCCAATGCCGCTGGACGCTCCGGTCAGCAGAATGCGGGCGCCGCGTAGTTCTCGACGCATGTTATTCTCTCCCGCAGCATTTGTCAAACTACCAAATCTTCCCAACTTATCCAAATTTAACTGATGCCAAGCATCCAGGCTTTATGCTTTCGCGCGAAAAATCAGAGCAGGGCTGGTGAGGAGGACAGTTTGCCGGATACGACCGTCACGATCGTTTCATTCAGCAGAATCGGAAACAGGCAGGCGGACACGTATTCCTTACCCTTCCGTGAAATCCCTCTCCAATTCTCAATAGATATTTTAGGGAGAAAGACGCTTAAGGGAACATGAGGCTGATTTATCGTTTCGCGCATCCCCTGCGCGAAACGATAAATCGACGCGGTGTTCAACTTCCCTCCACCTCTTTCTGCGTCAAGCCGTGCTGTTGACGGTGGTAGATGCCATCGAACAGTTGCGTGGATTTGAAGCGTTCATGGCGGCCATCGCCCGCGACAGCCTTAACCTTGCCGCGTAACTGGCTCAATTCCTCCTCGCTCAGCCGCTGGAAATGGCGCGCGATGGCGATGTCCTGCTTGAGCACCTCCATGGAATCGATGCCGCAGACCAGACTGGCGATATCCTGGCTGAGGGCGTAGCGTCGCGCCTCTGCGGCAGTGCAGACATGAGCAGCGACGAGGCGGCCCTGATGATCCCGGCCGCCGCCCAGGCTTTTCATGCCCAGCACGGCGACGCCGCGCCGGTTCGCCTCCGGTACTACCTGGCGCTGGAAACTACGATAAAAGTAGTCGCAAATGTTAATAGGCATCTGCACGGTGTCCCACGGGTGGCGCTTCAGCATCTCCAGATGGATACGCGGATCTTTGTGGCCGGTGAAGCCGATAAAGCGTACCTTGCCGGCCTTCTGGGCCTTGAGCATCTCGGCGAGGCAGCCACGCTCCATAATCCAATCGGGATCGTTATCGTAGTTGATCTCGTGGAACTGCACGAGGTCGATGCAGTCCGTACGCAGACGGCGCAGGCTGTCTTCGAGGTGTTGCTTGACCGTCTTGGCGTCGCGGCCGCAGTTTTTGGTCATCAGAAAGCACTTCTTGCGTTTGCCGTCCATGCTCAGCGCTTTGCCCATAATCTCTTCACTGCCGCCGTCGTGATAATCCCAGGCGTTGTCGAAGAAGGTCAGCCCTTCATCGAGGGCAGCGTGCATGATCTTGATGGCTTCAGCTTGATCCTTGACGGCGCCGATGTGCCAGCCGCCCAGGCAGATGATTGAGACACGCTCACCGGTCTTGCCCAGCGGCCGAGTCGGCAATCCCTTGGCGGAGGCGTCGTCAGCACCGGGAGCACCGGCGGTGAACGTCAAGGCGGCACCGGCGGCAAGCGAGGTTTGCAAAAATTCACGGCGATTGTTGGGGATGTCCATCATAGCGTCTCTCCTGAAAGTAAGAGTTGTAGGCGAGCGGGGTCGCGTTAGCGCCCCGAGTGCGGTCGCGTTAGCGCCCCGAGTGCGGCTCTCTCGGGGCGCTAACGCGACCCCGCTCGCCGATATTCTCTTCCGCCGGGGCGCAGATGGCAAGCAAGTTCTCGCTCAGGGCAACGGCAGCAGTCCTTGCAAGAAAAATGCCGTCGTGTCATACTGCACTTGTTATAATAGGCAAAGGGATACTTAACTCTGGCTCAACCATGTCCGCAGGCACAACAGCGTATCTGGTGGTTCGTCGGGAAGATGGCTTCGGCGATGTCTTTCCGCTCATCGCGGGCCAGACGTACACTGTGGGCCGGGCCACCACCAATCGCATCGTGCTCAAGGACGACCTGTGTAGCCGCGAACACGCTGAGGTCAGCTACCACGGCGGCCGATGGCGCCTGCGCGATCTCAACAGCCTCAACGGCACTCGTGTCAATGGCGTCCGCCTCGACGATGAATGGGAGCTGGCGCCGCAAGATGACATTTACCTGGGCCGCACGCATCTGCTGTTCGTGGAGGACATGGGGCAGCTGCCGGACCTGCCGCAGCAAAAAGGGCAGCCGCAATCCGAAGGCGTGGCCATCCGTAAACGCCTGGGCCAGACGCGCTTCTTGACGCCGCAGCCGGAATTGGTTGATGATGGCACCGTTGTCCCCGGACAGCGCCACGCCCTTAGCCGCGATCTGTCCTTGCTCTATCGGCTGGCCCTCGACATGGGTTCGGCCAGTACCTATGACGAGCTGTGCCGAATTGTTCTGGACGCTCTATTGGAAGCCATTCCCGCCGAGGTCGGCGCCATTCTGTCGGTGGCTCGCGATGATCGCGACGGCCCGCCGGCCGGCGTCCGCGTCCCTTCTTCCGACATCGGCAAGCAGCTCCGCGGCATCGAGTTGGAAGTGACAGCTCATCGCCACCGCGACCCCAGCATCCACGACTACAAGCGTGTTTCTGAATACGTCAGCAATGAAGTGTTGGCCAGCCGCGAAGCCATCCTTGCCGAAGATGTGGCCCGCGATCGCTACCTGCGCAGCCGCGAGAGTCTCAGCGATCTCGGCGCCACCAGCCTTATCTGCGCTCCCATCGTTTTCGGCGACCGCGTGCTGGGATTGATCCACCTGTACTGCACCAATCCCCACAAGGCGCTGGACGCTGAAGACCTGGAGTTTGCTGTCGCCGTGGCCAAGCAGCTGGGCGGCGTCATTCACCAGATGCAGCGGCAAGTGTCGCTCAGCGCCGAAAACCGCTCGCTGCGCGAACAGCTGCATGTCGAGAGCGAACTGATCGGCCAAAGCCCGGCAATGAAGGAGATCGAGCAACAGATCGCCCGTGTTGCCGGTACCAATGCCACTTGCCTGATTCGCGGAGAAAGCGGCTCCGGGAAGGAGTTGGTAGCCCGTGCCATTCATTATTCCAGTCAACGCAAGGATGGGCCGATCGTCTGCCTCAATTGTGCCGCCCTGACCGAGACACTCCTGGAGAGCGAGTTGTTCGGCCACGAAAAAGGCTCGTTCACGGGCGCTACCGAGAAGAAGATTGGCAAATTCGAGGCGGCCAATCACGGCACCATCTTCCTCGATGAAATCGGCGAGATGAATGTAGGCACCCAGGCCAAGCTTCTGCGCATTCTGGAAGGTCATCCGTTCGAGCGCGTCGGCGGCAGCGTGCCGATCCGCGTCGATGTGCGGGTGGTGGCGGCAACGAATCAGCCGTTGGAACAGGCTATTCAGGAAGGGCGTTTCCGCCGCGATCTGTTTTTCCGCCTGAACGTGGTCGAGATTCGCGTACCGCCCCTGCGCGAGCGCAAGAGCGATATTCCGCTTCTGGCCGAGCATTTCCTGCGGCGTTTCGTGCGCGAGACCGGCCGCAAGATCCGCGGCTTCACACCGGCGGCGCTGCGCAAGATGGAGGAGTACGACTGGCCCGGCAACGTCCGCGAACTGCGCAATGTCGTCGAGCGTGCCGTCGCTCTGGGCACAGGACCTTTCCTGGATGTCAATGACATCTGGTTATCCTCGTTGGAAATCCCTGCCGCTGCCGTGTCGGCAGCAAATGCAACCACGTATCGGCCGTTGTCTCTGGAAGAAGTCGAGAAAGACCATATCCTCAAAACACTGAATTACACCGACTGGAACAAGAGCCAAGCTGCTCGCATTCTCAACATCGAGCGCTCAACTCTGGATCGCAAGATCAACAGCTACGGATTGAAACGCTGATCGGACCGCAGGCCTCAGGTAGACGAACAGCCGAGGCCAGCCGGCCGACTCCGCCCCATCGCCCGTCCCGGCCTACTTCCGAAGATGTGCCCAAGGCACACAAAAATAGCGGGGTGCCTCTCTGGATATTGGCGAGCGGGGTTGCGTCAGTCGCCGAGAAAGTTTTTCCATTCCCTCCCCCACCAGGGGAGAGGGAAAAGACCGCTCGCCCGTAAGCCTTTCTCTACGCCCAAATCAAGAGGGATACCCAAAATAGCGTTGGTCTTCTTGACAGTTTCTTGCGTTTTTGTCATATTTGAGGAGAATGACATTACGGCTATGCTCGCGCCGTCACTGCGGCCTATCCGCAGATGGGATTCTGTTGCAATGGTTACAACCGTTGAGGCGATTCGAGCGGCCGAACCCCAACATCATTGAGGGGAGATCTCCCGTGTTGAACTACACCCGTTGGTTGAAGGCCAGTTACCTCGCGGCATTAGCAACAGTCCTGGTTCTGTTGCTGTCCAAGCCGGAGCCTGTTCGGGCGCAACGCACCCTCGCTTATGGCTTCTTACCGAGCGAGATGTCCATGGTAATGAGCAGAACCATGCTGGCTTCGATGGCGACTCCCATGTCGTCGTACATGAATGCCATGATGATGCTCTCGCAAGCGGGCATTCCCGCCGGAATGGGCGTCGGCGGCATGGGCGGCATGATGGGTATGGGCATGGGCGGCGGTATGATGGGCATGGGCGGCGGTATGATGGGCATGATGGGTATGGGCGGCATGTCTATGATGGGCATGGGCATGAACGGCATGTCCATGATGGGCGGCGGCATGATGGGCATGGGCGGCGGTATGATGGGCATGGGCGGCGGTATGATGGGCACTATGATGGGTGGCACGGGTATGGTAGGTATGGGCGGCATGATGGGCATGCCTATGGGCGGCATAGGTATGGGTATGGGCGGCATGGGCGGTTTCGCCGGCAAAGGCTTCGGCGGATTCAACGGCAAAAAGCCGCTTTGATTCACAACTCGATGCAACGGCAAAAAGCCGCTTTGATTCACAACTCACTGCGCCGATTTATCGTTTCGTGTAAGGGCGTTCCTTACGCGAAACGATAAATCAGGTCTCGCCTTGACAGGTTTTGTTTCTTGTGCGACTTTCTTTGACCGTCCTTATCGTCTGGACCCTCAGGAGGGCCAATCATGGACGGTCGATCCTCTTTGCTTGCGGTCCCCTCGGCCTCTTTTCCCGCTGTCTCTCGCAATTTCTCGCCCTCAGCGTCCGAGCCGTGCTGGCGTCTCTCTCTGGTATTGCCGGCCTACAACGAGGAAGCCGGCATCCAGCAGGCCATTGAAGAAGCGTGCCAGGCGCTGGAGGAATTAACCACTGCCTATGAGATCCTGGTTGTAGATGACGGCAGCGGTGACGGCACCGCCGACCTTGTCGCCGAGTTGGCGGCGGAGCGGCCACACGTGCGTCTGTTGCGGCACGAGAGCAATCGCGGCTACGGTGCTGCTCTACGCACCGGCTTCGCTGCCGCGCGTTTTGAGCGTGTTGCTTTCACCGACGCCGATTGTCAATTTCACCTCGCCGACCTGGGCCGGCTATTGCCGCTGTCCGATCGCTATTCCCTGGTGGTCGGTTGGCGGCAGCATCGGCAAGATCCCTGGCGGCGCCGCTTTCTCTCGCGCGGCTACAACATGCTGACCAGCGCTCTCTTGGGCACGCGCGTCCGCGATTGCGATTGTGCGTTGAAAGTGTTTCAGCGCGAGGTGTTGCCGAAGCTCTTGCCGGAGACGAACACGTTTTTCGTCAACGCCGAGATGCTAACCAAAGCTCGTCAGCGTGGTCTGGAAGTGGCCGAAGTCAGCGTACGTCATCGTCCCCGTCTGCGTGGCCAGAGTAAGGTATCGCTACGAGAGGTGCCCCGCACGTTGGCGACGCTGCTGCCGTTTTGGTGGTCGCACGTGCTGTTTCCGACCGGGCGAGCGGGGCATGGGAACGCCCCGGTGCGGGCGCACCGGGACATTTCCACGCCCTGTTCGCCGATCGTTTTTGGAATTCTCCTCTTGCTCGCCGCGACGCTGTTCTTTCTCCGCTTGCGTGCGCCGCTGCTGGAGCCGCAGGAGCCGCGCTATGCCGAAATTCCCCGGCAGATGTTCCGCTTAGGCCACCTGCTGGTGCCGGTGCTGCACGGCGAACCCTATCTCGACAAGCCGCCACTGTTGTACTGGCTGGTCATGGGCAGCTATGCCGTGTTCGGCGTCCACGACTGGGCGGCGCGTCTGGTGCCGGGCCTGGCCGGCGTCTTGACGGTGCTCTTGACCTATTGGTGGGGCCGCCGCGTTGTCGGCGAACGGGCCGGCCTGTGCGGAGCGCTGGTGCTGTGTTTGTCGGCCGGCTTCGTCTACCGCCAGCGCATGCTCAACATGGACAGCCTGTTGTGCCTGTGGGTGACGGCGGCCCTGGCCTCGGCGCATGCGGCCCTGACCCCCCTCGTGTCTTTCCCCAATTCGGGAGGAGACACGAAGGGGGTGCGCCAAGGGTGGTGGTTCTTATCGGCAACGGCCTGCGGCCTGGGACTGTTGACCAAAGGCCCGGTGGCACTGGTGTTGATTGCGATGCCGCTTGTCCTTTATACGTTCCTGGAGCCGCGCTGTGCCCGGCCCTGTTGGCGCGATTGGATGCTTTTCGTCCTGTTGGCCGCGGCCTTGGCCGCGCCGTGGTACGTCGCTGTAATGATGCAGGTGCCGGACTTCGCTTACACGTTCTTCTGGCGACACCACGTCGAGCGCTTTCTCAGGCCGTTCGATCACCAGAAACCGGCCTGGTTCTATCTGCCCGGACTGCTGGCCGGCATGTTGCCGTGGACGCTGCTGTTGCCCGGCTTTCTGCGCTTCCTCAGCCGGCGCTCGCTGCATGCGGCGCGGCGCCGCCCGCCGGCCCTGGGCTTTTTCCTCTTGTCATCTCTTCTATGTCTTGTTTTCTTCTCGGCTTCCGGTTGCAAGCGTCCGGCCTACATCTTGCCGGCCATGCCGCCCTTGGCCCTGGCGCTGGGCTGCTATCTGAACCTGCTTGTGCCGCGCCCCCGCCGTCAAACGGACACGGGAATACGATTGCTGTGGCAATGGCGCTCGCGCCTGGCTGGCCTGGCTACTCTGCTGGTGCTGATACTGGCCCTCGCCATCCTCACCTTGGTCGGCTTCAAGCACCTGCTCTCCCCCAGCACCGTGTGGATCCTGGTCTTGCTGGCTGCTTGCAGCTTTGCCCTCCTCTGCACGCGCCGCCTCTCCTGGGGCGTCTGCGCCGCCGTCACCTTCGTCGTGCTGACCCTCGGCGTCTATTACTTGCAGCCCGCGTACAATCGCCAGTTCGCCCGGCATCATCTCACTAGGGCAGATGGATGGTAGATTGCGCCTGGCGCCGAAAATGGCCAGGGGTCTGGCCGGTAGCACGTTTGAAAACGACGCTCAGGTACTCGGCGTGTTGGTACCCCGTCAGCGCAGCGATGCGGTCCAGCGGCAGATGGGTCTCGACCAATAATTGCTGGACGCGCCGCAGCTGCACGGCGCGAATTTCGGCTTGGGGCGAATGCCCCAGGTATTTGCGGAATTTGCGCTCCAGAACGGTCCGCGACTGCGGCGTCTGTTCCAGCACGTCCCGCACGCTTATCCCCCGACAGGCCTGTTCCCGGATGTAGCGGACGGCGGCCGTGAAATCGGGATCGTCGATGGCCAGCACATCGGTCGATTGGCGGGTGGCCACGCCCAAGGGCGGAATGAGCCATTGCTGTCGCGGCGGCCGGCCGCCAGCCATCAGACGATCCAGCAGGGCAGCAGCTTCATAGCCGATGCGCTCGGAATTGGGGACCACACTGGACAACGGCGGATTGCACAGCTCACACAAGAGCGCATCATTATCTACACCGATCACGGCCACCTCTTCCGGCACGGCCAAGTTGGTTTGCTGGCAAGCGTCCACGACCTTCCGGCCCAACCCATCATTGCAGGCCAGAATGCCCACCGGCTTGGGCAACGACCGAAGCCAGCGCTCGATGTCCTCCTGCTCGCGCTCCCAGACGCGCGAGTGCCGAATGCCCCACGCCAATTCGTAAGCCCCGCAGAAGGTTTCTGTGCTGCCCAGAGCAGAGCGAAAGCCTTTGCAGCGCTGTTGCGACCATTGGAGGTCTGTAAAACCGCAAAAAGCAAAATAACGAAAACAGCGCTGGCGCAGGTGCTCGGCCGCCAGCCGCCCAATGGTGGGATCGTCGGAGCGAATCAGCGGCAGCCACGGATTGGGGTAGAAATCGTTCAGATTGACCAGGGGCACTTTCAGCTTGCGCAAGTGTTTGAGCAAGGGAGGTGGGAGGCGAAAACGACAGATGATGCCGTCGCCCCGCCAATTCAGGAGCCAGCGCGGCAACGCCCCGTCCAGCCCGCTGTACTCAAAGACAAAAAGCGACCACGGTCGATGTGCTTGCAGATAGCGAGCGATGCCGCTCAAGATGTGCCGGGCATGAACACTGGCGGTCTCAATTAGCAATACTACATGTGGGTATTGAGCCATGACTGCCTCCTCGTATCTATTGTCCCCATTTGGACAAAGGATCTCAAGGAAAAATACGCTAGATCTCAATGGACTCCGGATGCCCCGGCGAGTACCATTTATTAAAATTTCACAAATAAATAGCAAGCGAAAAATAACGAGTACTACTCTCTCACAACCTCAAGGGTGATTTGTGGGGCAGCGGCTGTACCGTATCGGGACGGTATACCGCTGATCCCTCATAATCCGAGTTTTCCTTTCGAGGAGCCAGCTATGCAAGCGGTCTACCTGTTTCGGCGAGTGCGCGCCTTCACCTTGATCGAACTATTAGTAGTGATTGCGATAATCGCAATCCTTATCGGGCTGCTCTTGCCTGCGGTTCAGAAGGTCCGCGAAGCCGCCAATCGGATGCAGTGCCAGAACAACCTCAAACAGATCTCTCTGGCGACCATCAACGCCGCCGATACTCATCAGGGACTTCTCCCCCCTAGCTTCGGGATCTACCCCGTACCCGTCCCGGCGCCCAATAACGGCGATGCCGATCTGTTGGTCCACATCCTGCCTTTTATCGAGCAACAGAACTTGTACAACCTCAGTCTCGAGCCTGATGACTTTGCTGCCGGCAACCATGGCTTTAATGGAAATAATCCTACCTATGCGGAATGGGGACAGGCGGGCTATTACAACTCCACCATCAAGACTTATCAGTGCCCTTCGGACCCCACCCTTAGTATGGGATGGGCTCCCAGCCAACTCATGACCAGTGTCGGCATCAACGGCCAAGTTTTCCGGCTCTATGCCCCACCCTGGAATGGGGTCCCTGCGATGAGGTACCCAGCTTCGATCGCCGACGGCACTTCTCAGACCATTTTCTTCACCGAGAAAGAAGCCGTCTCCTACGGCGGCACGGAATGGGCGCCGACCAATAACGTCAACATCTTTCGGGACTGGGGGCCTTTGATTGCCAGCACGGATAACGGTGCTCAGACAGCCTATACTGGCGTGGCCGCTATCTTCCAGGTCACGCCGCCCATGGGATGCAACGTAGGCGACCGCTGGCCGAATAACGGTGCCACCGGCGGCTGCGGCCACGGCAATGTGGCTAGCTCGCCGCACGTCGGCGGTATCAACGCCGCCTTGGGCGATGGCAGTGTCCGCTTCGTGGCACAAGGTACAAGTCCGTGGACTTGGTGGTACGCGCTGACGCCGGCCGGCGGTGAAGTGCTGGGGTCGGATTGGTGAGAGGAGAATTTGTCATGATAGATGTGTTTCTTCAGAGGGGCGGTCGTGTTCGGCGCCATCACGCTCCTCACTCTCTTGCTTGGGCGGCGGGCTGGTGCGCGTTGCTGCTGGCTGGCTGTTCCTCTTCCCAGGGCACCATCACCGGGAAGATCACTTATCAAGGCAAGCCCCTGCCGGCCGGCACTGTAACATTCGTACCGACGCAGGGTGGGCACGCCGTCACGTCCGAGATCCAGGATGGGGAGTACAAAGTTACTAAGGTGCCTGTGGGGTTGGTGAAGATCGCCGTTACTACACCGTCACAAGCCCCTTCCCCCCAATTCCTGGAGACGAAGATGGCGCTTCCTGCGGACCTGCTGGAGAAAGCGCAGCCAGGCAAGTCGGCCGAGAGCCCCGCTAAAGCACCCAAGGCTAAAAAACCGGTGCCGATTCCCACCAAGTTCAGCGACCCGGACAAGTCCGGACTGACGTACACAGTGAAAAGAGGCCCTCAGGTGTTTGACATCGATCTCCCGGACAAGTAATCTGCGAACGAGACGAGCCGGAAGCGGAAGCGAGGGCCAAGCATTCCTCGCTTCCGCTTCCAGCCCGTTAGGAGGCTTCTCTCTATGTGCCGCTGGTTAGTTCGGTCTGGACTTTTTGCGCTGGTATTGGCTTTGTCCAGTCCCTTTCTTTGGGCGGGTTATCATTGGTATGCTGGACAAGCCGCCTTCAAACGCTATCACAACGCCGAAGCTTGCCAGCATTTGAATGCCTGTCTCAAGATCTGGCCGTGGTCGCGCAGCCTCTCCTTGCATCTGCTGGCGGCGCGGGCGGCGCGGCGCGAGGGCAACTTCGAACAAGCTGCTCTGCGTCTGCAAGAGATACAGACCAACTGGGGCGGCCAAGCCTCTTCGGACATACTTCTCGAATGGGCCTTGCTGCACGCGGCAGGCGGCGATTTGGACAAGGTCGAGCTGGACCTTCAGGACCGGGCACGCAAAGATCCTCAGCACGTGTTTCTTATCCTGGAAGCCCTGGCAGAAGGGTATCTGCGCATGGCGCGGATTGCCGAGGCCCTTGCCTGTGTGAACGAATGGCTAGCGCACGAGCCGAACAATGTGCAGGCTCTGAATCTGCGCGGCTCCATTTACCGCCAGAGCGGCGCCTGGGCCAAAGCCATCCCCGATCTTCGCCGCGTGATCGAACTCGACCCGGAACGTCCCCAGGTGCGCTGGTGGTTGGCCGTCGCCTTGGTGAATGTGGGCTATTATGAGGAAGCTGCCCAGCATCTGGAGTTCCTCCGCCAACGTCAACCCGAGGACGTGGAAATTTTGGTGCGGCTGGCGATCTGCTGGCATCGCCTGGGCCACAGCCGACAAGCGCGCACCCTGCTCGATACGGTCTTGACCCAGCACCCTGAGCACGGCTTGGCCCTTTTCACGTGTGGAGAGGTAGCCCAGATCAACGGGCAACTGCCCGAAGCGGAGAAATGGCTGCGCCAGGCCGCTCGCGCCCTGCCTTACGATTACAAAACACACTGGGTGCTTAGCGAGTGCTTGCGGCAGCAGGGCAAGACCGAGCAAGCCGAGGCCGAAGCAGATTATGCCAATCAACTCAAAGACCGCTGGGCACGGCTGGAGGAAATTACCTCGCATTATATGTCACAGCGGCACAATGATCCGGCCTTGTATTGGGAGCTGGGCAAGCTGATGATCGAGCTGGGCATGGCCGAAGTTGGCAAGAACTGGTTGGTGAGCGCGTTACGCCTGGATGAACATTACGTCCCGGCGTTGACGGCTTTGGCCGATTACTATGAGCACAAGGGCGATCAAGCGACAGCCGCGGAATATCGTCGCCGCGTCCAGCAAAGTGCGGCCCGCTAAATCTGCAATCGATCCGAGCTTTTACTTGACATCCTCGGTTGTCGCCCCGTGCTGCTCCAGCAAGCGGCGATACCACGTCTCAGCCTGCGCCGCTCGATCCGTCAGCGCCTTGGTTCCCCAAATCAGCGACAATGTGCGTCGCGTGTCTGCTGTCGTCTTGGTGCGCTGAGCATCCTTGACGGCGTTGGCGCACGGACCTTCGGCATCGAACAGGCACAGCAAACCGCCCAGGTCGATGCTCTGGCCAGAAGCATTGAAGACGTAAGAGGCGCCCGCCGGGGCGATGCCGATGCGCAGCGGTGGACGGGTGCGGTCGAGATCGACTACACTGATGGGCAGGCCGCTGTGCAGCGAGACGACGTTGCAGGCGTCCACGGCCAGGTTGATCGATGACAAGGCATGGTCAGCGGCAGCCTTGAGCAGATACTCCGAGGCCGGTTTGCTGCGTCCAGCGGGTTTGAAACCGCCGTGCCGCAAGAGGACGCGCACGGCCTCGCGGACGTTGGCATCGCTCTGCATGGGGGCGGGCGCATCCAGCGCCAGAAGCACCCGCAGCTCCGGGGATGAGGGCAGGCCGCCCAGCGGGTGTGGGAATGTGGTGATAAAGGCACGTAAATCCAGCAGCGGATGAGGGTCGAGAGTGAGCATGGGTTTTAGACCACCCGGTAGCTAACGCTGCCGCTTCGCCGAGGAATCGGTCCCGATACAATACAGGTTGTGCAGGCCGCGGAGGAAAAGCTGCCCTTGCGAGACGGCCGGCGAGGCGTAGCATTCGTCGTTGAGCTTGTTCTTGTGCAGCAGGGTGAATGTGCCATCGGCCTTGAGGACGTAGGCAACAGCATCGTCATCGACGAAATATAGATGGCCATCGGCCAGCACCGGCGAAGCACTGACGTGGCGCGCCAGTTTCTTCTTCCATAGCCGCTTGCCCGTTTGCGGATCCAGACAACTAAGATATCCTGAGTCCGAGATCACATAGAAATGGCCGCCTGCCGCGATCGGCGACGGTACATAGGAAGCGCCGCTGTTGTTAGCGACTCGATTGACCTTGTGGGGGATGTGCCAGCGGATGTATTGGCTGTGGGTGATGTTGCCCTCGCCTTCAGGACTGATGCCCATCAGGTGAAACTCTGGGTAGCCGGTCGTCAAAAACAACACATTATCGAGGAAAACGAGGCTGGCGACGTACTGCTCGGTCGGGCCGTCGAGGATCCACAGCAGTTTGCCGGTATCGGCGTTGTAGCCGGTGACGCATTTGCTGCCGCTGAGGACAAGTTGCGTCACATCCGGCTTGTTCTTGGCGTGGATCAAAATGGGCGTGCAGTAGGAACGGGTGCGGTTGGGCCGATCGATGCGCCAGCGCTCGGCGCCGGTTTCTTTGTCCAAAGCGACGATGTAGGCCTCGGCGTCCTGATCGCCATTGAGGATGACAAGGTTTTTGTACAAGATTGGCGAGCTACAAAAGCCGTGGATCGACAGCAGTTTGCCGGGCGAACGCATCCAGACCAATTTGCCGTCGAAATCGTAGCAGGCTACCTGCATATCGGGATAAGCGAGGAAGGCGACCCAAACGTGTTTGCCGTCGGTGACAGGCGTGGCGCTGGCGTAACTGTTGAGGGAGTGTTTTTTTTCCAGCGGGGCGGTGAGGACGACGCGCTGCCAGAGGACCGAACCGTCGCGGCGATCGAGGCAGATCAGGACGCGCTCGCCTTTATCTTCGAGGCAGGTCGTGACGAAGACGCGATTGCCCCAGACGATGGGTGAAGAATGGCCCTTGCCGGGAAGGGGAGTTTTCCAGCGGATATTGTGGGTCTCGCTCCAGGCAAGCGGGAGGCCCTTTTCCTGAGAGGTGCCATCGCCACGCGGGCCGCGCCAACCCGGCCAGTTCTCAGCGCGACAAGATGACAAGATGACAAAATGACAAGATGACAAGGGGACAAACATACTAACTAACAGAGCAACGACTCTTGTCGTCATTTTGGGAACTCCGAAAAGTTTGATGGTGTGGGGATGTTCAAAAGCCCCCTGGCATGTAAGCCCTCCGGCACGCCCCAATCAAGAGGGACACCCGAATGTCCCCTTGTCCCCTTGTCAGGAAAGGGTATGCACATACCCCAAGGGAGGCAATGGCCGGCGTTGTCCCTTCTCTTCCAGCCACAATCCGGCTTGGGCAGTGCAGGTACCGATGACGGTTAATCCAGGGACTGGCGGGGCCTGCAGGAGCGTTTCGGCATCGGCGGGTGCGACGGCGAAGACCAGCTCGAAATCCTCGCCATCGCCCAGAGCATGTTCCAGCGGCGTGTGCTCGTCGGCCAAGGCATGGGCGGCATCGGCGATGGGGATAGCGTCGGCGTAGAGGACAGCGCCGCAGCTACTCTCCGCGCACAGATGGGCGATATCGGCGGCAAGGCCATCGCTGATGTCGATCATGGCGTGCAGAGCGACGGCCGCATGCAGGGCCAGGGCCTCGCGGACGCGCGGCGTGAAGTCCAAATGCTTGCCCAGCAAGCTGCCGCCAAGAGGGCCAGTCACAAACAGCCGATCGCCCGGACGCGCGCCCTTGCGGCGAACAGCGCCGCGCGGCGTCGCCTCGCCCAACAAGGTGACATTGATGACCAATGGACCGTCCCAGCTGTTGGTATCGCCGCCGATGATGGCCGTGTCAAAGGCGTCGGCCATCTCGCGCAGGCCGAGATATAACTCCTCAGCCAAAGCGCGTCCGCCCTTGCGGGGTAGCCCGACACTGACGACGGCAGCGACGGGAACGCCGGCCATCGCGGCCATGTCGCTGAGATTGACGGCCATCGCCTTGCGGCCAATCTGCCGGGCCGTGCCAGCGCCGGGGCTGCCGGGATGCGTCTCGGCCAAGTAGAAACAACTGCCTTCCAACAGCATGTCGGTTGTCACCAGACAATCCGGTCCACCCGGCCAGCGCAAAAGGGCCGCATCATCTCCCGGACCCAGCAGCACGCGCTCCGTCGCCTGCGTGCGCTGCCGAAGCCAGTCAATGAAGGCAAATTCATCTGTTGTCATATCATCTGACCTAAAATAACACCATGTGCAACTTTAGCCTGCCGCTAACAAGTGGTCCAGATGGAGGTTGCACATGGCGTTATTTAGATGTGCTCATGAAGTAAAAACTCGTCTTTGGGTTAGCTGCTTAGCACTAGCGGACCAAACCTCCTCCCCCCTTCGTGGGGGAGGGCTGGGGTGGGGGTGTAAGGGCAATGGAGCCAAGGAGGGGTGTCCCCCCCACCCGAACTCTCTCCCACAAGAGAGGAGGGAAAAGTCTGCTCGCCCTTATGAACCTTGTTCCCTCTGCGCGGGATGGTATAATCGCAGGGGTATTCGGCGACATCGATTCCAAAGCGAAGAGAATCGTCCTGTTTATGATATTCCCCGGCATGGATCCGTAGGATCGCCCCTGTGTCCCGCCGTTATCGACAGAGGACCAAGCATGGGCAGACGAATTGATACGTGCGGCCCAGCAAGGTGATAGATGACTGTCCAACAGTGAGGCGCCAAGAATTACGAGTCCGGACTCTTTTTTCTCCCCCAAACGCAGGCTGACCGCATCATGTTATCTGCCAATTCGCTTTTGCTGCAAACGCGTCGCCATTTCTTCCAGGATTGCGCGCTTGGTCTCGGCTCTATCGCTTTGGCGTCGTTGCTCAACGAAGGGCGGGTGCGGGCTGAAGCGCCGCCGTTGGTCAATCCGTTGGCGCCGAAGAAGGGCCATCATGCGGCCAAAGCGAAGCACGTCATCTTCCTGTTCATGGCCGGCGGTCCCAGCCAGCTCGATTTGTTCGATTACAAGCCGAAGCTGACGGCGTTGCACGGCAAGCCGATTCCCGGTGAGTTCGTCCAAGGCAAGCGCTTTGCCTTTATGGATAGCTTCTTCGCCAAGGAGAAGCCGAAGCTGTTGGCCACGCGGCGCAAGTTTGCCCAGCACGGCCAGGCGGGGACATGGGTGTCGGAATGTCTGCCGCACATCGCCGGCATTGTCGATGATATCGCCGTGGTGCGCTCGATGGCGACGAACGTTTTCAACCATGCGCCGGCGAAAATCTTCCTCAACACCGGCTCGCCGCAAGCAGGCCGACCCAGCATGGGGGCGTGGGCGACCTACGGCATCGGCAGCGAAGCCAGTGATCTGCCGGGCTTCGTCGTGTTGCAGTCTGGGCCGCGCGGCCCGCGCGGCGGGCATCCCTTGTGGAGCAGCGGCTTCTTGCCGACCACCTATCAAGGCGTGCCGTTCCGCTCCGGCGGCGAACCGATCCTGAATCTCACCCGGCCAGCCAACGTCAGCGACGAACGGCAGCGGCAAGTGCTCGATGCACTCAAGGAGCTGAACGCTGTGCGCTTAGCGGACACCGGCGATCCGGAAATCGCCACGCGCATCTCCTCCTACGAGATGGCGTACCGTATGCAGACGAGTGCGCCGGAATTGATCGACCTGGGCCGTGAGGACAGAAGAACGCTGGAAATGTATGGGGCACAGCCAGGCAAGCCATCGTTTGCCAACAATTGTTTGCTGGCTCGTCGGCTCGTCGAGCGCGGCGTGCGCTTCGTGCAGCTGTATCACACCGATTGGGATCACCACGGCTCTGGCAGCGAGAACCTGACCACCGGACTCGATCGCGTGTGTAAGGAAGTCGATCAGCCCTGTGCCGCCCTGATCAAAGATCTGAAGCGTCGGGGTTTGCTTGACGAGACGTTGGTGATTTGGGGCGGCGAGTTTGGGCGGACACCTATGGGCGAGGTGCGTGATACGGTGGGCCGCAATCATCACATCGACGCCTATACCATGTGGCTGGCTGGCGGCGGCATCCGGCCGGGGCTGAACCTCGGTGCTAGCGACGAGTTGGGCTTCGCTGCTGTCGAGGATCGCGTTCATGTCCATGATTTGCAAGCGACGATCTTGCACCTGCTGGGACTCGATCATACCAAGCTGACGTTCCGTTTTCAGGGCCGCGATTTCCGGCTGACCGATGTGCATGGCGAGGTGGTCACGAAATTGCTGGCGTAGTGTCGTGTCTAGCCTGCAGACGCCTTACCCTCCCCCCAGCCCTCCCCCGCCAGGCGAGAGGGACAAGACTGCTCGCCCAAAGGACGTGACTCCACTTGCCCAAATCCAGCGGCCGACCCCTACCGCACCTCGTTCTATTTTTTTCGCGGCCTTCATTTGCTACCTTTACAGAAGCATTCGCCCCTCAACTCTGTGGCTTGGCGCTCCGCCATCAGCCGAGCTTACTACACAGCGTTCCATGCTGCCTGAGGTTACCTGGCATCCCTGAACAAAGGAAAACGTGCATGAGATGGTCCTCTCGAATCGCTTGCCTCTTGGCTGTCCTGCTGCTGTGCGTTCCGGCAGTGTATACCGAACCGCCGCGCATCGTGGAGCGAGCATCGGCACGCTACAAGATGGGTACGCCCACCGATCCCGGCGGCAGCGGCAAGTTCTACATGGGCCGCGAGATCTCGGTCGTCATGGGGCATCAAGGGGCCGGCTGGCTCGAACGGCCAGAGCGCGAGAAAGAAGAGCAACCGAAAAAGCTACTCCAGATGCTCGACCTCAAACCCGGCATGGTCGTCGCCGACATCGGCGCCGGCAGCGGCTATTACAGCTTTCGCCTGGCGGAGAAAGTCGGCACCAAAGGTAAAGTGCTGGCCGTGGACATCCAAAAAGAGATGCTCGCCATCATTCGCAAACGCATGAAAAAGAACAAGGTCGAAAACATCGAGCCGATTCTCGGCACGGAAACCGATCCCAAGCTGCCGGCCGGCGGCGTCGATTTGGTCCTGATGGTGGACGTTTATCACGAATTTGCTTTTCCCTACGAGATGACCGAGGCGCTGATTCAGGCACTCAAGCCGGGAGGACGCCTGGTGTTTGTCGAGTTTCGCCGCGAAGACGAGAAAGTGCCGATCCTGTTGGCGCACAAAATGACAGAAAAACAAGTCCGTGCCGAGATGGCGCCGCATCCGCTCCAACACGTCAAGACGATCGAAGCGCTGCCGTGGCAGCACGTTATCATTTTCGAGAAGAAAGACAAGCAACGGCGGAATGATCCGGCGAGCGGGGGTGCTAGAGCGCATTGTAAGTAGGGGTAGCGGCTATAGGTCTTTCTCCCTCCCCCCTTGTGGAGGAGGGAGGAAGACACTACACCCGCTTGCAATGCGCTCTAACCTCCCGGTTGTTTTTACCGGGAGGTTCCCATGACCCGCTCGCCGGGTTGGGAATTCGTTTCTCAACCGAGCAACAGACTGGCTTCCCAGCCGTTGCGCTCGGCGGAGGCACGGAGCTTTTCGAGGGCGCGGTTTTGAATCTGCCGTACGCGTTCCTTGCTGATGCGGAGCAGATGGCCGATCTGACGCAAGCTGTGCGTGCCGTTGCCGCTCAGGCCGAAACGCAAATCGAGCACTTTGCGTTCGCGGGCCCGCAGGTTCTCCATGAGAAACTGCAATGCCTCCTGGCGCTCGGCGTTCTGCTGTTGCATGGCGCTGTCGTTGTCCGGCATCGCCTCGGTGAGTTTGAAATCGCTGTCGTCGTCGAGAACGGCGTTGAGGGAGACGGGCGTGCGTGTGGCTGTTTGCAGATGGGTCAGGTGATCGAGGCTGCTGCCGGTGCGTGCGGCCAACTCTTGCGGGCTAGGCAGGTGCTTGCCGCCGTGGGCCAGCGCCTCAGATTCCTGTTGAAGCAGGCCAAGCTCCTGTAAATGGTGCGGCGACAGGCTGACCAGATGGCTCTGACGGGCGACGGCGATCTGCAACGTTTGGCGAATCCACCAGGTTGCATAGGTGGCCAGACGGGTGCCGTGGCTGACATCGAAACGGTCGATGGCTTGCATCAGCCCGCAGACAGCTTCCTGGAGCAAATCTTGGTAGCTAAGGGCATGGTGGCGGAAGCGTTTAGCGACGTGGGCGGCCAGGCGGATGTTGGCCGAAGCCAGACGATGTTTAAGATGAATGTAGCGGTCATGCAAGCGACGAACTGCCACAACCTTGCGGGCTTCGTTGTCACAGTGATCGCGGATGAATTGAGCCATGGGCCAAGGCTCCAGGGCGGGGCGATGCTGGCGGAGGCGAGAGAAGTTGCGGATGAGCACCCGCACCAGTTCGCTCTTGATCTCCCAAAAGTCGGCGAGCAATTCACGCTCCTCTTCCGGAGTGAGCAAATCCGAAGAGTAGATTGTGGTGATAGGTGGCGCCACAGGGGTCGTCTCTTCGGTCCTGGTTTGGCGCTTCCGGCGTCGCGTCTTCATGGCCGTCTTTCCCTTCCCTACATCTAGAGGCTGTATCGAAACTCGTCCCCAAAAATAACAACAACTTGCTGCCGCTCCCCACGAGCGACAACAAAAGCTACCCCCCTGCCCCAATCCGCCGAGCAACGCGAGCAGCCTGCGCTGGCAACGGCAGGGGACCGGTTCGTCTCACGGCACGGTCGCAGTCCAGGATACAAAGAAAACACGCCGTCCCTGGAGGGCCGTTAAAGTAAAGCACGAAAGTCTCATCCGTGAATGCGGCCCGGCGCAGGCCAGCGTACGGGGCATCTGGACGCGGACTCTACCGCAGAGGAGAAAACCACCTGGTTTCGGCTCGCCATCCCTTGCGTCCGTTGGCGGGCGTTCGGGGTGGGTCCTCCCTGTTCTTCCTAACGTGCCGCGTTATTGTAAAGTCCCGGTGACGCCATATCAAGATTTTTTATTGAATTTGCCCAAAAGATTTTTGGGAACGCTTCTTCTCACGCTGCCGATCAGACGCCTTGCGATCCGAAAGCGGAAGCAGTGGCAGAGACACCGTTGCTTCCGCTTCCGGATCGTCTGTTTGGCTTTCCCAGCAAAGCAAGCTAAAATAGCTTTGCCCTCTTTTTCGACACTCAGGTGCGCCGGTTGGCCGCCAGGAGACGCTCGTGAATGCCCAGAAGTGTTCGCTCCTGATTGTCGATGATGAGCCGTACATTCTGCCGGCCCTAAAGGCTCTGACGGCGGCGGAATTCAACGTCTATACCGCTGACAATGCGGAGGCAGCCCAGGCGGTTTTCGCGCACCATCCGATCGACGTGATTTTGACCGATTTGAGAATGCCGCATCAGAGCGGCATCCAGCTGTTGGAATGGGTCCGCCAGCACTATCCGCGCACCGTTCGGTTACTGATGACCGGCTATGCCGAGTTGGAAGATACCATCGATGCCATCAATCGCGGCCAGGTTTATCACTATCTGCTCAAGCCTTGGCGTCCAGAAGAACTGCTGCAAATCCTTCGCAATGCTGCCGAAAAACGCTTGCTGGAACGCAGCCGTGATCAATTGCTCGAGCAGTTGCGGCAGCTCAACAGCGAGTTGGAACAGCGCGTCCTTGAACGGACGCGCGCTCTGCAAGAGGCCAATCAACTGCTGGAACAGCGTGCCCGCGAACTGGAACATTTGGCGCTGACCGATCCGCTGACCGGCCTTCTCAACCGCCGCGCCATGGAAGAGCTGGCTCGCTTCGAGCTGAAGCGCCATGCCCGCTATCCAGGCGCTCTGACGATCGGGTTGATCGACATCGATCGCTTCAAAGAGATCAATACGCGCTATTTGCTACCGGGTGGCGATGAGGCGCTACGGGGGCTGGCGCGCATTTTGATCAATTCCCTGCGCGAGGTAGATTCGGTCGGCCGCATCGGTGGCGACGAGTTCCTCGTTATCGCCCGGGAGACGAACGAGGAAGGGGCCAAACGGCTGGCCGAGCGAATCCGCGCTACGGTGGCAGCCACGCCCATTCCCTACCGCAATCAGACTATCCACATCTCCGTCAGCGTCAGCTTTGCTGTGGCCGAGGCCGATGTGCCGGTCGAATTCGACACCATGTACCGCGTGGCTGCCAGCGCCATCAGGGACGCTAAAGAAAATGGACGCAACTGCTTCTCTGTGAGCCGCGTCTCGGCCCTGCTATCCGCCCAAGATGACGGCGGCTAGCGGAGCCAGCAGTTGCTGTGCCGCGTGCCGGGTCTGTCCCGCCAGACGTACCAATTCGCCGATCAGCTGGGGATGACGCAGTAGCTGCGCGGCCAGCCGCGGGAGAGAGACGCGCTGCTGGCGCAGCAGACCGACCAGATGAGGGGAAAGCGCGGTTTGCCCATCATCGGAGATGACACGCAGACAGGCAAACGGAACATTGTGGTGATGGCAGAGGCGGGCAACGACGGCACTTTCCATGTCCACAGCGAGCGCCTCATACTGTCGTCCCAGGCGGCGTTTCTCCTGCGGATCGCTCACGAGCTTCGGCATCGTGAGCAATCGACCGGCGGCAATGGCCCGATCTGTCCATGCAGGCGGTTGAAACGCCGGCCAACGCTGGCCTTGGGCATCGATCACTTCGGTTGCCAACACGAGATCGCCGACACGCTGTTCCGCCTGGAGCGCTCCAGAAAAGCCGGCGGATACCAGCAAACGTGGCCGATACGGTATGCCCCCGAAGCGCGGACCACTCAGACACCAGCGCAAGGCCGTTTCCATCGCCGCCGCGCCGATGCCGGTTTCTAGCATCACACTGCAAAAGGGGTCCGGACGCGTTTTCCCCAAGGACGCGTCTGGACCTCTTTTCCTTCTTTCACCCCGAAACTGAGCACAGCAAGGAGCGTCGCAGAAGCGCTGCTGCAAGCGATAGGTACGCCGAAAGTACATCGATTCACGGCGCAAGGTGAAGACGATACAGGGGACCGTAATCGCTGGGGCCGCCGGTGTTAACTCAGTTGCCATAGCAGCATTTTCAGGCTATCGCCCATCTGTTTATTGACGCCCAGGGCCGCAGACGGTTCATACCCGCAATGGACCAGGCAATGTTCGCAGCGCGGATCTTTGCCGTAGCCGTACTTGTCCCAGTCGGTGTTTTCCATCAAATCGTGGAAGGTCGCGTGATGCTCGTCGGTGATAAGATAACACGGCCCTTTCCAGCCCTTGACGTTGCGCGTCGGATTGCCCCAGGCGGTGCAGGTCAGTTCGCGCTTGCCGCTGAGAAACTCCAGATAAACCGGCGAGGACATCAGGCGATGTTTGCGCAGCAGTTTCTCCGCTTCCCGAAACTTGGCGCGAATGTCGTCGCGCGTCAGGAATATTTCCGCCGCCCCCTTGGGATTGGTCTCGTGGACTGCCGTGTAGCCGTAGGCCGGCGACAGCATGAAGCCATCGACGTTCAGCTTCGTTAGATAGGCAAATAAGCGATCGATCTCATCGAGATTGGTTTCCTTGTAGATAGTGGTATTGGTACAGACGAGGAAGCCGGCCCGCTTGGCGGCGATGATGCCATCGATGGCAGCCTTGAAGACGCCCTTGCGTTCCACAGCCAGATCGTGTGTCTCTTCCAGGCCGTCCAGATGCACGTTGAAGAAAAAGCGGTTCGTCGGTCGAAACTCATGCAAGCGCTTTTGAATGAACATGCCATTGGTGCAGAGGTAAATATGCTTGCGCCGCTTGAGGATGCCGCGCACCAGGGCGCCGATTTCAGGATAGATGAGCGGTTCACCGCCACAAATGCTGACAATGGGTGCGTCGGCCTCATCGACGGCTTGCAGGCATTCGGCGACGCTTAGTTTCTCCTTGATGGTCTGCGCATATTCACGGATACGGCCGCAGCCGGTGCAGGTCAGATTGCAAGCGTGCAGCGGTTCGAGCATCAACACCAATGGAAAACGCTTTTGCCCGGCCAGCTTCTTGCGGGCCATGTAACCGACCATGCTCGTCGTCAAACTCAGCGGAAAACGCATGAATTCATTCCTCCGAAGAGAGCGAACCGCCAAGGCGCCAGGAGCGCCAAGATAGAGAGATAAAAATAATCAAAATATCAAGTATAATACGCTATCGATGCTTCTTCCTCGGAACGCCCGTTGGCGAAGCTCTGCTTCGTCTCTTGCGTTTTGGCGGTTTGTTGATAGCGTGCCAGCGCCATGAGCGGGAAGTACAACCGATAAAGGTGATATTTCAAGTAGAAGACTTTCGGAAAGCCGGTTCCGGTAAACGGTTCTTCATGCCAGTTGCCGTCCGCGCCTTGGGTCTTCAGCAGATAGGCGATACCGGCGCGGACAGCATCGCTATTGCTCTCGCCGGCGGCGAGCAGGGCGAGCAAGGCCCAGGCAGTCTGCGAGGCCGTCGGTGTGCCCTGACCGGCGAGAGACGGATCGTCATAGCTACGGCAAGTCTCGCCCCAGCCGCCGTCCGGCTGCTGCACCTTCCGCAGCCAGGTCACGGCGCGGCGGACCATCGCATCTTGCATGTCAAAACCGATGCTGTTCAATCCGCACAGCACTTGCCAGGTACCGTAAAGATAATTGACGCCCCAGCGGCCAATCCAGCAGCCGCGTTCATCCTGCGTTTTCCGCAGGAAATCAATAGCCCGGCCAACTTGCGGATGTTCGATGCCGAAACCGTAATGCCCCAGCGCTTCGAGGACACGCGCTGTAATATCCGGACAACTCGGATCGAGCATGGCGTTATGGTCAGCGAAGGGTACACGTGTCAGCACTTCGCGGTTGATGTCGCGGTCGAACGCTGCCCAGCCGCCGTCGCTGTTCTGCATCCCCAGCAGCCAGCGCAAACCGCGTTCAACAGCAGGCCGGCCACGCCGGGTGCTGGCTTGTCCGGTCTTGGCCAGGGCCATGAGGACCATCGCTGTATCATCGACATCGGGATAAAAGGCGTTGCGATACTCGAAAAACCAGCCGCCCGGATCTAACCGTGGATTGGTCAAGCTCCAGTCGCCCTTCTGCCGCACTTCCTTATCCAACAGCCAATGGACGGCACGCTGGATCGCTTCCTCCATCCGTCCCTCCCCCCAATTGGAGCGGGGAAGGATGGGAGCGGCATCGGCGAGTGCATTCAATGTCAAGGCCGTGTCCCAAACCGGCGAAAAGCATGGCTGCAAGCGCAAGGTATCGCCTTCCTCAATCATAAGATTCTCCAGCTGCGCCAGCGCCTCTTGCATCTCTGGCGCGTCGTCGCGGACGCCGAGGCAGCGCAAAACGATGACGGTGTAAATCATCGGCGGGAAGATAGCGCCGAGGCCGTCGCTTTCATGCAAATGCGCGCGCATCCACGCGGCAGCGCGTTTCAGGGCCAGACGGCGGATCGGCCCCAGACACGGCTCGATTTTTTTGTAGAGCCAGTCGATGCCGAGGAAGACATTGGTCCAGCTCAACAAGCGCCGCGACGGTTGTGCCGGCCACAACGGCGTATTCGGCGCATGGAGGAAGAGTTCGGCGATCCCTTTTGTCGCCGGAAGATGCCGCACTGGCTTGCAGGCTGAGAAGATGCTAAGCGGCACAACGATGGTGCGCGTCCAGCTCGACATGGCGTAGAGATTGATGTAAAACCAGCGCGGCAGCAGCACCATCTCCGGCGGCACCGAAGCGCAATTGGCATAGGGGAACTGACCAAGCAGGGCCAGATAGAACTTGGTGAAACTGTTGCAGCCGGCTGCGCCGCCCAGCGCGAGAATCACGTCGCGGGCGCGGCGCATGTACGGGGCATTGGGATCATGGCCGGTCAATTTCAGAGCGAAATAGGCTTTGACGGAGACGCTGAGATCGGCCGGGCCGCCCGGATAATTGTTCCAGCCGCCTTCGGGCATCTGCTGCCGGAGAAGGTAATTTGCTGCCTTGCGGCATACCTCTTCCTCTTCACGGCCCAGAAACGCCATTAATAAAATATATTCAGACTCCAGAATTGTGTCGCCTTGCAGCTCGCCCACCCAGTGTCCGTCGGTTTGCTGCATGTCAAGCAAACAGCGGCGGGCGCGCTCGATAGCGTGCTGCAGCCTGGAAGAGCATTCGTCTCCCTTGCTTGTACTGCGGACTGGTAAACGCGGCGCCGGCCGCACGCGTAACTGTGATCCGTTCACGGGAGTCCTTTCCGCTTCCTGCGACTCTCTGCCTCGCTCTACAAGGCTGGCGTAATGTACCTTGTTACCGCGACTTGCCGCAAGAGGAACTGCCGGCAAACACTGCCACTGGCAGTTTAGCATGCGGTCGGTTGCTTCACGATGTTCTCATCCTCGCTCGCGTGGTCGGCCAACCTTGCCTTAATCCAAGTGAATCGGGACTTATCCGATTCATAGTCCACGGAATTTAGCTCGGGGACGACAACGTGTCCCCGAATTCTGTCATCTGGCTTGCTTCGCACGGAAAGCTGCAATGATTTGAGCAGAGATACGGAGATTCGCACGATCCCATATTCGTGCCAGCGTTTCGGGTCAATGGTCGCCAGTACTTCGGATGGATCTTCGAGACAGGCCGCACGATAGAAACGGATTCCATCCGTATCCGGATCTCGTCCTTTGATTCTCGGTTCAAAGGCGTTTGGGGAAATGATAGGAACTTTGTTGGTGCGGAACTGTTCAATCCGGACGCGGCGGAGAAGCCACTCATCATCGGCGATCGGGTCGGTTTCGGCTTTCATTGTCCCACCGTCCCGTTGACAAGCCGGCCTCTACCAGAAGGCTACGAACGAAGAGACAAGCGGATAATCTCCGTCACATCTGAGTCTTTGCTAACCCAGCGCCACTCCGCATCCACAGGCGAGAGGACTTCGATCTCCTGGTATCCGAAGGGAGTGTGCCATTCAAAGTAAATCGTTCCATTGACCCCTGCGATGACCCGATCCGCAGGTGGGCTTCTTTTTGCTTGGAGGGATTGAGCCAGTGTAATTGCTCCATCGACCAGGGCGGGGTCCGGTGCTTCCGTCCCTTCGCCATCCCAATCATCTTGAAGATTACGAATACGGAGCAACTCATCAATCAACGAAGACCAAGTTTGTGTCTGTGCTTCCTCGTAAGAGCCTACCGACGTAAAAGCTGAGGTCTGCACCGCACGTTTGGATTGCGGGGGAGCTATCGTTTCCTCGTACGGATCTGTCTGCGTAAAGGCTGAGGTGCTGCTGCGAACGGATTGTAGAATCGCGCTCATGGTTTTGCTCTCCAACGCTTTTTAGCTTCGTCGGACGTCACGCGGAGAAAGGCCCCTACTGCGGCATCGTGTCCCCAATCGAGACCGGCCCGCAAGCTTTCCGCGCCTCCTTTGCCAATGGGGCCCCGCGCGGTCATGTGAAGAAGTAAGGCCTCCCGCTTATCTTCCTCTGCACGGCCCGGGTAAGCATCGATGTGCAATCGCCCCCGCTTCGGCTGGATCTCGTAGCTCCATTTTGCAATTCGGTTTTCGAGCACAAGGCCAAGGCCGTCCGTCGAGAATAGCTTGCCAAACAGGCCCGGCAAAAAAGTGGACCAATCTGCCGGAGTTTGCCAATACTCTTCTTTAGGGAAGGCATCGATGTACGTCAGCTCCCACTGATTCAGGGCCAATGTTCCCAAGCCCGCCTTCGCCGCAAAGGCAGCGAAGCGATTAAACATGTGCTCAAATTCTGAGACTAACCGCTTATAACTGGGATAAAAGTCTTCTCGTTTCCGCCAATTGAGATGCAAGCGAGTCGCCTGGATTTGTAGGAGGCGATCTTTGCTTTTGTGTCCAAGCAAGAACCGGCCTGGAAGCCGGAGGGGTTCGAGGCGTAGTTGCAAGCCAGCCGACGCGTTCCATTT
>Ga0209061_1002076_pt1 | contig 27755 bp, 23 predicted proteins | sample Coa_R1_10_FD_187157 | JGI IMG/M metagenome (GOLD analysis project Ga0209061, IMG submission 187157) | Surface soil microbial communities from Centralia Pennsylvania, which are recovering from an underground coalmine fire - Coalmine... | ecosystem: Environmental > Terrestrial > Soil >... | reverse complement strand
TGGGCGATGGCCCGCTGCGCGGCGCGCATCTGCGGGCTCACCATGTAGAAACCTGGCTGCAGCAACTGGCCGAGCGGGGAGGACGGCACGCAGGCGAGCGCCGCAGCGCACACCGCCGCAGCCCAGAGGGTGGCGGGCGGCCAGGGCGCGCCGCCGTGCCGTAGCCACCGGCGCAGGAAAGGCGCCGGGACGCCATCGCCGGGCAGCAGCGCGGCGGGCCAGCGAAGTGCCCACCGGTCCGGCCAGTGCCGCTGCAGCCGTGCCGCGCCGTCGACGGCGGCGCAGCACAGCACCATCACGACGAACGCGTCGTACTGGAACTTCGCCTGCCACCAGAGAGGGTAGCCGGACGCGAGCATCCGCTCGGCCACCAGCGGCACCGCCGCGAGCGTCAGCGGCGAGGCGAGCGGCAGGAAGCCGAACGGCGCCAGAAGCCCCACCATGGTGCGCACCTTGATGCCGGGCGTCACGAGCACGCGCAGGGCGTGCAGCGGATGGGTGATGATGCTGGCCGCCGCGGCGGGCACGGTGCTGCCGAACTGCCCGTACGCCCAGTAGAAGTGCGCTGAGCCGCCGAAGGCGGGGATCAGGAGATCGATGGCGATCCAGGTGCCCGCGATCCCGCCCGCCATGAACGCCACGCCGGCCAGGCGCCGCCGGCTCACCAGCAGGTACGCGCCGTACCCGGCCACGAGCAGGCCCATGTCCTCTTTGACCAGGAGCAGCGCGGCGGCGGCGAGTGTGCCGTGCACCGTCCGGCCCGCGCCGAAGCGCTCGGCCATCACCGCGGTGAGCACGGGCACGAACGCTACCTCGTGGAAGCTGACGGCGGTGGCGGCCATGATCGGCAGCGAGAGCGCATAGGCGGCGCTGACGCAGTACGCGCAGCCCTCGCCGAGCTGCCGCCGGGTGAACGCCCACAACGGCGGGATGGCCAGCGCGAACAGCACCGCCTGGGCCACGATCAGCGTCGCGGGCCCGTCGTGGATCCAGTACAGCGGCGCGAGAACGGCCAGGATCGGTGACCAGTGGTCGGCGAGCAGCAGGAAGTGGGCACTGCCGCCGTCCGCCACTCCCCTGGCGATCGAGACGGGTGCGCTGAAGTGTGCGTAGCCGCGGATCCCCTGGTCGAAGATGACCAGGTCGAAGGTGGTCGTGAGGAAACGCCTGAACTGGATGAGCCCGAACGCGCAGTAGACGGCCGCGGCCGCCGCCGTGAGGGCGCCGGCACGTGTCCAGGTCCGCCACCGCTGATCCGCGCCGGCGTCACCGCGGGGCGCCGTGCGGGGGGCGGCCTGGGTGCTCACCGGGTGAAGGGTACAACGAGCCGCGGGACCGTCCCAGGCCAGCAGGGTGTCTGTGACCCGGACGCCACCCAGCCGGTGCCCGGCAGGCTAGTCTTTGCTCTATGACCTATGAGGCGAGCTGTGGCTCCGCGTCCCGGGAAACCGGAACAGACAGGCCACGGCCTAGACAGCCGGCCCAGGCCCGGGGCACCGTATCGCCGCGCAAGCCCGCCCACGCGCCGGCCAGGCAGCCGGGGAAGCCATCGCTCGGCGGCGGAATCCCGGCCCGCGACAGAGAGCTCCGCGCCCAGGGCCGGGCCACTGTCCGGCGCCTGCTCGAAGCGGGCATGATCGAATTCTCCGAGCGCGGGTTCCACGGCGTGCGGGTCGATGACGTGGTCCGCAGGGCCGGCATCTCCCACGGGACGTTCTACCTGTACTTCTCCAACAAGGAAGACCTGTTCAAGGCGCTGCTGCGTGACGCGCTGCACGACATGGAGTCCGTCGCCGACGACTTCCCCGTGGTCACGCGCGATGACGCCGGGCGGGCCGTACTGCGCCGGTGGGTCCGGGCGTTCTTCGACGCCTACGCCGCGCACGCGACCGTCATCAGGATCCTCAGCCAGGCGGATCTCGTCCCCGAGGAGGTGTACAGCGACGGCCTGCAGATGCTCTTCAGCATCTCCGAGGCCATGACCACGGGGATGACGGCAGCCAACCGCGCGTTCGTCAGCCAGCACCAGCATGCCGAGCTCACCGCCGTGGCCTGCCTCATGATGCTGGAGCGGGTGAACTCCCTCCTCAGCGTGGAGGTGAAGCTGCCCGTCGACGAGATGGCGGACAGGATCGCCGACATCATCTTCGCCGCGTTCGCTCCATAACCCGGGGGGCGATCTCCCGGAGCCCCCCGGGATGCCTGCTGCGGTGCCGCCGGCGCACCGGGTCCCGTCCGGCTCCTCACCGTGATGCGCGCCAGCGCCCGCCGTAACACCGCCCGCCGGGCCTGGCAGCCCGGACCCGCCCGGCCGGCAGAGCGTCTCTTACCTCCGGGCGCGCATGGCGGTGACAGCCTGAAGCGCCAGTTTGGCCGCGCGCACGTCGTGCACGCGGAACACCCGCGCGTTCAGCCATGCGGAGACCGCCAGGGTGGCAATCGTGCCCTCCGCCCGGTCATCGACGCCCGCGCCGAGGGTTTCCCCGATGAAATCCTTGTTCGACACGGCGACGAGGACCGGCCACCCGGTCTTGGTGAGCTCGCCGAGCCGCCGGGTCAGCTCCAGCGAGTGCCTGGTGTTCTTGCCGAAATCGTGCGCGGGGTCCACGAGGACCGAATCCGCCGGCACGCCGATCGCCACCGCTCGTTCGGCCTGGCGGGTGAGGCTGGCGGCCACCTCCGCGGCCACGTCGGCGTAGGCGGGGCGGTGCGGGCGCGTGCGGGGCGGCAGCCCGCCGGCGTGCGAGCACACCAGGCCGACCCCGCGGGAGGCCGCCACCTCGGCAAGACGCGGATCCACTCCTCCCCAGGCGTCGTTGAGCAGTCCGGCGCCGGCCTGCGCGACCACGTCGCCGACCTCGGCCCGCCAGGTGTCCACGCTGATCACGACGCCAGGGTGGCGTTCCCGGACGGCCACGACCAGCCCCGCGACCCTCCTGATTTCCTCGGCGGCGCTCACCTCGTCGCCGGGGCCGGCCTTCACCCCGCCGATGTCGATGATGTCCGCGCCGGCGGCCACCGCGGCGCTGGCCGCCTCCAGCGCGCGCCCGAAGTCCCGTGTCGCGCCGCGGTCGAAGAAGGAGTCAGGGGTCGCGTTGATGACCGCCATGACGCCGAACTCACCCGGCGGGATCTCCAGGCACCCGAGCCGCAGCGTCCGGGGGCAAGCGCACATGACAGCCACCGACAGCAGGATAGGGCACTGCTGCCGCGGGGGGAGGCTCCCGGAACTCCCGTCAGCCCGCTGCGGTGCCTGCCGTACACCCGGCCGCTCAACCGGCCCGAGGGCCGGGTTCGCTGGCCGGCAGGCGGGTAACGCCGCCGGGGCCGGCATCTGGATAACGCTTACCGGGCTGTAGCGGGCACAATCGTGACGTGCGATTCCTCAGCGGTGCACTCCCCGCACACGAGCTGACCTACAACGACGTCTTCATGGTGCCGCGCCGGTCCGCGGTCGCCTCCAGGCTCGACGTGGACCTGACTACCCACGACCGCAGCGGCGCCACCATCCCGATCATCACGGCCAACATGACGGCCGTCTCGGGGCGCCGGATGGCGGAGACCGTGGCGCGCAGGGGCGGCATCGCCGTGCTGCCCCAGGACATCCCCGTGGACGTGGTCGCCGGCGTGATCTCCTGGGTCAAGAGCCGCGACCTGGTGCATGACACGCCGATCACGCTCGGGCCCGCAGATACCACGGGCGAAGCGCTCGGCCTGCTGCCCAAACGCGCGCACGGGGCAGTGATCGTCGTCGAGGACGGGCGGCCCGTCGGGGTGGTGACCGAGGCGGACTGCCAGGGCGTGGACCGCTTCACCCAGCTCCGGCAGGTCATGTCCGCCGACCCGTTCACCGTGCCGGCGGGCACGGACCCGGAGCGCGCGTTCGGCCTGCTGCACGAGGGCAGGCACCGGCTGGCGCCGGTGGTTGACGGCGATGGCCGCTGCGTCGGCATCCTGACCCGCACGGGGGCGCTGCGCGCGACGCTGTACCGGCCCGCGACCGATGACGCCGGGCGGCTGCGCGTCGCCGCCGCGATCGGCGTCAACGGCGATCCCGGCGCCAGGGCCAGGCTGCTTCGTGACGCCGAGGCTGACATGATCGTCGTGGACACCGCACACGGCCACCAGGAGAAGATGATCGCCGCGCTCGGCCAGGTCAGGCAGGCTTGCCCTGACGCGCTCGTCATCGCGGGCAACGTGGTGACGGCCGAGGGCGTCGCTGACCTGGTCGCGGCGGGCGCGGACATCGTGAAGGTCGGCGTCGGCCCCGGCGCGATGTGCACGACGCGGATGATGACCGGGGTGGGCCGCCCGCAGTTCAGCGCGGTGCTGGAATGCGCGGCGGAGGCACGCAGGCTCGGTGCTCACGTGTGGGCCGACGGCGGCATCCGTCACCCCAGGGACGTCGCCCTCGCGCTGGCGGCCGGCGCGTCCTGCGTCATGATCGGGTCGTGGTTCGCCGGCACGTGCGAATCACCGGGTGACGTGTTCCGCGATCCCAGCGGGAAGCTGTACAAGGAAAGCTTCGGCATGGCCTCGGCACGCGCTGTCCGGCTGCGCACCACGGGAGACTCGCCCTACGAGCGGGCGCGCAAGGAGCTGTTCGAGGAGGGCATCTCCTCGGCGCGGATGTACCTGGACCCGGAGCGCCCCGGCGTGGAGGATCTGATCGACACGATCGTCGCGGGCCTGCGCAGCGCGTGCGCCTACGCGGGTGCCCGCACCCTGGAGGAGCTGTACGAGCGCGCGGTGATCGGGGTGCAGAGCGTGTCCGGCTACACCGAGGGCATGCCGCTTCCGGCGGGCTGGTGACCGTCACTCCTTTCCGGGCGGGAGGGATGCCCCGGGCGGGAGGGATGTCCCCGGCGGGAGGGATGTCCCCGGCGGGAGGGATGTCCCCGGCGGGAGGGATGTCCCCGGCGGGAGGGATGCCCGCCCGGCCCTGATGGCTTCCGCCGGGGCGATGACCGCCCCCGGGGCGGCGGCCCCTGCTGCCTCCGCTGTCTGCTCTGCCACCGCGGCGGCACCGTGGTGCGGGCGCGCCGCGGCAACCGCCGCGCCGTCCCCTGCCGCCGTCGCCGCCCGCGCGCCGGCATCCCCCGCCGCCTCCGTCACCCACCCGCCGATGCGGTCGACGAGGGCGGGCTGGCAGGCGGCCTCCGCGTGACCGAACCCTGGCACGAGCCACAGCTCCCTGGGGTCCCGCGCGGCGTCGTAGATCTGCTGCGCGTGGTCGACGGGGAAGAAGAGGTCCTTGTCGCCGTGCACGATCAGCAGCGGGGTGGGCGAGATCCGTGCTGCCGCCTCGGCCGGGGGAACCGGCGGCGGGTTCCACCGGGCGGAGCTCACCCTGGTCTTCAGCAGCGCTCTGGTCATCAGCCGCCCGGCCCTGCGTTCCGCCGCCCAGTGCACGCGGCGCATCGGCCACGTCCCCCGGTAGAACCACCGGCCGGGGCTGCTGACCGAGACGGCTGCGTCCAGCCCGCCGATGAGCCCCGCGTACCGGATCACGACGGACGCGCCCATGGAGAACCCCACTGCCGCGATCCGCGTGTACCCCAGGTCCCTGGCATAGGCCACCGCCACATCCAGGTCCCTGACCTCCTTGTCGCCCATCGTGGACAGCCCGCCGGACCGCCCGTGACCGCGGAAGTCGAAGCTCACCACCCCGGCGATCCGGCTGAGCCGGGTGGCGATGCGCCACACCGAGGGCCGCTGCCAGCACTGGGTGAATCCGTGGGCGACGATGATGGCAAGATCACCCGGGCCCGGCAGGTGCGCGGCATCGATCGGGACGCCGTCGTCGGTGATCAGGGTCCGGGCCGTGGAAACGGATCGCGTCATGGCGTTCATTCTGCCCGGTGCCGGCGATCCCCCTGGATCCGCCGCTGCGCGCCCCCGGTCATGCGGGAGCACCCGGCACGGCACATCTGCCCTGGTGTGAGCACGTTTGCATGGACTGGCATCGGGCACACGGGAGAGGCGGGCACGAGCAGGCGCGGGCATGAGTACAGGGAAAGCACGCACATGAGCCGTGGACGGCACGCACGTGAGCCATGGAAGGCACGCGCATCCGTGGCAGCGGCCTGCCTGCTCGCGCTGTCCGCTGGAGCCGGCGCCGTGTACGCCGGCAACTGGTGGGGGCAGAACCACGCTCCGGTCGCGGTCCGGTACGTTCCGGAGACGGTGACGCAGACACCTGCGCGGCCCAGCGCGCCGCACCCGTACGTGGCGGGGCACCCGGTGCCGGAAGCCACGGCGACCCGGACGATCAGGGTACCCGGCCCGGCCGTGACGCGGACCGTCCGCGTGCCCGGGCCCGCCGTGACGCGGACCGTTCCTGTTCCCGGCCCGACGGTGACCGGTGCCCACACCGCGCCAGCCCCGGCTCCGTCCCCGGCGCCCCCTGGCAGCGGAGGCAGCACGGGCAGCCCCGGCAGCGGCGGATCCCCGGCCGGCCAGCCCGGCAGCCCGCCGGGCGGCAGCCCTCCCGCCACGCCGTCAGCCGGGAGCTCACCCCCGCCAAGCACCCCTCCTGCCAGCCTCCCGCCCGCGGCGTCTCTGCCCGGCACCCCTCCTGCCAGCCTCCCGCCCGCGGCGTCTCTGCCCGGCACCCCTCCTGCCAGCCTCCCGCCCGCGGCGTCTCTGCCCGGCACCCCTCCTGCCAGCCCACCGGCCGCGGGCTCGTCCACGGCGGCCCGTAAGCCCGTCCGTGGCGCGGCCGCACGGGAGTGGCGCCCCCAGCGTGCCGGGGGGCGCCACGATGGGGCCGGGGCCGCCCGCGGGCGTTCCCTGACCGCTACGGAACCAGTACCCGGGCACCGCGCGGCGCGGCCCGGTCGGCAGGGGCCGTCGTTCCGTGCACCCGGGGGGCCGCCGGGCATCTCGCCGTAGTTCCAACGGCAGGAAACCGCGCCGGGTCAGGTGGCGCCATCGCCCGTCCCGGTGGCCTGGGCGCCGCGGCGGGACTGCCGTCCGGCGTGCCTATGGGCGCCGGGTGACGGAGCACCAGGCCCACCGGGAGCCGTCACCGCCGGCGAGGCCGGGGTGCCCGCCCCCACGCGCCGGCGTGCATGACGGCCGGCCCGGCTCCCTGGCTTCAGGAACCCCCGGCCCGCGCCTGTCCGGGGTCGCCGGCCCCCGCGGAGCCGGTATCGGCGGCCGGGCCGTCGTGGACGGCCGGCGGCCTGGGCACGTCCTGGATGGCCGGTGGCCTGGGTGCGCCGATCGCCGCCCCCGCGCTGACCAGTTCCTGCGGCGGGTAGGCCTCCTCGCCGTGCACCGCCACGTCGCCGATCTCCAGGTCCGCGTCGGGTATCCGCAGCTTCATGAACAACCCGATGACGCGCAGCAGGACGAAGGTGACGAGCCCGTCCCAGACGATGATCGTCAGCGCGGCGCCCGCCTGGATGGCCAGCTGCATGGGATGCCCGTAGAACAGCCCCGTGCCGCTGACCGAGGCGGCCTTCCCCAGGCCGATGTACTCGATCATCTTCGGGTCGGCGAACAATCCCACCATCAGGCCGCCGAGCAGCCCGGCGATGCCGTGCGTGTAGACGACCCCGAGCGCGTCGTCGACCTTGGTGAACGGCCACACGTGCCGCGGCAGGTAGGTCCACGCCGCCCAGACGATCGCCGAGTCGATGAGCCCGATCAGGATCGCGCCGGCCCCGTTGACGTAGCCGGCCGCGGGCGTGATCCCGACCAGGCCGCAGATCATGCCGTTGAGGCCGCCGAGGAAGGTCGGCTTGCGCCCGGCGCTGAACAGCATGTCCATGACGATCCACGTCATCATGGCGACAGCCGTCGCGAGGTTCGTGTTGATCACGGCGGCGGAGGCGTCCGCGCCTGCGAAGTACGGGTCGCCTCCGTTGAAGCCGTTCCAGCCCAGCCACAGGAGCCCCGCGCCGATGGCGCAGAAGAGCAGGTTGTTCGGCACGGCGCGCTCACGGTCCCTGCGCAGCCGCGGCCCGACGACGGCGGCGGCCGTGAAACCGGACACCCCCGCGGCGAGGTGGATGACGTAGCCACCGCTGTAGTCGAGGGCACCCTTGCCCGCCCAGAAGCCGCCGCCCCACAGCAGAAATGCATTGACCGCGTAGGCGAAGGTGATCCAGGCGGGCACGAAGATCAGCCACACCTTGAAGCTGATCCTGCCGAGCACGCTGCCGATGAACAGGATCGGCGTGATCGCGGCGAACACGAACTGGAAATAGACCAGCGATGACTCGGGGAACCTGAATTTCGGCATCAGGCCGTCCAGCAGCGGGATGCTCGCCCTCGCCTGCTCGCCCGCCTGGCCGGCCACGCTGCCGGGGCGGCCGACGAAGGTGTGGATCCACGGCGCCCCGAACCCCATCTTGAAGGCCCACAGGACCCACACGATGAGGACGAGGCCGAAGGCGCTGAACACCATCAGCACCGTGTTCATGATCCACTTGCGCTGCGCCAGGCCGCCGTACAGCACGGCGATGCCCGGGATGCTCATCAGCCCGACGAGCGTCGCCGCGGTGAGCTGCCAGGAGTTGTCGCCGGCGCTCAGCCAGCTTGGATAGGGAACCACTGCTGCCTCCAGGGCTACCGCGTGCCTCCGTGGCTGCCGCGGAAGGGCCTTCGGGGCGCGGGGGCCCGTTCCCCCGGTGAGCCTGCTCGTGAGCCGCCCCGGCGTTTTCTCTGGACGCTTCATGTCTCTCATGGGCGGGTTTCCGGCCCGTTTCCCTGCCGTTACGGTCCCGGCAACGCCCCGGACCGGGCGGAGGCTCATGTTTCCCCCGTGTGTCGGGCTACGCTGCCATCAGCCCGTTGACAGCAGCGCCCTGCCGGGGATAAGGGTGGGCACCACCAGACGATCATTCAGCCCCCGTGAGGAATCCGCCCGTGGCAGAGGTGCAGACCGTACGCGGCCCGGTCGATACGGCGAGCCTGGGCCGCGTGCTCATGCACGAGCACGTGTTCGTGCTCAGCGAGGAGATCCGCCAGAACTACCCGTCGTACTGGGACGAGGAGGAGCGGGTCGCCGACGCGGTGACCAGGCTGCGCGAGCTCGCCGGGCGCGGGATCGGCACGATCGTGGATCCCACGGTGATCGGCCTGGGCCGCTGCATCCCGCGCATCCAGCGGATCAACGAGCAGGCCGACATCAACATCATCGTGGCGACCGGGCTCTACACCTACAACGACGTCCCGTTCTACTTCGGCTACCGGGGGCCGGGAAGGCCGTTCGGTGCGCCGGAGCCGATGGAGGAGATGTTCGTCTCCGACATCACCGACGGCATCGCGGGCACCGGCGTGAAGGCGGCGTTCCTGAAGTGCGCGATCGAGGCGCCCGGCATGACGCCGGGCGTGGAGCGGGTGATGCGCGCGGTGGCGCGGGCGCACCTGCGGACCGGGGCGCCGATCACCGTGCACACGAACGCGCACACCCAGTCCGGGCTGGCGGCCCAGAAACTGCTCGCCGAGGAGGGCGCGGACCTGACCAAGGTGGTGATCGGGCATTGCGGCGACAGCACGGACCTGGACTACCTGTGCAAGCTCGCCGACGCCGGGTCGCTGCTCGGCATGGACCGGTTCGGCCTTGATCTGCTGCTGCCGTTCGGGCAGCGGGTGGACACCGTCGCGGAGCTGGCCCGCCGCGGTTACGCGGAGAAAATGGTGCTGTCCCAGGACGCATCCTGCTTCATCGACTGGTTCCCCCGCGAGCAGCAGGTGCGGGCCGCCCCGAACTGGCACTACACCCACATCAGCGACGACGTGCTGCCCGCGCTCAGAGAGCGGGGCGTGACCGAGGAGCAGATCACCGCCATGCTCGTCGGCAATCCGCGGCGCTATTTCGAGCCGGCCTCATAGCGGCTGCCACGCGGCCCTGCCCCTGGCGTGCGCTCTGCCAGGCGTGCCCCGTGACGAAGACGAATGCGGCCGCCCGTGGCGTGCCGTCCCGGGCGGGCCGGGACGGCACGCCCGCGGCGTGTTACCACAGTCCCCCGGCCTCCTCCAGGCGCCGCTGCAGCTTGTTCATGCCGGCCAGCCACGTGTCGGTGTGCGCTGCCCTGTGCTCGTAGTAGCCCTGGACCTGCGGGTGCGGGAGGATCAGGAACCGGTCGTCCTGGAGCCCCTGCCACACCGCGTCGGCGACCTGGGCCGGTTCCAGCGCGGTGTCGTGGCTGAGCAGTTCGCGCAGCGGCCCGGACCCGTCCAGCATCCGGGTTTTCACCCCCTGCGGGCAGATCACCTGCACGACGACGCCGCGGTGCCGGTAGGTGGCCGACAGCCACTCCGCGAAGGCGACGGCGGCGTGCTTCGTGGCCGAATAGGCGGGCAGGCCCAGCATGGTGAGCAGTCCCGCGGCCGACGCGGTGATCACCAGGCGGCCGCCGCCCGATGCGGCCCATCCGGGCACGAGGAGCCGTGCGGCTCGCACGTGCGCCAGCAGGTTCACCTCGATCGACGTCATCCAGTCGGCGTCCGGTGCCGCCAGGCCGCGCCCGGTGCCGACCCCGGCATTGGAGAAGTAGGCGTCGATGCCGCCAAGACGGTCCCTGGCGGCGTCGATCAGGGCGGTCACCCCCTCCTGCGAGGCGGCGTCGCCGGGCACCGCGTAGCCGCCGGTCTCGGCCGCGGCGGCCTGGGCGGCGCCGGCGTCGATGTCGTTGACCACCACCTGGGCGCCCCCGGCGGCCATCCGGGCCGCGATCGCCCTGCCGATGCCGTGCCCCGCGCCGGTGACCACCATGCGCATACCGCTCACGTCCATGCCGCACTCCTGACCACGCTGATGCCGCCGCCAGTTTAGAACCGGCGCGTGCCGCGCCATCAGCGTCATGGCGGCGCGTGCCGCGCCGTGCACCCCGCATGGGCCCTGTCACGTTCGCGTAACGGTACGGACATGGGGCCTTGAGCCGGAGACGGGCCGGACGTACTCTGCTGCCATATCTGGTAAGCGCTTACCAAAGCGCTCGGCCCGCGACACCGGAGGGGGCGGACGTGGAGGCAGAGCCTGCCGTGGACGCGGAATCAGCCGCCGACGTGGCGCAGCCAGCAGCGGGTGCGGCCCAGGCGGCAGAGGCTGCCCACACAGCGCAGGTCATTCACCCGGCGCCGACCATCTACGACGTGGCGCGGGCCGCAGGCGTATCCATCGCGTCGGTGTCCAGGGTGCTCAACGGGCGCCGCAATCCGCGGCCCGAGACACGGGACCGCGTGCTCCAGGCGGTCGCCGAGCTGGGCTTCGCCCCGGACGGGGCCGCGCGGGCGCTGAGCGCCCGGCTCAAGGAGGTCGTCGGCGTGATCGTGCGGCGGCCGTGGCGCGCGGCGGAAGAGGTCTTCGCGGACGAGGACGAGAGCCTGCAGTACAACGACATGATCAACCGCGGGATCGCGGAATCGGCGCAGCGCCGCGGGTTCGACATGCTGGTCAGGTCCGTCGACCTCGACGAGCACGATCCTGGCGGCCGCATCCTCGCGCTGGCCCGCAAGAGCGACGGCCTCATCCTGCACGACCGGGTGCTTGACCCGGACCAGCTCAGCCGCCTGTCCAGGCAGGTGCCGGTGGTGACCCTGGCGGGCGTCGCGACGGAGACGACGGCCAACGTCCGCGGTGACAACGCGGCCGGGATGCGCGACCTGGCCAGGCACCTGCTCCGCGACCACGGCTACCGCACGCTCGCCTACATCGGCGGCCACGCCGACAGCCCCGACAGCATCGCGCGCCAGCGGGCCCTGGCGGACGAGGTGGCCAGCGCGGGCGCGACATTCGTCAGCGGCCCGCACTGGCTGGGGAACTACTCCGCGAGCGGCGGGGCACGAGTGATCAGCAACCTCATCGCCGAGGGCGGCAGGCTGCCGCGTGTGATCGCCTGCGCGAACGACCAGACGGCCCTCGGCGTGCTGCACGCGCTCGGGGAGCACGGCATCAGCGTGCCCGGTGACGTGGCCGTGACCGGCTTCGACGACATCCCGATGGCCAGGCACCTGCACTGCCAGCTCACCACCGTACGCCAGCCGATCAGGGAACTCGGCGCGACCGCCTTCGAGGTGCTCTACTCCATGATCAACCGCGAGACGCCACCCGAGCGCGACATCGTGCTGCCGACCCGGCTGGTCTGCCGCCATAGCTGCGGCTGCGGCCCCCAGGGCTGCGGCTGCGCGCGGTGCGCCGCGCCCGGTCCCGGCGGGGAGGAACCCGGCGGCTGGCAGTCTCCCGGCGGCAACGGGGAGAGGAGATAGCGGTGTCCGTGCTGACGCGGAAGCTGGCCGTGTACCTGGTCACGGCGTGGGTGGCCATCACCGTCAACTTCCTGCTGCCGCGGCTGATGCCGGGGAACCCGGTCCAGCTCATGATCGGCAAGATCCAGGGGCGCGTCACCCCCGCCGTGCAGCACGCGATCGAGCTTCAGTTCGGCGTCGGCCTGCACCAGAGCCTGTGGGCGCAGTACGGGCGCTACTGGGCCCAGCTCTTCCACGGCAACCTGGGTGAGTCGATCACGCTGTCGGCGCCGGTCGCCACCGTGCTCGCCGCGAAGATCCCCTGGACGCTGGTGCTGTTCGGCACCTCCACCGTGATCAGCTTCGCGCTGGGCACGGCGGCCGGGATCGTGCTGGGGTGGCGGCGCAGCGGCTGGCTGGACAGCCTGCTCCCGGTGTCCACGTTCTTCCAGGCGGTGCCCTACTTCTTCCTCGGTCTCGTCCTGCTGCTCGTGTTCGGCGTCGACCTGCACTGGTTCCCTCCGCAGGGCAATTACCAGCAGGGCCTGACACCGGGACCGAACTGGGCGTTCATCGCCAGCGTGATCCGCTACGCGGAGCTGCCCGGCATCACGATCGTGCTCAGCTCGGTGGCCGGCTGGATGCTGGGCATGCGCAACATGATGATCACGACGATGGACGAGGATTTCGTCCTCGTCGCGCGGGCGAAGGGCCTCCCGGCGCGGCGGGTCATCAGCTACGCCGCCCGCAACGCGATCCTGCCCAGCATCGCCAGCTTCTCGCTGGCGGTGGGCCTGGTGGTCTCGGGCGCGCTGCTGGTGGAGCTGGTCTTCAACTACCCGGGTGTGGGGAACCTGCTGCTCCAGGCGGTCCTCGAAGAGGACTACCCGCTGCTGCAGGGGATCTTCCTCGTCATCACCTTCACGGTGCTGGCCGCGAACCTGCTCGCGGACTTCATCTACGTGTTCCTCGACCCGCGCGTCCGCCAGGAGGCATGAGGCATATGTCCGTCAACGCCGGCGAGCTGACGCCGGCCGGGGCGGGGGGACAGCTCCCCGCCCCGGCCGGGGCGGGGAGCAAGATCAGGCCCGTGCGGCTGCCGCGGTCGCCGAAGGTGATCGCGGGCCTGGTGATCATCGCGGTGTTCGCGGTGTTCACGCTGATCGGGCCGTGGATCGAGCCGTACTCGCCGAACTACAACGGCTTCTCGCCGAACCTGCCGCCCTCGGCCGCGCACTGGCTGGGCACGAGCAACCTGGGCGCCGACATCTTCTCCCAGCTGCTCAACGGCGCCCGCGCCACCGACGTGGTGGGCTTCGTCGCGGGCCTGGTGGCCACCGCCCTGTCGGTGATCATCGGCATCGCCGCCGGCTACCTCGGCGGCGCGGCGGACGAGGGGATGTCGCTGGCCACCAACGTGTTCCTGGCCATCCCCGGCCTGCCGCTGCTGATCGTGATCGACAGTTACCTGCCCGCCTCCGGCAGGTCGGACTCGCTGCTGATCGGCGTCATCATCGCCGTCACCGGCTGGGCCTGGGGCGCCCGGGTGCTGCGGGCGCAGACGCTGTCGGTCAGGAAGCGGGACTTCGTGGAGGCCGCGCGGATCACCGGCGAGTCCCGGCTGCGCATCATGTTCGCCGAGGTGCTGCCGAACCTGCTGGCGATCGTCGCCTCCTCGTTCCTGTTCACGATGCTGTACGCGATCGGCACCTATGTCGCGCTGGCCTACCTGGGCCTGACAAGCACCGCGGTGTGGAACTGGGGCACGATGCTGTACTGGGCCCAGTCGAACAACGCGCCGCAGGTCGGCGCGTGGTGGTGGTTCGTGCCGCCGGGTGTCGCCATCGCCCTGGTGGGCATGGGCCTGGCCCTGCTCAACTTCGGCATCGACGAGTTCCTCAACCCGCGGCTGCGGGCTGCGGGCCTGTCCGGGCGGAGGAGGCGCAAGGCCGCAGGCCGGCGCCTCCCCCGCCACCCGAGACTGGGCCTCACCCCCGTGCTACGCGCGCCGGCCAGGGCACACCCGGCCCCGGCCCAGACCGCCCTGGCGACGAGCGAGGACCCCCGGTGACCGAACGGATTGGCCGGGCACCGTCCGGCACGGCGGGAACGCGCGAGGCGGGCGCGCAGGCGGCCGTCCCGTGGACGCGGCGCGATCCTGTCCTGGAGATCCGCGGGCTGTGCGTGGACTACGGCATGGGCGAGGGCGCCGTACACGCGGTCACCGGCGCCAGCCTGGTACTGCGCCGCGGCGAGGTGCTTGGCCTGGCGGGCGAGAGCGGCAGCGGGAAGTCGACGCTCGCCTACGCGGCGACCAGGCTGCTGCGCGAGCCCGGCGTGATCACCGGCGGCGAGGTGCTGTTCCACCCGCGGCCCGCTGACGGGAACGGCGGGCCGCGCACCACGGACCTGCTGGCGGCGGGCGAGCGCGAGCTGCGCCGGGTGCGCTGGTCGGAGATCGCCGTGGTGATGCAGAGCGCGCTGAACGCGCTCAACCCGGTGATCAGCATCGGCGCGCAGCTCGACGACGTGCTCCGCGCGCACATGCCGGAGCTCGGCCGCGCCGGGCGCAGGCGGCGGGCCGCGGAGCTGCTGGAGATGGTCGGCATCACCGCCGACCGGCTCGGCAGCTATCCGCACGAGCTGTCCGGCGGGATGCGCCAGCGCGCGATGATCGCGATGGCGCTCGCGCTCAGCCCGCAGGTCGTCATCATGGACGAGCCGACCACGGCCCTGGACGTGGTGACGCAGCGGGAGATCCTGGAGGAGCTGATCCGGCTGCGCGACCAGCTCGGCTTCGCGGCGCTGTTCATCACCCACGACCTGTCGCTGCTGATCGAGCTGGCCGACGAGATCGCCGTGATGTACGCGGGCCGCATTGTGGAACGCGCGCCTGCCGGCTCGCTGTTCCGCGCGCCGCGGCATCCCTATACCTACGGCCTGCTGAACTCCTTCCCGCCGATGCACGGCGAGCGGGTCCCGATGGAAGGGATCCCCGGGTCGCCCCCTGACCTGCACGCCGTACCGCCGGGCTGCGCCTTCCACCCGCGCTGCCCGCACGTGATGCCGCGCTGCCCGCAGCAGGCGCCGCCACTGTGCCCGCCCGGCGCTTTCCCTGGCACTTCCCCGGACGGCGGCTCCTCCCCCGGCGCGAGCGCGCGGCGCGAGGTCGCGTGCTGGCTGCACGACAAGGCGGTGCCTGCCCGGGTTCCCGGAGAACTCGCACAGCCGGAACCGAGCGCACCGCAGGAGACGGTCACCGTTCCTGGCGACGGAGGGCAGCCGTGACTGACACCGCGACCACCCAGGCCTCCCCCGCCACGGGCGTCCCCGTCCTGGAGGCGCGGAACCTCACCAAGCTGTTCCCCGTGCGGAGCGGCTTCCGCAGGCGCGGCGCGGTGCACGCCGTGGAGAACGTCTCCCTCACGCTGGCCCGCTCGGCGGTGACCGCGGTCGTCGGGGAGAGCGGCTCGGGGAAATCCACGCTGGCCCGCATGCTCGCCAGGATCATCACCCCCACCTCTGGCGAGCTGCTGCTCGACGGCCAGCCGGTGCCGCTCGGGCAGCGCGGCCGGCGGCGGTACGCGGCGCGCGTGCAGCTCGTGCTGCAGGACCCGTTCGCCTCGCTCAACCCGGTCCACTCGGTGCGCTACCACCTTGCCCGCCCGCTGAGGATCCACCGGACGGCCGGCGGCGACATCGACGAGGCCATCGCCGGCCTGCTGCGCCGGGTCTCGCTCGACCCGCCCGCGCAGTTCACCGGCAAGCTTCCCCACGAGCTGTCCGGCGGGCAGCGCCAGCGGGTCGCGATCGCGCGGGCCCTCGCCGCGCAGCCGGACGTCCTGCTCGCCGACGAGCCGGTCTCGATGCTGGACGTGTCGATCCGCCTCGGGGTGCTCAACCTGCTCGGGAGCCTGCGGGACTCCTCACGGCTGACGATCCTGTACGTGACACACGACATCGCCTCGGCCCGCTACCTCGCCGACACCATCGCCGTCATGTACGCCGGCGAGATCATCGAATCGGCGCCGGGTACCGAGCTGACCGACGCCCCCGCCCACCCCTACACGCAGCTCCTGCTGTCCGCCGCGCCCGACCCCGCGCGCGGCGCGCCGCCGTCGCTCGCCGGGCGGGGCGCGCCGCCGAGCCTGGTCTCCCCGCCGCCCGGCTGCCGGTTCCACCCCCGGTGCCCGCACGCGATGCGGGTCTGCGAGGAACAGGCTCCGCCCAGCGTCGACGTCGCCGCCGGTCACGCCGCCGCGTGCTGGCTGCACGTCCGCGACCTGAGCGCCGCCCAGTCCCGGCCGGCAGGGACGAGGCGGGCACGGTCCCGGCCAGTCCGCGCTCCATCGGGTTCCGCACCGGAACCTGGAAAGGAGGCCGGATGAGCTGATGCACCGCACAACGCGCAGACGGCGGGTCACGCGCCCGGCCGGTCTCGCGCAGCACCACTGCCGAAGGACCCCGACACGGTCATCAACGCTGGCCGGCGAGAAGCCGGCCGGGCACCATGGAGTTTAAACATGAGTCACAGATTCATAAAAGGCAGGTTCCTCAAGGGGGCTGCCGCCGCGGCCGTCATCGCCATGGGGGTGGCGGCCTGCTCGAGCGGCGGCACCAGTAACAGCAACAGCAAGGGCCACACCAACGCGTCCGGCACCAAGCCCGTCACCCTCACGGAAGAGTCGAACACCGGCGTCACGTTCACGCAGAACTTCAACCCGCTCGACTCGAACGCGATGGGCGGCCAGATGAACCTCCGGTCGCTCACCTACGAGCCGCTGATGCTGTTCGACTCGATCAAGCCCGGCACGATCTACCCGATGCTGGCGAAGAGCTACGCCTGGTCCAACGGCGGCAGGACGCTCACCTTCACGCTGCGCCAGGGCGTCAAGTGGAGCGACGGCCAGCCGTTCACCAGCGCCGACGTGGCCTTCACGTTCAACCTGATCAACAAGATCCCGGCGGCCAACACCGGCGGCGTGCCGCCGATCACCAGCGTGTCGGCGCCCAACCCGAGCACCGCGGTGCTGAACTTCAAGACCGCCCAGTACTCGAACCTGGTCCCGATAGCGGGCGAGACGTACATCGTGCCGAAGCACATCTGGAAGTCGATCTCCAACCCGGCGACCGCGACGATCAAGGCCCCGGTCGGCACCGGCCCGTACACGCTCAAGTCGTTCACCAGCCAGCTCATCACCTTCCAGGCCAACCCGCACTACTGGGGGGGCACCCCGCCGGTCTCGCAGGTCGACATCCCCGCGTACACGGGCAACCAGGCGGCCACCACCGCGCTCTCCGCGGGCCAGCTCGACTGGGCGGGCAACGAGATCCCGAGCCTGAAGCAGCTCTACGTCAGTAAGGACCCGGCGCACAACCACTACTGGTTCCCGCCGGGCAACACCGTCACGCTGTGGATCAACACGGCCAGGGGCGGCCCGCTGGCCGACGCCAAGGTCCGCCAGGCGATCAGCGCCGCGATCAACAGGCAGCAGATCAGCCAGAAGGGCGAGTACGGCTACGAGGCGCCCGCGACCTCCTCCAGCGGCCTGATCCTCCCGGTCCAGCAGAAGTACCTGCTGCCGTCGCTCGCGAACGACCTGCCCCCGACAGCCCAGCCGTCCAAGGTCACGTCGATCCTGTCTTCCGACGGCTACGCGAAGGACTCCAAGGGGTTCTGGGCGAAGAACGGGCAGGAGATCTCGTTCTCGATCGAGGACCCGACCGCCTACACCGACTACTACGCCGACGCCCAGCTCCTGTCCAGCCAGCTCAAGGCCGTGGGCATCAACGCGACCGTCGACGGCGTGGCCGCGCCCAAGTGGACGACCGACGCGCTGGACGGCAACTTCCAGACGATGGTCCACTGGGGCGGCGGCGTCGGCGGCTCCAACGACCCCTACCCGTTCGGCCAGTACCAGTACTGGATGGACTACACGCTGTCGGCCCCGCTCGGCCAGAGCGCGCCGTCCGACTACGGCCGGTACCACAACCCGCAGGCCCAGGCGGCCATGACCGCGTACGAGAACACCAACAACCCGGCGGCCCAGCAGAAGGCCCTCAACACACTGGAGTCCATCGAGTCGTCGCAGATGCCGGTGATCCCGCTGGTGTACGGCGCGGACTGGAACGAGTACAGCACAGCGAAATTCACCGGCTGGCCCTCGCCGTCGAACCCCTACATGGACCCCGCGCCGGACGACCCGGGGGTGGGCTACATCCTGATGCACCTCAAGCCCGTGTCCTGACGGGACGAAGCCGGGACATCGGCACACCCATGGAAACCCGCTGCCCGGGCGGCCCCGCGGGGCCGCCCGGGCAGCCTGCCAGTGAGTGCTGCCGCCAGCCGGCCAGCGCGAACGCCCGGAACTAGCACTGAGCGAGGCCCACGATGACGGCACACCCCGCGGAAACAGGACAGGCACCCGCTGGGGCGGAACAGGCACCTCCGGGTGCGGAACAGGCGCCCGGAGGGACGCGGCACCCGGATGAGCGCAGCCTCCTGGCTGCACTGTCCCTTGACGGCAAGATCCGGCTGCTGACCGGTGCCGACAACTGGCACACCTGCGGCGACGACGCCCTGGGGCTGCGGCCGATGGCGTTCTCCGACGGCCCCGCGGGGGTGCGCGGCACCGCCATGGACGAGCGCTCCCCCTCCTCCAGCCTTCCCTGTCCTTCCGCGCTCGGCGCGACCTGGGACCCGGACCTCGTGGCGCGGCTCGCCGCCGCCCTGGGCGCCGAGGCGCGGGGCAAGGGGGTCGACGTCCTGCTGGCGCCGACCGTCCACCTGATGCGCACGCCGCTCGGCGGCCGTGGCTTCGAGTGCTTTTCCGAGGATCCCGTGCTGGCCGCGCGCATCGCCGTGGCCTACGTGCGCGGCGTGCAGCGGTCCGGCATCGCGGCGGCGGTCAAGCACTTCGTCTGCAACGACTCGGAGACCGGGCGCTGGACGTACGACGCACGGGTCGCCGGGAACGTGCTCCGGGAACTGTACCTGGTGCCGTTCGAGGCGTGCGTCCGCGAGGCCGGCGCGGCCGCGGTGATGACCGGGTACAACTCGGTCAACGGCGCCACCATGACGGAGAACGCCCGGCTGCTCCGCGACATCCTCAAGCGCGAGTGGGGCTTCTCCGGCCCCGTGCTGTCCGACTGGCACGGCACGCGCAGCACCGAGCCGACGGCCATGGCCGGCCTCGACCTCGCCATGCCCGGCCCGGGCGGCCCGTGGGGCGGGCAACTGGCGGCGGCGGTCCGGTCCGGCAGGGTCCCCGAGGAGGTGATCGACGACAAGGTGCTGCGCGTTCTCCGCCTGGCCCGCCGCGCCGGCGCTCTCCGCGCTCCCGGCTCCCCCGCCGCGCCGCCCGTCCCCGGGTCCCCCGCCGCTACCACCCGGGCTGCCAGCCGCGCGGCATCCCCTGACGGCAACGCGCCCGATAGCAGCCGGCCGCCCGCCCGGGCCCTCCGCGCCCCCATGCTCGCCGGCCCCGCGCTGCTGCGCGAGGCCGCCGCTGCGGCGTTCACGCTGCTGCGCAACGAGAACGGCGCGCTGCCCCTGGACCCGTCCGCCATCCGGCGCCTCGCCGTGATCGGCCCGAACGCGGCCGAGCCGGTGACCCAGGGCGGCGGCAGCGCCGCCGTCAGGCAGGCAGCCGTGTCCACCCCCGCGGACGCGCTGCGGGCCGCGCTGGCCGGCCAGGCGGAGGTCACCGTCACGCCCGGCTGCGTCACCTGGCACGCCGTTCCCGAGCCGCCGCCCGGCACGCTGCGCGACCCGGTCACCGGCGAACCGGGCACCCGGCTGGAGTTCCGCTCCGCCGGCGGCCGCGTGCTGGAGGCGCAGCATCGCACCGCCGCCATGTTCACCTGGTGGCAGGGCGACCTGCCGGACGGCGTCGGCTGGGGCGGGAACGGCCGGATCGTGCTGCGCGCCCGGTTCCGCGCCGCCCAGGACGGGCCGCACCTGATCGGCGCGGGCGGCGTCGGCCGGCTCACCCTCACCGTGGACGGCTCCGTCGTGGCCGGGGGCCGCACGCCGGTACCCGCGGACCCCGTGGCGGCCATGATCCGGCCCGGGGAGATCCGGTCGGAACTCCCCCTGCGGGCCGGGCAGGACGCCGGCATCGAGGTTTCCCTGCTGCCGGAGTCCCTGCCGAACGGGCCGATCGCGATCCGGCTCGGCGTGACGCCGGTGCCCGACGAGGAGGCTATGCTCGCCGGGGCGGTGGCGGCGGCCCGCGACGCCGACGCGGCGGTGCTCGTCGTCGGCTCCGCCCCCGGCGCGGAGAGCGAGGGGTTCGACCGCACGGGCCTGGCGCTCCCTGGCAGGCAGGATGAGCTGATCCGCAGGGTCGCGGAGGCGAACCCGAGGACGATCGTCGTCGTCAACGCCGGGATGCCGGTGCTGATGCCGTGGGCGGAGCGGGCCGCCGCCGTCGGGTACGCGTGGCTGCCCGGCCAGGCGATGGGCGAGGCCCTCGCTGACGTGCTGCTCGGCCGCACGGAGCCGGGTGGCCGCCTCCCCGTCACGATCCCCGCCGATGAACGGGACTGCCCGGTGCTGCACGCCGTCCCGGCCGACGGGAAACTCACCTATGGCGAAGGCCTGTTCATCGGCTACCGGGGCTATGACCGGGCAGGGACGAGTCCCCGCTACCCGTTCGGCCACGGTCTCGGCTACACCACCTGGTCCTATGAGTCGCTGCGCCCGCCCGCCGCGGGTGCCGGCGGCAGCGTGCGGCTGGCTGCCGGTGAGGACCTGGAGCTGACGGCCGTGGTCCGCAACACCGGGCAGCGGCGGGGCCGGGAGGTCGTGCAGGCGTACGTCGCTCCCCCGCCGGGCGACGACTGCCGCCCGGTGCGGGCGCTCGCCGCGTTCGGCCTGGTGACCGCCGGCCCCGGCGAGGCCGCCGAGGTGCGGCTGCGCATCCCCGCGAGGGCCTTCGCCCGCTGGGACGAAGACGCCGGGCGCTGGGCCTGGCCCCCCGGCGAGTTCACCGTGCAGGCCGGCCGGTCCTCCCGAGACCTCCGGCTGTCGGTGCGGGTCACCTCTGGCTGAGGCCCTTAGATCCCAGCCGAACGGGCAGTGGCGGGTGTACCCAGCAGCGGGGGTCGGCTCAGTTGGGGTTGTACGGCGCGTACCGCAGGTCCGGGGCCGGCCGGGAGGGCAGGGTGCGCAGCATCGCGGTTTCCCTGGCCAGCAGCGTCCGCTCGGCGGCCAGGCGGGACGCGGCGTCCGGTTCGGCGAGCAGGGCCTGCTTGTCCGGCAGGTCGATGATCATGGCCGCGGCCACGACGTAGGAGAGCAGGACCGGCTCTTCTGGCAGGCCCCTGGCGGTGACCTTCGCTGATCCCCGGCTGGCGAGTGCCCCGAGATAGCCGCGGAACCCGCCGAGCACGGCCGCCGCCGCGTCCGCCGCGGCGGCCGGGTCGCCGGTCTCCTCGGCGAGCTGCTCCACCTCGCCTTGCAGGTACGGCAGGGAGTGGTCGAGCCGGCCGAGCCTGAACCGCTCCGTGCCGACCGTGATCAGGCCGAACCTGCCGTCCTCGTACTCCTCGGCCTGGCGGAGCACGGCCACGCAGCCGACCTCGTACAGCGCGGAGACGCCGCCGATGCCGGTCTCCCTGCCCTTGCGGATCGCGATGACGCCGAACCTTCGCGGCTCAGGCCCGCCGAGCAGGTCGCGGACCAGGCGCCGGTACCGTTCCTCGAAGATGTGCAGCGGCAGCTGCATGCCGGGGAAGAGCACGGTGCCCAGCGGGAACAGCGGCAGCCTCTCGCCCATACCGCGACACTATGCCGCGTATGCCGCCCCGGCCAGTCATCGCGCAAGCGGCCCGCGGTCCTGCCAGCCGGGCCGATGACAGCCGGGTATGACCGGATTTACGATCATCCAAGGCCCGGCTCCGGCAGGATCGCTGCCCTGGCGGGATTACTGCCGTGGCGGGACGGCGCTGCGGCATCGTGACGGTGCCGCGGCGGCAGGCAGGCGGCAGGCAGGAGGCCCTGCGATGATCGGTGAGCCGGATCTGGTCCGCCTGCTGTACGACGCGGACTGGACGAAGCTGAGCCTGCCGGCGGACGTGATCAGGCTGACTAGCGTCACGGAAGACGGCGTGATGGCGGGGTTCGAGCCGGAGCCGCCGCCATGGGTCCGGCGATCGCCTTGGATGAATTCCCGCCTGGGGGACAATCCCCGGCAGGACCTGCGAACGCTCCGGACAACCGAACGGCTGCTGATCGCGCCTGGCGGCCGTTGCCGCGTTGAGCGTGCCGGCGAAGAGAGTTGCGCTCCCCTCCGGGGGCATGACGGCGAGCGGGCCTGGTGGGAAGTCAAGCAGCACGAGGATGAGTCCGAGGTACGCATGTTCGGCGGCATGCGGCCCGTTCCGCGGCTGCTCAGCCCGTCGTGGCTGCTGGCCGGTTTCGTACTGGAACTGGACGGCGAAACTGTCGCCGGCGGCCGGCACGGTTACCGCATCACGGCCACGCGGCGGCCGGGCCACGAACCCCGATCAGGTACCCGTCCGCAGACCGACCGCGTCGAGGCCATCGTCGACGCAGAACTGGGCATTCTGCTCCGCTGCGAGGAGACAGGCCGAGGGCAGACGCTCAGCGTGGAGGAACTGCAGGATGTGACGATCGACCCGCCCGAGGCCGCCGGCCCGGCACAGTTCGCGCCCCCGCCGGGGAGCACGGTCAGCGAAGGCTGCGGAGAGTTGTTCAACGAGCCAGGCTTGTCGGGAGCGAAGGCGGCGGCCGGGGGCGCTGCGGCAGGCCCCGGCTTCGCGATCAAGCACGCTCCGCGTGCGCAGCAGCCCGCGGGCGGCGGAGATGCGGCGATGCCGCCGGATGAGCCGGATGCCGAGGCGCCGGACGAGCCGGGCACCGCCGCCGGGCAGCCACGTAGTTCGCAACCGCTCCGCGACGTGGTGCTGCACGTCCTGTACCGGAGCGGCCTCGCGCCGCAGGAGTTCACCGCTGAGTTCCACGAGTGGTTCGACCCCTCAGTGGCGATGCAGGCGATCCGGTCGGCGGAGAGCAGGGCGGGAATCCGCGGTCTCGGCATTCTCGCGGACGCGATCAGCGACCGCGGGTCAACCGCCCACCGGTCCGCGACGATCCGCGTCGCCGGACTGGACCGGTACCGGATCGACTACCTGTCCGGCGTAGGCAAACGCAAGCCGAAGACCATCGCGTGTGACGGGCAGCGCCGGTGGCGGGTGTTCGGCGACAGGGCCGCCGTCGGGCCTGCCGCGCCGCTGTCCAGGGAGTTCGCCCAGCTCATCGACCCGTGCTGGCTCCTGGCGCGACGGTTGTCCGACAAGGGCGAGGTCACCGTCCGCGGCCGCCGGGGGTTCCGCCTCAGCGCGACGCGGAACCCGGACGGCATCGGCCCGTGGCCAGCGCCAGCGCATGTCATGTTCTCCACTGCCGAGGCGGTCGTCGACGCGGAACTCGGGATCCTGCTGCAGGCGACCACCGCAGGTCACGCGGCGGTCTTACCGCGTTGCTCCAGACGCTCGGCGATCCACACCTTGATGATCGACTGGCGGGTGATGCCCAGGCGCTTTGCCTCCATGTCAAGCGATTCGATCATCCACTCGGGAAAGTCCACGTTCACCCGCCGCTGCTCCAGTCCCGGGCGCCGTGCACCGGCGAGATCAAGGGCGGACGTGACGTCCTCCCCCCGGTCGAACAGCCGGTCGAACTCCTCAGCCTTCATAGATCGCCACCTCCTCGTCCCGTGAACGACGTACCGAGATAATCCTGGTCCTCTCCTGCCGGTAGGTCACCACAGCCGACCAGTGCTTGCCGTTGATCTGACCAATCACCAGCCACCTCGGCTCGTCCGTCGTCCGGGCAGGGACCTCGACGCGCATGGAGTCCCGCCACAGCGCCTGCGCTTCGGCGAAATCGATCCCGTGTTTCTCCTTATTCGACATGCTCTTGGCCGGATCAAACTCGAACTCCACCCATTATGCTCCTTTCCGGTATAGAAACTATACCGGAAAGCTCATAGCACAGGGATCGTCCTTGCGAATGACCGAACGCATCCTGGGCCGCCTGGGCGAGTTCGCGACGCGCTGGCAGGCCCTACCGGTAGGTGGCAGTATCACCATGCCGTGGCCGCTGGACAGGCAGAATCCCGGACCCAAAAGCTCTAGGACAGCGGCGGGAGGCCGGTGAGCTTGCCGGAGAGGTCGCGGAGGCGCTGCCTCGCCTGGGGGTCATAGGCCTGCGGGTCGGCCTGCGCCTCGCGCTGGCCGTTGAAGAAACGGCCGGTGACGGTGGCGAGGCCAGGGTCGGCGACGAGGCGGAGGGTGGCCTCGACGCCCTCCTCGATCGTGCTCCACGGCGAGGCGACGATCTTGGTGGGCATGTAGGTCGCCGGGTGCAGCGCGTTGACCGTGACGCCCGTGCCGTCCAGGTATCCCGCCAGGTCGATGGTGAACAGGATCTGCGCGAGCTTGCTCTGGCAGTAGGCACGCTCCCCGCTGTAGCCGGAGGTGAGCATGGGGTCGCCGAAGTCGATGGCCTGCTGGCCGAGCGAGCTGACGTTGACGATCCTGGCGGGCGCGGACGAGGTGAGCAGCGGGAGCAGCAGCCGGGTGAGCAGGTACCCCGCCAGGTAGTTGACGGCGAGCCGAAGCTCGTAGCCGTCGGCGCTTTCCATGCGGGTACCGCCGCCCGGGACGGTGGTGCCGATGCCCGCGTTGTTGACCAGCACGTCGAGGCGCCGCTCTGTGGCGGTCACCTGTTCGGCCAGGGAGCGGACCTGGGCGAGTTCCGCGAAGTCCGCCTGGTAGGGCCGCAGCCGGTCGCTGCCGGTCCCGGCGCGGATGCTGTCGATGGTCGCGGCGATCCGGCCGGCGTCCCGGCCGTGCACGAGTACGGTCGCGCCGCCGCGGGCAAGCTCGGTGGCGAGCGCCCGGCCGAGGCCGTCGGTTGCCCCGGTGACGAGGACGACCTGGCCGGCGAGCGGCTCGGGGGCGGTGCTCACCGGAACGTCTCCGGGCCGAACACCTCTTCGTAGATACCCTGCAGCTCGGTGGACTCGACCAGCTCGCTCACCCGGTCGAGTGCATCGAGCCTGGTCAGCGACGGCGCGATGACGGCGAACCGGTCCATGGTCATGTCCAGCTCCAAGATGGTGATCACCTGGCGCTCATCGGTCACGTTGCGGCTGATGCTTGCGCGCGCGGGGTATTCACCGTCGGCACGCTCGGGTGTCCACGCATCCCTGAACTGCTCATAGGTCACGCCCGGTTTCAGGGTCCGGGCAAACACGACCCGCAGCATCACAACCTCCCGCGGTTCTCCGCACACTTCCGTATCAATCCATGAGGGCGGGGCGCTCCCAGACATGGAAACGCCCCCCCTTCGTCTGGCGCCCCGGGCTGGGCGTGGCTCAGCCGGGGTCGAGCGCGCCGCTCCGTACGCGGCGTGTGAACGCCTTCCAGCCCTGTGGGGTGAAGGCCAGGCTCGGGCCGCCGGGGTCCCTCGAGTCGCGCACCAGGCACAGCGCCCCGGCATCGGCGCCGTGTGCCGCGACGGCGGTGTCACGCGCGGGCGCGACCTCGACGCACGCTCCGCCGTTACCGCTGCTGTAGCTGGCGGTGCGCCACACGCCGACCTCGACGCAGGCCCCGCCGTTGCTAGTGCTGTAGCTGGCCTTGCGCCACTCGATGCGGCTCAGGTCCATGTCGTCGCTGGTTTCTCCGTGAGGTTCAGGGAAGCGGAACGCGGCAGCTCCTCCGGCTTGAGCGTATCCCACATCACCATCAGCGAGGCGATATCGTCGGCGTCCTCGACGACCTGCCCGCCCACCTGGCACGGCGACGAGGACGAGCGGCCGGCGTGCTCCGCGGTGTTCGCGCCCACCGTCACCGCGCTCCTTGCGGCCATCCGCCGTACGGAGCGTGGCACATGACTGCGCCCTGTCGTGCGGCCGTTCACGGGAAGCGGACCGGGAATGCCAGACAGGAGCACCGCGACGACCGGTGCATACCGGGACGCAGCCTGGGCCGGGATGCTCATGATCACTCCGGGGCGTACGCTCGGCATATGAGGCGGAGCGCAGCTCTGATCCTGCTCGTCATGCTGGCGGGAGCCGGGTGCTCTTCCGGTCATGCACCGAGTTCCGCGAAGCCATCAGCCAAGGCCGCCAGCTCGGCCGCGAGTCCTAGCGCAGTCCCGGCGGCGACAGGGAGCTGCCCCGCCTCGGTAACCCCGCGCCCTCTTCCCGCCTGGGCACGCGCCGGGTTCCATCCGCCAACGCAGCCGATGCCATATGTGGTGGGCACACGGGGAAACATCGTCGCCATTCTCTGGGCCGATCACGACCCATTGCATACACCGCCGCTCACTGGCCGGAGTAATAAGATCCTTTGGGTCTCGAAGCTGGTCGCCGACGGACGACCGCTGTGGATCCGTGCCACGCTCGACGGCACCGGCCAGACTGTGACGCGAGAAGTTGCCAGCGGCCCAGGTCCGTCGATCATTGACCTCCCCGCAGCGGGGTGCTGGTCTTTCGGCTTGAGCTGGTCGGGACATCAAGATCACCTCAAGCTGCGGTACGTGGCCAATTGACCCATCAACCGAGCGACGTGCCCCTTCACGTGACCTGATAGGGCAGCTATGGGCGGTATACGAGGCCATATGCCCGCACGAGATGGGAGGATATCGGCTGATGAGTGACCGGCTGGCTGATCGGCGCCGGAGGCGCGCCGCGCTGGGGAGCGCGGCGTTCATGGTGGCGGGCCCCGGGACCGTGACCGGCCTGGTGCCCTGGCTGCTGACCCGCTGGAAGGTACGCCGGCCGGTACCAGGTGGTGTCCCGGCGCGTGCGCTCGGCGCCGGCCTGGTCGCGGCAGGCGGGGCGGTCGTGACGCACTCGTTCGCCCGCTTCGTCATGGACGGGCTCGGCACCCCGCTCCCGGTCGCTCCGCCGGAGCATCTGGTGGTCAGCGGCATATACCGGCATGTGCGGAACCCGATGTACGTGTCCCTGGAAGCGGTGATCGTGGGGCAGGCGCTGCTGCTCGGCCAGCGCCGCCTGCTCGGCTACGCCGCCATCGTGGCCATCCCGCCCGCCCTGTTCGTGCGCTTCTACGAGGAACCCAAGCTCGCCGCGAGCTTCGGTGAGGAGTATGAGCGGTACCGGCGCAACGTCCCCCGCTGGCTGCCCCGGCTGCGCCCGTGGCGGCCTCCCGGCACTGAACCGCGCTGACGCCGGCTCGGGACCTCCCGAGAGGATGCGGGCCACTTCGCTCACAGCCAGGAGGCCGCGGGCCTCACCATAACCGTCCGGCGGTTTCCCGGTTCCCTGGAGTGGCCCCTACGCTTACCATGGACGGCTGGAGCGGGAGAGCGGAGACTTGCCTCTGCCGCCCATGCGATCGGAGGTTTCGCGGGCAACGATGCAGGCAGTGGCCGCCCAGCCGAACGGCACCGTGCTGAACGACAGCGAGACGACGGTGGCGGGCATCACGTTCGCCGGCATCGCAGACCCCCTGTTCACACCCGACAAGCAGATCCATCTCAGCGGAACTCG
>Ga0209061_1002075_pt1 | contig 27758 bp, 21 predicted proteins | sample Coa_R1_10_FD_187157 | JGI IMG/M metagenome (GOLD analysis project Ga0209061, IMG submission 187157) | Surface soil microbial communities from Centralia Pennsylvania, which are recovering from an underground coalmine fire - Coalmine... | ecosystem: Environmental > Terrestrial > Soil >... | reverse complement strand
TCAAGCTGCTGGCCGCTGCGTCGGCGCTCCTGCTGCTAGTGACACCGGATCTGCCCGAGGCGCTCTGGCCGCCAGCGCGCTGGAGCGCGGGTGCCGGCGCGCTGTTGAGCGCTGCGGGAGCGCTCGCGCTGCTGATCGGCGTGCATCCCTGGGATTTTCCGCCCTTCCTCCTGCTTATGGCGATTGTACTCGCGGCTCGGCCGCTGCTGCGCCATCGTGAGCACTGGCGAACAGCGGTCGCTTCCGGCGGCGCGATCCTCGCCTGCGGGCTGATCGTGCTGGCGATCTACTACCTGGCCGGCGGGCGCGGCAGTACGACGGGTATCCAGCCGACCGAACCGTACTTCACGAGCCTGCAGGGCGTGGTCAACGCTGAAGGCATGTACCTGCCCTTCCAACACCTCGTCATCTTCTGGACGCCGCTCATGCTGCCCGCGGCGCTTTTCGCCGGCTTGTGTCTGGCGCGGCGCGGCTGGCAACCACTTGCTCGCTACGGCGCAACGGCGCTGGGTCTGGTGACGCTGCTGCCACTCGCGTGGGCGCTGACCGTCGCCGCACGCCACGGCTTTGCCGGGCTACGCCTGGAACTCGATGTTCGCGGCTGGGGCTGGCTGACGGTGGTGACCCTGGCGGCGCTGCTCGCGTTCACGCTGGCCGCGCTTGCGGGTGAGGCGTTCGACTCCGCGCCCACACCAGCGGCGGACGGCGAGCGCCGCACCCGTCTCTTTCTACTGGGCGCGATGGTTGTCGCCGTGCTGCTGGTCTACGGTCCCGAGCTGTTCATGGTGCGCGACAGCAGCGGCACGCGCGCCAACTCGACGTTCAAGCTCTGGTACGCTGCCTGGACGTTGCTGAGCGTCGTCGCCGCGGCCGGGATCGTCGAAGCGGTGCGGATAGCGCCGCGTCCGAGCTTCAGCGCGGCGGTCGTGCGGCGCGCCGCGCTCGGCCTATGCGGGGTCGCGCTTGCAGCCGCGCTCGTCTATCCAGCCTACGTTAGCTTCACTCGTACCAACGGTTTCAGCGGGCCGACGACGCTCGATGGTCTCGCATACCTGCGCCAGACGGATCCGCAGGACTACGCCGCGGCACGCTGGCTGAACCGTAACGTGGCCGGTGCGCAGACCGTCCTCCAGGCCGACGGCAACTCGTACACGCTCGGTGGGCGGTTCGCCTCGTGGACCGGTCTGCCGACGCTGATGGGCTGGCTTTTCCATGAAGAGCAGCAACGCGGCGCGCTGCCGGCGCTCATGCAGCGCGATGCCGACGTGCGCACGATCTACACAACAACCGATGTCGCGACGGCGCTGCGCCTGCTCGCCGACTACCATGTGCAGTATGTCGTCGTCGGCCCGTATGAACAGCAGACGTACGGCAGCGGCAGCGGGCTGAGCAAGTTCGCGGATATCGGTACTCTCGTCTATACCACGGGCAACGGTACGGCGATCTACCGCGTCGGCGCGGCCGCGAACCAGCTCGTCGCGGCGGTGCGGCCATGAATCGCGGCGGCGCCCACTCGTCCGACGGTGATGCGCTGGGCGTGCTGACGCCCACGGCGGCAAAGTCGCCTGCTGCGGGCGAAGCAGCACCCGCACCGGTGCAGCCTCGTGTGCTGCGGCTGACCGTGGAGCACGCCTGCTGGGTGGCTGTCGCGCTGATCGCGGCCGCTCTGCGCCTGCTCTCACTCGATGCGACGCCGCTGGGTGCGATCGAGGGCAGCCACGCGCTCGGCACGTGGCTGGCGACGCAGGGACGCCCCCCCGCCGGCTGGGGCGGCAGCCTGACCGAGGCGCTGACGGCGCTGGTTTTTAAGGCGTTTGGCGCGGGCGATGCCGGGGCGCGCGTGGTACCAGCGCTCGCCGGCATGGCGCTCGTCCTTTCGCTCTGGGCGCTGCGTCCACACATCGGCCGGATGGCGGCACTGGCAGCGGCGCTGCTGGCCGTGCTTTCGCCGACACTCGTCGCCGAGGCACGCGCGGCGAGCGGTGAATCGCTTGGGATGGCGCTGGCGATCATCTTTGCCGCGCTCTTGCTCGACAGCCTCGAAAAGCCGGAGCCGAAGCGCTTTGTCGCGCTGATGATCCTGCTTACCTGGGGTCTGGGCACCGATGGTACCTTCGTGGCCGGGGCCGGTCTGGCGCTGCTCTGGGCAGCGCTGCGGCTAACCTGGCTGCGCGACGCGGATACCCCGGCGCTGCGGCCGGCGCTGGCGCAAGCACGCGACCGTCTGGTGCGTGCCGCGCCGATCGCCGCCGCTGGTCTGCTCCTGGCCTGTTCGCGCTGGGGGTTGGGCCTCGCCCGCCTGCGCCCTGCCGCGCTGGCACAGTGGAACGCGATGTTTCAGCCATCGCGACCCAACGCGCCGTGGCACTACGCGATTGATGTCGCCATCGGATACGAACTGCCGTTGCTGATCCTCGGCGTCGCGGGGGCGATCTGGGCGGCTCGGGCACAGCGCTGGCGTCACCATCCGGTGAGCGGGCTCCTTCTGATCTGGACGCTCGGGGGGACGGCGCTTGCCCTGTTCGGCACAGCGCGCCAACCCTCGACACTGCTGCTGCTCACCGTCGCGCTCTGTCTGCTCGGCGGGATCGCGGTCGACCGTGGCGTACGGGCGCTGCTTGGCCAGCGGCCGCGCGCCGTCGATCTCTTGATCGCGGCAGCGATCGTGCTGGCGCTGGTATACACAGGGCTGCGCGCCGGTGCGGTTGGCGTGCCTTCTTACAGCGTGGGCGCACCGAGCAGGCTGCTGGTGGTGCTGGGGCCGGTGCTGCTGTTCTGCTTCCTGGTCGCGCTTTACCTGCGCTGGGAGTATCTGGGCAACGGCGCGCTCATGCCGAGCGCGGTCGTGCTCGGCATCGCCGCTATCGTGTGGAATCTCCACGGCGCATCGGCGGTCGCTTTCTTGCGCGGCGACGAGTTCATGACCGGCGTGCGCACGACGCGCGAAGGCGTGGCGCTGGCACGCCTGCTTGAAGCGCAAGGAGGCGGCATCGGCGATGTCGATAGCGCTCTGCAACCCGACCTCGGCTGGTACCTGCGCGATACGCTAGCCAGTGGCGGGCACGGTGGCGCGAAGCTGATCCCGGCAGCAGGTGGGGTGCCGGCCGGCTACCGTGCTGCGTCGCAACCAGCGTTGGTCGCGCGGGCGTGGTCGCCGCACACGCTGAGCGGGGCAGGCATGGTACGGTGGTGGTTGTACCGACAGGCATGGGGAAGCGCGGACGACAAGACCGCGCGTCTGGTGGTGGAGGGACGATGAGCACCGTAGCGGGCGAGCGAACAATCGAACGCGGAGCGATCGGCCGCGGTATCGATCGGGTGCTGGCGCTTTCGCTGCCGACCAGCCTCGAATTCTGGCTGTACGCCGGGCTGATGGTTGCCGCTGTGCTGTTCCGGTTCGTCGATCTCGGCGCGCGGGCGCTGCACCACGATGAAAGCCTGCACGCAACGTACAGCTGGTACCTGGCCGAGGGACGTGGCTACGCCCACGATCCCCTGATGCACGGGCCGTTCTTGTTCCACATCACGGCGCTGTCGTTCCTGCTCTTCGGCGCGTCGGACGCTTCGGCGCGTTTCCCGGCGGCTCTGCTTGGTTCGATCGCGGTGCTGATGCCGCTGTTGCTGCGTCCGTGGCTGGGGCGCATCGGCGCGTTCGCGGCGGCGGTTTTCATCGCTTTTTCGCCCTCGATCCTCTACTACAGCCGCTTCATCCGCGACGATCCGTTCCTCATCCTGTTCACGCTCGGTCTGATCGTCAGTATCTTCCGCTATCGCGCCAGCCAGGCGAACGTCTGGCTGTACGTCGGCGCGGCGATGCTGATGCTGGGCTTCACATCGCTCGAGGTCGAGTACATCATCGCCGCGATCGTGCTGCTGTACCTTGAAGGCGCGCTCGCGCACGATCTCTGCACGCGCATCGGCGAGCAGCGCGAGCTATCCGCGGGCGCGCGCACCGGTCTCTACCTCGCGCTGCTGCCCACGGCCTGGGTGATCGCGCTCGCCTGGCCGTTTATCGAACGACAACGGCTGCGGTGGGGTCTCGGTGACGATCTGCCCGCGAACGGCGACCTCCTGGTCGTGTTCGGCTTGCTCACGGCGCCGCAGTTCTCGGCTGCGATCAAGGTGCCGCTGAAGTTCCTGCACTACGACATCAACGCGGCCACAGGCTACACCATCCTCGGCCAGCACCTGACGCGTGTCCAGGCGATCGGTGGGCTGACGGTGATCTTGCTGCTACTGCTGACGTTCCTGCTCGGCGTATGGTGGGATCAGCGGCGCTGGCTGATCGCCGCGGCGGTGTTCTACATCCCGTACTTCCTGCTCTACACGACCTTCCTCACCAACAAGGCCGGCTGGGGCAGTGGCATCTGGGGATCGCTGAGCTACTGGCTGGACCAGCAGGACGTGCGCCGCGGCACGCAGCCGGTCTTCTACTTCGCGATGACGCTTTCGAGCTACGAGTATCTGTTCCTCGGCCTCGCCGCCGTGGCGCTGATCGTGCAGGCGGCGCGGCGCGGCGCCGACGCGCTGATTCTGCTCGGCACGGCGGCGCTGATGCTGCCGGTCGCCGTGCTCGTCAACGATCGGCTGGGCAATGTGCCGTCGATCCCGTTCGTGCTCGCGGCGATCCTGCTGGCCACAGCGGCGATGAGCGGCGCTCCTCTGCGGCGGTTTCTCGTCTTCTACTTCGGTGCGCTGTTGTGGGGGCTGTCGGTCGCGGGCGAGAAGATGCCCTGGCTGACCGAACATCCGGCCCTGCCGCTGACGCTGCTGGCCGCCTTGGCGGTCGAGGATGCGTTCGGCGGCCTGCAGCGGCTGCGCGGTCTGGCGCTGCAGCGCGGCTGGCTGGTCGTGCTCGGTGGGGGTGCCGCCAGCGCGCTCGCGGCCGTTCTAGCGGCGCGACAGGGCGCGGCGGGCTGGCGCATCGCGGCCGTGGTTGTGCTGGTAGCAGCGTTCGCGACGATGGCGGCGCTACTCGCGCGCTGGCAGATCGCGGGCGGGCGGCGAACGGCGCTCGGCATGGCGGTGATCGCCGCCTGCGTCGGTTTCTTTGGCCTGCTGACGCTGCGCACCGACTGGCGGCTCAACTTCGTGCACCCCGACACGCCCGACGAGATGCTGATCTACACACAGTCCTCGCCGGATATCCCGAAAGTGGCGAAGCAGATCGCGCAGTACGCGCTCGCCTCGGGCCAGGGACACAACGTGAAGATCACCGTCGACGCTTACAGTTCGTTCACATGGCCGTGGGCCTGGTACCTGCGCGATTACCCGAATACGGCCTACCCAGATTTCCAGGCGTACGCGAACAATCCCAGCGCGCTGCAACCGTACCTAGGCGACATCGTCATCGTCCATCAGTCGGACCAGAACATCATGCAGCCGTTCGCCTCGCGCTATGGCCAGCCCGAGCACATCCACCACCGTTCGTGGTTCCCGGAGGGCTACCGCACCACCACGGCGAGCAGCTTTTTCAAGCGTCTGCTGGACGGCGCGGAGCTACGTCGCTGGTGGACGTACATCACCAACCGCGACGGCTTCGCGATCCCGCCATCCGACGTGACGAGCTACCCGCGCGCCGAAGAGCCGGTCGGCGGCTGCAACCCATACACATTCGTCGATGCCACGGGACGCGCCTGCCTCGGCTCGGAGGATGCGCAGGTCTACTTCCCCGCCGGCTACACCATCGCCGGTGGTTTGGCGCCAGCAGCGGTTGCGAGCGCGCCATCGGGCGCAGTTCAACCGGCGGCGGCGGCAAGCGCTGCTAGCGCCACGGCCACGACCGTCGTCACGCCGCATAGCGAGGGCGCAACGCTGATCTTCGGCGGCACGGGTGCTGCCCCCGGCCAGCTCTCGCGCCCCGCCGAGCTGGCGGTGGACGCGCAGGGCAACCTCTACGTCGCCGATTCGCGCAACGATCGCGTGCAGAAGTTCGACACGCAGGGCCACGTGCTGGCGACGAGCGGCAGGCTTAGCGGCAACGCCACCGCCATCGCGGGCGGCGTAGCGCCGGAGGCGTGGGGCATCGCCGTCGACAGCGCCGGCAACGTCTACGTGGCCGATACATGGAACAGCCGCATCGTCAAGCTGGACTCTTCGCTGCGCGTCGTTGCGTCCTGGGGTGCGCCCGTGCACGACGTGGCCAGCCCCGGCCCGAACGAGCTGTATGGCCCGCGCGGCATGACGATCGATAGCGACGGCAACCTGCGCGTGGCCGATACCGGCGACGCGCGCATCATGACCTACCGCACCGATGGTACGCTGCTCGGCAGCAGCGGCGCGCGAGGCAGCGCACCAGGCCAGTTCCAGGAACCGACCGATATCGTGGCGCTGCCTGACGGTGGCTTCGCCGTGGCGGACACCTGGAATAACCGCGTGCAGCTTTTCGACCGGGACATGCGGCCAACCGGCAGCTTCACCGTGCCGTGGACCAACGGCACCGTGGGTCGCGACAGCGAGAACAAGCCGTACATCGCCGCACTCCCCGATAGCACCCTGCTCGTGACGCTGCCACAGGCCGGACGCATCGCTCGTTACGATCGCTCGGGCAAGCAACTGCAACAGCTCGACCGTTTGCCCGGAATGACCAGAGCGTTCACCGAACCGCTCGGCGTCGCTGCCGCACCGGACGGCACGATCTGGGTCAGCGACGGGGCGGCCAACCTGATCTACCAGACGACGCTCGCGGCGCTCGATGCGCAGACACACGGCTAAAACGGTGCGAAGCGGTGAAGAGAGACGCGGGAGACCCGATACTTGGTAGTGGGGGCGCGGTCTGAACGCCGCGTGGAGAAGGTGCGCGTGCTGCGTTCGTGGCGGTTCTGGCTCGGTCTGGCGGTCAGCGCGTTCTTCATCGTGCTGGCGTTCCGCAGCACCAACCTCTCGGCGATGGGCTCGGCGCTGCGCGCGGCCGATTACCGCTGGTTACTACCCGCGCTGATCATTTACGTCGCTTCGCTATTCGTGCGCGCAATCCGTTACCAGGCGCTCGTGCATCGGCTTGCGAAGACCACAGCAGGGCAGATGTTCGCCGTGCTGTGCATCGCCTTCATGGCGAACAATATCGTGCCGGCGCGCGCGGGCGAGCTCGTGCGCGCCTACGTGATGGGCGAGCGCCACGGCGTCAAGAAGGTCGCGGCGCTGGGCACGATCGTCGTCGAACGGCTGCTCGACGGCCTAACGCTGCTCTCATTTCTGCTCGTTACCGTCTTCGCCCTGGGAGCGAACGAGACGGTCCGCGGTCTAGCGCTGCTGGCGCTGCTCGTCTTCGCCTGCGGTCTCCTGGTGCTCGCCGCGCTGCTCGCCTTTCCCGAACAGTGCTGGTTGTTGATCCAGCGCGCCATCGAGTTTCTGCCGCGCCGCGCCCGGCCCTTTGTGCGCGAGCTCAGCTCGTCGCTGCTGGACGGAATGGTGACGCTGCGCCACCCGGGCGCGGCGGCCGTCGCCGTGCTCTGCTCGCCGCTGGCATGGACGATGGAAGCGGCGACGTTCTGGTGCGTGGGCCGCGCCTTCGCCATCCATCTGCACCTTGGCTGGTTCATGATGACGATGGCAGCAGGCAATTTGGCACTGACGGTACCGTCGTCGCAGGGGGGCATCGGCCCGTTCGAGTACTTCGCCAAGCAGGTGCTCCTCTTCGCCGGCATCGGCGCGAGCGCCGCAGCGGTGTTTACGATCGCCGTGCACGCGATGGTCATCCTGCCGGTCATCGTTCTGGGCCTGTTCTACCTGTCGCTCTTCCACCTCTCGCTGGGCCGGACGCTACGCGGCACCACTCCGGCTGACGAAGAGGGGCGACCGGCGCTCACCGTCTCGGAGCGCGCTACCGTGGCGCGGGAGTAGCCGCCGCGTGAGCGGTCGCCTTGCCCGCACGTGCAGCCTTTCACTATCGTGAGGATGGCCGGCCACGGACGGCCGGCGCCGGGGTGTTGCATGGCCGACGCGAAGACGGTGCTCCGCTACCGCGAAATCCTCAAGCCGTTCAAGCCCGATCGTGGCGACCTGCTCGGCGCGCTACACGCTATCCAGCACGAGTTCGGCTACGTGCCAGCCGACGCCGTGCGCGAGGTGGCGCGGCAACTGCGCATGCCGGAGGCGACTGTCTTCGGCACGTTGAGCTTCTACGCCGAGTTCCGCACCACGCCGCCGCCCGCGAACACGATCATGTGGTGCAGCGGCCCCGCCTGCCGGCTCAAAGGCGGTGATCTGATCCGGCTCGCGCTGGAGACAACCCTCGGTATCGGCATGGAAGGCGAGACGCCCGACCGCGAGATCGGGCTGCATCTCGGCCAGTGCAACGGCACGTGCGACTGCGCGCCGCAGATCTGGTTCAACGGTCGTGTCGTCGGGCCGCTGCAGGTGGCGGACGCGATCGAGCTGGCGCGCGCCCTGCTCGCCGGGGAACGCGACATCGCCAAGATCGTGCCGCACGCCGTCCACTGACCTCGCCGTACCGTTTGCAAGCCGGCGACTCCTCAGCAGCGCGCGACCCGCGCACCGTAGAGAGGAAACCCTCGATGAGCACCTACACGGAGATCCGCAATCAGGCAAACGCCGCCTGGCAGGCTGTCCAGAACCCCGCACGGCCGCTCGTGCGCGTGGGTATCAGCACGTGCGGGATCGCGAAAGGCGCCGATAAAACCTGCGAGCAGCTACGCGAGCTGGTCGCGGCGCGCGGCCTGGAGATCGACGTCGGGATCACTGGCTGCATCGGCCTCTGCTACGAGGAGCCAACGGTGACGGTGACGCTGCCCGGCGGCACGATCGTCCTCTACGGCCGCGTCTTCCCCGCGGCTGCCGAGGCGTTCCTGGAGGCGATCGCAGCAGGCGCGTACGCCAACGACTTCACCATCGCTACGCTCAAGGGACGCTTGCCGGACGTGCCGCCGATCGAGAAGCACATCTTCTGGCGGCACCAGGTACGACGGCTGATGGCCGTCTGCGGTGTGATCGATCCGGAGAACATCGACGAGGCGATCGCGGCCTACGGCGCCTACGCTGGCCTCAACCGCGCGCTGACGCTGTCGCAGGAGCAGATCATCAAGATCGTCAGCGATTCGGGCCTGTGGGGGCGCGGAGGCGCCGCTTTCCCCACCGGCCGCAAGTGGGACTTCCTGCGCGTGGCGCGGCGGACACCGAAGTTCATCGTCTGCAACGCTGATGAGGGCGACCCCGGGGCCTTCGTCAACCGGACGCTGATGGAAGGGGATCCACATCCGATCCTCGAAGGCATGGCGATTGCCGGTCTCGCGACCGGCGCCGAGATCGGCTACATCTACATCCGCGATGAATACCCGCTCGCGGTGAAGCGCGTGCAGCACGCGGTGCGGCAGGCGGAAGAGCGCGGCGTGCTCGGCCAGAACATCATGGGCAGCGGCCGTTCGTTCGAAGTGCGCGTCGTACGCGGCGCGGGCAGCTACGTCTGCGGCGAGGAGACCGGCCTCATCTCCTCGATCCAGGATTCGCGCGGCATGCCCCGCATCAAGCCGCCGTTCCCTGCCAACGCCGGACTGTGGGGCCTACCGACCAACGTCAACAACGTCGAAACGCTGGCCAACGTGCCCTGGATCCTGCGCAACGGCGCCGATCTCTATCGCGCCGTGGGCACGCAGCGCAACCCGGGCACGAAGATGTTCAGCCTTTCCGGCCATATCCAACGCGTGGGTGTGCTCGAAGTGCCGTTCGGCGTGCCGCTGCGCGCGATCCTCACCGAGAACGGCGGCGGCTGGCCAGAAGGGAGACACCTGAAGGCGATCCAGCCGGGTGGGCCGCTCGGCGGCATCATGCCGGCAGAAGGGCTCGACGTGCCGCTCGAACCCGATCCGTTCCGGAAGTACGGCGTGCTCATGGGTTCCGGAGGATTTATCCCCTTCGATGAGACCGCCTGTATCGTCGATATGTGCGCCTATTTCATCTGGTTCTGCGAGGATGAGTCGTGCGGCCGCTGCACAACTTGCCATAACGGCAGCGCGCGGCTCACCGAGATTCTGCGCCGTATCCAGGCGGGCGGCGGCCGCCCCGGGGATATCGACCTGATGCGTCTGATTATCGCGGCGTTGCCGTGGTCGAACTGCGTGCACGGGCAGGCGACACCGACGTGCGTCTCGAACATGCTGACGCATTTCCGCGACGAGCTGATGACGCACATCACCGAGCGGCGCTGTCCGGCGCAGGTCTGTCGCGGTTTGATCCGCTACGAGGTCGTGCCCGAGCGCGCCGCCGACGCCGCGCCCGCGGCAGCGATCTGCCCCACCGGCGCGATCAAGGCGCGCGCGGACGGCGGCTACGAGATCGATCAGGCCCTGTGCATCAAGTGTCGGGCCTGCAAAGAGCGCGCCCCAGAGGCGATCCGCGTTGTCGATGCCTTCGCCGGCGGCGCCAAACCGATCGCGCAACCCGAGACGCTCAGAGCGCCGGCGGCTGCGCCGCGGATCGCCGCGCCCGCCGCAGGCGACTGAGCGTCCTTCGGCTCCCTTTCGCGCCCACGGAGCAGCGATCCGTCGAGCGGTGGAGCGTAGCGGAGGCGCGCGTGCCGTGCCCTTTGCTACGATGCGCTCGGACCGCGAAACGCGTGGGAGGACCGGGCGACGACCCCGATCTGGCGGCAATATCAGGCGATCAAACAGCGCTACCCCAACGCGATCGTCCTCTTCCGGCTCGGCGACTTCTACGAGACGTTCGGGGACGATGCCGAACTGTGCGCCCGTGAGTTGGACCTCACGCTGACCTCTAAACCGCTAGGCAAGAACTTCCGCGTGCCGCTCGCCGGCATCCCGCACCACGCCGCCGACGGCTACATCGCCCGACTGGTGGCACGCGGCTATCGCGTCGCCATCGCCGATCAGCTGAGCGACGAGCCAGCGGGTAAAGGCTTGATGCCGCGCGCGGTGACGCGCGTGGTCACGCCGGGAACGATCATCGAGGAAGCATGGCTCGCGGGCCGCGAAAATAGCTATCTTGTGGCGGCAGTCTGCGCTGGCGATCGTGCCGGGCTGGCGCGCATCGACGTCAGCACGGGCGAGTTCGTGACGCAGGAACTGGCAGCCAGCGAACTGCGCGACGAACTGTTGCGCATCCGCCCGCGTGAACTGCTCGCCGTTGGCGACCTGCCACCCTGCGAGGAGATCCCGTCGCCGGTGCCGCTACGTGCAGAGACGCTCGACGCCGAACGCGCCGAGGAAGAGCTGCAGCAGCACTTCGGCACGGCGACGCTGGCGGCCTTCGGCTGCGCGGGCAAGCCGCTGGCGATCTGCGCCGCGGCGGCGATCCTGCGCTACCTGCGCGAGAACCAGCCGGCGGTGCTCGCCAGCATCACGCGGCTGGCGACGGCTGAACCGGGCGCGTGGATGACGCTCGATCCGCAGACGATTCGCAACCTGGAGCTGTTCTCCAGCAATCGGGGCGGCAAAGGCGACGCACTCATCGACGTACTCGATCGGACGCGCACGCCGATGGGCGGGCGACTGCTGCGGCAGCGGCTGGCCCGGCCACTGCTCGAGCCGGCCGCGATCGAGCGGCGGCTCGACGAAGTAGCGTGGTTCGCCGAACGGGAAACCGTGCGAGCGCGCGCGCTGGGGCTGCTTGGTCGTACCAGTGATATCGAGCGGCTCACAACGCGCTGCTGCGCTGGTGCCGCCACCGTGCGCGACCTGCACGCCCTGCGCGCGGCGCTCCAACGCACGGAAGAACTACGCGAGCTTCTCGCACACGCAGGGGCAGAGGCAACGCTGCCAGCGCTGCCATCCGTGGCGGAGATCGAAACGCTGCTCGGCGCCGCGCTCGGCGAAGCACCCGGCACGATCGGCCAGGGCGATGTTTTTCGGCCGGGCTTCTGCGCCGAGCTCGACGAACTACGCGAAGCGGCATCGGGCGCGCGTGGCTTCCTCGCCGCGCTCGAAGCGCGCGAGCGCGAACGCACGGGCATCCGCTCGCTCAAGGTCGGCTACAACCGCGTCTTCGGCTACTACATCGAGGTCAGCCACGCGAACGCGGCGGCGGTGCCGGCCGATTACCAGCGGCGGCAGACGCTGACCGGTGCGGAGCGGTACGTCACGCCCGAGCTGAAGGCGTACGAAGAGCGGGTGTTGAGCGCGCAAGAGCGGCTGGAAGAGGTGGAAGGGCGACTGTTCCGTCAGCTGTGCGCGACGATTGCCGCGCACGGCGAAACGCTGCGTGCCGCCGCGGCGGCGATCGCCGCGATCGACGTTGCGGCTGCGCTGGCTGAGACGGCGGTGCGCAACGATTACTGTCGCCCGCGCATCCGTAACGATGGCCGTCTCGTCATCCGCGCTGGGCGTCATCCCGTCGTCGAACTGCGCCTGCCGCCGGGCGCGTTCGTGCCGAACGACACCGTGCTGGACGATGATGCGCAGATCATCGTCCTCACCGGCCCGAACATGGCGGGCAAATCGACGTACCTGCGTCAGGTTGCGCTGATCGTGCTGATGGCGCAGATCGGCAGCTACGTACCCGCGCGCGAGGCGGAGATCGGCGTCGTCGACCGCATCTTCACGCGCGTAGGCGCGCAGGACGACCTCGCGGCCGGCGCAAGCACGTTCATGGTCGAGATGGTCGAAACGGCGCACATTCTGCACCACTGCACGCCACGCTCGCTCGTCGTGCTCGATGAGGTCGGGCGCGGCACCAGCACGTACGACGGCCTCGCGATCGCGCAGGCGGTGGTCGAATACCTGCACAACCATCGCGAAAGCGCGGCAAAGACGCTCTTCGCCACGCATTACCACGAGTTGACGGCGCTGGCGGCAACGCTGCCGCGCGTGCGCAACTTCACCGTGGCCGTCGGCGAAGAGGATGGCAGGATCGTCTTTCTGCGCACCATCATCCCCGGCGGTGCGGACCGCAGCTACGGCATCCACGTCGCGCAACTGGCCGGGCTGCCGCGAGCGGTTGTGCAGCGTGCAAGCGCGATCCTCGCCGACCTCGAAGAGCGGGCAGCAGGACGGACAGGCCGGTCCTCCAGCGGACGCCGCCGCACGCCCGCGGGCCAGCAGCTCAGCCTGTTCGACGCCCCGCCGGCCCTTATCGCCGAACTGGCCGCGCTCGATGTCGACGCGCTGACGCCGCTCGATGCGCTGCGGCTGCTGTACGAGTTGCGCGAAAAAGCGCGCAGCTTTTGAACACCTTGCACGCATACAAACCAGTCGGCAGACTGGTCATTACGCAGCAGAGAGGCAGCCGATGGACAGCGCAACCGCGACGACGACAAGTGACCGCCGGCCCACCGTGCTCGTGATCAACAACAGCGAAGAGGTGATCGAGATCATCTCCCTCGTTCTCTCCGAGCACGGGTTCAACGTCGTGTCGGAGTACAAAGTGACGCCGGGCACCGGTGAGCCCGAACTGGCCGCGTACATCGCGCGCCACAACGTCGACGTCGTCGTCTGGGATATCGGCCTGCCGTACGCACAGATATGGAGCTACTTTCAGGAAGTCAAAGACTCGGGCGCGTTCGGCCGCTGCGGCATCGTTCTCACCACGACCAACAAAGCAGCGCTGGAATCGATCGTGGGCCCCACACCAGCGCACGAGATCGTGGGCAAGCCGTTCGATCTCGACGAACTGGTTGAAGCGGTGCGCGAGGCGCTGCCCCCTGATGCCGTGCGCCCGGCGAACGTTTGACATAAAAACTGGAGCATCCACGGCGTGGCGTGCCGTGGACGGTACGCTGATCGCGAACGCCGCGCAGATCGAGCCGTAGCCGATGCCGATCACCTTGCTGCCGCCGGATGTCGCCGCGCAGATCGCCGCCGGCGAGGTCGTGGAGCGGCCGGCCTCGGTGGTCAAAGAGTTGGTCGAGAACGCGATCGATGCTGGCGCGCGCGCCATCGTCGTGGAGCTCCAGCGTGGCGGTCTCGATCTGATCCGCGTCGTGGACAACGGCTGCGGTATACCGCCAGGCGAGATCGAGACCGCGTGCAAGCGCCACGCGACCAGCAAGCTCGCCAGCTCCGATGATCTGCGCGCCATCCGCACGCTAGGCTTTCGCGGCGAGGCACTGCCCAGCATCATCGCCGCGGCAGGGCGCGTCGAGATCGCGTCGCGTACCTCGGCAACGGCTTCGGGTGTGCTGCTGCGTTTCGAGGTAGGCGCGCGGCGCGAGCGACTCCCGTACGGCGGCGCGCAGGGCACGAGCGTGGCCGTGCGCGACCTGTTCGCGACCCAGCCAGCGCGGCTCAAGTTCTTGCGTTCGCCGGCGACGGAGGCGCGCACCGCCGTCGCGGCCATCGAGCCGTACGCGCTCGCCTACCCCGAGCGGCGCTTCACCGTCAGCGTCGATGGGCGCACCGTGCTGGCGACAACGGGCACCGGCGACGTGCGCGACACCGCCGCACGTGTGCTCGGCGCGGAGATCGCCGCGCAGCTGCTCGATATCGCCGCGACAGAAGATACGCCGGTCCGCGTGCGCGGCCTGATCGGACCGCCGTCGCTCTCGCGCGCCAACCGCTCTGGCATCGTCGTCATCGTCAACGGCCGGGCGGTACAGCCGCGGCGGCTGGGCGTGGCCGTCGAGCAAGCGTTCGCCTCGCTCCTGCCGGTTGGGCGACACCCGCTCGCGATCCTGCTAATCGACCTGCCTCCCGAAGATCTCGACGTCAACGTGCATCCGGCGAAGGCCGAAGTACGTTTCCGCAACGAGCAGGAGGTGTTCCGCGCCGTGTTCGACGCGGTGCGCGGCGCGCTAGGGCCGCACGCACCGGTGCCAGCGTTCGGGTTGGGCCAGGCGCCGCCTGCGGTGCTGACGCGGACCGACGCGGAGGCGACGCTGCCGGCGCGGCTGCCGGGAGAGCCGCCACCGATGCCGCTCTGGCAGGCGCTGATGCACCCCGACGAGCGCCGTACACCCCCCTTCGAACGGGAGGAGCGGTCGCCGGCAGCGTCGCCGCGGCTGCCGCTGCTGCGGGTCGTTGGGCAAACCAGCGCAACCTACATCGTCGCCGAAGGGCCGACAGGAATGTACCTGATCGACCAGCATGCGGCGCACGAGCGCGTGCTGTACGAGCAGGTGCGCCGTCGGCGGGCCGAGAGTCGGATCGAACAACAGGGCTTGCTCGCGCCCGTGGCCGTCGAGTTGAGCGCGGCGCAGGCAGCGACGCTGGCCGCAGCGCAGGCGGCACTGGAGGCGTACGGCTTCGCGATCGAGCCGTTCGGCGAGCGCACGGTGTTGCTCCGCGCCGTCCCCGCAGCGTTGGGGCGCAAGGACGCGGGTGAGGCGCTGCGCGATCTGCTCGACGCCCTCGCCGAGGAGGGGACGATCGACGACGACCTCGTCGTCAAGACGCTGGCATGCCACGGCAGCGTGCGTGCTGGTAAGGTGCTCTCGTTGGAAGAGATGCGGGCGCTGATCCTGCAACTCGAAGAATGCGAACAGCCGCGCACCTGCCCGCACGGCCGACCAACGATGATCCATCTGAGCGCGGCAGCGCTAGAGCGCGAATTCCGCCGCCGCTGAGGGCAGAGAGCAATACAAAAGGCCGCGATCGCGCGGCCCGTTGTCGGTGGTGGAGACGGGGGGGAATCGAACCCCCCGTCCAGCGGAAGTTCGCCCGCGGTATCCTACAGGCTTAGGCAGCGTTTTGGTTGAGCTTCCTCGGCGCCCGCTGCCGGGCTCCTCGGAAGCGGGCCGATCAGGTCTTAGGTGAGCGCTATCGGCGTTGCGCTACGCCGCAGCCCAGCATTGTGGCGCCCTCATCTCCTCCCACCGGGCCGAGGAAGAGGAGGACGTCGCGGCCTTCTTAGGCCGCGAGAGCGAGTTCAGGCTCGCCAGTTATGTTTTGCCACGTTTGTTAACGGGGCCCGTGGCGACCCCGGCCTGCAACCACGGCACTCGCTTCCCTGTCGAGTCCTTTCGTCCCCGCGGGCAACTGTGCCTCTACTAACAGAATAACAGCGATGCGTTGCGCCGTCCAGCGTCAGCGGTCAGCATGGCGTACGGCGCGCTGCATTTCGCGCTCGGCGTCACGGCGGGCGATCGCCTCGCGTTTGTCGTAGGCTTTGCGGCCGCGTGCCACGCCCAGTTCGACCTTAGCCAGGCCGCGCTTGAGGTAGATCGCCAGCGGCACGATCGTGTAGCCCTTGCGATTGGCCGCCTCGGCGAGGCGGTATAGCTCGTCTTTGTGCACGAGCAGCTTGCGCGGCCGCCCCGGGTCGTGGTTACGATCGGACGCTTTATCGTAGGGCGCAATGTGCGCGTTAAGCAGCCACAGCTCGCCGTTCTCCGGTTGCGCATACGCCTCGCGGATGCTGACCTTTCCCTGCCGGATCGACTTGATCTCGCTGCCTGTCAACGCAATCCCCGCCTCGATGCGGTCGAGGATCTCGTAGTCGTGGAAGGCGCGGCGGTTGACGGTGATCGTGGCACTGTTCGCGTCGCGCTCGGCCATCGCTGGTCACGCGCCCTGCTGGTGCAGGTAATCGATCGCGGCGTACAGCTGCGCGTTCTGGAAGCCGCGTGGATCGTCGTTGTTATCCAGATGCACCACCATATCCGGGGTGATGCCCTGGCCTTCGATCAGTTTGCCGCTTGGCGTCAGCCAGTAGCCAACGGTCACGTACAGTTCGCCACCATCTTCGGGAAGCTGGAAGAACTGGTTGACGGTTCCCTTGCCGAAGGTCTGTTCGCCAATGATCGTCGCGCGGTGATTATCCTGCAACGCGCCCGCTGTGATCTCGCTGGCGCTGGCGCTCTCCTTGTTGACGAGCACGACCATCGGTAGGGTGAACGAAACCGCCCCTTGCCGCGCGCGATCGACCTGCTTGCCGCCGCCGCGCATCTGCTGAATCAGTTCGACATCGCCCGGCTTGAGAAAATCATCGAGCACGCGCTCGCAGGAGTCGAGCAGGCCGCCGGGGTTGCCGCGCAGGTCGAGGATCAGCCCTTTGTAGCCCTTCGCCTTGACCGAGTTGAGCGCGCTGGCCAGCTCCTGCGGCGTTGAGGTCTGGAACTGGTCGATGCGGATATAGGCGAGGTCGTTCACGGGATTCCCTGCGCGGTCTTTGAGGTCCTCGACGTGGACGCTGTTGAGCGTGATCTGCGCGCGTGTGATCGTCACGTCCTCTTTCTGGCCACCAGGATGCTGGACGGAGATCGTGACCTTCGTGCCAGCCTGGCCGCGAATCAGGCGCACGACGTCGTTAACGGTTTTGCCCTGCACCGACTGACCATCAACAGCGAGGATGATATCACCGACCTTGAGGTTGGAGTGCGCGGCGGGTGTATCGGGGATCAGCGCCTCGATGACCACCTGACCATTCTTCTGCTGCACCTGCGCGCCTACGCCCTGGAACTGCCCGGTGATATCGGTATCGGTGATCTGCACGTCCTGCGCGGGTACGTAGACCTGATGCGTATCGCCAATTGCGTTGAGAAGGCCGTCGATCGCTGCCTGCTTTTGCGTTTGCAGGTCGGGCAGCTTGGATGGATCGACGTAGTGGTCTTGCAGCGTCTGGTAGATCTCGGCGAGCGCGTGGAACTGCTTCGCCGCGTCGTCGGAGGCGACCGAGCCGGCGGCTGCCGCCGCTGCGGTGCTCTTCTTGGTCGAGCGGCCGAGCAGGACGCCCGCCAGCAGCATAAAGGCGCACAGCGCGACGACGCACAGACCGCCGATGATCCACGTTAAGACGGTTTGCGCACGCGGCGACGTACCGCCAGATGGTTTTGTTGGTTCGGGCTGATTCGGATCGTACACCACGCCCACACCCCCACGGCCACCGCCACTACAACAGGCAAGCCGCGCGACAAGAGAATATCATAGCGCCCATGCCAAACCGTGAGAGCGCAGCGCGCGGCCGGCGCAACGCGCGGCTGCTAGCGTGGTGAAGCAGCATGATGAACCACGCGTGGCATCCTTTGCCGCGCTGAGCCAAGGATCGAAAATCGTGCGCCAGGCCCGGCCAGAGAGGACACGCTCCCCCGCAGGGAGGTCCGCGAGAGAGCGCGTCGGTCAGCGAAGCGAGCCTGGCACGCTCGCGGGCAGAATCCGCGGTGAACGATGGGGGGCTAGTCCTCTCCCTGGGCGCGCGTGAAACCATCCTCGCCGTCGAACTGCTGGAGCTTTTCGATGTGCATCCAGCGATGGCGTGCCATCACCCGCTGCAGCAGATCGACCAGGTCGCGATCCTGGAGGTCGCCCTGCTCATCGCGCAGGATGAAACGGCAGCGCCAGTGATCGATACAGTCGGTCATGGCGCCGGTGGGGGGATAGACCTTGGTGCCGCGGTTGGAGATCATCTTCAGCTTGAGAGGCGTTCCCTCGGCGATGCGCACGAGGTCGTCGCCCAGCTCCTGCGCCGACAGGCCTGATTCGATGAAGATATCGGCACCGACTGTGCGCCGCGTCTTTACTTTCACATAATCGGGTGCGGCGGGAACCTCCGGTAGTTTTAGCGGCTGGTACGCGCGCGCGGCGCCGTGCTCGGGTTTGCGGCCGAAATTGCGCGCGATCTCTGCTGTGAACTCCGTGGTCGTGGCGGCACGCTCATCGCCCACCACGTCGCGTGGCATGACCTTGCCATCGGCGAGGGTAACGAGCACGGCGTTCTCGATCAGTTCGGCGGCGTCGAACTCGCCGATGTGCCGCAGCATCATGACGGCCGAGAGGATCACCGCCGTGGGGTTGATCACGTTCTTGCCAGCGTACTTGGGCGCCGAGCCGTGTACGGCCTCGAAGATGGCCACCTCGTTGCCGATGTTCGCCGAGGGCGCGAACCCGAGCCCGCCTACCAGCGCCGACGACAGATCGCTGATGATGTCGCCGTTCATGTTGGTGGTCACGATGATGTCGAACTGCTCGGGCCGCTTGACCATCTGATGCGCGCAGTTATCGATGATGATGTGCTGCGCTTCGATGTCCGGGTACTCGGGCGCGATCTCCTCGAAGGTACGTTTCAGCTCACCCTCGGTCTGCTTCATGATGTTGGACTTGGTGGCGCAGTGGACACGCTTGCGTCCCTCTGCACGCGCCAGCTCGAACGCCAACCGCACGACCTTCTCGCAACCCTTGCGCGAGATCAGTTTCAGGCACTGCATGACGCCTGGCGTCTGTTGATGCTCGATGCCGGCGTACAGGTCTTCGACGTTCTCGCGTACGACGACGAGGTCGATGCCGCGTCCGGAGTAGGGCGTGGGCACGCCCTGAAACTCGCGCACGGAGCGAATATTGCCGTAGGTCTCGAAGAGCTTACGCAGCGTAACGTTAGCGCTTTTCTCGCCGTAGCCGACGGGCGTCTCCAGCGGCCCTTTCAGCACGACGCGGGTGCGCCGGATCGATTCGATCGTGTCCTGCGGCACGCCCGAGGCGATGCCCTGCTTGAACACGCTTGCGCCAGCATGGCGTACCTCCCAGGCGATCGGCACGCCTGCCTTCTCGATCAACGTGACGGCAGACTCGACGCATTCAGGGCCGATCCCATCGCCCGGAATGACGGTCACGAGCGTTTTGCCGTCGGGGGTTTTTTGCAGAGCTGGCGGCATGCGGCACTCCTTGACAGTCGTGTGGCCTGCCGCTGGTGGACGGCAGACCTCTCTGATCGTGCGGTGCAAACGGTGTCTTGTCAATCACGAAATAAAGAGCGTATGATATTGCAAAGAGTATTCTAGACGGGAGGCCCGCATGCGCACCGAAAGCACGCGCTCGCTCTCCACATGCTCTGGGCTCGCAGAAGGTGCGGCCTATATGCTACCCAACGGCGAGGTGGCGCGTGCCTGGCGTAACGAGGCCGAGGAGTGCCATGGTGTTTGGACACCGTGGTGGCTCGTCTCGGCAACGGCGCTCTATGGTGTGCGGGGCAGCGGCGCGGTGGTCTTTCAGGCTCGTCGGGAAAACGAACGCACGCTCTGGGCGGCGGGCAACGGCTGGTCCACCGATTTTACGCTTGCCGATCTTCAACCGCTCGCACCTCTCGAGGGCGCATCGTAGGCGGTCGAAGCGTCAAGGTGCGGTCAGCACGCGCAGGAGGTCGCCAACGGTGCGATGCTGCTCGACGGGGTGCCGCAGTGCCTTCTCGGGATTGATCGCATATCGGTTGCGACGGCCAACCTTCTCTGCAACGAGGTAGCCCTCGGCCTCCAGTTCGGCGACGATCCTCTGCGCCGCCCGCTCGGTGATCCCCACGGCATCCGCGATCTCGCGCATGCGCGCGTCGGGATGACCCGCGATGTAGAACAGCACGTGCGAGTGGTTCGAAAAAAACGTCCAGGTGCGCATGACAGCACGATCGCGATTGCGTTGACGCGCATATTGTATGCGCTTCCGTCCGGGTATGCGCTCTCCGTGCAAGCGGAGGGTGCGGGCTCGTCTACTCGACGGAACGCCAGAGAGGGGTATACGCGGTCGGCAAGGAGTTGGTCGGTCGCGCAGGGCCGGGACGCTCTGCAAACGGGAGTGTGCTCTCGCGCCGCTCAGCGCGCTCTGCTTGTTGTGCCGCCTCGAGCCAGCTTGGCGCCTGCACGATGGTCCAGCGCCCGCGTTGCCGTTTCAGCGCGGCCAGCGCTTCAGCGCGGCTCTTGTAGCACTGCGGCGCGACCTCCACGCGGCGCTCGCCCGCGGCCGGTTGACGCACGAGAAAGTAGGGCATCTCCGAGCCTCGTCCGCAGCTCACGCCTACACAGCTCCGCTATAGTCTGGGCACACAAGGCTAGCCGCTACCATCAGGGCGTGCCAGGAAAACTGCCGGCGTGTCGCTAGTTGGACGAAGTACGCGCCGGTTCGTCGTGCGATTCGCCTGTCGATTCGTCGCCAGTCGCGCGTCCGTTTTTGCGGCGCGGGCGCAGCTCATCGAGCACGTAGCGGTGATTTGTCACCGTGACGCGACTCTGCGGCAGCAGCGCCAGTTTTAGCCGTGCGCCGGTCATATGGTGGAGCAAACGCGTGAATAGCCACTGCAAGAGACCGCCGCTCGGTGTCCACTCGGGGATCACGACCTCGACCCGGATGTCAGGGTCGGCCGCGAGCAGCCCGCGGATATAGCTAATGAGATCACCCACGACGTTGCCGCCACCGTACGTGCTGGGAATGATCACCAGCGGCAGCCCCAGCTCTTCCAGCCCCTCTTCTTTCCAGCGCCGGCGCAGCGCCTCGGTCTGCGCCTCGTTGACATCCACGTGCACCACCTGGCGCAGCGTGCCCGGCGCCACGTTCTGCACCATATCGCGCAGCGCCGAGAGGCTGTAGCGGTTGATATCGTTCAGCGCCAGCACCACGATGCGATGTACCGGCTTCAGGATGTACTGATGCAAGTCATGCACGGGCAGCGCCACCTGCCGGCGTACCACCTGGTAGTGGTGATGGATGCGGAAGAAGACGAAAACGAGCAGCGGCAGCAGGATCAGGACGAGCCAGGCACCCTCGGTAAACTTGGCCACGGCGAAAACGATGCTAACCGTGGCCGTCATCGCCGCGCCGCAACCGTTCAGCACTCGCTTGGCCCGCCAGTGCGGATCGTATTCGAGCGTCGTTACAAGCGCGCCTTCGGGCGAGTAGCGCGGCACCCGTTCTCCCGGCTGCAGGCGCCCGACGCGCGTCCAGCGCACGACCATGCCCGTCTGGCTGAGCGTGAACGAGACGAAGACGCCGATCGCGTACAGTGGGATCAGCTTGTCGACATCGGCGTGGAAGACGGCGATCAACGTGCCGGCGAAGCCCGCCAGCGCCGTGATCCCCATGCCGAAGACCAGCCGGTTATCGCGATCGGTCAGCCATTGCGGCAAGAAGCCATCGGCGGCCTGGAGCGCGGCCAGGCGGGGGAAATCGGCGAAGCTGGTGTTCGCCGCCATCATCAACACACCAGCGGTGCCGAAGATCAAGCAAACGTAGAAGGGTGAGGAGGACGAGAAAACCGTGCGGCCGATCTGCGAGATCACCGTCTCGCTCGTGCTCGCCTGTGCGTTGGTGCCGAGTGCGACAAGCGTGATGCCCAGGAAGAGCACGCCGAGGATGCCGCACATGTAGGCGAGCGTCGTCGCCGCGTTCTTCGACTTCGGCTCCTCGAAGGCGGGGATGCCGTTGGAGATTGCTTCCACGCCAGTGAGCGCCGTGCTGCCGCTGGCGAAGGCGCGCAGCAGCAGGAAGAGCGTCAGCGACTGTCCCCCCTGCACGAGGTCGCGCACGTTCTGCACGGTGCCGAGGTGGCCGGTCAGCCACTTCACCAGCGCCGCCCCGAGCAAGAGGAATGTGCAGGCGAGAAAGAAGTACGTGGGAACGGCGAACGCTTTGCCCGACTCGCGCACGCCGCGTCGGTTGACGTACCACATGACGAAGAGCACGCCAAGAGCGATGACCGTGCGCGCAAGCGGGTTGAACGGCGGCACCGAGGGGAAGAACTGGTCGACGCCGCTGCCAAAGTTGGCGACACCGGAGGAGATGCTGACCGCAACTGTCAGGGTGTAATCGAGCAGGAGCGCAGCGCCGGCGATCTGGGCGATGCTCTCGCCGAGGTTGTCGCGCGAGACGATGTATGCGCCGCCGCCGTTGGGGTAGCTGTAGATCGTCTGCCGGTAGCTGAACATCAGCAGCACCAGCATCACGACGATGGCGAGCGCGATCCAGATCGCATCGCGGAAGTAGACCGTGCCCGCCAGCGCCAGGACTTTCAGAATCTCCTCGGTGGCGTACGCCACCGAGGAGAGCGCGTCGCTGGCGAAAACGGGCAGCGCGTATCTTTTCGCGATGACCTGATGGGGAAGGTCGGTGCGACGCAGCGGTCGCCCGAACGGGTGACGGAGGATGCCCAGCGTCACAACGCCCCCTCGCAGTTGCGCTTCTCTCTCCCACCAATTTGCGGGAAGACCTCTTTCGCAAGCAAATAGTAGCGGTTTGCGCGTAACCGCGCGATGGTCCGGTGCGGATCGCGCGGTTGCGCCGGCAGCGGACAGCCAGCGTCCACCTGCACCCTTTTATGAGGCCAGGACAGTGTAAACGACGAGCCGCTTATCGTAGTCGCGTGTGAGCGGGTTGAATGTGCCGGCGCATGTGATCAGGTTAAGCCGCGTGGCGTCGTTCGCACGGAAGATGCGATCGATGATAGCGGTATCGTTCTCGGGATACACCTCGGTGCTCTGGACGGTGAAGCGCACGGTGCGCCCATCGGCAAGCACGACGCGCACGTCATCGCCACGCCGCAACTTGCGCAGGTTCCAGAACACCGCCGGGCCGTAACCATGGAAGTCCAAATGGCCGCCAATCACCGCACTGCCCCGCTCGCCCGGCGCCGGACCGTATTCCCACCAACCGACCTGCATCGGCTGATCGGGCGTCGCCATCGCCCCCGTCGCCGTCTCGCCAAGCGGTACGACCGGCGCATCGACGCCGATCGCCGGGATCTGTAGCCGCACCGGCCAGTGGCTTTCGCCAGCCGTCGCGATCGAGACGCGGGCGGGTTGCGCAACGAGGGTCGTCGTGCTCGCTTCGCCCTGTTGCGGCGCGGATTCCTCCTGCGTTTGCTGCGCGGGGGTCGGCGTTGGCGTGGGCACGGACGCCGTTGGAAAGACAGCCGCAACCACTGAGACGTTCAGCGATCGCGCTGTAGCGGTAGGTGACGAGAGCGCCGCGCCGCGCGCACTGGCGCAGCCTGATGCCGCTAGGACGATAACCGAAAGGCCGGCAAAGCAGAGCGCACGGCGCGCACGGGTAAGCTGGGCAGCAGCGGGGAAGCGGGGTCTCGACGCGGTCATCTCTCCTGACAGGCAGCGAACCAGCAGGTCATCGCCGGACGATCACCACCGTAGCCGACCGGTGGAGCTCGGTCCATCGTGGCATCCCCCTACGGCGTCGCAGCAGCCGCATGCTGCCAGAAAACGGCCCGCGGCCAGATGGACCTTGCTCGACAGAAAGCGGCTACTGCGCCGATGCGGGTTGCTGGCCCGTGATCGCGAGATAGACGGCGTACCAGTCGGTGCGGATCGCCTCGCGGGCCACGGCGAGATCCATGCGACCAGCGCAGACCTCAGCGTGCAGGTAGTCCTCGACGCGGTCCTTCTCGTGCGAACCGGGCGAGGCCACCGGTTCAGGCCAGAGGTTGATCGGCTCATTCGTGCCACCCAGGTTCAACGGGATGAAATGGTCGAGCGTGTATAGCCGCGGATCGTCGGGCAGACCGTACGCGGCGAAGACGGCCGCGCGCACGGCCTTCGTGACATGACGCGCGGCGCTGGCGTATCCCGGCGTGCAGACATCCGACGCGGTCACATCGGGATAGAAGTCGCCCGGCGTGAGCACGGGATCGGGGTAGATCGTGACCTGGTGGGGTATGGCCCGCGTCGCGGCCGGGCTGCTGAGCGCAATGGCCAGCAGCAGGGCAAGGCTCGACATAACGAGGCGCGAACGCATGCTCTCAGCCACCATCCAGGAAACGGCGAAGGCGTTCGACTGCATCCGCTTCGGGCTGCCCGCCGCCGAGAATCGCGATCAGGGTATCGTATTCCTCCTCCGGCATCTCCAGCGGCGGGGCAGCGAAGTATGCGCGTTTCGCACGGCCCCACAGCCTGGCGCACTCCAGGGAGCAGAAGGGGTTACCCGGGCGAGCCGGCCGGCTGCAGGCGAGGCAGCGCGCCAGCAGCCCGCGATATGTGGCGAGGAAGCGATACTCTTCGTTGGCGCCGTCCGACCAGAACGGTTCGTCGTCCTGCGAGCCATCGAGCCAGTCGAGCCGCACGTGCCGCCAGAAGTGCGGATCGATGTCCTCTAGAGCAAGGCCTGCCGACTGCACGACGGTCTGGATCTCGCGCGGGGAGCGCTGGGGTGTGAAACCCACCGCGCTGGCGCAGGCGGCAACGACCTCCGCGATCGACTTTCTGCGACGGTGGTCGATGATGTCGCCCATGGTTGGACCCTGAAAAAGTTGCCGTTTCTCCCCGCATCCTACCGCGCCGCCCCGCCGCGCGGCGAGCACGGCTTCCACGGCGGTGCGCAGCCATCGCGTATGATGGCAAGGGCGAAGGGGCGGGCAGGGGTATGCTGGAGATCGCTGGTTTTTTGATGGTGCCGTATGGCGTGATCGGCGTCTTCCGCGCCACCGAGCAGGGAAGGCGTCACAGGCTACCACCCCGCGCCGTGCTAGCGCTCGTGTTGCTCGCGACACTGGTGACCATTGCCGGGCTGGGACTGATGCTCGGCTCGCCGATCGCCGTTTTCATCCCGTTCGTGCTGCTAGCGCGCCGAGGTGTACTGCTCTATACCGCGCGGCTGCGGCGCGGGTACTGGCGCTGGTACGACCTCTGGCCGGGTGCGTGGCCCGATGCCGCGTTGCTGCTCCTGCTTCTGTTCGGCAGTCTGTGACGCCGCGCGGGGGCGCGATGAGCCCCGCGTGGAGCGCGGCATCGGGGTGGGCACCGCTGTGCGACGGTAGGACGCTTCGATAAACTTGCCGAAAGCTCCGCCGACATCCGCGCGGCGTGGAGCGGGCGGCCGAGCCGAAGACGGCCGGCAAAGCGGTCGAGGAGGGAAGCGGTTCAGCGTGCGGCCCGAGCGGAGCGCGATCTACTTTGCGCTGGCGATGCTGGTAGGCAGCGCCGTGCTTTCGCTCGGCCTCGGCGGGCTGATTCACGCGCTGCTGCATTTCTCCGTGCGCGACGTGCGTGTTCTGGTGCGGCACCTCGGCCCATTCGGCGCGCCGGCAGTGGTGGTGATGATCGCGGTCGTGATCGTCTTCATCCCTGTGCCGACAATCCCGATCGAGGTTGTGGCGGGCATCGCGTACGGCGCGCTGTTCGGCTCGGTGCTGGTGTTCATCGGCCACATGATCGGCGCGCTCACGGCGTTCTTTCTGGCGCGTCGCTTCGGCCGGCCCTTGCTGGCGCGCTGGTTGGGGCAGCGCGCGGTGGCGCGGCTCGATGCCTTCTCGAACGGTGACACCGGCTTTCGCTACGTCTTCTTTCTGCGCCTGTTACCGCTGTTCGATTTCAAGCTGGTGAGCTACGCTTGCGGGCTCACGGACATCTCCCCCCGCACCTATGCTGCCGCCACGGCCGCGGGCATCTATCCGCCGATCCTGATTCTCGCAACGATCGGCTCGACAGCGGCGGTGCGACCACGCGAGGCGGCGCTGTTCGCGGCGGTCTACAGCCTCGCCATTGCGGGCACGATCGCGTACTTCCTCGTGCCGCGCCGCAGGCGCGTGGTCCATACGCATCACGCCACCACACCGAAGGATGCCGCAAGCGAACGATGAATCCACGCGGCTCCACGAGTGACAACGCACGAGAAGACCTTCACACCAGGACGCCGTAGCGAGGGCACGATCTGGTTGCTTCCCAGACAGCACCGCGGTTTCTCTCCAGCAAAGGATGAGCCCGCGGCGCCGTGACCCGAAGTGCGGGAGACGCCTGCGGTTCATCAGCGGGCTGGAAGCTTCGGCCCTGGACATCAGCGCCGTCTCGGCCACGCGCGCCAGTGCAGCAACCGGCACGCGTAAGGCTTTTCCGTGGCAACCAGGGCAACCAGATCGGTTCCTCGCTCCGTGGCCATCATATTCACAAAGAGGGCCCGCGGCCGCCCGTCGATCGGATCAACGCCGCCGAGAAGAGGGTGTGCGCGTGGCTCTACTGCGGCTTGTACCTTGGGAGCCGTCACCGCATTCTCCTCGAGCCCGGCGGTGCAGCCTTCGGGTATTTCTCTTGATGGCAACCACGGCGGCCAGCTGCAAGATGATCCCGCTGCTTCCAATCGGCACAAGGAGTATCGCTGTTCGACCTCCAGCCCGGCCCGAACGTGCTGCCTGCTGGCATCGGCACAAGGAGCATCGGCTTCGTCTCTGTGCCGAGGCGCTTACGCGCCGCAACTGGTAGCGTCGAGGAAGCTCCAGCTGCTATCTACGTGTGCGCCACCGTGCAATCCCGCGACGATGTTTTGCGACTATCGACCGAGCGCGCCGCGCGCCGACAAAAAACCTAGCTGGCCCCGGTGCGTCATGCCGCCCGCAATCGAGCCCGACGCGCGGCGCGCTTTATCTCCTTCGGTCTGCGCTGCCGGCAGCGAGAGTGCCGGACGACACAGCCTCGCCAGCGATGCGACCAGGACCGGAGCCAGCCTTCTGCGATGAGCGCAAGATCGCACTATCACAGTTATGTCGATAATACAGGGCAGCAGGACCATCCCACCGCAGCCATGAGCGCGACGCCACGACGCGTGCGGCGCTGAAGCACGGTCCGGAGCGCTGGCGGTACGCTACCCGGGTCGCACCAGGCGTGCCAGCTCCGAACGCTCGCTGCACGGTCGAAACCACGGTCGCGAGCCGCGCCGGCCACGGCTCGCGCGCCGCTGGCAGCTCCAGGCGTGTGCAATGCAGATCACGTCAGCACAATTGGCCTCGTCGATGTGCCTCCCGCGCAGCGCGTCTGCATGGCTAACGCACCTCCTCATCGCGATACAACAATGATGGCCTATCCTGATTTAGAGTATTGACATCAGTATTTCTCTTAGATATTTTTTCTCCATCATAGGACGCTCGCCCGACACCGAGCGAGCAATCTCACCGCGAGGTCTCCATGCACATCCGCAGACGTCTTCTCCCTCCGGCCATGTTCCTGTTGCTCGTCGCGCTTCTCTTCGGCAGCCGCCACCCACGCGTGGTGCTGGCCGTCAGCTACCCCGCCGGCTGGAACCTTGTCGCCGGCCCAACCGGTTCGACGCTGAGCGGCGCCAGCGGCATGCTATACACGTTCCAGCCCGGCGATACCGATTACGAGGCGATCCCCGCCAGCACGCCGCTGAAGAGTTGCTACGGCTACTGGGCCTACTTCCCCAACG
>Ga0209061_1002074_pt1 | contig 27773 bp, 24 predicted proteins | sample Coa_R1_10_FD_187157 | JGI IMG/M metagenome (GOLD analysis project Ga0209061, IMG submission 187157) | Surface soil microbial communities from Centralia Pennsylvania, which are recovering from an underground coalmine fire - Coalmine... | ecosystem: Environmental > Terrestrial > Soil >... | reverse complement strand
CATTTTTCTAACCAGTATGGTACAATGAATGTGTGGTTTTGAACAGGGTAAGTAAGTATCCGGGCCCCGGTTTCGCTTCGCCATCGGTATCTGGGAAAGACCTTGCCTGACTGACTGTTTCAGTGGTTCCATAACCACGTCTTGAACCCTGTCTATGTGAGTTCGGACGCTCTTGCAGGCTGATATCTCCTGATACTCAGCTCTCTACCTACGTTTTGTTTGTTTAAGGCGAAGCGTCAAAGAAGGGGAACTATTACCCATGACATCCTATGAGGGATACCAGGACCGTATCCTTACCTGCCGCGACTGTGGCCAGGAATTCACTTTTACCTCCGGCGAGCAAGAGTTTTTCGCGACCAAAGGTCTGACGAATGCCCCTAGCCGTTGCCCCGAATGCCGTAAGGCTCGCCGAAATGGCCAATCAACCAGCTCGCGCCAGCGCGGTGGCGAACAGTATGATGCCATCTGCGCTTCCTGCGGGAAAGCAACAACGGTTCCATTTATCCCACGCGAAGATCGCCCCGTCTATTGTAGCGACTGCTTCCAGGAGCAGCGCGCGAGCCGTGCCCCTCGCGGCGATTATGCCGGAAGCGGTCGCGGTAGCCGTGGCGGCCGCGACAGACGTGACCGAAATAATAACTGGGACCGCTGGTAACAAAGAAGGCGTAGAGACGGCTCTGGCCGTCTCTACTTTTTTATTGCCTGTTTTTAGCAAGAACTACACTGGTTCAGGCTGAAAAAACTGTGTTATACTACTGACAAAATACCGTAATCATCCTCTCTTTATCCTGGAGGTCTCTGTTCAATGACACAAATGCCATCCCAGCAAGCATGGCCCAACTATACATATATTGTCCCGCAGGTTTACACCAGGGCCGGTATACGCCTGGTCGGGCTGGGGAATTATGCCCCGTCAGGGATCATTACAAACGAGTTCTTCGCTTTTATTTCTACAAAACTGGGCGATCCTCGCAGCGCTGAAGATCTTGAGCGCGTTACCGGTCTGGAAACCCGCCATGTCCGGGCAAGCACAATAGCGCTTTGCCGTAAAATGGCGAGCGCGGATGCCCCCGGCCTGATCGATGGTGACGGACCTGAAAACGAAACGCTGGTCGATATGGCTCTTGTGGCGGCTCGGCGCGCGCTTGCCAGCGCAGGGCGCGACGCTTCCGAGATCGATACGGTGATCGGGGCCTCTTCCTCCGATAACGATGCTTTCCCAACCGTAGCCGGCCAGGTAGCCACGCGGCTCGGATTGGGACCGGTGCGCGCGACAATGCTCAAAGGCGCCTGCGCCTGCCAGACGGAGGCGTTCCAGATCTGCGCGGAGATCCTCGCGGCCAGTACCGCGAAACTGGTCCTGCTGGTTACGGCGGAGGGACTCTTGCCCAATATCATGAATGTGCTGGACTGGAAAACCAGTTCGCTCTTTGGCGAGGGGGCTGCCGCATTTTTGCTGGAACGCGGGGACGAGCAGACCTATGTGATTAATGGCGCGGACGCCAGCCAGGGTCCTTCTCTTTATTACCAGACACCGTTGCGCAAAGATGTAGTCGAGATGGCCGAAGTGGATCTCCGCATGCGCCAGCTCTTCCAGGACGGCAAGGGAGCCGAGCTGAATAAGATCCTGGCTCAATATCTGATTGGCTATACTAAGATGAACGGTCGCGAGGTCTTCCGCGAAGCCCCACGCGCTATGGCCGAGTCGGTGGACGCGGTCTGCCGGCATGCTTGTCTCAGCCCCGATACATTGGCGTTTATCATTCCTCACCAGGCCAATTCTCGCATCACGCGCCGCCTGGGCGAATTGTTGATCAGCGATTACGGCTGGCCCGAATCAACGATGGAGAAACTGGTCGATAACTTCCGCTACTACGGCAATCTCTCCAACGCCAGCATCGCAACGGCCTTGATCGAGCTTATCCGCCAGGAGAAAATTCACGATGGGCAATGGATGGCCTTGCCCGCCGTCGGCGGCGGCATGAATTATGGCTGCTGGCTGTTGCCCTACCATGAATTTGAGAATATGGAAGAGGTTTATCAGCCTACAGTTTAAGAGGGAGTGATCCCGCGAGCAGTGAGCGTTCGCTCACTGCTCGCGGGGTCACTCCCTCTTAAACCAATCCTCGTTCATACGTGTAGAAGATATCCCCGCTCCACTCGTACTCGGCACCGGTGAACGCGTCGCGTATCATCATCAGATCCGGCACGGCGGCGCGCACTTCTGCCAGGCCCATCTCAGGCAGCCTGCGCCGCAGGGCATAGGCAATCAGGCTGATTGATTCGGTTGTGCCGTCGATATAGCCAAGAAAGAGGTGCTTTTCCTGCCTGCCTTCGCGTGGTTCAGCGATAGCCAGCCCATCCAGACGTTGCCAACGACGCAGCAGATAGACATGTCCGGCCTGGATCTGCTCCTTGAGCAAGGTGTCAGAGATACGATAGCCAGTGAAGCCCGCATAGTAGAGGCCGCCGACTGCGGGAAACGTATTGGAAACATCCAGGTAATGAATGATATCGTCCAGGTCTTCGGAAGCAGCCAGGATTGGCTCTTCCAGGCCGTAGGTATGACGGGGCGACACGCGCACCGGTCTGGCTGTGTGGGGAGCGAAAGCACCGACCTGGCGAAAATGGAGCTGCTCAACCAGATGGATAGAAGCAGCGTTTGTTGCTTCAGTCAGCAGGCGCGTAGTGGTTGCTCCCCGGCGTATTGCCTCTGCTCCGGCCTCCAGACTGAGCCGCCGGGCAACCCCTTGCATGCGGTAGGCCGGATCGACGCGCATCCCTTCCTGCCATGAATCGGTCGCGCTAAGCATGCGCAGGTGAACGATGCCCACCGGCCGGTCGTCATACAGCGCTACAAGTAACTGGCCTGATGGATCGCTCAGCCACTCATCCCAAACAAACTCGATATAGTCTCCCCACTCCCATGTATGCGCGCAAAAGGCCAGGACCGCCTCGCGGTCCTCCGCGCGCGCTGGTCGGATCTTGACTTCAGACTCTGCCATCTCCATCTACCTCTTCTGATTTCCCGCGATCTGACGAAGTTCGCCGGCGGGTGGTAGAACGTGGCGTCGAAGACGTGCTGGCCTGCGAGCGTGTTGACGAGGATGCGCTTGTTCGCGAGCGCGGTGACGCGGAAGTGCCAGTAGATCTTGAGCGCCTGCTGGTCGAGGCGCGCGCGGAAGGTTTCGCGGTCTCAGCAGGCGCTTCTGCCTGTGGAGATGCCTCAGCTACCGGGCTTTCCTGCTCCGTGGGAACCTCATCAAATCCGGTAATTGCGTTGAAGTTAAGAACAGCCTGGTCCTTGAGCATCTCCTCCTGTTCCACAATTTCCTGAGCGACCTCGCGGATGGCCTCCTGGGCCAGTTCTTCCTCGACAAGCTCACTCACAGCCTCTTCTTCCCTGGCCAATTCCTTGTCAAGTTCTTCCTCGGTGTGCTCCCTGGCCAACTCCTCAGCCAGTTCTTCTTCGACAAGAGCCACCTCTTCCCTGGTCAATTCTTCGGTAACGACTTCGTGCATGGCCTGCTGCGCCAGCTCCTCTTCTATCAGATCTGCCAGTTCTTCGGCCACTCGCTCGGTAATGGTCTCAGCGACATTTGCTTCCGGCAGGCCAGCATTCTCGCCAGCGCTCGCCGGGGAAATATCAGATCCAGCCTGAAGGGTGTGTAGGGTCAGGCGAATCGCATCCAGGTTTGTTTCGCAAGCTTGCAAGCGAGTCTTTTCTTCCTCCAGCCTCCTTCTGGCCCTGGCAAGTTTTTGCTCAGCTTTTTGTACATCTTTTCTGGCCTGCTCGACGGCCTGCATGGCTTTGGCTTCGCGTTTCGCCTGCTTTTTGAGCTTTTTTTTAAGTTCGTCGGAAGGTGGTGCGCCGGCCTGGTTGTTCTCGTCCATAGTTCTTACCTCTTCTGGAATGCCTTTACGGGGCAGCTAATCTTTTCAAGAGATGTGGCTGATTGCATACGATACCATGAGTAGCATATCACTTTCTCTTGCTGCGAAGGTTACTGTCTCAATCTATCGCTGAATTTTTCAAGATAATTGCGAACTAAATGAGGTGGATACGAGAGAACAGATCTATACCAATTGTGTGCCTCACGATCTCCTGGCTGAACTTTATTCATCTTACCATTACGAAGTGTTGTTTGTTGTTGTACCATTTCCCCCTGTATCTCCTTCATCTTTATTTCCTGGATTCTATCAGAAGGAGGTAGCCAAAGCAACAAACGTGACTGCTCAAAGACAACATGCAGAGGGAGGGCCATTTCAAACCTTGCTGTACGATGAAAGGCAGGGATACTCGTTTGTCGAGTATCTCTGCCTTTAAATCTGAGAAATCCATTTGTTTCTCAGGTGGTTACAGGTCGCTGTTAGCGGAGGGCTGCTCCTCCACCACCGGCGGTTTCTCTGGTGGCGGATCTGGAGCAATCGTCAAAGGCCCTGTTTTGGGGGTGAGCCGATGGGGCGGTGCCTGCACGCCGGTTTCCTCTAGAATGGCCTGAAGCTGGGCAGCATCGATAGTTTCGTGGCGACGCAACTCCTGGGCAATGCGTTCGAGGGTCGGGCGGTGAGTCTCCATCAGGTTGAGCGTCTGCTCGTAGCACGTGCGCACGATGCGATCGACCTCCTCATCGATCAATTCGGCGGTCTCCTCGCTATAATCGGTGGGAGCGCCGGTATCTCCGCCGCCCAGGAAAGGACTCTGGCGCTCACTAAAGGAGATGGTACCCAGGCGCTCGCTCATGCCCCAACGCGTTACCATCTGGCGAGCCAGCATCGTGACGCGCTGCAGATCATTCTCGGCTCCTGTGGTAATACGACCGAGAACTACCTGTTCAGCGGCTCGTCCACCCAGCGCATAGGTGATCTGAGAGAGCAGGTATTCTTTCGAGTAGTTATAGCGATCATCAAGGGGCGTGGACATAGTTACGCCGAGGGCCTGGCCGCGAGGCACAATGGTCACTTTGGTAATGGGATCGCCATATTCTGAAAGCAGACCTGCCAGGGCATGACCGGCTTCATGATGGGCAACGACGTTCAGATCCTCTTCGCTCAAAACCAGCGGGCGCTCAGCGCCAAGCAAGATCTTATCCAGGGCCTCCAGGAAGCATTGCTGGTTCACGTAGTCCAGATTGCGCCGGGCGGCCAGCAGAGCTGCCTCGTTTACCAGATTGGCCAGGTCAGCGCCCACCATTCCTGGCGTGGAGCGCGCGATCATGACCAGATCGACGTCCGGGCTGAGCGGCACATTGCGCGCGTGGATCTTGAGAATGGCCAGACGACCATTCCAGTCAGGGCGATCCACCGTCACGCGCCGGTCGAAGCGACCCGGACGCAGGAGAGCCGCGTCGAGGCCGTCGGGGCGGTTTGTCGCGGCTATCACCACAACCGCCTGGTGATTCTCAAAGCCATCCATCTCTACCAGTAACTGGTTAAGAGTCTGCTCGCGCTCGTCGTTCGTGTTGATGCTAGAACCGCGCTGGCGGCCTACCGCGTCGATTTCGTCGATAAAGATGATGCTGGGTGAAGCCTTCTTGGCCTGCTCAAAGAGATCGCGCACGCGGCTGGCGCCCACGCCAACCAGCACCTCAACGAACTCTGAACCGGACATCGAGAAGAAAGGCACGCCCGCCTCGCCGGCCACAGCTCTCGCCAGCAGCGTCTTACCGGTTCCTGGCGGTCCAACCAGCAGGACACCGCGCGGAATCTTGCCACCCAGGCGCTGGAACTTATGTGGCGTCTTGAGAAACTCGACAACCTCTTGCAGCTCGTATTTAGCCTCATCTACCCCGGCCACGTCGGCAAAGGTCGTGCTGGGACGATCCTCAAGGATGAGCTTGGCGCGGCTCTTGCCGAAACTGAAGATCCCCTGCTGCCCCTGGGTGGCGCGGCGTGTGAAGAAGAAGAAAAGCCCGATCAGAAACACCCAGGGCAAGACCGCGATCAGGAGGTTTAGCCAGAAGCCGTTGTCGCTGGCCGGCTGGCTGATGATTGTCAGTGTGCTGGCGCAGCTAGGTTTGCTGGCCTGCAAGGCTGAAATCAATCCGGGATCGCCATTGGGCATCTGCACTACATGATAGTTTTTCAGGCCGGTTTTATCGATGGCGTTGCAAAGCTGGCCAGTAATGTCGGTCGAACCGATAATCGTGGCACTTTTTATGTTATGGTTGTTGATTTGCTGGTAAAACTGGCTATATTGTAGTTCCTCGACCGTTGGCGTGCTACTGCTGCTCGCGTTATTAAAAAACTGAAACAGATAGAGGCCGAGCATCAGGAGCACAATGATAAGCAGCCAGCGATTGAGCGAGGACGAATTGCGGCGCGGAGGCTGCCCATTTGGCCCCTGGTTCTGGTTCTGCTCCGAATTCGGGCGCATCTGATTCTGCTGGCGGGGACCGGGTGTGTTGTTGTTATTTTGTAGCCAGAGTCGTCTGGCCGGTATATTCTCCATAGATAAGCCCCTTGCTTTCCGACCACGCTAGCTTCTAGCGCGGTTTCTCAAGTGGTTCGGTTCCGTGCCGCTACTTTACGTAGATGCTGCGGGCCATAGTGGGATGATATCTCACCTTATTATATCTCATTGACGTACCTCTGTGCATACTCTCTTTACGTTACTTACGCTCCAGGCGCGAAAAGGTTAAGGCCGATCCCGTCCAGGTTTGCGGGATCGTACTGTATGTTATACTGGCAAGCAAGGTCGAGCGTCTATAACAGAGAAAGGAGCTACGCTATGGATACACCCATTGAGCAGACAGAGGTAATGTTGGATGCCGAAAAGCAGAAAAAGGCCAGACAGTACGCGCGTATCAAACGGCGGCTTTCGGCAGTCGGGATAGGGATCGGCGCGGCAGGCATACTGGTGCTGCTCTTGAGCGGCCTGGGAAACTGGCTGCGCACTGTATTACAGCGTCTCTCGTGGCTGGCCTGGCATTCGGCAACTGGCTGGTATCCGTGGCAGATCCTGGCCTACTTCCTGATCATTTTTCTAGCTTATGAAATTATCACAGCGCCGCTGAGCTATTATAGCTATGTGCTCTCTCGCCGCTATGGCCTTTCGACCATGAGTCGTAGCGCGTGGTTGAGAGACCAGATGAAGGGGCTGGCCCTGGGGATCGTGCTGGAAGGGGCGATCATCGAACTCATATATGTGCTGCTGGCTTTCCAGCCAAAGAGCTGGTGGCTCTGGGTGGCTCTGGTGCTGATCTTCTTTTCGGTGGTGATGGCCAATCTAGCGCCTGTGCTCATTCTGCCGCTCTTCTACAAATTCAGTCCGTTGCCCGAAGGCGAGCTGACCGAGCGCCTGCTGGCTCTGGTCAGGCGCGCGAACACCCATGTACGCGGAGTGTTTACCATGCACCTGAGCGATAAAACTACCGCCGCCAATGCAGCCGTGATGGGCCTGGGCAACACCCGGCGTATCGTCGTAGGCGATACTGTGCTCGACAGGTACACAACTGATGAGATAGAAGTAGTGCTGGCTCACGAACTGGGACACCACGTCCACAAGGACATATGGAAACTCCTCGTTAGCCAGTCGATCTTGATGTCAGGCGGTCTCTACCTGGCCAACCTGGCTTTTCACTGGGTCGTGGAGGCGCAGCACTATTACCAGAGTTTCGCCGATCCTGCCACGCTGCCGTTTCTCTTTGCGTTAATGGGAATCTTCGGGCTGGTAGTCATGCCCATCAGCAACGGGCTGAGCCGGATTATCGAGTATCAGGCCGACGAATACGCGCTGCAAGCCACCCATAAGGTCGAGGCGTTCAAGAGCGCGATGACGCGCCTGGCCAACCAGAATCTGGCCGAAGCCGAACCCGCGCCTCTCATTGAAATCCTCTTCCACAGCCATCCATCGATTCGCAAACGTTTGCAACACGCAGATGAGTTTGCGAAGAGAGCGTAGCTATTCCTTCATTCCGCGGTCCTATGCTCATTGCAACTTGAGGAGGCGGGCAATTCTTCCAAACATGCTACGATGGATGTCAAAAGTGGAAGAGAGAAAAGATATATGATACTCTTTCAATAAGTTATCGAGTAAATGTTCATTCTTTCCAGGGGAAACTACAGACCAGACACAGAACGTATGGAGGCTGTCGCATGGCAAACCAGGAGGAAAATTTTATTGGCCAACAATTTGGCAATTATCGTCTTGTCAATCTATTAGGGCAGGGAGGGTTCGCTGATGTTTACCTGGGCGAGCATATTCATCTCAAAACTCAGGCCGCGATCAAAATACTGCGCACACGGCTTGCCAGCGACGACCGGGAGAAGTTTCTGAACGAGGCTCGCACTATTGCCCACCTGGAGCATCCGAATATTATTCGCGTCTGGGACTTTGGGATTGAGAGGGGTCTGCCATACCTTGTGATGACTCGTGCCGTCAATGGCACTCTCCGCCAACTTTATCCGAAAGGTTCCCAGCTCACACTCGCTGAAATTATGCCGTATGTGAAACAGGTCGCCAATGCCCTGCACTATGCTCATGCTCAACATCTAGTCCATCGTGATGTGAAACCGGAAAATATGCTGTTAGGAAAAAACCAGGAGGTGCTGCTCAGCGATTTTGGGATTGCTGCTGTAATGCAGAGCTCCCACTATCAAAGTACTCAGGATGTCGTGGGCACTGTGGCCTATATGGCTCCTGAGCAGTTACAGGGCAAGCCATCTCCGGCCAGTGATCAGTATTCGCTGGCCATCGTCGTCTACGAATGGCTTTGTGGTGAGCGCCCCTTTCAAGGATCCTTCCTGGAGATCTTCGGCCAGCATATGTCTGCGCCGCCGCCTTCGCTGTGTGAACGCAATCCTGCCATTCCGCTCGCTGTAGAACAGGCCGTCTTTGTCGCGCTGGCCAAAAATCCCCAGGATCGCTTCGGTAACATTAGAGCATTCGCCAATGCCCTGGAAAACGCCCTGGCTGAGGCAGATACATCAACGTTTGTGAGTCCGCGGCCATCCACGCCCCCACCGGGTGCCATCCCAGCGTCTCAGCCAGTCTCCGGTTCCCATCCCAACGCACCTGCGTTCGTCAACGCTCCTCAGCCAACACCCCCGCCTGGTTTGATTCCGGCGTCACTCTCTAGTATTTCCACGGTTGATATCAATGCACCTACCTTTGTGAGCACGCCTCAGCAGCCAGCACCAGGACCCGGTTTTACGCCGATTCCTCCCTCTTCTGGCAGCTCGCCTCAACTTTCTCCCTCATCCAGCAGCCCGTCAGGTTCCACGCCTCCACCGGGAGTGTATGGAAAGCCTGCGGAAGCTCCGATGAAGCCTGCCGCGCCTAAATCTGCTCTCAGCACGCTGCTCAAGGTACTCAGTCTTATCCTGGTTATCGTCATTATAGCCGTGGGAACACTTGTGGGTATTTCCCTCGCTCGCCAGCGGATGGGAAATACCGGTTCGCCCTCGTCAGGCACGCAGGGAGGAACGTCGGGCCAGTCACCAACGTTGCCAGCTCCAACTGCTACCTCACCGGCTTTCACACCCGCGTCAAATACGACCCCGGTTCCGACGCTCCCTCCGACGACGCCTTTGACTGTGAGCAACCCTGCGCTTCCGCTTGTGATCAAATGTGTCAGTTGTAGCTATCCTGGCCTCTCTCTCTCGTTAATAGGCATCTCAGCAAACGCTGCAAATAGTACAACGCTGTGGGTCTTCACTATTGCAAATGACGGAGCAAGCCAGTGTAGTAGAATCTCGTTCAGTAACCTCCAGCTTGAAGACGAAAACGGCACACAGTATCAAACCAGCGGGCAGGCGAGCGATAGCTGGTCTCTCAATGCTGGAACCTCTACAAATGAGAGTCCCACGATTGCCTTGATTCCACAGGCTGGCATTATCTATACACTGAACGTTTCTCTCTCTGCAAATTGTACCAATGGCGATAACATCTACCAGACGGAAAATATGCAGTTTGAGCAGGGACCATTGACGGGGCAGCCTGTGCCTTCAACGGCGCTGACTCCCAAAACTCCTGGACTTCCGTTAACTATCTCCTGTGTGCAGTGCAATTACCCTAAACTGACGCTGGCGCTGACCAGCATTACCGCTAATTCCTCCGGGAGCACGACTGTCTGGCATTTCGTTATTGCCAATAATGGAGCGAGTGCGTGCAATCGGATTTCGTTTAGCAATTTCCAGCTTGAAGATCCTTCCGGCACGCAATACCAGACCAGCGGGCAGGTCAGCGATAACTGGTCTCTCAACTCCGGCACTCAGGTAGAAGAGAGTCCAACGCTGGCTCTTATTCCGCAACCTGGTGTAACCTACACACTCAATATCACACTCTCTGCTGAGGACTGTACGAACGGGGATAATGTTTATCAAACGGAGAATATCCAGTTCTGATGCCAGAGCATATCAACCATTGGAAGCGCTTTCTCCGGCTTCAGCGTTGACTTCATTCACCAGGTCGACTAGCTGGCCCAGGGTATCCAGGCGCTCGTGCAGGGTTCGTCCGGCTGGCGAAGCGCTGATGGTGGTCACTCCGGCTCGCTTGTAGACACGCAGGCGCTCGCGCACCATTTCCTTTGTGCCGATCAGATTCGTTTTAAGCACCAGTTCATCTGGAATGAGCGCGATGGCTGCCTTGCGCTGGCCTTGCAGCCACAGATCCTGCACCTGCTGCGCCAGTTCTACGTAGCCCGCGCGCTGAAACACCTCATTATAGAAGTTGTGCTTACGCGACCCCATGGCTCCCATGTAGAAGGCCACCGGTACTTTGAGAGAAGCGATCAGGTCTTCTAATTCATCGGTGAATGCTATGGCCCCGGCATGCACAAGCAGATCCAGATCGGACAGGGAACGGCCGGCCTTGCGCGCTCCCGTCTCAAGCGGGCCAAAGAAGATCTGGGCGTGTTCTGGAATGAACGATGTCCCAATCCAGCCGTTCGCAAGCTCGCCGGTCAGTTCCAGATTCTTCGGTCCCAGAGTTGCTAAATAGATGGGCAAATGCGGGCGAGGCTGTGCATCGGGAATCAGCGCTTTGCCCTCGCCTCCCGGCAGCGGCAACTGGTAGATCTCGCCAGAGTAGCTCAGGCGCTCGCCGCGAGCGATCATACGCACAATATCGACGACCTCCCGTGTGCGTTGCAGCGGGCGGGCGAAACGCACGCCATGCCAGCCTTCCATCACTTGTGGCCCGCTCACTCCCAGGCCCAGGAGGAAACGATCATGGGAAAGCGCCGCCATCGAGAGCGCGGTCATGGCAATCATGGCAGGCGTGCGGGAGCCAATCTGCATAATACCTGTTCCCAATTTGATGCGGCTCGTTCTGGCCGCGAGGTATGCCAGAGGCGTTACAGCGTCATAGCCCCAGGCTTCAGCCGACCAGGCGCTATCAACGCCGAGACGCTCGGCCTCAACCACGTAGGCGACCTGGTTCTCTAACTGAATCTCTTTGATGTCGGAGGCATAGGGAGCGCCGAGGCCGGTAGCTAGTTTCATGGTACGTTTCTTCCTTTCCTGAAATAACATTTGCAGACCTCTTCATTGTATCCCTAAGAAGAGAAGCTTGCCAGGAAGCAAGAAGGCTGGAGAAAACGAAGAAACAGAAGCCGCGTAACCAGCTTCTGCTCCCGTTGTGTATCTTGTCGTGTGGTGTTTACAATAACGTTATCTATTTCCTTTTTTCGAGGGAGGCGTGGCCTTCTTCGAAGAACTGCGCGCTTTCGCTGCCTCGGCGAGCAGCGAGCCGGCTGTGAAGCTGACACGCTTCCCCGCGGGGAGATGAATGGGCGCCCCTCCACGGATCGATTTGATCGTCCGCGCCGAGACGGGGGTCAGTTTCCAGGAACCAAAGCCGATGAGGCGAACCTGGTGTCCTTTTGATACCTCTTCCCGTACAGTTTCTGTCAGGGCGTCAATAACCATATCGGCCTCTTTCAAAGGCACGTGGGCTTTGCTTGCGACAAGGTGGCTCAGATCCTCTTTGCCAACAATCTTTGTAGTCTTTCTTTCTGTTGCCATAATCTGGTTAATCCTTTCCATAAGGAGAGAAGGAAACAGAGCGTAACAGATGTACCTGGCCGGTCCGCCCGCAGCCATTCTCTCAGCATCTAGCTAGAAAGAATGGCTCGCTCTGGAATGCTCCCTTTCCCCTTTGAACGACAAGGAGTACACCACACGTATGTACACGAACGAATGTGTCCTGTCGATACAACGGTGCGGAAAGAAAGGAAGCCGCGAACTGCCCTACTTGATGTCGATGGTAAACGAAACGACCCTGACATACATGGGGCAAGCCTGGCCTTTCCTGCAAAGGGCTCTGGCGGTGAAAGAAACTTGAGCAGTGCCCGTGCCGTTTGCGACGAAACGCCAGACGCAGGCTTTGGCAGTGGGCGAATCGTAGCCAGCCGGATTTTGTAAGGCCAGCAGGTCTGAGGACTTCATCGGCCCTGCCCAGGATGCGCCATAGGGCAGATCTATCTCGATGGTATCACCTTTTTGCGCGCTGGCTGTTTTGCTGGCGGAGGTGGAAGTCAGAATGACATTGGCGGCAGGCGGTGGGGTACTCACAATGGTCGTGTTTGGGCAGCCATGAGCAAGGGCCTGCGTCGAAGTGGCAGCCTGTGTGGGTGAGGAGCCAGGGCTACCAGACGTTGTGGGGTTGGTGCCGCAGGCCGCAAGAACCAAAGCAAGGATCGCAGCGCACGAAATCGCGCTGAGCAATGAGTGCCGATGTATTTTTGAAACACGTGTTTGCATTGTGGATAGCTCCTTCATATGTCTCTTCAGACCGAATGCCAGGAAAGATCAAACCATTTACAAATAGAGGACGTAGCGCTCAGGGAAAAAGTTCCCAATCCTATCACTCTACGCCTATCTGGCGTTTTACGAATGGCTGGTGGAGGCAAGCATGACCAGAAGTTCTTCCGTGTCGGAAAGAAAGCGCCGGGCAGGCAAAACCTGATGGACGAGACCAAGACGCAGGGCCTCGCGCGCTGTAATGATCTCGCCGGTGAGTAGAAGGCGCATGGTTGTCTGGTATCCCAGCAGTCTGGGAAAACAGGCCGCAGCCACCGGCGGGAATACGCCCAGACCAATTTCTGGCAGGCCGAAGGTCGCGTTTTCGTGAGCCAGAACTGTGTCGCACAGTGCAGCGAGCTCGCAGCCGCCGCCAAGCGCAAAACCTTTGACAAGCGCGGCGGTGGCAACGCCACGCTCGCGTAATTCGGCAAAGGCGGCACAATTATCGGCCACTGCGCGCAGCATCTCCTTCTCTCGTCCATCGAGGTGATCATGTATATCGACGCCTGCTGAGAAAGCCCGCTCGCCGGCTCCCATCAGCACCACCAGGCGCGGCTTCTGCCTGAGCGCGTCACGCAGAGCCGCCGTAAGCTGATCGAGCATCTCGATAGAGAGAATGTTGAGCGGGGGGCGATCCAGGATCAACCAGAGGATATCTTTATGCAGCCGGGTGCGTATATGCGACATCTCGCTTTCTTTGCATCCTTCCTTTTCTCGTACAGCCGTCCGGTCTCTATCTTATCATTTTTTTGCAAGCGGATGAGAAAAAAAAGAGGCGACCTTTTCGACGGTCGCCTGATCCGCTCTACGCATGTCTTTATGAGGCCAGTTTCGTGTCCTGCTTCTTACTCTGGTGTGGTAGAACTGGCCCGGTGATGTTATTTGGGCGAGAAGCAGAGCCACTGGTTTTACCTCTATGCCTGTTTTGCTTCTGATGCTGATATTCCTCCATACGATCATTAAACTCTTCCACCAGGAGGATATAGCGATCATACATCTGCTCAAGTGTCTCCAGAGGCTGGCCTGCCTGCTCCGCCATCACCAGGTCGTGCCACTGCTGCACCATTTGTTGTTCAGCATATTGGACCTGTGCTAAAGTCATGTCACCTGCTTTCCAGACCTGTTTCCTCCCCCTCTGGCGTCTAGAGAAGCCCATTCACGCGCTTCTCACGCCAAAACAAAACTGAATACATATATCTGTCTACGAGGCTTTGCTGCGGCTCTGCCTGTATTCCTGGCTCAGTTGCGCGATCAGTTCTTTGGCGGCCAGGTAGTTCAAAGCGCTAACATTCTCTGGTTCGGCTTTGCCCAGGCGCTCGCACAATCTACGGAGGCTGGCTAGCTGCGATTCTGTCATCGGTTGATTAGCTTCGTTACCGCTCCCTGAGTTATAGAGTGTTCTCTTCTCCGCAACCTTTGCAGTACCGGAAGGCGCAGTTCGGCGGTCATTGCCCGAAGAGGTTTGTGACCGTACCACGGGACTATCTACGATGCGGTGTTCTTCCTGAAGCTCAGGGGCAAACTGAGTGCCAAAACCGAGAGAGGCGAGCGCTCGTCCAATGGCTCCGGTTTCAGCCGCTTCGATAAAATCAGGAAAGTTTGCCGCCGTTTCCGATTTGGTTCCTGTGCCTACTCCTCCCTGGCCATCCTTTGCGACAGCCTTGAAAATAGCCATACCTTTGCTACGCTTAACAACTTTTTCAGCCTGTTGCTTCTCCTCATTCCAGACCTCAGTTACGGCTTCGACTTCCTGGTTGGCATCATAATGCAGCATCTCAGTCTCAATACTGCCATTTGGATAGACTGATCTGAACCAGACCAGCCTCCATTGGACCGGCAAGTAATCAGCGATGCCATTTCGGCCCTTGATCTGTATGAGATGTTCAGTCGGGCTGAACAGGAAAGCGTTCTGCGTCAATTTTCCCTGATTATTGCCGTTTTGCTGTTCACTCATGCGGCGCTCCTTCATCCCAGACTAATAGAATATTTGTTCCATTTTATTATACAAGTGACCATACATTCTGTCAAGTTGGAGGATGCTGGTCCTTATTCTCGTCTGAGGAATCATTCTTTTTGGACAGCCCAGGGGAGGTAAAGCGCTGAACTATGTGAGTACTATTCTGTTCAGTCTGAAAGAGGCTCATATGACTGCAAAACTTTTGAGCTTTCAGTAAATTTGTGGTATACAGGAACCACCATTCTCATTCCTCTCGCGCCTCTCGTCAGGAGATCCATCGCGGCCTTGTACGGGTCACGCGCGAGAATGCTTCTGGGGGGGTGTAGTCCCGTCAGCATCCTCGAAATATTCTCCCCTCTCATAATGTTGTACACTATGAATTACACAAGCTTCTACTACTCACCCACTGAGTATATAGCGGGAGAAAGCCAATGAATAACACCATGCTCTACAATGAGATCCAGGCGTCGCTGAAGCGCGGAGAACAGGTAGTGGTGGCAACCGTTGTCAAAACAATGGGGGCTGCTCCGTGTGGAGTTGGGACAAAGATGCTAGTGCGAGCCGATGGTTCGACCGGCGGCAGCTTTGCTGGTCCGCGCACAGATGGAAAAGTTATTGAAGCGGCCTTGCAGTTCTTGCGCGATGGGCATTCGGGCCTGAACCATATCCACCTGGATGCCGACCAGGGCGAGGCTGTAGGAAGCTGCGGCGCGACGCTCGAAGTATTCTTTGAGGCCCTGCGCCCGGAACCGCGCCTGATCATCGCCGGAGCTGGCTACGTAGCCCAGGCCCTGGCTCGCCTGGGGCACAGCCTCGATTTTCGCATTGTCGTCGTCGATGATCGCCGCGACCTGGCCGATCCCGCCGTCTTTGGCGACGCGGTGCAACTGACTTTCGGTGATATCCCGGAGACCTTACATGCTCTGGAGCCGGACGAGAGCAGCTTCATCGTAATTGTCACGCGTGGCCATCACCTGGACGAAGAGGCCCTGCGCGCAGCTCTGGCCACGGAGGCTGCCTATATAGGTATGATCGGCAGCCCAGGCAAAGTCAAGAATATTTTCAAATCGCTGCTGCGGAAAGGCTTCTCACGCGAGGCGCTGGAGCGCGTTCACGCGCCCATCGGCCTGGATCTTGGTGCCGAGACTCCCGACGAGATTGCCCTGAGTATCGCAGCCGAAATTCTCATGCAGCGACGGCAGGCCAGCGGAGCGCCTCTCAAGTCCGTCCATCACCTGCTGGACGAGCTTGACCCTGTGCTTGCCGAACAAGCGTAGTATAATAGCCCTATGAGTAAACTTCTATCAATGTCCGAAGCCATCGCCCGCTACGTGCCGGATGGCTCATCGGTTGCAATCGGACTGGCCCTGGAAGCGCTTATTCCGCACGCGGCAGCCCATGAGATCATTCGCCAGCGCCGCCAGAATCTCACACTGATCGGACCAATCTCTGATATTCTTTTTGATCAGCTCATTGGCGCGGGCTGTGTCGAGAAAGTTCAGGCCGCCTGGGTTGGCAATGTCAGCGAGGGCCTCGCACATTGCTATCGCCGGGCTGCGGAAAAATCGATCCCTCATCCCTTAATCACCGAAGCGTATAGCAATTTCACCATTGGGCTGGCTCTCTTTGCCGCGGCTATGGGTTCGCCCTACATTCCGACGCGCTCGCTGCTGGGCAGCGACATCCCGCGCGCTAACCCCAATTTGCGCGTAGACACCTCGCCCCTGGATGGTTCGCCAGTAGTGCTTGTTCCCGCTCTCCGACCCGACGTAGCCATTCTTCACGTTCAGCGCAGCGATGAAGAGGGCAATGCGCACCTCTGGGGCAACACTGGCATCTCCCAGGAGGCCATGATGGCCGCGCGCGATGTCATTCTTGTGGCTGAAGAGATCGTGCCACATTCGGTAATTAGCAGCGATCCGAACCGCGTGCTGGGACCCTATTTCAAAGTCCGGGCTGTGGTCCACGAGCCGTGGGGAGCGCACCCCGCGCCTGTCCAGGGCTACTACAACCGCGATCATGCCTTCTACCACGAATATCATACCGCGACGCGCACTCTTGAGGGCTACCAGGCATGGCTGGATGAATGGGTGCTGGGCGTGCCAGATCGTGCCACGTACCTGGCAAAGCTTGGAACAGAGCGCAGGTTGGGATTGAGAATCAAAGAGCGCCGTTACGCGGCGGCAGTCGATTACGGTTATTAGATGAGGTTGCTATGGAATATACGGATAAAGAGCTAATGGTCGTCTGCGCCGCGCGGCAGATCCGAGATAACGAGCGCGTTTTTGTGGGTATGCGCCTCCCGCTGATTGCCTTTGCCCTGGCCAGGCGCACCCACGCGCCCAACTGCGTCGGCCTGTTCGAGTCTGGAATCCTGCGCGATACGCCTGCCGCCGAATTGCTCTATACCATGGCCGACGCGTCCAATATCACCGGCAGTCTCTGGGCCACCAGCACGCTGAATGTCATCGGCCTGATGGCCGCCGGCGAGATCGACCTGGGCTTCATCGGAGGCGCTGAGATCGACCGCTATGGCAATCTGAATACCTCGCTCATTGGAGACTGGGAACGGCCCACAGTGCGCCTGCCGGGCAGTGGCGGCGGCGCAGACATTGCCTCGCTGGCTCATCGTCTGGCAATCATCATGCCCCACGAACGCCGCCGCCTGCGCGAACGCGTCGATTTTGTCACCAGCCCCGGCTACGGCTATCCCGATGCTGACGGGCCAGCCGGCGTCTCCTGGCGCACCCGTCGAGGTCTCCCGCGCGGCGGTCCATGCGCTCTAATCACCACCCTGGCCGTTTTTACTTTCGATCCTACGAACGGCGAAGCCCTGCTTCAATCCTACCATCCAGGCAGCAGCATCGAAGAAGTTCAGGAGCAAACCGGCTGGCCCTTACGTCTCGCCCCCGGCTGCGCCGAAACCATTCCCCCAGGCGCCGAAGAACTGCGCATGATTCGCGAGTGCGATCCCCAGGGCGTCTGGACACGCTGACGAAACATTTATTCCTCCTTGACCAATTCTTGAGATTTCCCTGCTATCATAAACCTCTGTGAGGAGCCGCGTCGGACGATAAGCGACGGCGCAGCCCCCCTGGAGTGCTTGAGCTTTTCCAGCGAGCACGTATGGTCGCTCACGCGTAGAAGAGCAAAAGCTCTAAAGGTCAAGCAAAACTTTTACCAATCTGTGATCAACGAAACAACGTAGCAAGAAGAAGGAGAGACATATGACTCTGAGGATAGCCAGTATATGGCGGCGGGCGCTTCTGCTGTCTGCCGTTGTAGCCATGCTTCTGCTGTCGCTATTGCTCGTCGCTTGCGGCTCCAGCACAAGTGCCAGCAGCAACGGCAACTCGAACATCTCAACGAGCAGCACAACAACATCTCAATCAACCTCTGGCAGTTCCAGCTCTTCGAGCAGCTCTATTCAGGGAGCGAACCAGCAGGTACAGAACGCCATAAAGTCCGTTGATAGCGCGCAGAACGATGTCAATAGCGCTGACGCAACCGCAGCCACCGAAAGTGGCACCCCGACGCTGCCCTGAGTTCGCATGACGCATACAAGGGGCGTCGCTTCATGTAGTCGCATACAAAATGAATGGATATAGGAGGCTCTATTAAAATGAAAAAATTCAATCTAAGCACTTTCTCGAAACGTTTTGCCGTGTTTGGCGTCCTGGCTCTGATGGCGATTGGCGCGTTGATCCCCGCCACTGCCTTTGCTGCCAGCACCCAACCGGCCAAATGTGCTGCCGGCGATGTTCAGTGCGTGATTACTGCTGGCGATACGCTCATTGCCAATCGCCAGACCGCTTTAAACACGTTGAACAGCAAAGTTTCCTCCGATCTCAGTTCGCACAAAATCACCGCTGATCAGGCCAGCGCGCTTCAGTCGGATGTGAGTACCAATCAGACCGGCCTTGCCAATCTCAAGACCAAACTCGATGCTGAAAAAAGCGCCTCGGCTGCTCGCCAGGATGTCGTCAACATCTTCCTGCAGTTCCGCATTTACGCCGTAGTGCTCCCGCGCGACTATCGCCGCCTCGAAATGGATATCGAGATCAACGCAAAGGCAGTCATGCAGGGGGCTGCGCCGGTGATTCAGGCCGCGATCTCTAAGGCCCCGGCCAGCAAGCAGGCCAGGCTAAACGCCCTCTTCAGCGATTATCAGAAGGAGGTTGCCGCAGCCGAGACGCAGCTTGACACGGCCCAGACCGACTTCCCCGCCATGACTCCTGAGAATTTCAATCAGAACCGCACGTCCTACGAGTCCACCAGGCAAGCTCTCGATACCGCCCTGAAGACGGCTCGCGTCGATCTGCACAAGGCTGCTAACGATCTACAAAAGATGGCTAACATACTTGGGATCAAAGCGTAGGCTCTTCCTTCAAACAAGCAAAAAGTGGCCGGGCGCGTGCCCGGCCACTTTTTGCTGCTTTAAGCCGCGAGAAAAGCGAGAATCCTTCGTAGTATGGCTCGGCCACTCATAACACAACCTGCGTTTGCTCTTGTAAGCAGAAAATTATTTCTGCTCGTTCATCACGGATGGACTCGCCTCTTGCTTCTCTTCGCTCCTCGCTCTTTCCTGCCGCGTTGGGGCAATGGCGCGAAATACCAGGTAGCCGGCGAAGAACATGACCAGGGAGAGAACAAGATCGGCTGGCCAGGCTGCCGAGCCTTTCCAGATCAAAAAGCTGTTGCTGGTGTCCAGCGCTCCTTGCCACGCGTTGCTCAGAAAGATGTACGCGGGCACGCCGCAGAGCAAGAGCAGGGCCAGCCAGTGGTAGGTGCTGCGCCAGAAGCGCCAGATGAGGAGATAAGCCAGTCCTCCGGTGACGAGGAATGGTATGATATAAAATGGCAAGGGCAACTGAGCAATCAGCCCGCTCGCGTTATAATACCACAGAGAGGCATGAATGGCTGCCAGATCGCCGGCCATATTCAGCAGCGCCATCACCAGCCCACCGGCCAGCGTGGCAGCGATGACTTTTACCGGCGGATGCATGAAAAGGACGAATACACCATAGAAAATGACAACTACTGGCACAACATGTAACATATATAACTGCATATCCATGAGAAAATAGCTCCTTCAGCCACTCTCTGTATCAACCAGAAGCTAGCTTGCCTCTCTCTGGCGGGTTAGTTCTGGACGAAATACGCCCGAATCGACGAACTCTTTCGAGAAAGAAGAAAGGATCTGTCCTGTTATGAATATCATACCGCTTCGAGTGGCGCTGGCTCAAGTGAATGTGACCGTAGGCGATCTACCTGGCAATCAGGCGAAGATTCTTCAGGCTATGCGCGACGCCCATGCCGCCGGAGCACATATTGTTTGCCTGCCCGAACTGGCCCTGACCGGCTATCCTCCTGAAGACCTCTTGCTCAAGCCCGGCTTTGTCGCGGCCAACCTGGCTGCGCTGCAAGACCTGGTTGCGGCCAGCCGCGACCTACCCGGCCTGACCTCGGTAATCGGCTTCGTCGATCGCGTGGATGATATCTATAATGCCGCCGCGATTGTTCACGAAGGCCGGCTGATCGCTACCTATCATAAACATTACCTGCCGAACTATGGCGTCTTCGATGAGAATCGCTACTTCCAGGCCGGTCGCAAGGCTCCGCTGTTTCTGATCAATGGCGTACACGTGGGAGTAAATGTCTGCGAGGATATCTGGTATCCCACCGGGCCGATTGCGATGCAAGCCCATGCCGGCGCGGAAGTGATTCTCAATATCAATAGCTCGCCCTATCACGCCGATAAGGGGCGATTTCGCGAAGAGATGCTGGCCACGCGCGCGGCAGATAACGGCGTGATCATGGTGTATCTTAACCTGGTGGGCGGCCAGGATGAAATAGTTCACGACGGCGGCAGCATGGTTTTTGACGCCCAGGGCACGTTGATCGCGCGCGCCAAACAGTTCGAGGAAGATCTCTTGATTGTTGACCTGGACACCGCGTCGGTCTTCCGCTCGCGACTGCACGACCCGCGTCGCCGCAAAGAACGCCTCCAGGTCAATCCCGAAGACGTGCCGCTCTATGTAATCAGCCGCCAGCCCGCGCCAACGCCAGCCATGATCCAGAGCGACCGACCCATCGTAATCGGCGCTCCACAGCGCATCGAGCCTGTTATGGATCACCTGGAAGAGATCTACGCGGCCCTGGTGCTGGGGACGCGCGATTATGTGCATAAAACGGGCTTTAAGCGGGCGCTGATCGCGCTTTCCGGTGGCATCGACTCTTCGCTGGTCGCCGCCATCGCCGCCGACGCGCTTGGCCCCGAAAACGTGCTGGGGGTCTCGATGCCCTCCGGCTATTCCTCAGAGGGCAGCAAGACCGATGCCCAGGAGCTGGCCGAGAATCTGGGCATCCAGTTCCTTACCATCCCAATTGAAGAGATCTTCCGCACCTCGCTCAAGACTCTGATTCCGGCCATCGGCGAGGGAGATCCTGGTCTGGCCGAAGAGAATCTTCAAGCGCGTATTCGCGGCAATATTCTCATGACCATCTCCAACAAGCTTGGCCCCATCGTCCTTACAACTGGCAACAAGTCCGAGATGGCAGTGGGCTACTGCACGCTTTATGGAGATATGGCTGGCGGCTTCGCTGTGATCAAGGATGTATTCAAAACGGTAGTCTATCAGCTCTGTCTCTATCGCAACTCCATCGGCCCCAGGCCGGTCATTCCCCAGACAGTCATTGACAAGCCGCCCTCCGCCGAACTACGACCGAATCAGAAGGACACCGACAGCCTGCCGCCCTATGATTTGCTCGACCCCATTCTGCGCGCCTATGTTGAGCAAGACCGCAGCATCGAGGAGATCATCGCTATGGGCTTCGACCGCGCCACTGTGCAGCGCGTGGCGCGTATGGTCGATCTCAGCGAATATAAGCGCCGCCAGGCCCCGCCAGGCGTGAAGATTACTCCGCGCGCATTTGGACGGGATCGCAGGCTGCCGATGACAAATCGCTATCGAGAGGTGATATAGTTGCGGGATCGCTTCCTCTATTTAAGCGCGCAGCACAAACGAGAGGAGCACGAATATCCAGCCCAGCGCACCCAGGACGATAGCCGTGATGGCCATGCCGCGACCGGGATTCCCCGGCAGCCCCTTTGCATAATTGATGGCCGTTATGCCGCGCCAGATAGCAAACGTGCCGGTGATCAGCCCCGCAAAGCCGATCAGCGAGGCGAGCGTAATCGCGCCCAATATGACAGAGAACACGCCGCTAAAGAGCGCCCGCGATGCCCAGGGGTTTTTCATGCGCGCCCCCGGTTGCTGCGGCGGATACGCGATGCCTGGGGCATATGGCTGCTGTGGCGCTGGTGGATAGGTACCCGGCTGGGCATATGGCTGCTGTGGCGCTGGTGGATAGGTACCCGGCTGGGCATACGGCTGCTGTGGCGCTGGTGGATAGGTACCCGGCTGGGCATACGGCTGCTGTGGCGCTGGTGGATAGGTACCCGGCTGAGCGTAAGGATCGCCCTGCGCCAACCGCTGCTGTTGTGCATAGATATCTTGTGGAGCATACGGATCTTGTTGATAAGACATCGTGCCTTTCCTTTCCGGCATGAGAGCGGCGATGAACGGCGTCTCTCACGGCCATGATTTTGCTAAGAAACATGTCTTGAGCAGAAAAGAGGCGCCGTCTCGCCGATCTCATATCTGCTTTGTTTGTAAGATCATGGCGCTAAAAAAATTTGTGTAACACCTTAACAGAAGGTTGAGAAGCTGTCAACGCGCCAGGAAAGATATCTTTCCTCAAGATCTGTCTTCTTTCTTTGCGAGGCGAGAGTGGTAATAAAAGGAAAGAGAGGGAAGATCGGGCCCCTTGTGATCCATCTCATAAAAACATTTGGATCAGTAATGGTATACTACACTCATAAGGTTGACGTTTGATTTGAGTAGCGCATGGGCCGGACCGGAGGAGGGGGTCCGGTTGACGAGGTGGAGGCTGTTCGGAGCAGATCAGCGGGGAGCCTCCAGGGTGCTTCACCACCCTGTGAAGAGGGCTGACAAAACCGACCGGCAACGGTTGGGACAAAAGGCTCTCGGTGACGCAGTGAATAGAGCGACGGCGACGCGGGCCACCAGATGGAGCGCGGCGCGTGTTCCTTCATTCATTACGGCCTCTCGCCGTGCCCGAACAACAGAAGAAAGGATACCTTCATGTGCGGTATCATTGGCTATGTCGGCCCGAAAGGGACCGATGTGACTACCATATTGCTCGATGGACTCTCCAGACTCGAATATCGTGGCTACGATTCTGCCGGAATTGCCGTCCTCACCTCCACCGGTACGCTTGCCGTCCATCGCAAAGCCGGCAAAATCACCAACCTGAGGACTGCCGTAGCCGAGGCCGAACGCCCGAAACCTGGCCCGCTTGGCATCGGTCATACTCGCTGGGCCACTCATGGACGCCCTAATGACGCCAACGCGCACCCGCATGCTGATTGCACCGGCGTGCTCACTGTGGTTCATAATGGCATTATCGAGAACTATGCCGAACTGCGCGCGGAACTGATACAGCAGGGGCATACATTCCGCTCCGAAACCGATACCGAAGTGCTTTCCCATCTGATCGAGCGCGAATACTTTGGCCAGGCCGAGCGCGATCTTGAACAAGCCGTGCGCCTGGCTCTGAGCCTCGTCACCGGCGCTTACGCCATCGCGGTAATTAGCTCGGAGCAGCCCGACCTGCTGATTGGCGCGCGCTATGGCGGTGGCCCGTTGATCGCTGGCCTGGGCGAGCAGGAGCAATACCTGGCCTCAGATATACCTGCCCTGTTGAAGCATACCCGCCGCGTCCTGGTGATCGACGAAGGTGAAGTGGTCATTCTCCGTCCTACCAGCGTGGTCATTACTCGCATGGATGGCACGCGGGTTGAACGCGAGCCGCTGACAATTGATTGGGATGCCGAGGCGGCTGAGAAGGGCGGCTATCCTCATTTCGCGCTGAAAGAGATTCACGAGCAGCCAGAGGCGCTGCGCCGCGCGCTTACCGGTCGCGTGCGCCAGGGGCAGCTTTATCTGGCCGAATTGGAGCGACTGCGCGCATCTGGCAAGCTCGATCAGATTCAGCGCGCGGTAGTTGTGGCCTGCGGCAGTTCGTACCATGCCGGCCTGGTCGCCAAATACGCCATCGAGCAATGGGCGCGCATCTCGGTCGAGGTCATCACCGCCGCCGAGTTTCGCTATTGCGATCCTATCGTTGGACCTGAGACGCTGTGTATCGCGGTTACGCAATCCGGTGAGACAGCCGACACGCTGGTCGGTATTCGCCAGGCCCGCGAGCAGGGTGCGCCCGTAATCGCCATAACCAATGTGGTCGCCAGCGCTATCACGCGCCTGGCAGACGCCGTGCTCTACCTGCAAGCTGGCCCCGAAATCTGCGTAGTTGCCACCAAGACCTTCCTCAATTCGGTCGTGGTGCTCTACCTGCTTGGTATCTGGCTGGCACGCTCACGCGGCCGGCCTGATCCCGACCAGATTGGGCCGCTGCTCGATGCGTTAGAGCGCCTGCCCGCGCAGGTTCAGCAAATCCTGAACCGCGCCGATAGTCCAGGGGATACTATCGCACCGCTGGCCCGCGAACTGGCCAGCGTCAGCAGCGCCATGTTCATCGGGCGCGGAGCTGGCTACCCAATCGCCCTGGAGGGAGCGCTCAAGCTCAAGGAGATCTCGTATATTCACGCCGAGGGCCTGCCGGCGGGCGAACTCAAGCACGGTTCTATTGCCCTGCTCGATCCGCAGACGCCGCTGGTGGCCATCGCTACCCGCTCGCGCGTCTACGACAAAGTCGTTAGCAATATTCAGGAAGTACGCGCCCGCGACGCACGGGTGATCGCCGTTGCCACCGAAGGTGACGAGGCCATTCGCCTGCACGCCGACAACATCTTCTACGTACCTGCTACTCTGGAAATGTTCAGCCCGCTGCTAGCTGTCATCCCGTTACAACTCTTCGCCTACCACACCGCCGTCGCTCGCGGCTGCAACGTGGACCAGCCGCGAAACCTGGCGAAGTCGGTAACAGTAGAGTAGGGAAATCGCCAGCCTGCGCATTTTTCATCAGGCGGGGAGAGCACGCATCCACTGAGAGACGTGATCGCGATGGGCATCGCCAAGTTGCGTAAAGCGCTCCAGGCTTTCTTGAGCGAGAGATCGCGCTTGCTCCCATCTTTGCTGCTGTGCTGCCACGTGGGCCAGGCCAAAGAACGCGCGGGCCACGAGTTCTTTGGCCTGAATCTGCTGGGCTTCTGCTAACATGTTCGCAAACTGTTCTCTGGCCTCAGCAGCTTGCCCCTGCTCTAAAAAGAGCCATCCAAATTCGCCCTGCGTCTCGGCAATGGCCCAGCGGTTTTGCAGTTCATAGGCCAGACACAAGCTCTCCTCCAGGTAGGCTTGCGCCTGCTCCCACTGACCGAGCAAGCGAGAGACGATCCCCAGATTCTGTAAGACGGAACTGATCAGATGGCAGTGGTTGGTCTGCCGGGCCAGGCGAAGACTCTCCAGGGAATAGGTAAGCGCCTGATCGTATTGTTGTTGTTCGATGGCGAGCATGCCCAGATTCCTCAGGAGGGCGCTTTGACGGCGCAGTTGCTGACTTTTCTGGGCATAGGCCAGCCCTTTGTGATAGAGCAAGGCCGCCTGTTCATACTCCCCGCGCCGCAGGGCTTGCAAGCCTCTGTTCTGCACAAAGGCACTCGCCATTGCCCAATCCTGCATGTGCAGGGCGATGGCCAGCCCTTCCTGGTAGATTGCATCCGCTTGTTGATAGTTGCCCACATCGTCCTGAATCTGCCCTTGCTGAAGCAGCGCGAAGCTGAGGGAGGCGTTGTCCTGAACCTGCCTGGCTCGTTGCGCTCCCTGCTCCAGATATCCAAGCGCTTCCTGATCGTCGCCCAGGTCGCTGATCATATACCCGATATGGACCAGAAGCGCAGCTTCTAGCGGGTGGGAGAGGTCACGTGCGAGTTCCAGCCCTTGCAGATAGGCATCCCTGGCTTCAGTTGTTTGACCATACTGTTCGGCCATTAAACCAAGATAATACCAGATGGGGATCAGGAGAGCGCGTTCTTCCCACGTGTCCCATTGCCGAACGTGTTCAAGAAGGACACGCGCATGCAGAACATAGCGACCGTCATGTTCTCCGATATGCCTGTCTCTTTCGCTCGCGACACAGGCGGCGACAGCTGCCGCTGCGCGGCTCGTCCACAGGCGAGCCGTCGTCTTGTCCATGCTCTCTCTGAGGACAACCTGGACCAGGCGATGCAGCGAAATGGTCTGGTGCTCAGGCTGCCGGTGGAGGAGCGAATAATAGAACGCTTCTCCAAGTGCAAGGTTGAACTGAAAAGGGTCGGTCACAACCTGCTCAAGAGATGGGCCAAGCGCGGCAGCGCCCCGCCTGAAAAGCTCTTCGGGAATGGCATCGGGAGCGAGAAACGCGCAGATACGCAGCAGGTCCGCCGCTGCTGCATTCACCTGCGCCAGTCGTTGGAAAGAAAAAAGGAACGTTTTGACGACCGAGTGAGGGTGATCGGCCATCTCGTGACGGTCGTTAAGAAATTGCAACTGATTTTGCTGATACATGGAGAGATAATCGATCAGACAGTAGCCTGTTCGCTCTATATAAGCCCCCGCCTGATCAAGAGCAAGCGGCAGACCATCCATCAGATCTACCAGGGTCTGTGCGGCCGTGAGCAGTTCGGCTTCGGGATGTTCAGGCGAGGATGAAGGATGGTCACGTCTGGCGCGGCGCAGGAGCAATTGCACGCCTTCCTCGCGCGAGAGTGGAGGAAGTTCGAGGGTGAGCGCGAGGCTACCCAGAGTAGGTAAGCGAGTCGTGAGCAGCAAGGCCCCCTGTCCTGTGGCCGGCAGGAAAGGCTTGAGCAGGCTGAGATCCTCTACATTATCAAAAATGAGCAGCCAGCCCTTATGCCGGTTGAGCCAGCGCAGAACTGCTGCTACCAGCTTTTGCTGATCCTCTTCGGCCTTCTCTGGTAACGCCAGCAGATCGGCCAGCGCGACAAAACTGGAGATCAGGGCAGCTCGCGTCTCCGCCTGAACCCAGAAGACAGCCTCATATTCGTGGCGATACCGATAGGCATATTCCACCGCCAGTTGCGTTTTCCCGATCCCTCCCAGACCATGCAGCGCGTAGGATTGGGTAAGAGCCGCTGCGGAAGATGGCTGGGTAAGCAGGCTATGCAGGCGGTCCAGAATATCTTCGCGACCGGTAAAGAAAGGATTACGTACAAAGGGAACCTGCCAGTAGGATGAGACGGAAGTAAGACTGGCCTCTAACAACTGGCTGGTCTCCTGTCCATCCAGGCCAAGCTGCTTTGCCAGTTCCAGCACCATCCCTTTGCTATCGGGCAAATACACGCCTTGCTCCCAACTCCAGATCGTATTGCGATGAACGCCGAGCTTCTCAGCCAGAGCCTGCTGGCTCAGGCGTTGTTGCTTGCGCAGCGTTTTTAGCAACTCTCCGAACGGTTCTTGCTGCATGCTATTTCCTTCTCTTTGGGCCACAAACCGATCACGCTAGAAATTGTGCCAAAAAACCAATAGCATTATAAAATGCATGATCAATCTGTGAAAAGGCTCATGCTACCATAAAAGACAAGCTGAAACCAACTTTTTTCAAAAAATGAAGGAAAGATAGATGCTCTGAGCGAGACGATAGAATTTCCTCTGCCCCTTCTGCAAGGGAATATGACCTCGATGGATCTTATCTCACGCTTCGTGGTCGCGGAAATACACTCGCCAGGGGCCACAGCCCTGAATGAATGGCTGCATGATGGCCTGCTCGGCTTGAATCGTGTGATTCAGGTCGTGCGCGGCCCATTCGTGCAGAAGCTGGCCCAGAGTGATGGTGCCAAGCTCGCTATGCTCCGCGCTGCGGCTGAAGTCGTTGGGTGTAACGCGCTCCAGCAGGGCGAGACTCGTCTGGCGCAGGCTGGCAAACTCGCGCGCAAGCTCCGCCGGTGAGGACGCCGAATTTTTTGTGCCCTGCGTATCGGGATCGAAGGCGGAGATTGCCTGTCCCGCCAGCAGGGCTTGCACGCGAG
>Ga0209061_1002073_pt1 | contig 27782 bp, 19 predicted proteins | sample Coa_R1_10_FD_187157 | JGI IMG/M metagenome (GOLD analysis project Ga0209061, IMG submission 187157) | Surface soil microbial communities from Centralia Pennsylvania, which are recovering from an underground coalmine fire - Coalmine... | ecosystem: Environmental > Terrestrial > Soil >... | reverse complement strand
TGATCGCCGATGGGGGTTACGACAGCGATCCGTTGCGCGAACGGCTGGCGCAGCGTGGCATCGAATTGATCGCGCCACATCACCGGAACCGCAAGCGCCCTGCGACCCAGGACGGGCGCGCTTTCCGCCGCTACCGGCGTCGCTGGATCGTGGAACGAACCATCGGCTGGCTCGGCAACTACCGGCGCTTGGTCGTGCGTTACGACCGTTCGCTCACGATCTATCGTGGTTTCTTTCATATCGCCTGCTTCATGATCGTCTTGCGCAGGGTTTGGCAATGAGTTGTAGGCTTCCCGTCGCCCGCACTCTCCGCGCAACTTCTTCGAACCCGGCATCGGTGCGAGGCACCCCATCTCTCTCAATTGCTCTGCGCGGGTGACGCACCATGCTACCCTAGCGTTTTCGGGTTCGCGGGAGGAAAGCCGGCGTGCATTGGGAGGCGATACGGGCTTGGATAGAGGCGTCTCGACACCGTGAGCGCACCCGGCGATTCCCTTTAGGAGACCCGAACAGGCACAGGGAACGTCAAGGAGGAGGGTTCGTAAGCGCTGCGATGCTGCGATGGGTAGTGCTGACTTTGCTGGCGGCGAGCGTTCCGGGCGCCCGCGCGGACCGGCCGTACGCGCCCAGCCGCGATTACGATTTGCAGAACGTCCGGACGCATCTGTGGTTCGACGTGAAGCAACGCGCCATTCGAGGCGAGGTTGCCGAGACGGTCTCCATCTTGCGTGACGACGTGCCGCAGATTTCGTTCGATTCAACAGGCCTGGATATTTCGGCGGTCCTGATCGATGGCGCCGCCGCTTCATTCCGCGTGACCTCCGATCATCTGATCGTCACGCTGGCGCACGCCGCCGCGCGCGGGGAGCGACACGTCATTTTGATCCGTTACAGCGGAAAACCTAAAAAGGGCATCTTCTTCATTCTTCCCGACAAAAACTATCCGAAGCTGCCGATCGAAATTTGGAGCCAGGGCGAAGCCGAAGACACACATGCATACATTCCGATCTACGATTACCCGAACGACCGCACTACGTCGGAAATGATCCTGACGGTGCCGGCGTCGTGGACGACGGTGTCCAATGGCGAACTCGTCAGCGTGACGACGGACGCGGATGGAACGAAAACGTGGGACTGGAAGCAATCGCAACCGCTTTCGACGTATTTAATTTCGGTGGTTGCGGGGAATTTCGTGGAGCACGACGACACGTGGAACGGGATTCTCCTGCGTTACCTTGTGCCGCGCGGCGATCAGGCCGATATCGAGCCGACGTTCGTCCGCACCAAGGCGATGTTGGAGCTGTTCACCAGCAAACTGGGCGTGCCGTATCCCTGGCCGCAATACGCGCAAACCTCGGTGGATGATTTCACCGAGGGAGGAATGGAAAACACGAGCGCCGCGACGCTTTCCACCAACGATCTGGTAAGCCCGCAGCTCGCGTCCGAGTACCGCGTGGGCGCCGATGACGTGAACTCGCATGAGCTATCGCACCAGTGGTTTGGGGACCTGGTGACCTGTAAAGACTGGGCCAATCTCTGGCTGAACGAAGGATTCGCCACGTTTTTCGAAAACTACTGGCTCGAGCACAAGAACGGCGCCGATGCCGCCGCTTACGAATACTGGCAAGAGCAAAACCGCTGGTTTCGCGAAAAGCGCCTGTTCACCGTTCCGATCTTTACGCGCGATTTCACGGATTCCACGCAGTACGACGGCAACACGTATCAGAAAGCCGGCTGGGTGCTGAAAATGCTGCGCGAAAAGCTCGGGGACGATGAGTTTTTTGCCGCGCTTCGCCATTACCTGGAAGTCAATCGCGGGCAGAATGTGGTGACAGCCGATCTGCAGAAAGCGATCGAGCAATCGACGTCGATCAACGTGGACCGTTTCTTCCATCAGTGGATCTACCGGGCGGGGGCGCCGGAGTTCAACGTAAATTACTCATACTATCCAGCCGCGCGTGAAGCGAAGCTCGACGTAAGGCAGACCCAAAAGCTGGAAGGGCTGGTCGGACTGTTCGACGTGCCGATCGACATCGAGATCGCGAGTTCCTCAGACCACAAGATCTATTCGATTGAAATCGACAAATCCGAGCAGACGTTCACGTTTCCATCCGATACCGCGCCGCGAATGGTACTGTTCGATCCGGGCGACAAAATTTTCAAGAAAGTGGATTTTCCAAAGCCGCCCGAAATGCTGACGTATCAACTGCAGAACGCGGAAAGCGTAACCGATCGCGCCGACGCCGCCGTCGCGCTCGGCGACATTCGCAATAATCCGGCGGTAGTCGTTGCGCTCGGCCGCTCCGCGCACAACGACCCATTTTGGGGAGTTCGAGTCGAGGCGCTGCATGCGCTCGAGAAGATCGGCGGAGCTGGCGCGGAAAAATATGTGCTCGCGGCGACGGGTGATCCCGAGCCATGGGTGCGCGAAGCGGCGGCACAGGAACTCGTTCATTTCGCGCCTGATTCAGCCGTCGCAGCGACGCTGGTTGAAATGGCAACTACTGATCGAGCGTATCTGGTCCGGGCCGCCGCGCTGCGCGCGCTAGGAGCTTCCAAATCGCCCGAGGCCTTCGACGTGCTGGTCGCTGCCGCGAACACCGACTCTCCCGATAACGTGGTTCGCCGGGCCGCGCTTTTGGGTTTCGGCGCGCTCGGCGATTCACGGGCCGTGCCGCTGCTGCTGGACTGGTCCGCACCGGGAAAGCCGTTCGTCTGCCGCGAATCGGCCGTCGCGTCTCTCGCGGCTCTCGACAAATCCAACGAAAAAATCACGCGCACGCTGATCTCCTATCTGCACGAGCCGTACCTCGACCTGCAAGTCGCGACGATTCTCGCGCTCGCCCGCCGCGGAGACCCAGCCGCGATTGCTCCACTTGAAACCATGCTGGACGGAGACAACTTCACCGAGGCGTCCGATCCGCACATCAAAATCGCACTGCAAATGCTGCAAAGCAAGGCCGCGCCAGAATGATCAGGACGCGCGCGGCGCGTCGAAGAGCAAGATGCGCAGGTCGCGCAAATTATTGCCGGTGGGACCGGTGATCACGGCGTCGCCGAGAGCCGAAAAGAAATTGAACGAATCGGACCGGCTCTGAAAATCGCACGAATTGAGCCCTGCTTTTCGCGCGCGCTCCGCCGTTGAGCCGTCGGCGACCGCGCCCGCCGCCGGGCTGTTGCCGTCGATGCCATCCGTGCCCGCACTGAGCACCGTGATATTTTTGCCCGCGATTTTCTCGACGCAACACAGGACGAATGCGGCGTTGCGCCCGCCCATTCCGCTGCCCATAACGGGACTGCTCAATTCCCCGTTGGATAAAACCGCGACGAGCTTGCCAGAGTTCCTTTGCGCCATCGTTTTCAATCGAGCGAGCAAAGATTCGGCAGCCTTTTCAACGGGCCAGTCGTTCGTGGAACGATCGCAGACGCAGACATAGCCCTGCGCCTGGCATGCGCGCCGCGCGGCGCCGAGAAGCTCGCGTTCGCCAAGCAGCAGGAGGAACCGCGAACGCGAGAATACGGGGTCGCCGGCTTTGGGAGTTTCGCGCAGGTTATGGGCAGAAAGAGCCGAGCGGATCGACGGAGGCAGTTTCGCGGCGAGATCGTATCGCGCAACAATGCGGATCACGTCATCAACGGTGGTCGGATCCGGCAATGTAGGCCCCGAGGCCAAAGCCGATTCTTCTCCGGGCGGCACGTCACTCACCGCGAGAGTGATTTTCGTCGAATGCGGCGCAGCCGCAGCGAGCCGGCCGCCTTTGGTGGCGGAAAGGTGCTTGCGGATGGCATTGATTTCCTGGATGGGCGCGCCGCAGGTTACCAGCACCCGATGCAGCGCCTGAAAATCGTCCAAGCCGATCCGGAAATCGAGGGGCTGCTCGACCATCGCCGATCCGCCGCCGGAAATCAGAAAAAAAATCAGAGTGCGCTCGCCGCATTGCGAGAGGCGGTCCAGAATCGCGCGTCCAGCCGCGAAGCTTTGCGCGTCCGGAAGTGGATGGCCGCCAACGAAAGTTTTCCATCCGCGCACCTCAGCGCGCGGGGCGGATGGCGCGACGAGAATTCCTTCGGGACGAAATTCCGGCGCCAGGGTACGGAGGAGCCCTTCGGCCATGGCGACCGAAGCTTTGCCGAACGCGATGGCGACGATTTCATCGAACGCACGGAGATCGATGGCAGCGCCATTCACATGAATGACATTATCGGCGCGCGCGAGTCTCTTTTCGATCGTAGCGGAAACGTCGATCGCCGCGAGGGTGTCGCGAAAAATGCGTTGCGCGATATCTTTCACATCTTTTCGATGACGGCCGCGCCCGCGCGGGCCACTTCGCAATCTTCGTCCTCGGCCCCGGCGCTTACGCCGATGGCGCCAATCACTTGCGAATTGACAATCAGCGGGAACCCGCCGCGAATCGGGGTTTGTTCGGACGGACTGGCAATGGCGAGGCCGAGTGCTACCGGAAGATTCACGCCGTCGGCAGATTTTGAAGGGCCGGTGGGGGCGCGGCGCATTGCAGCGGCTTGCGCTTTCACAATCGAAATGGCGATCGACGCGGGTTTCGCGCCGTCCATCCGCTCGAACGCGAGCAAATGCCCGCCGTCATCGACCACCGCGATATTCATCGGGATTTTCATTTCCTCGGCCTTCCGGCGCGCCGCTTCAAGCACGGCGCGCGCACCTTCGATCGTGAGTCTTACCTGATTGCGTTCAATGAGCGCCATTCGGTTTCCTCCAGAGATTTACGAGTGCCATACATCCGGGTTCACTGCGTGGGGTGGGCGCCGGCCGGCGAAGAACTCGACGGCGTTGGTGGCCGCCATCACAGCCATTTTCGTGCGCGTTTCCACGGTGGCGCTTCCGATATGAGGAGCAAGGATCACGTCGCGCCGCGAAAGTAACGAGGGATGGACCTGAGGCTCATTTTCGTAAACATCGAGCGCGGCGCCGGCGATTTGTTTTCGCTCGAGCGCGCGAACGAGCGCCGATTCGTCGACGACCGGCCCGCGCGACGTATTGATCAGATATGCGGTTCGTTTCATTTGTTCGAATGCCGGGTTGGAAATCAGGTGGCGCGTTTCGGCGTTGAGCGGCACGTGCAGCGTGATGAAATCGGATTCCTGCAGCAAGCGCCGCATATCGGCGAATTCCGCGCGCAATTCCGTTTCGATGCCGGCCGGAACGCGTGCGCGACTGTAATAGAGCACTCTCATTTGAAAGCCGAGGGCGCGACGCGCCACGCCGCGACCGATGCGGCCAAAGCCGATCACGCCGAGCGTCTTGCCGTAAACGTCGCCGCCCAGAAGCTGGTCGAGCTCCCATCCCGGCCATGCGCCGGTGCGCACCCAAGCATCACCTTCGACGATCCGGCGAGCGATGGCCAGGAGCAGCGCCCAGGCAAGGTCGGCGGTGGCTTCGTCGAGAACGCCGGGCGTGTTCGTTACGACCACGCCGCGACGCGAGCATGCCGGCACGTCAATATGATCGTAGCCGACCGACACGGTGGAGACAATTCGCAGCTTGGGCGCGGCGGCGAGCAGTTCGTCGTCGATTTTTTCCGTGAGCAAGCAGACCAGAGCGTCTTTATCCGCGACGCGCCGCAGCAATTCCGCGCGGGGAATCTTTTCCTGTACGGGCCAATAGTCCATGTCGAAATGGGCGTCCAAAATCGCGCGGGCGGCCGGGAATAATGGACGCGTGGCCAAAGCCTTCGGCTTGCCCAACAGTCACCTCGGATCGAATTTCTCGCAAAACGGTTCCGTAGGATACACCACGGAAGTGGAATTCCGGCAGCGAGGACGTACCACGTAGCATTGATCCGCGCGGGTCGGGCTGGGCCGTCCGTTGACGCTCGGCAGCGCCGCGACTATAGTGCCGAAAGGTGTGTAGCGATGGAGTTCCGCACCGAATCATCCCTCGCCGCAGCGGAAATCGCGAGAAGCGCGCGAGATGAAGTGGCCGCGCCGCGAACATGAACTCAAGGCTCCTGCGTGAATTAAAAAAGCTGCTCGGCCCGGAATCGGTCTTACACGCGCCGGAAGAGTTGCTTTTGTACGAGTACGACGGGTCTGTGGAAACCGGGCGGCCGGAATGCGTTGTGTTTCCGCGCACGACGACCGATGTGCTTGGGATCGTCCAGCTTGCGCGGAAACATAAGACGCCCATTGTGGGACGCGGCTCAGGGACGGGACTTTCGGGAGGCGCGATCGCAAGGCACGGCGGAATCGTAGCGTCGTTCGCGCGAATGAACCGCATCGTGGAGATCGATGCCGAGAATCAGGTCGCGCGCGTGCAGCCGGGAGTGGTGAATTCCGATCTGAGCGCGGCCGTGGCAGATTTGGGGCTGCACTTCGCTCCCGATCCATCGAGCCAGAAAGCGTGCACGATCGGCGGAAACGTGTCGGAAAATTCGGGCGGCCCGCACACTTTGGCGTATGGCGTGACAACGAATCACGTGCTGGGGCTAGAAGTGGTGTTGCCGACGGGCGAGGTGCTACGCTTGGGCAATTCGGCGCTCGATCCGGCCGGGTACGATTTGACGGGGCTATTCGTCGGATCGGAAGGCACCTTCGGGCTGGTAACCGAAATTACGGTGAAGCTCACGCGACTGCTGGAAACGGTGAAAACGCTGCTGGCGATATTCGATTCCGTGGACGACGCCACCGAGACCGTGGCGGAAATCACGGCGCGCGGGATCACTCCGGCCGCGTGCGAGATGCTCGACGGCTGGACGATTCGCGCTGTGGAAGACTACGTCCACGCCGGATTTCCGCTGGATTGCGCGGCCATTTTGCTGATCGACGTGGACGGGCTGAAGGAAGAGACGGAGGCGGAAGCGGCAGAGGTCGGAGAGGTGTGCCGTGCGCACAATGCGCGGGAAGTTCGCGTCGCTCGGAATACGCGAGAGCGCGAACTGCTGTGGAAGGGCCGTAAAAACGCGTTTGGCGCGGTGGGACGCGTCTCTCCGAGCTACTACACGCAGGACGGCGTAATTCCCCGCACGAAATTGCCCGCTACTTTGCGGCGCATCGGAGAAATCGCGCGCACGTACGGCTTGCAGATCGGCAACGTGTTTCACGCCGGCGACGGAAACTTGCACCCGATCATTCTGTTCGACGAGCGCGACGAGAAGCAGTTTCGCGATACGGTGGCGGCGGCGGACGAAATCATCGCGTTTTGCGTGCAGGCGGGCGGATCGATCACGGGCGAGCATGGCGTGGGAATGGAAAAAGACCGGCTGATGCCGCTGCTTTTCAGCGAAGCCGATCTGGAGCTCATGAAGCGCGTGCGGGCAATCTTTAACCCTGAGGGATTGCTGAATCCGGGCAAGATTTTTCCGAGCACGAAAGGCTGCGGGGAAATATACGTGCGGCCGCCACGAAACGGAAATACGACGCCGGCCGAGAAGCGGCCATGACGCTGGCGGCGGGCGAGACGGTTACCCGGCTGGCGGAAATTTCAGGCGCCGCGAACGTCATTACCGATTCCGCGCAATTGGCGGGATACGAAATCGACGGCCTTGTTCCTTCAGCCGCGGTTAAACCCGGAACGCGGGAAGAGATTTGCGAAATCGTGAAGTTCTGCGCGGCCGAAAAGCTGGCCATCATTCCGTGCGGCGGGCGCAGCAAGCTTTCGATGGGCGGAACACCGGCGCGGTACGACGTCGCGGTGGATGCTACACGGCTTGATCGAATCGTCGTATACGATCCGAACGATTTGACACTAAGCGTGGAGCCGGGGATTCCGCTCCAGCGGCTCGCGGGAGTCCTAGCAGGCCACCAGCAGTTTGTGCCGCTCGCCGTTCCCTTCCTCAGCCGCGCCACGGCCGGCGGCACGATCGCGTCCGGCGTTGATTCGCCGCTGCGGCAGTTGTACGGGACGGCGCGGGATTTTTTGCTCGGGATGGAGTTCGTAACCGGCGAAGGAATATGGGGAAAAAGCGGAGGATTGGTTGTAAAGAATGTCGCTGGGTACGACCTGCACAAACTGATGATCGGCGCCATGGGCACGCTGGGGATCATCACGAAGCTCAACTTTCGGACGTTTCCCGCTCCCAGGTCGCCGCGCGTTTTTAGCGCGAGTTTTGACTCGTGTGATGATGCACTGGAGCTTCGCCGTCGCGTGATGCAGTCGCCGCTGCGGGTGCTCACGCTCGATATTTTGAATCCGGGCGCGGTGCAGATGCTATCGAGCGAGATAGCGGCGCGATTGGAGCCCGGGCCGGACTGCGTGGACCGAATCGCGAAAGACAAATGGGCGGTTTTGGCGGCGTTTGCCAGCTCCGGAGCGCTATTGCAGCGCTACCAAGAAGAGATGAACCGGATGGCGAAGGAAGCCGGCTGCGAGGACTGCGAAATCGCGGGCGACGAAAACCGACCGACTGCGTTTGGCCGTGTGCGGGAGTTCGTTCCCATCGCGCTGGAGTCGTCGGCGGCGACGGTGACCCTAAAGCTGAGTGTACTGCCGACGAAGGTGGGCAAGCTACTGGATGCCGTGTCGAGCGCTGCACAAGAGAACGGGGTTCGCTTCGCGACCTATACCGGCGGCCTCGGCGTCAGCTATGTCGCGCTGTTGCCGGACGGGCGTGATGAGGATTGGCGCGGGCGAGTGCTAAAGGCGGCCGATGACATCGGGAATGCGTGTGCGCAACTCGGCGGAAACGTCACAATTCCATGGGCGCCTGGCGAGTGGAAATCTTTTCTAAAAATCTGGGGACCCGAGCGCACCGAGTTCGCTCAAATGCGCGAACTGAAGAAGGTCTTCGATCCGGCAGGAATTTTGGCGCCGGGGCGTTTTGCAGGAGGAATCTAACGCAATGCCGCTGGGTTCCCCGGAGAGGAACGCGGGCGATGCCGTGAAACCGGCGACGCCGCGCATTCCGCGCCGCAATTTACGTGGCGGGCGTCTTGGATTTTCGGACGCGGATAAGCCCGCGTACGCCGATTACGCGCGGTGCGTCCATTGCGGGCTCTGCCTGAATCACTGCCCGACGTACAAACTGTGGCACGAGGAAGCCGATTCGCCGCGCGGGCGGATCCGGCAGATGGCGCTGGTGGATCAAGGAAAGCTTGACTTCGCACAGCCATTCGTAACGCATATCGACCGCTGTCTCGATTGTCGCGCGTGCGAGACGGCGTGCCCTTCCGGCGTCGAATACGGAAAGCTAGTGGAGCTGGCACGCGCGCAGATCGAACAAAACTACCGGCGGCCGATCTCGACAAGAGTCGCGCGAGATTTCGTTTACAGGAAGCTGCTGCCCTTTCCGGGGCGAATCGCAGCGGCCGCGCGAATTCTGCGTCTCTATCAACGAAGCGGACTGGCATCGATCGCGCGGGGAACGGGAATTCTGAGGCTGCTCGGTTTGCAAGAACGCGAACGGCTGCTTCCGAGGATCGATTCCGGATTTTTCTTCCGCGATTTGGGACGCACATATCCCGCCCGGTCCGCGCGGCGAGCGCGGGTGGCGTTCTTCGCCGGATGCGTAGCACAGGTCACTTTCAGTGAACTCAACCGCGCGACGATCCGGGTGCTGCAGGCGAACGGCTGCGAGGTGGTTGTGCCGGAGGCGCAGGTTTGCTGCGGCGCGCTGGCCGCGCATGCGGGCGTGCGCGACGTGGCTCGGAAATTGGCGCGCGCGAACATCGCGGCATTCGCGGACGGAGATTTCGATGCGATTGTAACGAACGCCGCCGGTTGCGGCTCAACGCTGAAGGAGTACGCGCAGCTATTGGGCAGCGAGACTGGCGACCAAGAGCGCGCGCGGGAATTCGCGGTAAAAGTCCGCGACGCCTCTGAATTCCTTGATGAGCTGGGTCTGTGCGCACCGATGCGCGCGGTAAAGCTGCGCGTCACCTACCAAGACTCGTGCCATCTGGCACACGGGCAAAAAATTCGCGAAGCACCGCGCGCGCTGATCCGATCCATACCCGGCGTAGAACCCGTGGAGATGCCGCTAGCGGACCAGTGTTGCGGATCGGCCGGCGTTTACAACGTGACGCAAACGAAGACGTCCCTAGAACTGCTGGCGCTGAAGATGGATTCCGCGCGGCAGGCAAACGCGCAAGCAATCGTCACAGCGAATCCGGGATGCATACTGCAGCTTCGCGCGGGCGCCGCGATCCATCGCACCGGCCACGAGGTGCTGCACGTGATGGAACTCCTCGATCGGGCGCTGGCGTCGCAAGAGTGATTTCAGCAATCACTTTTCCCCAACAAGATAACGGCAGCCTCGCGGCCCCACGCGCGCCGAATGGACGGCTCCGGCTGGGACGTCGCAGCGGTCACCAACGCGATAGGTTCGCGACACACCACCCATGGTGAGCGTCATTTCACCATCGAGAACGACGTGAGCGGTGAGTCCGGCGTGGGTGTGATCGGGATAGAAGGCATTCGGGTCGTCTTGCCAGACGTAGGTGCGCGAAAAGCCTTCGGCGCGAAGTTGCGATTCGAGTTTGCGCTGATCCGCGGCCATCGGGGTAAGTCGAAAACCATTATAGCGCGAGGGGAATGGCGGGCATTAGTTCGGTGGCCAAGCGAAGTTCTCTTCGCCAAGCGGAATATGGAGCATTCCCTCGATCGGCAGAACATCGATGGGCAATCCGCCGATCCACAGTGCGACGCTGAGCAGCAGGTCCTGCCGGCCGCGCACGTCGAAGAGCGGACGGGCCAGCGCGATTTCCAGAATTTTGCCGCACGCGGCGGACACCAGTTCCTGCGGCCGCAGTAGGCACAAGCCGGCCTGCTCAACCACGCAACCGCAAAGTTTGCCCTCCTGCACGCTCAAGGTGATGCGCGTCTCGCGCGAGTCCCATACGGTGAGCCGCACCTGAAATTCGCCGATATCGAACATCGAATCCCCCAGCGGATCGAGGCGAATAAAAAAGCGGGATGGCCCGAATCCGTAGCGCAGATCACCGAGAACGTGCTGACCGCCGTGCATGGAAGCGCCCCGGCGTTCGGTGGAATAGAGGCCAGCGCCCAGCCACTCGAAATAGTTGCTCTCGCGGCCATCGACCAAGACGTCGAGGAACGCCGCGGCGGGCTCCTGCTGGCCGCGTACGTAGGCGCGCTTGATCGGGTGAGCCAGCGCGTCCGGCGGCTGCAGGCCAAGGGCGTTGTAAATCCCGGTGAGATGGTTGCGATAGATGCGGTCGAAATCCGCGTCGTTGGCCGAGGCGTGCTCCGGGCCGTACCACCAGCACCAGTCGCTGCCCTCCGCCGCGAGGATCGATTCGTACGCGCGCTGAGCGCCAGGCGAATCAGACGGAACGCCGCCCCACTTCCCGGCGGCGGTGACGCGCTCGTAGGTGTCGCGGGCATCGCGGAGAAGGTCCCACGCGCGCACGTCTTCTTCGTGGCCGATCCAAACGTCGAAATTGGCATTGATCCAGGATGCCGGGAAAATGCCGTCGAGGCGCGGCAGATCGGCGGCCGATTGCGCCGCTTCGCTCATTGTCAGAACATGAACGTCAGGGTCATTTTGCAGCCGGCGGTAAAAAGAACGCAGAAATTCGCGGCCGTTCCGCGGGTAATATTCCCAAGCGTTTTCGCCATCGAGAATCAGGCAGATCGTGGCGGCGCGTCCCGGCGGCATGCGATCGGCGATGGCGCGGATGCGGCCGTGGAGGTCGGCGGCCGCCGGCTCCGCAGCCATGCGGCTATATACAAAACCGATGAGATCCGATAGATAGTGGTCGCGGAAAAAACCCACCATGCTACCGCCCCGGCGGGCGTAGAGCCACGGCGAGTACAAATCCTGCGCGTTTTCGGGAAATCCGCTGGCATTACGCCAGAATCCGACGTTGCGCGTTCGGCCAAGGACGCCTTCGTCCGTCGCGAACCACCGAAAGCCCATCTCAATCGCCAGATCCAAAGCCTCGTCTGAAACGGCGCCTTCCGGCGGCCAGAGACCGGTAGGCGCGGAGCCAAATGCGCGCACGTGAGATTCGCGGGCGCGCATCAATTGGGCGCGAGCATCCTGCGGATAGCGAAAAGGAGGATGCGGCAGCGGCGTGTGCGGATTGGAGACCCGGGCGATGTCGGTATCGCAAAGAAGGGGCAAAATCGGGTGGTAATAGGGCGTGGTGGAGATTTCGATCTGGCCGCGCTCGGCGGCACGACGGTATTCGGGAAGCACGGCCGCCAAAAGCTCGTGCTGCTTTTCCATGAGCACGGCTTTGTCGTCTTCAGTGAAAGCCTTGCCTTTGTCAGAAAGCGATCGGACGGCAGGATCGTTGGTGAGGTACTCCTCGTCCATCCACGCTAACTGCGAGAGCACCTGCAAATCTCGCCAATCGGACAGCCCCCAACGAGCGATGCAAGTTTCAGCGCCGCCGGAGGACGCCTGCGCCGCCAAGTCGCCGTAGCGAGGCCAGCGATGGAGGAAGTTTTCGTTGACGTGGAACCCGCTGGCGAGCAGCGAGAGCTTCTGTTCGTGCGTGAGCGATTCCGCGTGGGCGAACACCGTATCAAACCACGGTTCGCTGAACCGGCCGCTCGCATACTCCTCGATCTGCTCGACGAGCGAGGGGACCATATTGAAGGTGAGATGCACGCCGGGAAATTCCTCGACAATCTTGACCATGCCCCAGTAATCCTTGAGGGCGTGCAGGCGGGTCCAGGGCAGCAAGTATCGACCGCTGGCGGGATCTCGGTACTGGGGCTGGTGCATGTGCCAGAGAATAGCGACGTTGACGCGGCTCACTGGATCGCGCCCTTCCGTTCAACCACGTGCGGCCACCTGAAGCAGAAGGAAAGCATCAGATAAAAAGTTTTCCGCCACGCACGCGCCAATGGAAGTTCTCCCGTCTTCGCACGCTTAACTTGGTGCCGCAATGCTAGAATGGCCATGCGCTCCCCATGCGCTTGATCGATCGATACATCAGCCGCGAAGTGATTTCCCACGCCTTGCTGGGCCTAGCGGTATTCACATTCATTTTCTTCATTCCGCAGCTCGTCCGGTTCATGGAACTGCTCGTCGGCCACTCGGGAAACACGGGCGACGTGGCGCTTCTTTTCTTGTGCGTCATTCCGCCGGTGCTCGCCGTCACGCTGCCGATGGCGGTGCTCGTCGGCGTGCTAATCGGGCTCGGCCGCTTATCAGCAGACAGCGAAATTGTGGCGCTGCACGCCTGCGGGATCAGCCTGCGACGGCTGCTGGTCCCGATCGGTTTCGTGGCGCTCGTTGCGTGCGCGGCGAACCTGGCGGATACATTCTGGCTCAGCCCAGCAGCGCTGCGAACGGTCCGGAGAATCGAAGGGCGAATCCTCGTCTCACAAGCGCCCTTTGCCATCGAACCACGCGTGTTCGAGGAGCGGCTGCCGCACACAGTATTATACGTACAAGACGTGGCGGCAGCAGCCACGCGTTGGCGCGGGGTATTTCTCGCGTCAACGGACGATCACGGGACCTCGGTTACGACGGCCGAGAGCGCGTCGATCATGCGGGACCCGAGGAAGAATCAACTGGAAATCCATCTCGGCCGGGGCAGCACGCAGGAGTATGATCCGCTCCGGCCAAATCGCTACAATGTGACCACCTTCGGCGACAGCGATCTGGCGATCGATCTTTCGCAGGTGGCGCTCCCCACGAAGCTTGTCTCGCTTCCCGTTTCGGACCAAAGCGTCCGTTCTTTGCTGGCGTACCACGGACCAAATCCGTTGGAAGCAGAAGTCGAATTGCAGCGGCGCGCCGCGTTTCCTGTCGCGTGCCTCGTGTTCGGACTGATCGGAGTGCCCATTGGCGTGCGGCCGCGACGCGGCGGGCGCGCTGCCGGACTGGTGCTGACGCTGGCGCTGATCGGCGGCTATTACTTTCTCTTTGTGTATGGCGCGCATTTGGCCGCGCAGGGGCAGATCAGCGTCTGGATCGGAGTTTGGGGCGCCAACATGGCCATGGCTCTGCTCGGGCTGCTTTTATTTCGCAGGATCGAACGCCTCCAAAAACCAAGCCGCTTGCTGGCGCGGTGGCAATCACTGCGAGCCGACCGAACTGCCACGGCGGACGCGCCCAATGGCTTCGCCGGAGCATTAACGCCGAATGGTCCCGTGTCGCGGAGTCAAACTTCCGTCGGAATACGCAAAATGGTGGGAGCCGGCAGGGCGATCGGATTCCCAATGATGATCGATGTGTATCTACTGCAGCAGTTTTTCTACTATTTTGTGGTTCTGCTGGCCGGCTTCGTGGTGATTTTTGACGCGTTCACGCTGTTTGATCTGCTCGCGGATATTTCGCGGAACCATATTCCGTTCGATACGGTGATCAGCTATTTCCGCTACCTTGTCCCGTTGATGATTTATCAGCTTGCGCCGCTGGCAGCATTGGTGGCCACGCTGGTGACGCTCGGGATTCTGGCGAAAAATAACGAAGTGATCGCGTTCAAAGCCGGGGGAATCAGCCTGTATCGACTGGTGCTGCCGCTGACGCTAGCAGGATGCCTGGTCGCGGGAGGCATGTTCCTGCTGGATGATACGTTTCTTCCCTACGCCAATCAGCGGCAGGATGCGCTGCGAAATGAGATCAAAGGCCGGCCCGCACAAACCTACCTCCAACCCGGGCAGGAGTGGATCGCCGGGCAACGAGAAAAGCTCTACAACTACGAGTTTTTCGATGCCGACCGGCAGATGTTTGGCGGGTTGAACGTTTTCGAGCTGGATCCGAGTACGTTTCAAATCAAGCGCCGAATCTACGCCTCGCGAGCCATGTGGGAACCCACGGAAAACACCTGGGCGCTCACCGGCGGATGGGTTCGCGACTTTGCCGCCAGCGGGCGCGTATCCAACTTCCAGACGTTCAAGGTGACTTCGTTTCCCGAGCTGACCGAGCCGCCTTCCTACTTTCATCGCGAAGTGCGGCAGTATTACCAGATGAACTGGCGGCAGCTTGGCCGTTACATCGCCAGCCTGAAGCAGGCGGGATTCGATACCGCGCGCCTTTCCGTGGAATGGCACAAAAAATTTGCGTTCCCGGCGATCGCGGCGGTGATTATTTTCCTCAGCGCACCGTTTGGGTTTCTGGTAGGCACACGCGGAGCCGTAGGAGGCATTGCGCTGGCAGTGGGGATCGCAGTGGTGTATTGGTCGACATCCGCGCTCTTTGAAGCCATGGGGAGCATAGGCCAATTGCCGCCGACGCTGGCGGCATGGGCGCCGGACGCAATCTTCGCGTTCCTGGGCGCGTATTTCTTTCTGCGCATCCCGACGTAGCGTGGCCTCATAGCAAACGCGCTCTTGGGCTGCGGCGGGTCGGATCAGGCGACCTTGGCCTTTTTGCGGTCGTTCTTCCTTTGCCGGGACTCTTCAATAGCGGCTTGAGCAGCGGCTAAGCGAGATATCGGCACGCGAAACGGCGATGCGCTGACATAGTTCATGCCCGCGCGGTGGCAGAATTTAACGCTTTCCGCGTCGCCTCCGTGTTCACCGCAAATCCCGATTTTCAGTTTTGGGCGCGTGCCACGGCCTTTCTCGATAGCCCACTTGATCAGGAGCCCGACTCCCTCGGTGTCCAGAGTTTGGAATGGGTCGGCCTTAAAGATTCCTGCCTTGTTCTCGTCGACGTACTCGGGCAAGAACCGGCCAGCGTCGTCGCGGGAGAGACCCATAGTGGTTTGTGTCAGATCGTTGGTGCCAAACGAGAAGAATTCCGCAACCTCGGCGATCTGATCGGCAAGCAGCGCTGCACGAGGGAGCTCGATCATAGTGCCAACCAGATATTCAAGTTTAACTTTACTTGCCCTAATAATTGAATCGGCTACGCGCCGCGTGGCAGTCTCAAGAATTTTCAACTCCTTCCGGTCCAAGACGAGCGGGTGCATGATCTCAGGTAAAACTTTAATGCCGCGTTTTTTGCAATCAATGGCAGCTTCAACTATCGCTCGAACTTGCATTTCAAGAATTTCTGGATACGTGATCGAAATCCGGCACCCGCGGTGGCCGAGCATCGGATTCGCTTCATGGAGCTGTTTCACGCGGCGCTCGACGGTTTCCGCCGAAATACCGATCTTATTCGCTAATTCAGCTTGCTTTGCCGAGTCTTGCGGCAGAAACTCGTGCAGCGGCGGATCGATTAATCGAATCGTGACTGGATATCCATCCATCGCCTCGAAAATGCCGATGAAATCCCGGCGCTGGAACGGCAGCAGCTTGTCCAGTGCCTTGCGACGGGCTTCGGGAGTATCCGCCAGAATCATTTCCTGAATCGCTTCCTGGCGTTCAACACTTCGCTCCGGATGCTCGAAATCCTTGAAAAACATATGTTCGGTGCGGCACAGGCCAATGCCTTCCGCGCCCATTTCTCGCGCCACGCGCGCATCACGCGGAGTGTCCGCGTTGGTGCGAACACCGAGTTTGCGAACTTTGTCAGCCCATTTCATCAGCGTTTCGTAGGATGCAGGGGGCTCGGGGCGCACCAATTCAATCGCACCGGTGTAAACGGTGCCATCCCCGCCGTCGAGCGTGATCCAATCGCCTTCTTCGACGACCCGTCCATCGACGCTCATCTTCTTGGCATTCACGTCGATTTGCAGATCTTCCGCGCCGACGATGCAGCACTTACCCCAACCGCGCGCCACCACTGCAGCGTGGCTCGTTTTGCCACCCGTGGCTGTCAGGATGCCCTGCGCCACGTACATTCCCCCGACGTCCTCGGGGCTGGTTTCCCGGCGGACTAAAACCACTTTTTCGCCGCGCGCGGCCCAAGCCTCGGCGTCTTCGGCTGTGAATACGGCGCGCCCAGCGGCCGCGCCGGGCACCGCGTTGATCCCGGTGGTAAGTTTTCGGCTGGAAAGTTCGGCGCGGGGAACTTTGGAATCAAGAACGGGATAGAACAGCCGCTCGATATCTTCCGGCTTGATGCGTTCGAGTGCTTCTTCAACGGTAATCAACTTCTCCTTCGCCATATCGACCGCAATGCGGAATGCGGCCGCAGGCGAGCGCTTACCCGTGCGTGTTTGTAGCATGTAGAGCTTGCCGTTTTCGACGGTGAACTCCATATCCTGCATATCGCGATAGTGGCGCTCGAGTTTTTCCCGGACGCGCTCAAGTTGCTGATAGACCTTGGGCATTTTCGTCTTGAGCTCGCTGAGGTGCATCGGGGTGCGAATGCCGGCCACCACGTCTTCGCCCTGCGCGTTCAGTAGAAAGTCGCCGAAGAAAGTCTTTTCGCCGGTGGAGGGGTCGCGAGTAAAGCAGACGCCGGTGCCGGAGTTATCTCCGGTATTGCCGAACACCATCTGCACGACGTTCACCGCCGTTCCGAGCAGCCCGGTGATCTTTTCAACTCGGCGATACGTGACAGCCTTTTCTCCCATCCACGACTCGAATACGGCGCCGATCGCACCCCACAGCTGGTCAATCGGATCTTCGGGAAAGTCCTCTCCTGTCTTTTCCTTATAGTAGGCCTTATACTCGCTGACGAGTTGTTGCCAACCTTCGGCCGTGACCTGCGTATCGTCCTTCACTTGCAGGCGTTTCTTGAGGTTTCGAAGCCGCTCCTCCAGGTCCTCTTTCGGCAATCCAATTACGACGGTGGAGTACATTTGCACGAAGCGGCGGTAGGCGTCGTAGGCGAAGCGCTCGTTGCTGGTGGCTCGGGCAAGGCCTTGAACGGATTTATCATTGAGTCCGAGGTTCAGAATGGTCTCCATCATCCCCGGCATGGAACGGGCGGAGCCCGAGCGGACGCTCACTAGCAGCGGATCATTGGCGGCACCCAATTTCTTTCTAGTGAGCTTCTCCAATCGGTCGAGGTTTTTCTGAACTTCCTGCCGAAGCTCGGGTGGATGTTTGCGTCCGTGCTTAAAGTAGTAGTCGCAGGCCGCCGTGGTGATCGTAAACCCCGCTGGTACCGGCAGTCCGATGCGGGTCATCTCCGCCAGCCCGGCGCCTTTGCCGCCAAGTAAATCGCGCATCTCTCCCGTGCCATCCGATTTTCCAGCGCCAAAGAAGTAGACGTATCTCATTTGTCCCTCAGCCGAATTTCAGTGTGGTTTCCAGCAGCCGACTTTGTCGGCTCGCCGATATTTGAAGTTGAGATTGATGGTTTACTTGGATTCATCCGAGCCTAATTCCGAGAAATCCGCAATCGTTGAGAACTCCTTCAACAAAGACGCGAGCAGCGCAATGCGATTTTTGCGCACCTCGCGATCCTCAACCATTACCAGAACACCGTCAAAAAACTTATCAACTTCCGGTCGAAGCCTTGCGATGTCCTCAAGAGCTGCTTTATAGTTCCGGTCGCGCTTGCGCAGCACCACTTGCTCGCGGACCTTCCGCGCCATGGCATGAAGATCTATTTCAGCTTTTTCCTTCAGCAGGTCCTCGCGTACGACAGCCTGCCCTTTATCTTCCCTAGTGGCGGACTTCTCCAGGATGTTGCGAATGCGCTTAAAGCTGGCGGCCAGCGGAGCAAAATCCCGCGTATCGCGTATTGCCCTGACGGCACTCAGGCGGTCAGCCGCGTCGCACAAATCATCGGCACCGGCGGCGAAAACAGCGTTGATTTCGTCGTACGCGTATCCGCTCTTCTCACGAAAGTAGAAGCGTGCGCGCTCGTACAAAAATTCGAGCGCTTGCTGTTCTACTTCAGGAGAAATTTCAATTCGTGGCGGATTCTCCTTGATGGCCTTCCCCGCAATCGAAATCATCGCGGAAATCGACACCGGCAGCCGCCTTTCGAGAATGATCTTCACGATGCCGGTGGCGGCGCGGCGCAATGCAAAGGGATCACTGGAACCGGTCGGAATGATGCCGACGGCGAAGCAAGCCACCAGCGAATCGAGCTTATCCGCCAGAGAAACCGTGCATCCGATGAGATTGCGCGGCAATGGATCATCCAAGCCGAGCGGCTTGTAGTGATCGTACACGGCCCAAGCGATCGGATCGGGCTCTCCTTGCGCGCGGGCGTACAACCCGCCAACGATCCCCTGCAACTCCGGAAACTCGCCCACCATTTCCGTTACGAGATCGCATTTGGCCAGTTCCGCAGCGCGATCGGAACCGGCCACGTCCGCTTGGGTTATGCCGCGGCTGAACCACTGTTCGGCAAGCCAGCGCGCGAGAGCGCGGACGCGCTCGACCTTATCTCCATAGCTGCCCAGCCGCCGCTCGTAGGTTACGGCCGATAACTTCGGAAGATACTCGTCGAGTTTTCGTCTTTGATCGGAATCCCAGAAAAAGCGCGCATCCGCAAACCGGGCGCGCAGCACGCGCTCATGTCCGGCGCGCACCAAACCCTTCGGATCGCGCGGTAAATTGATCACCGCAAGGAAATGCGGCGCCAATTCCCCGGCGCGCCTCTCGACGGCGAAGTACTTCTGATGCCCGCGCATGACGGTAATCAGGATTTCGTCCGGCAGATCCAGATACGCCGGATCAAAGTCGCCCAAGATCACCGTCGGATACTCGTTCAAATAGGTCACCAGATTGAGGAGCTCGGCGTCTTCGTGCGCGTGCAGAGAGCGCCGCGAAGTGAGAGCGCGAATCTCGCTTTCAATCTTTTTGCGCCGCTCCTGCGGCCGAGGCAATACGAAATTCTTTTTGAGCTTTGAATCGTAATCGCGCGCGCTTGTGACGGCGATCCCACTCTTGCCCAAGAAGCGGTGCCCATCGGTGCGATTGCCGGAGCGGACATCCGCGAATGCAAACGGAACGACCGCGCCATCGAGCACCGCGACGATCCAGCGAATCGGCCGAATGAAGCGCGGGCTATCGGCCGTGGTCCAATACATCGAGCGCGGCCAAGAAATCTCCCGGATGCATTCGGGCAGCACGCGGGCGAGGACCTGCTTCGCCGGCTCGCCGGCAATGGATTGCCGCGCGGCAAGGTATTCGCCCTTGGGCGTAGTTATGATCAGCAGCTTATCGACAGTGATCGACTGTTTTTCCGAAAAGCTCAGGGCTGCGCGAGTGGGCTTTCCTTGCGCATCATAAGCTACGGCTTTAGGTGGGCCGACAATCTCGCGGGTAAGATCTTCCTGTTTTAGTTGAATGTTTTTAGCAATCGCAACAAGCCTTCGTGGCGCGCCAAATGTCTCAACTGAACCCTCAACTGTCGACTCGTCGACCAATCTCGCCGCTACCAGGTGCTTCGCAAGGAGCGCTTTAAGTTCTCGCGCCGCGCGTTCAATCATCCCCGCAGGAATTTCCTCACAGCCGATTTCGAGGAGCAGTTCGCCGGTTGGGCTCATGCGCCGACTCCCGCGGCCGCCTGTACCAGTTCGCGCTGCGCGAGCCACGCCTGCGCCACTTGAGTCGCGAGCTTTCGGACGCGGCCGATCATGCCCGCTCGCTCGGTTACGGAGATCGCGCCGCGCGCGTCGAGAGTATTGAAGAGATGCGAACACTTCAGACACAGGTCGTAGGCTTGAAGCACGGGAAAGCGGTGAATGCCGTCACCTTTCAGTTTCGCGTATTCCGACAGCAGCCGCGCGGCCTCCGCTTCGTTTAGATCGAACTGCTTGCGCGTTGAGGCGGCGTCGGCGTAATCGAAGCTGTACGCGGAAAATTGCTGCTCTTCCGGCAGGCGGACCTGGCCATAGGTCATGGTCTTTGACCACATCACATCGAACACGTTATCCACTCCCTGTAGATACGCCGCGATGCGATCGAGCCCGTAGGTCAGTTCCACTGAAACCGGATCGAGATCCACGCCTCCACATTGCTGAAAATAGGTGAACTGGGTGATCTCCAGTCCGTCGAGCAACACTTGCCAACCGATCCCCCACGCGCCCAGAGTTGGCGATTCCCAGTTGTCCTCCTCGAATCGCACGTCGTGTTCTTTTAAATTGATGCCGACCGCGGTGAGGCTCTTTAGGTAAAGGTCCTGGATGTCACTGGGCGAGGGCTTGAGAATGACTTGAAGTTGCGTGTGCTTGTACAAGCGGTTGGGATTTTCGCCGTACCGGCCGTCCGCTGGACGGCGGCTGGGCTGGGCGTAAACCACTCTATAAGGATCACGACCGAGCACGCGCAGGAACGTTTCAGGATGCATCGTTCCAGCGCCCACCTCGATGTCGTACGGCTGCTGTAGCACGCAGTCGCGGCTCATCCAATATTGTTCAAGTTTTAATAGAAGGTCCTGAAACGTCAGTCCTTTCAGCTTTGCCGGTTTCAACTTGTCCTTTTGCTTTCGCGTCCTCACGCGGTTGGCTCCAAAAGTTCCCTCGACACCAGCTTCCGATCGATCTGTTGCTCGATGATGTCCAACATGATTCCCGTTATTTCTCTTGCCCGTCGGTCGCCGGACTCGTCCAAGGTATCACTGAGCCGGTCCAGCCGCTCGGCGAGCATTTTTCGCGCAAGTGCGAGCGCCTCTGGAGAAATCGGCCTCATTCCGGCGCGTCGGCACTTTTCGCCGACAATTCCCGAGCCGCCGCGCGCGATATAGGCCTGGTTTCCTTCCGCAAGCGCGCCGCCGCAAAACCCGCAGCGATCGAGCGAAGGCAGCCAGCCGCCCAGCTTCACCGTCCAAAGCGCGAAATAGGCCAATGGGAAATCCGTCTTGCCCGTGCGCTTAATCGTTTGCGCGGCGAGCAATAGCAACCGGAAATTTGCATCGGATGCTTCCCGGTCCGGCAGCACCACCTGGCTCACTTCGCTCAATATCGAGAGCGCGACGCTGGAAGCGTAATCCGCGAACGCATCCAGAAACGATTCGATCATCTCGCACTGGCGAATGCGAACCAGTTCGCGCGCGGGATTCTCGAAATACCAGATGCGCACGTACGAAAGGCGCTCCAGCGTCGATCCGAACTTGCTCTTCGGCTTTCGCGCGCCGGCCGCCACTCCGCGCATCCGCCCGGCCGCTCGCGAAAGAAAACTCACCAGCCGGTCGGCTTCCCCAAGCGAATAGCTTTGCAGGATGATCGCTTCGGATTCGTGAAGGGCCATCGACTTGTCGGCGCGCCGCTCCTTCAACCAGAGTGTTCGCGCTCCCGCGATCACAAGCTTTGCTTGAGCCGCGTGCTGAAACAATTTTTTCTATCATAGTAAACCATGTGGCGCAATTAATAAACCGCGCAATGCGTCATACCGGATCACTTTGAATTAATTTCCCAAAGGCAATGCACCCTCCGAAGTCGCGACCGATCCGCCGCCATCGCGCAGGCCGTTTCAAAATTTGCCCAAGTCATCTAAAGTTATTCATTCATGCGCACACGGAACACACGAAGCAGTGCACTCGTGGTCGTGGGCGTTGGCATTAACGCGCTCGACACGATCATTCGCCTCCCTCGATTCCCCGCCCCGGATTCAAAAGTCGAACTGTGCTCCGCCGAGGCGATGCCCGGCGGACAAGTGGCCAGCGCGATGGTCGCCTGCCGCCGCTGGGGCCTTGGCGCGCGCTATATTGGCAAAATCGGCGACGACGCCGCAGGCCGACGACAGATTGCTGAAATGAAGCGCGAGGGCGTGGAGGCGCGCTGGGTTATCGCCAAGGGACGCCGCAGCCAGTTTTCCTTTATCCTCGTCGATCGGTCTTCCGGAGAACGGACGGTATTGTGGAACCGAGATCCTGCAATTGCTTTGCGCCCCGGGGACCTGAAGCGCAGTTGGATTCGTGGCACCGCTGCGTTGCTGGTCGATGGCCATGATACGAAAGCAGCCGTTCAGGCTGCCCGCTGGGCGCGCGCGGACGGCATTCCAGTGGTCGGCGATTTCGACAATCGCTATCCTGGAGTTGAAGCGTTACTCGAATACGTGGACTATCCCATCGCCTCGAAAGATTTCCCTGAGCGTTTGACCGCCGAACCGGATTTGTTGAAGTCTCTTCCGATGATTCACGCACGGTTCAGGTGCCGCTTGATAGCCGCAACGCTTGGGCGTGCGGGCGTCATTGCGTGGGATGGCACTCGCTTCATTCAATGCCCGGCATTTCGCATTCAGACCGTCGACACGACCGGCGCGGGCGATATTTTCCACGGCGCATTTCTATACGGCCTTGTCCGCCGCTGGCGCATTGAAGAGATACTGGAATTCAGCTGCGCGGCCGCAGCGCTTAACTGCGAAGCTCCCGGAGCGCGCGGGGGCATCGCCAGCTTGCGGAAAATTCAAGCGTTTCGCTTGACCGGAAACCGTTCAGCTTTGCCGTACTCGAGTGCCCACCTGCGAGATGCCGCTCGTGCCGCAATCTCCGCGTCCAGGGGCGCGTCATGATTCCGCTGAAAGATACGACGCCGCGACGATCTTTCCCTTTCATCACGGTTCTTTTGATTGTGGCGAATTTTATTGTGTTTTTCCACCAGATTGCGCTCACACCGACCGCCGGAAATACCTTCGTTCACGTTTACGGACTCGTCCCGAAGCGAATCGAGCTCGCCCTAGCGGGCGAGCACTATACGCTGGCACAGGCTTTCATCCCGCTCTTCACCTGCATGTTTCTGCATGGAGGCTGGCTGCACATTATCGGCAACATGTGGTTTCTGTGGATTTTTGGCGGCAACGTCGAGGACCGCATGGGTTCCGCGGCTTACCTTGTGTTCTATATGATTTGCGGCCTGGGCTCCGGAATTTCGCAGGTCGCATTTTCATGGGGCTCGACGATTCCATCCATTGGCGCCAGCGGCGCAATTTCCGGAGTGCTCGGCGCGTATCTCGTCTTCTTTCCCCGATCGCGCATCCTGTCGCTTGTGCCGCTGCTGGTGATTTGGTTTTTTGCCCGCGTTCCGGCGTGGATCTTCATCGGGCTCTGGTTCATCATTCAGTTCTTGAGCGGACTGGGGTCACTCGCCACGGCCAGTTCAGGAGGAGTTGCGTGGTGGGCCCACGTCGGAGGGTTCATTCTCGGAGCGCTGCTGGCAAAACCATTCGCGACATCTCCTCGCCGCGCCGCTTCGGCATGGTGAAGTATAGGAGGAGAAAGCGTCGGGGTTACTGTGTCGCTTCAGTGAACCGCATCATTCTTTCCACGAGCGGCACTCTGAAGGCAATGTGGTCGTCTAGCCGACAGTTCGAGCCCTGCATCAGGCTCCAAATTTAAGTTCTGCCCAGGCGGAGAAGTTCAAGCAGAGGTTGATGTGCCGCAGTCGCGCCGATTTTACAAGTTTCTCGATCGGCGGTGACATAGATCACGAGGTTCTATCCTGACGAACGCGATCATAAATTTTTGTATTCCTGCGCACAGCGCCATCGCGTTGGAATGAATCTATGCTAAGGTTATCGGTTCTCCGGCAGGGCTTCGCGGATGAGCGTCTGTGGAAGCGCGCCCTGCCTTCGGGGGTGGCATTTTCATGAAGAGCTCGTATAACCGCATTGCCGTGCCGGATGGTCAGCCGATTGAGTATGTCGGCGGAAAATTCCGCATCCCCGACCGCCCGGTTATTCCATTTATCGAAGGCGATGGAACCGGGCGCGACATTTGGCGCGCGGCGCGCCGCGTCTTCGACGCTGCCGTGGAGAAGGTTTACGAAGGAAAGCGCAAGGTTGCCTGGTATGAAGTGCTTGCCGGGGAAAAGTCGTTTAATCTCTTCCGGGACTGGCTGCCGCAGGATACCGTCGATGCGATTCGCGACTTCCGCATCGCCATCAAAGGACCGCTGACGACGCCGGTTGGCGGTGGAATTCGCTCCCTGAACGTCACGCTTCGCCAGTTGCTCGATCTTTACGTCTGCGTGCGCCCGGTGCGCTATTTCGAAGGCGTGCCCACGCCCATGCTTCATCCCGAGCGCATGAATGTGATCATTTTCCGCGAGAATACGGAAGACGTTTACGCAGGAATCGAATGGAAATCCGGATCGCCGGAAGCAAAAAAGCTGATCGAATTTCTCAACCATCAAATGCTCCAAGGCACCGGCAAGGAAGTCCGAGAGGATTCCGGCGTCGGAATCAAGCCGATTTCCCCCTATGGCACCAAGCGCCTGGTGCGCCGCGCCATCCAGCATGCGATTGAAAACAAGCGCACCGTGGTGACGCTGGTCCACAAGGGCAACATCATGAAATTCACGGAGGGTTCGTTTCGCGACTGGGGCTATGAACTAGCCACGCAGGAATTTCGTTCGCAAATCGTCACCGAGCGCGAAAGCTGGATTCTAGGAAACAAGGACGCGAATCCGAATATCTCGATCGAACAGAATGCCGCATTAATCGAGCCGGGCTACGAACACGCTCCCGCGGAATTCAAAAAGAAACTGTGTGACGAAGTGAAACGAACACTTGAAGCGATCGGATCAACGCACGGTCGGGGCCAGTGGAAAAATAAGATTCTGGTGAATGACCGCATCGCGGACTCCGTCTTTCAACAAGTGCTCACCCGCGCCGACGAGTATCAGGTCTTCGCCACTCCGAACCTGAATGGCGACTATATTTCCGATGCCTGTGCCGCGCAGGTCGGCGGACTGGGCATGGCTCCTGGGGCGAATATCGGCGATGGCTACGGCGTTTTCGAAGCTACTCACGGTACCGCGCCGAAGTACGCGGATAAGGACGTGATCAATCCCAGCTCGGTGATCCTTTCGGGCGCGATGATGTTTGACTTTATGGGCTGGAAAGAAGTGGCGAATCTGATCGAGGCCGGAATCGAACGCACCATCCAGCAAAAGCGTGTCACGTACGATTTGGAGCGCCTGATGACGGGCGCGACCCGCGTGACCACCACCGAATTCGCCACGTCGATCATCGAGAACATGCAGAGCCTCGCCATCGCGGGACGATAGGCGCATTCGAGCGCGGCACGGAAACGCTCACAATGGGCCGAGACCTTCTAGTCGCACCGGAGAAGCAGCGGCGCTGCTTGCCGCGCCCGAAGTTGGGATCGCATCCCTGCTAGAACAAGCGGAAAATCTAAACATCAAGGAGATTTGCGAATGCGGAAGAAAGTGACGGTCGTTGGCGGCGGATTCGTCGGTTCAACCACGGCGCAGCGCATCCACGATATGGATCTTGCCGATGTGGTGCTCACCGATATTGTCGAAGGCGTTCCGGCGGGAAAAGCTCTCGACATGGCCGAATCCGGACCGATCATCGGCAGCGACGCGCGCGCCATTGGCATTTCCACTGCTTCGGGCGACTACACGGAAACCGCGAACAGCGATGTCGTGGTAATCACCGCGGGATTCCCTCGCAAGCCGGGAATGAGCCGCGACGATCTACTGAAAGCCAACTACGACGTGATTAAAGCTGTCGTCGAAGCGGTCGTGAAACTTTCCCCCAACGCGATTTTGATCATCGTGACAAATCCACTCGACGCCATGGCACAGGCGGCCTTCAAAGTGAGTGGTTTCCCGAAGAATCGAGTTCTCGGAATGGCAGGGGTGCTGGATTCGGCGCGCATGAGCTGCTTTGTTGCCGAGGAGCTGAACGTCTCGGTTGAGAATGTCCACTCGTTCGTTCTCGGAGGCCATGGCGACGACATGGTTCCGTTGGCACGGTACTCCACCGTTGCCGGCATCCCAATCACGGAACTGATCCCGAAAGAGAAACTCGACGCCATCATCACGCGCACGCGCAAGGGTGGCGCGGAGATTGTGAACCTCTTGAAGACTGGGTCAGCCTATTACGCGCCTTCCGCAGCGGCTGTCCAGATGGTTGAAGCAATACTTAAAGATAAAAAGCGGATTCTTCCCTGCGCGGTTTACCTGGAAGGCGAGTACGGGATCAACGGGCTCTTTGTCGGCGTACCGGTAAAGCTTGGCTCGAAGGGTGTTGAGCAGGTCATCGAAATTAAACTGACTACTGAAGAAAAAGCTGCGCTCGATAAATCCGCGGCTTCAGTGCGCGAGCTCGTTAAAGTAATTGGTGTGTAGTCGTCGCGCAGACATTCTGTCGGCTGAGCGACGCTTTCAACGCTTCTATTTATGCTCGCCGCTCGCGCCCTCAGGTCTGCGGCTAGCTTCCGACTGTTCCACTTCGGCTTCATTCCTATTGGTGCGCCGAGGCCAGTTTACTCGGCGCGGCACGATTAGTGATTCGCCACCGTCCCGTGCTTTGGCCGGATGCAAATCCCTTCCCGTTGATAAACTTTTTGGGGGAGGAAACCGTGCCAGGCGCGAGACCGTTTGCCGTCATTCGCGAGATCGTTAGCTGGTTTTTCCTGGTCATACTGGTCGCGACGCTCGTTCTCATTTTGAAGAAGTCGCCGGCGCCGAACGTCATCACCAGCCCGGCTGCAGCGCAGAGTGCGGAGAGGAAACTGAAAACCGCTTCTCAAGCCGCAAGTTCCGGCCAGCCCGCGCAAGTTCGACTCGATAGCACCGAGCTAAATTCCTATTTGGCACAGAACCTTCAACTCGCCGGATCCACCGCGGCCGCATCCTCAGAAGATTCCGCGCGAAGCAACGTTACCGACCCGATCGCGGCCCCTCCGGCTATCCCCGGCGCCGATCCGCAGGCCATCGCGCAGGCGGAGTCAACGGTCGAAAATGTGAAGATCGATTTAACCGGCAATCTGGTGAAGGCCTATGTGATCTTCAATTTCCACGGTAAGGATCTGTCTCTCGAAATCGACGGGCACTTGTACACGGAGGGCGGCTATCTAAGATTTGATCCGGTGGACGGTAAGTTCGGTTCATTTCCGCTGCCACAATCCGCTCTGCAGGAAGCCGTGCGGCGCATGATGGATTCGCGGGAAAATCGCGAAAAGCTGCGGCTTCCTCCGAACATCAGCAACATTGAAGTCGAAGACAGCCAGGTTGTGATTTCTTACAGATAGCCTCGCTGAGAGAATACAGCGAAATTGCCCCTCGCGTAGTTGAAATCTGAACAAGGAAGCAGCGGCTCTCGACCCGAACTCGGATAGAGTTCGAGTTGGAAACTCTTTTTGAGAGGAGAGCCGCTGTGAGGAAAATCTATCAAGGAA
>Ga0209061_1002072_pt1 | contig 27801 bp, 23 predicted proteins | sample Coa_R1_10_FD_187157 | JGI IMG/M metagenome (GOLD analysis project Ga0209061, IMG submission 187157) | Surface soil microbial communities from Centralia Pennsylvania, which are recovering from an underground coalmine fire - Coalmine... | ecosystem: Environmental > Terrestrial > Soil >... | reverse complement strand
GCGGGGACTGGCGGCGGCTGGAGAGAGCGATCGGGAGGCTTACATTCTGCGCGCCGGCGAATGGCTGCGGGCCATTCAGAACGCCGATGGCGGCTGGGGCGAAAGCTGCGCGAGCTACGATAACGGCGCATTCACGCCGGGGCCAAGCACGCCATCGCAGACAGCCTGGGCGATTTTGGGACTGCTGGCCGGCGGCGATACGGAAAGCCGCAGTGTGATTGCAGGCGTGGAATATCTGCTGCGGACCCAGCGCCCGGATGGCGCGTGGGACGAAGAATTGGCTACCGGAACAGGTTTTCCGAAGGTCTTCTATCTGAATTATCACTTGTACAAGGACTATTTCCCGCTGCTGGCTCTGGCTTCATTCAAGCGCTCGATTCGTGAAGCGGGGCCATACTCGAGTTCGTGAACTTATGATATTTCCCATCGCGATGACCGCCGGCATGGCCGGATACATACTGAAGAACAAAATGCGGCCGCGGCCGGAGTGGCAGAAGAACGTTGCCCGGAAGCCCGACGCCGCGAACCCATTTCATATCCTCCCCCCGAAAACAGGCGAAAAGCGGGAACCGCACCCCATGATCAACAAGCGGTTTCCGATTGTGCTGATGCTGGAGCCGCTGCATGCGTGCAATCTGACGTGCACCGGGTGCGGCCGGATCCGCGAGTACGAATCGACGATTACGGAACGCGTGCCGGTGGAGGAATGCCTGGCGGCGGTGGACGAGTGTGGCGCTCCGATTGTTTCGATCTGCGGCGGCGAGCCGCTGATGTATCCGCAGATCGGCGAGCTGGTAGCCGGGATTTTGGCGCGCAACCGCTATATCTACCTGTGCACGAACGGCATGTTCATTCGCAAGCGCCTCGGGGAATTTCAACCCGACAAGCGCTTCTACTTCAACGTGCACCTGGACGGCATGGAAAAGACCCACGATCTTTGCGTGGAGAAGCAAGGCGTGTTTCGCGAGGCGATCGAAGGAATTAAAGCGGCGAAGGCCGCCGGTTTCCAGGTGTGCACGAATACGACGGTCTATAAAGAGACCAACATGCGCGAGATTGAGGAACTGTTCGAGTACCTGAAACAGTTCAACGTGGATGGGCACCAGATCGCGCCCGCATACGGATATACGGCGGTGAACGACCGTGAAATTTTTCTCACGCGCGACGATATACACGAAAAATTCCGGGATTTCGACCGGATTGCGAAGAAATATCCGGTGCGGGAAACGCCCCTGTATCTGGATTTCCTGAAGGGCGAAAAAGAGCTTCCTTGCACGGCGTGGGGCAACCCGACATATAACACCAAGGGGTGGAAAGGCCCCTGCTACCTGATTACCGACGGGCACTACAAAACCTTCGAGGAGTTGATGACCACGACGCCCTGGGAAAGCTACGGCAAGGGCAACGATCCGCGCTGCGAGCACTGCATGGTGCACTGTGGCTTCGAGCCTTCGGCGGCGCTGAGCATCAACGCCGGAGTAGGCGATAACCTGAAAATGCTCGCATGGATGCTGCGGTAGACCGCTCGCTTACGTTGCGGCGCTGGCGGCGGCTTCCTACGTATGAAACCAACTCTGGTAACTGGCGCATCTGGCTTTCTTGGCTGGCACGTTGCGCGTGTGCTGATCGAACGCGGGCACGCCGTGCGGGCGCTGGCGCGGCCGGGGAGCCGCGTCGCGGAACTGCCGGTTGAGCAAGTCACGGGCGATCTGCGGGAAGCCTCGTCGCTCGAGCTTGCGGTGGCGGGGTGCGGGACGGTGTTTCACGTTGCGGCGGATTACCGGTTGTGGGCGCGGCGGCCGTCGGAGATGTACAACTCCAACGTGGACGGCACGCGGAACCTGCTTGAAGCCGCGCGGCGGGCGGGCGTGGAGCGGGTAGTATATACCAGCACGGTGGGAACGATCGGCATTCCGCGGGACGGGCTGGGCGACGAGGACACGCCTGTAGCGCTGAGCGATATGGCGGGCGACTACAAGCGCTCGAAGTTTTTGGCGGAACAGGTAGCTCTGGAATTCGCCCACGCCGGTTTTCCGGTGGTGATCGTGAATCCCACCGCGCCGGTTGGGGACCATGACGTGAAGCCGACGCCCACCGGCCAAATCGTGGCCGATTTTCTGGAGGGCCGGATGCCCGCGTTCATCGATACCGGGCTGAATATTGTGAATGTGCGCGACGCGGCCCTGGGGCATTTGCAGGCGCTCGAACGGGGCAGGAGCGGCGAGCGCTATATATTAGGATCTGAAAATCTCACGCTCGCGCAGATTCTGCGGATTCTGGCGCGAATCACGGGCCGCAAGGCGCCGGGCCTGAAGCTGCCGTACGCGGTGGCATATTGCGCCGGTATTTGCAGCACCGCATGGGCGGACGTCACGGGCGTGGCGCCGCGGGTTCCGATTGACGCAGTTCGCATGGCGCGCAAGAAAATGTGGGTCCGGTATGAAAAAGCGCGGCGCGAGCTGGGGTTCGAACCGGGGCCGGCCGAAACGGCTTTGCGCCAGGCGGTCAACTGGTTTACGGCCGCGCATCCGGTTACGGCGCGGATTCCCGCGGCCTGATGAAACTTTTGTTCGTAGCGTCCGCTCCTATGGAATATAGAGGCATGCTTCCCGTGATGAAAGCCGGGGCTATGGAGCCGCCGGGAAGGGGCGCGTCAGGAATCTGGACGCGGGCGGGGCGGATGAATGGACATGAAGTGGTAATCACCGCGAACGGGGTTGGGGCGAAGCGTGCAGCGCAGGCAGTTGATGCCATGGCTGCGGTATTTCGGCCGGATGCGGTGGTGAGCACCGGTTTTTGCGGGGCGCTCGATACGGATTTGGAGATCGGGCAGCTTGTCGTGGGCACCTGCGTGAAGGCGGCGCATCGCAGTTACGCTACACAGCCGTTCGCGAGCGCGCGCAATTGTGTGCGAGGGGTGGTGGCTTCGGTGGATCATGTGGTGCAAACGGCGGCGGAAAAAACGAAGCTGCGCGAGCAAGGGGCAACGGTGGTGGAAATGGAAGCGGCGGGAGTGGCGGAGCGGGCGGAAGCGCTGGGCGTGCCTTTTTACTGCGCGCGCGCGGTTACCGACCTGGCGGGCGAAGATATGGCGAACGACTTCAATGCGGCTCTGCGCGAGGATGGACAGTTCGCTACAATGCGTATTTTCAGACATGCTCTGAGCCGTCCGGCGGTCCGGTTTCCGGAGCTACTCCGGTTGCGGGGCAATTGTATTCGGGCCGCTAATACCCTGGGAGAATTTTTTGCCGATTGTAAATTCTGAGCCGCTCGTGCGGCAACAGGACGAATGCGCGATTCCGGCCACGATGCAGGCCGCCGTGTACCGCGGGGCGGGCAAGGTTGAGGTGGAAGAAGTCGCGACGCCGGAGATTGGCCCGGGAGAGATTCTGGTACGGGTGGAAGCCTGCGGGATCTGCCACACGGACCTCAAGAAGATCGAGCACAACCTGCTTCCGCCTCCGCGGATATTTGGACATGAAACAGCGGGCGTAGTGGCGGCAGCCGGCCAGGGCGTAACGAAGTTCGGCATAGGAGACCGGGTGGTAGCGTTCCACCACATTCCTTGCTCGAATTGTTTTTATTGCGATCGCAAGTTGTACGCCCAATGCCCGGTGTATAAAAGGATCGGCGTGACGGCAGGATTCGAGCCCGCCGGAGGCGGCTTTGCACAATACGTGCGCGTGATGGATTGGATTGTAGAGCGCGGCGTGGAGCGCATTCCGGAAGATGTTTCCTTCGAGCGTGCCACCCTGGTCGAGCCGTTGAACACCTGCCTGAAGGCGGTTGTGCAGTGCGATCCGCAACCGGACGATTTCGTGCTCGTGCTGGGGCAGGGGCCCATCGGATTGATGTTCACCATGCTCTGCCACCGCACGGGGGCGCGGGTAGCGGTGACGGATACGATCCCGGAGCGACTGGCTTTTGCGGAGCGTTGCGGAGCGGAATTTGCGTGGAATCCGCGAACCGCGGATTTGCCCGCGGAGGTGAAGAAACGGACAGGGCAGCGTGGCGCCGACTTGGTGATCGTGGCAGCGAGCGTTCCGGGAATTGTGCAGCAGGCCATAAATTGTTCGCGGCCGGGAGCGAGAATACTCCTTTTTGCGCAAACTTCTTCGGCGGAACGTATTGAGGCAAACGGCGCCGAGATCTGCGCGCAGGAAAGGATGTTATTCGGCTGCTATAGTGCATCGGTAGATCTGCAGAGAGAATCGGCCGATCTGGTATTTTCGGGTGTACTACCTTTGGAGGGATTGATTTCGCACCGCTTGCCTTTGGTTAAAATCCGTTCAGGTTTTGAATTAGCATTGCATCCAGGGCCTAAATCGTTGAAAATAATCGTTCAGCCACAGAGGTGGGTATAGTGAATAGCCAGATGATGGCTGCCGTGCTTTACGGCAAAGAGCACTTGCAGGTGGAGCCGGTAGCCGTTCCCAACATCGGAATCGACGACATTCTGGTGCGCGTAAAGGTGGCGTTGACCTGCGGAACGGATGTGAAGGTATTCAAGCGCGGCTATCACGCGCGCATGATCGTGCCGCCGGCGGTATTCGGCCACGAACTAGCCGGGGACGTGGTGGCCGTGGGCGGGAAGGTGAAGAAGTTTCGGATCGGCCAGCGTGTGGTTGCGGCCAATTCGGCGCCCTGCAACGACTGCTTCTTCTGCCAGCGCGGGCTTGAGAACCTTTGCGAAGACCTGCTGTTCAACAACGGCGCGTACGCGGAATACATTCGGATTCCGGGACGCATCGTGGAGCGGAACACGTACGTAATTCCCGAACACGTCACCTATCATGACGCGGCACTGGTAGAGCCGCTGGCTTGCGTGCTGCGCGGTTTTGAAGAGACCGCGCCCAAGGCCGGCGAAACCATTGGCATTATCGGCCTGGGGCCAATTGGCCTGATGTTCGTAAAGATCGCGAAACTGTACGGCTGCCGGGTAATTGCCATCGGGCGGCGGAAGACGCAGATGAGCCGCGCGGCCGCGCTGGGAGCGGACGAGTTGATCGAGGCGCCGGCCGACTCGAATCCGGTCCCGGCCATCCGGCAGCTTACATCGGGCCGGGGCGTGGACGTGGCAATTGAAGCGGTGGGCAGGCCGCAGACGTGGCACTGGGCCGTAGACATGGTACGGCGCGGCGGCACGGTCAACTTCTTCGGGGGGTGCCCGAACGACAGCAAGGTCAGCCTGGACACGGCGCTGCTGCACTACTCCGAGATCACCTGCAAGGCGACCTTCCATCACACCCCGGCATACATCCGCAAAGCGCTGGATCTGATTTGCGCGGGGCACATCACGGCTTCGTTTTTCGTGAACCGGGAGGAGCCTCTCGCCAACCTGCTGGAAGTGATGCGCCACCTGATGAGTCACAACGGGCATTTGAAAACGGCGATATTACCGTGAGGCGCCAGGAGCGAGGAAGCCGGAGGCAGGAGGGCGGGGCCCCGCTCCGCGCGGTTGGCAGGCGGAAGCGCCTGCCGCATTTTTGTGTTATCTCCCGCTGAGTTTGTACGCAGTACAGAGGCCCTGCAGCATGCCTTCACCGTGGATGAGGCCCGCGCCTACACCCACTGGCTGGCCACGCACCATTACGAAAATTTTCACGTAGTGAGTTTCCTGTTGCCCAAACGGCTGCGCCAGGATTTTTACAACGTATACGCGTATTGCCGGTGGGCCGACGATCTGGGCGATGAAATCGGAGACCGTACGGAAAGTCTGCGTCTGCTGGATTGGTGGCGCGCGGAACTCGACGCGATGTATGCCGGACGCGCGGCGCATCCGGTCTTCGTGGCTCTCCGCGGAACAGTGGAGCGGTACGGGATTCCGCGCGAGCCGTTCGCCAATTTGATCGATGCATTCGTGCAAGACCAGACCGTGACACGTTACCGCACGTGGAACGAGTTGTTTGGATATTGCCGGAATTCGGCGAACCCGGTAGGGCGGCTGGTGCTGTATTTGTGCGGGTACAGCGATCCGGAACGTCAGCGGCTCTCGGATGCGACCTGCACGGCGTTACAGCTTACCAACTTCTGGCAGGATGTGACCGTCGATCTGCTGAAGGACCGCGTCTACATTCCGCTCGAGATCATCGAGCGGCACGGTTATTCGATAGAAGAGCTGTTTGCGCGGCACGATTCACCGGCTTTTCGCAAGGTGATGCGGGAGATTGTGGCCAAGGCGCGGCAGTTCTTCGAGGAGGGGCTGCCGCTGGCGCGCATGGTGGATCGCAGACTGGCACTCGATATCGACCTGTTCAGCCGGGGTGGGATGCGCATCCTCGACAAGATAGAAGGCCAGGAGTATGACGTCTTGCGGGCGCGGCCGGCGGTTTCAAAGATGGAACGCGTATGGCTGCTGCTGGGATCGCTCGCGCGGCTGGCGCTTGCGCGCGCTCGATGAAACGCTCCGCCATGCAGGCCGAAATCGACCAGTCGTACGACTACTGCCGGGGGGTGGCGCGGAAGCGGGCGAAGAACTTCTACTATTCTTTCCTGCTGCTTTCGGCGCAGCAGCGCGCGAGCATGTGCGCGATTTATGCCTTCATGCGCTACTGCGACGACCTGAGCGACGAGCCGGGGGCTACGCGGGCGGCGATCGAGCGCTGGCGGGAACAGTTGGAGGACGCGCTCGAAGGCCGGTTCAGCGGTCATCCGGTGTGGCCCGCATTTCACCACACGGTCCGGCGGTTTGGCATTCCGCAGGAATATTTCCGGGAAATGATCGAGGGTGTGGCGTCGGACCTGGAGCCGCGGCGCATTGCGACTTTCGACGAACTCTACCGCTATTGCTACCAGGTAGCGTCGGTGGTGGGGCTCACCATTGTCCACATCTTCGGCTTTGATACGCGCTCGGTGCTGCCGCTGGCGGAAAAGTGCGGGGTGGCGTTTCAGCTTACTAACATTCTGCGCGATATAAAAGAGGACGCGGGAATGGGCCGGATCTATCTGCCGCGGGAAGACCTGGAGCGATTCGGCGTGAGCGAAAAAGACCTGAGCGCGGGGAACCTGAGTGAGCCATTCCTGCGGCTGATGCGCTTCGAAGCAGCCCGGGCACGCGCGTACTACGAAGAATCCATGCCGCTGCTCGACCTGGTGCATCCGCGCAGCCGGCCATCGCTCTGGGCCCTGATTGCGATCTATTCGCGGCTGCTTGACCGGATCGAGGCGGTGAATTACGACGTGTTCACGCGAAGGGTGCGGCTCTCGGCTGTGGAGAAATCGTGTATTCTGGCGCGCGCGGCGTTGGGTAGAAAGCAGGCAATTTCCACCGTGGAGGCGCAGAGACGCGGAGAAAACCAAATCAAATTCAAAACCTGAGGAAGTCAGGAGCCAGGAGTTAGGAGCCGCAATGGAACTGGCGTAGCGGATCCGCGGGTGCAGAGGACAGGCTTGCTATTATGAGGCTTCGATGCCTTCGGCCCGCCAGATCAGTTGGGCTAAGATCCGCGTGGTGTTTGTCGCGGTAGCGGCACTATCGATTCTTTCCGTCCTGGTTTTCCTGCTCACGGGTGGCACGCTGTTTCAGTCCAAAACCACCCTGTATCTCAATCTTCCCGATGCCACGGGTTTGTCCTCCGGATCGGCGGTGCGGGTGAACGGGATCGATGTGGGTAAAATCCAGTCGGTGGCTCTGTCGGGTTCGAATCAGCCGGACCGGGTGGTGAAGCTCACGTTGCAGATCGAGACACGCTATTTGCCTGCGATTCCGGCGGGTTCTTATGCGCAGATCGAAACGGAAACGGCGGTGGGCGATAAGTACATCAACATCGTGCGCGGAACCGGCGGCCCGCCGGCCGCGCCGTATTCGACGATTCCGTTTCGGGCGCAGCCGGAACTGATTCAGACACTCGACCTGGAGCAATTCAATAAGCAGCTACGGATCGTGAGCGCGCTTCTTGACCAGATCGAGCAAGGCAAGAATCCCACCGGGCAGTTGCTCCTGAGCGACGATCTCTGGAACCAGGCGCGAATGGAGATTGGCGGTTTTGAGCGGGATCTTTCGAGCCTGCGCAAACCGGGCAACCCGGCCGGAAGGTGGCTCTATACCGGCGACGATTACCGCCGGATTCAGGAAATTCTGCAGGCGGTGAACCAAGCGCTGGACGCTATCGAATCGGGCCGTGTTGGGGCGGGCAAGATGCTGCGGACGGACACGCAATATGAGCGGTTGCTGCGGACCGTGGGCAATCTGAAGCAGTCCATTCAACGGGTGAGGACCGCCCCATTGATCCAATCGGACGAAATGTATGCGAACTGGGGCCGTGAACTGCAATCTCTGATCCGCACAGTGGATCAGATCGAAGAGAGCCCACTACTCAGCACTTCTCAGATGTACGACAACCTGACCGGCCTCGCGACGCAGCTACAAAATACGTTGCGGGACTTCCGCGAGAACCCCCAGAAATACCTTCGCATCAAAGTATTTTGATCCGGTCTTTTCAGAGGACCTTGACCTGCGAAACGTTGATGGTATCGCCGCTCAGCTTGCCCGTGAGGGTCACTCTCTTACCGGCATCGGGAATGACTTTGTCCTGCTCGGCGATTTTGTAGACTTTGCCTTCGTCCGTCACGAGGACCGCCGGCGAACCGGCTTTGATGCATTTATTCGCGCAATCCGCATCGCCGCGCATGCTCTTCACGCCGGAACATTTCTGGTCAATGATGTATCCGGTAACGTCCGCGGCCAAAGCCGTGGCGGAAAGACCCGCCGCCAGGCCGATGAGTGCCAACGTTTTTTTCATAATACCTCCCCGAAAAAACAGCTTACTCGGCCAACTATACTCCTGTTGCGGAAGCCTGTGCAAGGGGGCGGCGTATGTATTCACACGCACGGTAAGCGCGACGCTGATAGGCTGGATTACAGCACTCATGCACAACCGCGCCGAAATATTGCGCCAACGCGCCATTTGGAAACAGCAAGGCAGACGGGTGGTGTTTACGAACGGCTGCTACGACCTGCTGCATCCTGGGCACATCCGTCTGCTCGAGGAGGCGAAATCGGAGGGGGACATTCTCATTGTCGGACTGAACACGGATGCCAGCGTGGCCCGATCGAAGGGAGCCGGACGGCCGGTAACGAACCAATGCGAGCGCGCGGAAATGCTGCTGGCGCTTGCCGCGGTGGACGCGGTGGTGCTGTTCGACGAGGATACGCCTCGCCAACTGATTGCCGAGTTGCTGCCGGACGTACTGATCAAAGGGGCGGACTGGACGCATTTCATCGCCGGCAAAGAGGAAGTCGAAGCGGCGGGAGGACGCGTGCTCACCATAGCTCTCGAGCCGGGCCACTCGACGACTGCGATAATAAAAAAGATTCTCTCTTCGCAGTTTTGATTCAGCCATCTTGATTAACCACCTTGATTAATCCGGCCGTTCGCGATCTCTTCCTGGATTTAGCAAAGCATCCTGCATTTCAGGATGCTGTGCGCCGCCTGGGTGCGTTCCAGTCGGCGGCGGGCCCGGCGTCCACGTCGCTTTCCGGTTTGACCACGACGGCGAAATCTGTGTACACGGTGCTGCTGTGGCATCACACGAACCGGCCGCTCGTGGTGGTGGCGGACGGCAACAAGCAGGCCGAAGCGCTGGCCGAGGCAGTGGAGACATTCTTTTCGCTGCTGGCGGGCGATGAACGCAATGGGCCGCAACTTCTACCGGCTTTGGATGTGCTGCCGCTGCAAAATCTTTCGCCGCACGCCGAGATACTGGAACAGCGGGCGATTGCCTTGTGGCGCCTGGCAGCCGGGCGCGTTCCCATCACGATTCTGCCCGTGCCCGCCGCGCTGCAGCGCATCGCCCCCGGCGGCTATTACCGGCAATTGGCGTTGCGCTTGAAAACCAATGACGAACTGCCGCTCGAAGACGTGCTGGCGCACCTGGAGAGTATCGGCTACGAGCGGCGCGAACCGGTGGAAATGGTAGGTGAATACTCGGTGCGCGGCGGCATCCTGGACGTTTTTTCTCCGGAAGCCCCGAAACCGGTTCGCATCGATATGTTCGGGGACTTGGTGGAATCCATCCGCCGCTTCGACGTGGAATCGCAGCGCTCGGTGATGAAGATCGAGGAATGCACACTGCTGCCGCTGACGGAATATCAGCGGTCCCGCGCGTTGCTGGGGAAACTGCACGAACTGTTGGATGCTTCGGGACCTCCGGGCGAACCCTTTCCCGGTTGGGAGTTGCTGGCCGGAATGGTGGAGCCGCGGAATTCGCCGGTGTTCTCGCTGGTGGAAAACCCGATCGTCATTCTGGACGAACCCGATCAGGTAAGGGCCGCGGCGGAGCGGTTCTGGAAGCGGCTCGAGCAGATCGAGCGCTCGCCGGCTTATGAACCGGAGAAGCTCTACTTTGGTTGGGAGGAGTTTGCGGCGCAGTGCGGGCAATCGGCACGTCTGGACCTGAAAGAACTGGATATTAGCTGGAGCGAGCCGGTTCTTTCCGGCGCCGTCGCAGGTCAGGATTTGCAAAGGCAGAATCTGCATATCGCGACGCGTCCGGCGATGACGTTTCACGGCAACATGCAGGTGGCCACGGCGGAAGCGCGCAACCTGGTCCAAGCCGGGCAGCGGGTGGCGTTCTTCGGTTCCACGAGCGGCGAAGTAGAACGCATGGCGGACATCCTGAACGAATACGGGATCGCCTACCAGCTTGGCGTGGACCGGGGCGATGCCACGCCCGCATATTTGGCCGAGCGAGCCTACATGGCCGGCGCGGTCTCGAGCGTGTACCTGGTGAAAGGGCTGGTGCGGCACGGGACGGCGTTTCAGGATGCCGGGCTGGTGGTGTTCGGTTCCGAGGACCTGTTCGAGACCTCGGAGATGGCACGGGCGCCTTCGGCGAAGTCCGCCATGGCCGCGTTTTCTTCGAGCCTGGTGGACTTGAAGCCGGGCGATTACGTGGTCCATGCCGAGCACGGCATCGCGCAGTACCTCGGGCTACGGGAAATTGCACAGGGCGAAGCCAAGGGCGATTACATGCTGCTCGAGTACGCGGGCGGCGCCAGGCTGTACGTGCCGCTGGCGCGCATGGACCTGATCGAGCGCTTCCGCGCGGCCGGCGAAGCCAAACCCGCGCTGGACCGCATGGGGGGCGCCACCTGGAGCCGCACCAAAACGCGCATCAAGGCGAAAATGCGCGATATGGCGGACGAGCTTTTGAAGCTCTACGCCGCGCGCAAAATGGCGGAAGGGTTTTCGTTTTCGCCGGACAGCAATTGGCAGCGTGAATTCGAAGATGCCTTCGAATTCACGGAGACCAAAGACCAACTCGCCGCTATTAAGGACATCAAGCGGGATATGGAAAGCCCGCAGCCGATGGACCGGCTGCTGTGCGGCGATGTCGGCTTCGGCAAAACCGAAGTGGTGATGCGGGCCGCGTTTAAAGCGCTGGGAGATGGCAAGCAGGTGGCCGTGCTGGCGCCCACGACGGTGCTCGCGTTCCAGCACTTTGGGACATTCAAGCGGCGCTTCCAGCCCTTCCCGGTGCGAGTGGAGATGTTCAGCCGCTTCCGCTCACCGAAAGAACTGAAAGCGGGATTAGCGGATCTGGCGGAAGGGAAAGTGGATGTGGCCATCGGCACCCACCGGCTGCTCTCCAAAGACGTGGTCTTCCGCGATCTGGGGCTGGTGATCGTAGATGAAGAGCAGCGCTTCGGGGTGACGCACAAGGAACGGTTGAAGCACCTGAAACAGACGGTGGACGTGATCAGCATGAGCGCTACGCCGATTCCACGCACCTTGCACATGTCGTTGCTGGGGATGCGCGATATGTCTGTGATCGAGACGCCGCCCAAGGACCGCCTGGCGATTCACACCGTGGTGGCGCCGTTCGATTCCAAGTTGATCCGCTCGGGACTCGAACTCGAACTGGGCCGCGGGGGGCAAGTGTATTTCCTGCACAACCGCGTGGATTCGATTTGGCAGCGTGCCGCCATGATTCAGGAACTGGTGCCGGAGGCGCGCATCGGCGTGGGCCACGGGCAGATGAGCGAGGCTGAACTGGAAAAGACCATGCTGCAATTCATGCGGCACGAGTTCGACATCCTGGTGTGCACCACCATCATCGAAAACGGCCTGGATATTCCGCTCGCGAACACCATGTTTGTGGAGAATGCCGAACGCTACGGGCTTTCCGAACTGTACCAGTTACGCGGGCGGGTGGGCCGTTCCAACCGCCGCGCATACGCTTATCTGCTGGTGCCGCCGGACACGGAACTGAGCGAGGTGGCGCGCAAGCGGCTGGCCGCATTGAAGGAGTTCAGCGACTTGGGCGCGGGCTTTAAAATCGCCGCGCTCGACCTGGAAATGCGCGGGGCGGGGAACCTTCTGGGAGGAGAGCAGCACGGGCACATCAACACGGTTGGCTTCGACACCTACGTGCGCCTGCTGGATGAGACGGTGCGGGAACTGAAGGGCGAGGAAGTGGCGCCGGAGATTCACTCCGCGCTTAATCTTGGCCTGGACATCCGCATCCCGGCCGATTATATTGCCGACGAAAATCAGCGCCTACGCGCTTACCGGCAGATTGCCAACGCGGCTGATGCGGCGGCGCGCGAACGCGCGGAAAAGGATCTGGAGGACCGTTATGGCAAGGTCCCGGAGGCGGTGCGAAACCTGATCGAGTACTCCGCGCTCAAAACGGCAGCCGAGCAGATCGGTATCGAAGTGATTGACCGACGGCACAACGTGTTGAACGTCAAGTTTCATTCGAAGACACGCGTGGATCCGGCGCGGCTCATGAACATCGTGGGCCGCACCAGGGGTGCGCAGTTTACGCCCGCCGGTGTGCTGATGCTCCCGCTGAACGGTGAAACGGATGCGAAGGCGATTCTTCGCTTTTTGTCGGAGAAGCTGGAAGAGTTGCGCCCGGGGGGCGTGTTGGCGTAAGCGCCGGGAGTGGAAGTTCATTTGCAAACGGAAAGGAAGGAGGAATTCATGAGTACGCGGGGGATCCTCTTACGGTTGGGACTCGGCTTGGCGCTGGCGTTTTCGATGCATGCCGAGGGAGCCGGCAAAGAAATTGGCGGGGGAGCGGGGGATATCGGCAAGGGCGCCGCCAAGGGGGCAGGCAGCGCTGCCAAAGGAGTGGGGAAGGGCGCGGCCGATCTAGTCACGTTGCATCCCGTGGAAGCGGCCGGCTCGGTCGGCAAAGGCGCGGTGGGAACTGGGAAAGACGTGACCGTTGGCAGCGCGAAAGGAACCGGCAAAATCGTAAGGGGCGTGGGAAAGCTTTTCAAAAGGGTGCTGTGAGCAGGTTGGAGTCGACAGGTTTGCCGCGCCGGCAAACTCTGCGAGTGGTCCATTTGACCTCCACCGTATCGTACGTTACGATGTGATTGCGGGGTGGAGCAGTCTGGTAGCTCGTTGGGCTCATAACCCAAAGGTCGGTGGTTCAAATCCACCCCCCGCAACCAATCCTTTCAAGAGGTTACGAGCTTCCGGCGCAAATCTCGGGACCACTTTAGACCACGTTAAGCAGTTCTCTCGTGGTTTTTCTCTGCGGATGCCGCGGCGGTTGCCTGCGGTTCCGCCTTCAGGACCATCTGAACAACGTTCTTGTGTGCTTCTCTTTTGCTGTCGGTCATTGCCCTCCCGTACACGTTCATCGTCGTTTGAATGCTGGCGTGACGCATCAACTCGCGCTGGACTCCGATTGGCGCTTCCGTCTGATCGAGCCAAGAGCGAAAGCTGTGCCGGAACGTTTTCCAGCCGATTTTGCAATCGATGCCCGCTGCCTTCGCCGCCGGTCGAATGTGCTTTTTCTGGATTTCCTCCTGATGGTACGGCTTCTCCGTGGCGGGATTCGCGAATAACCAGCCCTCTTTCGTTGGACAGCAGCGATCCCGATAGGCTAACAACTCCTTCGCCAGCTCCGGAGCGATCGGCACCACATCGCGCGAGTACTCGGTCTTCACATCGTCCACCCGACCGTGCACGACGCCTCGTTGAACCAGCAGCGTCGATCTCTCGAAATCGAAATCGCCCCACTGAAGGCCAACAATCTCGCTGGCCCGAAATCCGAGGCAACCCGCGATCAAGACCATGGTCCGGTACGGCTCCCGAATGTGCGGCAGCAACTTGTGAAATTCCTCCGCAGTGAGCACCGACGGTCTTTCCAAACGCTTGCTGACATTCTTCACCCGGACCAATTGCATCGGATTAGCCTCCACGAGTTCCCATCGCTGAGCGCACTTGAACAGCGTGGACATCAACGACCGGATGTGCCCACGCGTCTTCGGCGCCAGCGTAAGACGCTTCAGCCAATCCTCAACCGCCATCGCCTTGACGCTGGCAATGGCAGCCTCCCCCCAACGCGGACGGATGTAATTGTCCAGGTACGACTGGTAGGATGCCCGCGTTGAGTAGCGTGCTGGCAGCTCTTCCTCCTCGTAGCGCGCGATCAACGCTGCCACGGTTGAAGCCGTCACAGGCCCGAGCGTGTGCTCCGCGTTGATCCGCAGAATGATCGATTGCACCGCGTCCGATTTGCGGGCCGCAGCTTCAGTCGGATACTCCTGAAGCATGCCCACGGTGACGGCGCGCAAAACTCGCCCGTTCCCCTCGGGTAGGGGTTCGTAATACCTAAACTCCCATACTTTTAGACCGTTTCCTCTCTTCTTCACTCGAAGACTTCCGTTCTGATATCGTGTGCGCGTAAACAAGGTGTTCTCCTGTCACGGCACGAGTGGCGGTTTCGAGTTTAGCCCGGTGCGAAGCCACGTGTCCAGTTCGGACGCGCGGAAGCGCCAGAGGTCGCCGATTCGATGGCACGGGACGGTTCCTGAGCGCGCCAGCTTTTGCAGCGTCTTCGGGTGGATGCCGAGCAACGCCGCGGCCTTCTGCGTATCTAACAATGGCTCAAATTGGGGGAGATCAAGCGTCGGTGTCATGGCTTCAAAACAGATTTTTCTCGTCTTCTGGAGTGGCCGGGCGATAATTGAAACCGGGCCGCTTCGCCGCGCTCGCGCGATAGTTGGCCAGTGGGTCAGAGTTGCGAATAGGGGTCTCCGTGCGGACGATCGCGGAGACTGGCTCTGGAGCAGTCGGGCTTGATCGCAATTGCACGCGAGCCGAGGGCGCGGTTACGCGTTCCGGATCTGGCGTTGTGTTTTCACGTCGGCGGATGCGACTGACGTACGACGTCAGGCTGGTAACGCTAACGGTGATCCCAGCGTCTTCCGCCAGCCAGGCGCAGATTGTCTTCATGCTCTGGCCAACCCCGAGCGCGGCTTCGATATCCGGCCACAGCGCTCGGATCTGCGCCGCTTTGGTCGACGGCTTTTCCGCGCGGCGTCGCGCGAGGCGGGAACGAGCGTTGGCGGTCCAGTCTCGGTCGTCCTCCGTCTGATGCGCTCCAGACAAAAATACCCCCTAATTACTAAGGGATTCTCAGGTGGGGGTAAGGGACGGTGGGAGCCAGGTTTTTGGTGAGAAACTCGCCAGCCGCGACGGTTTGCGACAGCTTACGACAGTTCGCGGCAAAATACGGCAATATTCAACAGAATTCAACAACCGCGGCAGATTGCGTCAGCTTGCGACGATTTGCGACAGCACCCGGCCCGCACAGACCTGTTTCTGGCCGCGAAAGACTGGTAGTGGAACATAAAGGAAATGTCCGACGTGGTTGCCTTTTTTCGCCTGCAGCGTGCGGTTGATGCTCGGCTTGGGCTGTCCGACAGGTTGACGCCGGGGTTCGACACTTGTTCGACGCGCTGATTCTCGTAAAAAAATCGCCCGAGCGCCGTCCCTAAATGCTTCTGAGAATCCCTTAGTATATAGAGGCCTTATTTGTGGAGAACCATGGTGCCAGGATCAGAAGCGCCCGGATCGCGGTCCGAGTCAGCGCCGAGGATCAGCGCGAGATTGAGGAAACGGCCAAGAAAAGGGGGTATTCCAGCCCGAGCGCGTTCATTCGAACGGCGATCCGGAATGAGCTTCATGGACGGGAGGAACTAATCGGTATCGAGGAGCGGATCAGTGGCAGCTTCGACCGGCTGTCGAGTGAGAATCTGCGCCTCAGCCGCGCAGTTCAGGCGCTATTCGCATTGGTGGAGGCGCTGAGCAAGACTGTCCTGACCTGCGTACCGGAACCGCCCGCCGATGCCAGACCACAAGCTGTCGCGCTCGCAAGGGAGCGCTATCACCGGCTCATCCAGTCTGCCGCCGCCGGAATGTCGGGCGAGTTCCGAGCCGCGATGGATCTCCTCCGCCATGATCCTCCGCGATGATGATCGTCCAGTCCGGATTAGTCCGGCCAAGCCTCGCGTTTCGCGATGCGAGGATGCCGGCTGGTCGGGAGCATACCGGCTCGTTATGCACTACGCGCGCGGTATGCGGAAGCTGGGCAAGACACGCGGCCCAGAGAGCGGCGGTGGCACGCCATATCGTCAACGTTGCGCGGTTCGGGTTACATATCTCAAGAATCGAACGCGCGGGCAGTGGAAGGCTCACGGGCGCTATCTTGTCCGCGATAGTGCCACCGCGGACAAGGGCAGCGAGGTTGGATTCAATAGTAATCGTTCGGATGTCGACGTTGCCCGCGAACTCGAACGCTGGCAGGCGTCAGGTGATCCGCGGATTTGGAAGGTAATCGTCTCGCCGGAATTCGGCGAACGGATCGATCTGCAGCGGCTCACACGGGACATGATTGATCGGATCGCAGAGGATTCCGGGACAGACCTCGAATGGGTCGCCGTGGCGCATCACAATACGGAGCACCCCCACGTGCATATCGTCGTCCGTGGCATCAGGAACGACGGGCAGAGTCTCCTCTTCAAGCGGAAATATTTGAAGCACGGCATCCGCGACATCGCCGCCGACCTTTGCACGCGCCAACTCGGATATCGCACCCAATATGATGCCGCGGAAGCGGAACGGCGTGAGATTAGTGGACACCGGTTCACCTCGTTGGACCGGGCGATAATCCGCTCGGCGGAACGCGACACGCAGGAGCCGGACTCGACCGGTTCCATAGTTGTCAAGAATCCCACTGAAGCGAACGTTCTCGCCCGCCTGCCCGTCTTGCAGCGGATGGGACTCGCAGAATTGCGACGGTCGAACACTTGGCATGTGCGCCGGGATTTTGAAGACGTACTGCGGGCAATGCAGCGTGCGGCCGATCGGCAGAAGACTTTGGCGGCGCACGGTGTGCCGATATCGGACGACCGGTTGCCCATCGAGGTTCTCGATTTGAACGCGTTCACGTCGGCGGAAGGCCGGATACTGGTTCACGGGCAGGACGAGCAGACCGGGCGCAGCTATCTCATGCTCGAAGGAACGGATGCGAAGGTCCACTATATTGACTACACGCCGGAGATGGAACTGCTCCGCGCCGACGGCGGCCTGCGGACCAATTCCTACCTTCGACTGCGGAGGATATCGGCGAATGGCCGATCTTTCGTGCAGGTGCAGGACCTCGGCGATTCCGAGAAAGTGCTCAATAACCGCGCCATGCTGGGGGAAAATGCGCGAGCGCTGCTGAAGCGGGGAATCATTCCAACGGAGGACGGTTGGGGCGGGTGGCTGGGAAGATATCAAGCGACCCTGGCTCGCGCGGCTGGCGAGATTACGGAGCGCAGTCAACCGTCGCGAGGACGGCATCGAGATCTCTCTCGCGGGCGCTGAGCGCTCCTGTCCGGAAACATGCTACATTCTGAAATCTGGTTTGTGGATAAACAGACATTATTTCGTGCGCGCGGAGTCCAGAGTTGAGTTCGGGATTCGACCAGTACTTTTCTAATGCCACCGGGTATGCCCCATTCGAATACCAGCGGGTGCTCTCTGGCGGTAACTGCGGAAAAAATTGCGATTCTCAGCTGATTAATATCCCAACAGGATTGGGAAAGACTGCTGCGGTCGTTCTGGCCTGGTTGTGGAATCGTGTTGAGCTCAAACGAGAATGGCCATGTCGCCTCGTGTATTGCTTGCCGATGCGGACGTTGGTTGAGCAAACAGCGGAACATACCGGCAACTGGGTGAAGACCCTCGGGTTGGCCGGGAGCGTTGGAATCCATATTCTAATGGGCGGCGAAGAGACGGACGAGTGGGACCTACACCCCGAACGGTTGGCGGTTTTGATCGGCACGCAGGACATGCTGCTCAGCCGCGCGCTGAATCGTGGATACGGAATGAGCCGTTACCGGTGGCCGATCCAGTTTGGGCTTTTGAACAATGACTGCTTGTGGGTCTTGGACGAAATTCAACTGATGGGCCCCGGCCTCTCGACGGCATGCCAGCTTGAAGCATTTCGGCTCAACCCAACGGCTCCGTCCGTCGAGAGATTCGGCGCGTATCCCGACGGACGCTCCGTAACCTGGTATGCTTCCGCGACGGCGAATCCGGAACACCTGATCACACGGGACTGGCGCGGCGTGCCGCGCCCCGACTCGTTTCTTATTGAGCTGTCGCCCAGTGAGAAAGGCGTGCGTACTGGAACCATTGCGGAACGGCGGCTGGCTACGAAACGCTTGGACCTTCAGAAAGAGTGGAATTTCGGAGATCGTAAAAATGCGCCGTCTTCAGCGTTGATCGACGACATTGTTGAAAAACACAAGGGGATGGTGCGCGATTTAGAGGGTGCTGATGCACCTCCTCACGTGCCTCGCCGAACCTTGATCATCTGCAACACTGTGGATCGAGCGGTAGCGGTCTATAAGGCCATTGAAGCTCGATTGCAAGGCGAGGATATTGAACCGCTCCTGATGCATTCACGTTTTCGATCGGCAGAACGGCGGGAGCAGCGTAATAAGCTGGCCAATTCCGGAATCAAATCGTCCGGGCAGATCATCGTCGCAACTCAGGTAATTGAAGCTGGGGTCGACCTGTCCAGCGCAATTCTATGGACGGAGATTGCGCCGCTTGCGTGCTTGGTCCAACGATTCGGGCGGCTTAACCGAAAGGGCGAATTCGGCTACGACGGCCAGGCACGGTATGGGTTTTTCCCCCTCGCGATTGTCATCGGCATCGACGCTCCTGACCCTGCTTCGAAGAGGAAAAAGGAAGAGGCGGATCAGAAGTACCTACCCTACGCCAAAGCTAAGTGCGACAGCGCCTGGGCGAGCTTGAATGGTTTAACGGGCGACGCATCGCCCGCGGCACTGGAAGGGATCAGCGGGGATATTGCCGCCTCAATCGATCGCTCGCCGTATTCCCTTCAGCGTCACGAACTGCTCGACTTCTTCGATAGCGACTCCAACCTTTCACTCGGCTTCACGGACGTATCGCCTTTCGTGCGGGGACTTGATCCGGAGACCGACATCTACGTCGCGTGGCGGGAATGGCCGGGATCGGCTCTCGGGGAGATGCCCCGGTTCTGGCCCGATTTCCAGAGTCAAGAGCTGTGCCCCGTCCCTATCGGCAAAGCCGGTGAATCGCGGGCAGTCCTGTCAAAGGGCTGGTTGTGGCGAGGAAAAGACGCGGGATGGGCAAGCGTTGGCGCACTGGACATCGTGCCCGGAATGACCATCCTGCTCCCTGAGGCGGCTGGCGGGTATCGGTTAAAACTGGGTTGGACCGGCAGCGAGGACGATAAGCCGGTCGCAAGCGTTTACGAACTGGGAGATATGCCGTCTGACGAGGAAATGCTCTCCAGCCTCAGCCACGGCTGGCGCTCGATCGCGCAACATACGGCAGAAGTTGAGTTCGAGTGGGTCAACATTGTGGCGGCGTTGAACGGAGCCGGCCTATCGAAACATGAGCAAACTGCTGCGCTGCGGGGCGTCCGCTGGCATGACACGGGGAAGAACCACCGATCTTGGCGCTGTGCGGCCAGTCAGGCACTTGAAGCGGCCGGAATTGCCATCCGTGAAGAATTTCTCCCGCTCGCGAAGTTCTCGTTGTCCGATAGCCCAAGGCTGAAAGAGCTGAATGGCGATGGCACGCCGAAGTTCACCGGCTACGCGCTGAAAAGGGAAATCCGGGCTCTGCGCGAGTCATTCAAACCTGGCATCGCCCACGAAGTGGCGTCGGCCCTTGCCTTTCGCCAGTCGGAGTACGGCACATACCGGAGTAATCGCCCGATTGAAAGCCTGCTGGCTGAATATCTGGTCATGAGCCATCACGGTCACATAAGGAAGGTGCTGCGAGACGAGATTCCGAGACAGCCGAAAGATCCAAAGGATGCCGAAACCGTACGGGGAGTTTCCGATGGTGACGAACTCCCAGCGGTGACAATTAATGGCGAGTCACTCGGCTGCGCTGCGTTATCAACCGACTGCCGGCGTATGGGGCGCGATGCCGATGGAAACGAGAGCTACACGAAGGGAGTGCTTCGGCTGCTCGATCATTACGGTCCCTTCCGGCTAGCGTTTTTCGAGGCGCTGTTTCGCGCCGCAGATATTCGGGCGTCGATCCGTGCGGAGATGCCGCCGCAGAAGGACGGGGGCAAATAGTCATGCAACCGCTGTGCGTCACGGGTTGTCGGCACGATATTTTCGGCCACTATCTCAAGGCTATCGGTCTGTTGCGCGTACTCGCTCTGTGCGCCGAACAGAAACACCGCGACCCTGAGGCGGAAGGGTGGTGGGACCTGGGGCAGGCGTGCTTCGTTCTGCGCTCCGCAAAATATCCCACGATTGAAGCACTCGCAGAGTTTTTTGGGAAACGCTACCGGCCTACACCGGTTTTCTCGGCCTGGAACACGGGCGGCGGTCTGGACGAGAAAAAGCAAGTCGCATTCCGTATTGACCCCGAACCCTGGAACGAATATTGGAGGGCAAACCGAGACGCTCTTCTGGAGCACGGGTTCCCGCCGCCAGCCGACGGCGGAACTGCAACGTTTCCGGAGAAGCCGTTCACGCTAAAGTTGCCGCAGTGCAGCCTGCCCACAACGAAAGATATCGAGGTCAGGCGAACAAAGGATAAGGTCCGGATCGCCTGGTCCAAGGCGGCTTGCGCGAAGCTTTTCGCGCAGATGGAGGCGAAGCGCGAGATTCTGGAGCACGCCATCAAGTTCACCAAGCCAGTGAAAGAGAAGTTCAAAAGCGGTAAGCCGGAATTTGAGTTCGACGTAATGGATGAATCGGCTTTGGCGTGCCTGACCATGCCGGGCGTGAATATATCGCTCCGCATCAAGGAGAGCGGGAAAAAGGCGGTGATGGCGCTTCTTGCCAAGGAAATGGCGGATGACGCCGACCTTATCCGAGATCTGGAACTTGGTCGAAGGTACTTTGATAGCTTTCAGGACGAAGCGGCTGATGATCGCGTTCTACTGGAGGAGTACCGGGACCAGTCATCGCAGTCCGCGGCCGAAGCGTTCGACGCTATCTTTACAACCCGGGCATCGGCCAGACCCGCCGATAATCCCGTATTCCTGAACAGAGGCGATGCCGGAAACGCTGAGGTGTTCCGAAACTTCTGGGTGTTCTTTCGGGAGTCTCGCGAAGCGGCGCGGTTCAATACACTCGCCTCACTGTGCGGCGTCCTTCAGGAGGGAGCGACCGTACCAAGAGGGAAAGGATCTCCGTTCTTCCCGGACACGATAAAGTCCTACAACATTGGCTCGGGCTGGATCGAGGAAGAGTACCCATTCTATCCACTGGATTACGTCCTTGCTGTCGAGGGAGGATTCGCGCTGCGTGGCTCGGCCGCGCGCACGATTGGAGCGAGCACTAGGCGGTTTGCTGCGTTTCCATTTGTCTTCGATTCAGCCGAAGACATGGTTGACGACGGGAATGATGTCAGGGGCACCGCGTCGGCTCTATGGCTGCCGTTTTGGCAGCGGCCTACGACTTTCGCCGAGCTATCCAGTTTCATCGGCGATGCGCAAGCCAGGCTTCCGGGCAAAGATGCGCGCTTCTCCGCCGAGTTCGTGCGCGCGCTATACGCCCAAGGTGTGGATGCTGGGTTGTCGGGTTGGCAGGAGTTCCGATTCAAGATGAAGGGTAGCCGCGTACCCTGGATTACCACCGGTCGTTATGTGAACGCGTACGAGTCAGGTGAAGAGGGATTCGAGGATACGCGCCGCAGCGCCACGCTGCTGAATCTCGCGCTGGCTCCGCTCGATGTCAGCCGGTTCCTGGATCAGTTCGAAATCGCATGGAGCGGCAACAAGGTGGATTCGCGGAGTCCTCATTCAGTACGAACGGAGATCAACGAAGCAATGGAGACGGCAGCGCTCGAGCCGACTCCGGACAACTGCTTGGCACTCCTCGATGCCATTTTCGGCGCGTGCCGCCGGATGTGCGCCTCTGAGTCGTTCAGGGAGAGGCTGCGCGGCGGGAGAGCTTCGTTTTTCGTACCCCTTCCAATGAAGGAATGGGCAGACCTCCTGAGTCCACTGAACGGGAGGCCTGATTTTCGGATTGCGCGCGCGCTTGCCTCGATCGCCGGATCGCCTCGGCTGGACAACGGCGAACGTCCGGCGACGCAGCCAGCGCTTGGGTCGCTGCTGCCGCTCAAACTCGGGCGCTCAGGATGGTACCTTCCCGAAAAAGGTGAACGCCAGCAGTGCGTATGGACCGGTGAGGATCTGAGCCGCGATCTCGCGGCTGTGTTTCGGCGACGGTACCTCGATTCGCTTGACGATGAGTTTCCCGCTCTGCGCGGGGTACACGGCGCGCGACTCGACGATGTGATGGCCTTCTTGCGAGGCGAACTCGACGATTTCCTGATCGCGAGGTGGACCGAGGCGCTCAGTTTGATCGGCTGGCACTTTGCATCGGCTCAGGCCGAGAATACGCAGGATTCGTTCGATGAGACAGCCGCACCGTTTCGGATGGAGAACCAATCGGAGTCTCTGGACATGAATTATGCCGCCCTTCGGACATTGCTGGAACTGGAATGTGAGTGGCAGGGGAATGATCGGAGCCAGTGGAAAAAGCGCCGCAGCCAGCAGCCGTTTGCGCTGATGTGCGAGCGTTCGGCCATGTCACTCCCATCTGCGGTGAGCGAAGCCCTCCGGTGGATCAGCATATGGGGCGTTCCGAATCCGTGGGGTGCCGCGGCTCGCGCAGAGGAGCCGCGGGTCGCGGGCCGTTATATTATCAACCTGACCCATACGGATATCTCGCCGACGATTTATGCCCACCAGATGGCCGGGCGCTTAGCTGCGGCGGTGTGCATTCCCCTTTGCTGGCAGGATCGTTACCGGCTTTATCAAGGCGTTACACTCCCGCCAGGAGTTGATTAAGATTGCGAGGTAATATCATGACCAACGACGATCAATCTGCAAGCACTTCCTCTTCACCTTTGCCGTTCACATTCGGTGGTTTCACAATTCCAGCCGGGTGTCGGCGAATATTCATCACAGCCGAGCTCGAACCGTCGAATGGCGACCCCAGGATTCAGCCGACCGGATTCCCGGACATCGGACCTGTGCTGTACGCCGATCCAGCCGAAAGGGATGGCCTCATCTGCCTGATCGAATCGGAAGCGTCGATGGCGAATCGGCTGGAGGAAGTCTGCATGGAGAACAAATATGAGGGCACTCTCAAACCGGCGCTCGAAGGGCTGCCGTATATGAAGGCGCAGACCGGCAACGGGAACAACGCGATTTTCAAGACTGCATCCACGCTGGACGGCCATAGATTCGCATCAGATTTCCTGGCCAAAGGAAGAGCGACATTTGGGTCGAACGGGCAACAACAGACGCTTGCCGAATACATCAAGACAAGTCTGGGAATGGCTTCCGATGGTTCGACGATGCCGATTGCTCGAATCCCTGACGTTTTCCCGCTTGTCTTCGAACTGGATGTCATGTCCCTCATTCATGGATTTCAGGTTTCGAATGAGCAGATTAAGTTCGTCGGCCTGCGCTTGCCGCGTGCGCTGACAGGCTCTATCATCGGGCTGCAATGCCAGCGCGTAACCGTTCCGGGCGTCAAGTTCAATTTCGGCCAACTGGAAAGCGACTCCGGTCAGGCGATCTTCCAGAAGCAGCGGATTACGGCGAAGAAGATCGAGGCACGATTCTCCATCGATGTAGGCCTTTTGTCTTCATTGCGTTTGGATGCAGTAAACGGGCAAGGACAACCGGGCCAGCACCAGATTGCACGGTTTCAAATGCTCGTGGCCATCGCACTCTGGAAGGTCGCCGCATTTCTCAAGGCACTGGAAGTTGAGCTTAGTCTCCGCACGGAGTGCAAGCTGCGTCTGAAGCGGAACGACAAAGGTCAAGCGATCGCGATGGTGAAGTGCGAGCCCGGTGGGGCGGCGCAAAGCTCAGAGTTCCCATTCACAGAAATAGCCGGCACTAGCCTGACCGACCTGATCTTAGGAGCCGGCCTGCCCCAGAATCGTTCGCCGTTAACCTTAGAATTCGGCTCATGACCGCGATCAAGATCATCTTTCCCTGGGGACGCTACTATGCTCATCCCTGGGGATTGAATCCAGTGAGGCTGCGCGAGGCTGAGTGGCCGCCCAGTCCATGGAGGCTGCTCCGCGCGCTAGCGTCAGCATGGTTTCGTTGCCATCCGGGTTGTGCGTTGAGCCAAGATGCCGCGGAACTGATCGAAACCTTGGGCCGCGCCCTGCCAGAGATTGGCTTTGGAAAAGTCACCTTCGGGCAGACCGTTCACTACCAGCCGAATTACGGCGCCACGGCTGATAGAGCCGAGGCTCGGTACAAAAACACTCGTCATGAAAACCATTTCGCCGCAGTCCACGGCCAAGTGGTTTTCCGGTGGTCGGGAGTCGAGCTTTCATTAGCTCAGCAGGGGCTGCTCACTGAGATGCTGGAGGAAATGTCTTACTTAGGTAGGGCGGAATCCATCTGCCAGGCGGAGCCGATTACCGTCGCTGAAATTGAAAGTGTAAGCGGCATCGGCTGGTGCCGGCCGAATTCCGGCCGCAAGATCTCTGCCCGGTGCCGCGACGTCTTTTGCCCCAACCCCGAAGATTTCCGCGTTACCGATCTGTGGGCACGGCGGGCCGATAATCCGAGCGTTGAGTCCGAGGAGGCGCCAAAGCACCTTGTGAATGCTTTGCTATCCAGCGACATGAAAGTCGACGGCGCAAAGTGGGTTTCATATGAGATGCCGGACGACTGGCCCGCAGGGCGCGTCGTCCGCCAAGCGCAGATCCAGAAGAAGGGCCAGCAATCAGTCAACGATGGGCCGCGAATCGCGCGTTACCTGCGGTTCTCGTTACAGTGCCGCGTCCCGATTCATTCGAAATTCACCGTCCCGCTCGCCGAGCAATTTAGATCGGAGGCGTCACGTTATTTCTTGCAGCGATTCGGCGGTGACCAAACCAGCTTCGCCCTCTTTGGTCATCAGGAGGATCGCCCGCCAGACATCATCGGAGAGCATCAGCACGCCTTTTATCTCCCTACCCGCAGTTTCACAGATCGCGACGATCTCGGATGGCCAAGCTCAATCACCGAGCTGCACGTCTGGTGCCCTTATGGACTTACGAGCGCGGAAACACAAATTCTCCTCCGGGTCCAGCGGCTCATTTGGAAGGATGGCCGTTATCCTGTCCGTCCCGTCCTTACCGCCATGGGCCTTGAGCCTCCTCGCGATATTCCATTGGCGACCGGCACGACAAAGAGTCGCGTTTGGCGGAGCGAAACCCCGTTCGTGCCACCACGGCACTTCCTCCGCGCCAGCGGCCGGATGCGGGAATCTGAATCGCCAGAGCAACAGCTCATCGCTTGTTTGCGGCAAGCTGGGATCACCGCCTCGGGTGAGATCCGCCGCATCGGATTATCCGAGGAGCAACCGGAGATAGTCGGCTCGCTGCCGCCGATGCCTCTGTGGTCGATTGTCCGCGCGCCAGCGGGCGAACGAGGGCCGTTTAGAGACGGCATAGTCTTGGCAGCGCATGTAAATGGCGCTGCCATGAAACCGGAGCAAAACTGCCAACGGATTGGTTTCTTTATGGAAGTCTCGTTCGACACAGAGATTGCATTTCCGATGCCTGCGGTCGGCCATTCAAACCATTTTGGCCTCGGCGTGTTCGTGCCTGTCGCACGAACCTAGGCCGCTTGGTTCGAGCGGGTTTACGAAGTTGCATGGTTGCGTTAGTATAGTATTATGAGTACAGCTCTCGTGCATCCGGCCACGATTCAGGATCTTGGCCAGCAATTGGTCCAATACCGCAGTTCACTGCCAGTTCGGGCAAAATCCGGGCTGCGAATCAGGACTGGCGAAAACCAAATTTCTTTGACGGTTGCGAAGAATTCCGGGCTGCGAGTGCTTGTCGATTCACGGGTCGCTTCGTTGCTCGGCGGCAAATTGCCGAAGCTCTCGATTGAAGTGCAGCCATTCCAGACAACGACTGAGGCGTCCGCAGACAGCACTCGGCTGGTTTTTGCTCCCAAGGCCGAAACGATCGCCGTTCACCATAAGACGCGGTCTGTTAAGGACGAGTTTTCCGCACGTGTGCGGAACTTCTTTGAGGCCACGGTTCTTTCCGAAGTGCACGAGGCGGCGATCAAGGACGCCTTGAAAGCTCCCACTGAATTCGAGACGATCCTGCATGCCCTGGAGCTGCCGGAAGTCGCCGCGGCCATCCGCAACCAGGACCCATTGGCTCTGGCGCGGCTCCGGGGTATTGAAGCGAAGCGGCGCATCCTCACCGAGGACGGCGGCCTGCTGAGCGCCGAAAAGGTCGGAGAGATACTGAGGATAAGCCGCCAAGCGGTGGAAAAGCGCCGGAAAGCGGGACGACTCATTGGCGTGTCTCTTGGTCGCCGAGGTTTCGGCTATCCGGCGTGGCAGTTCTCGGAGCGTGGCACCCTGCCGGGCTTGGAGGTTGTCCTTGATACGCTCAAACCGCATGACGCCTGGACGAAGCTCGTGTTCTTCACCAGCGAGAATGCCGCGACTGGCGGCAAGAAGCCGCTCGAAGTGCTCCGCTCGGGAGATGTCGAGAAGGTTGTGGCCGCCGCTCGGACATACGGCGAACAGGGCGCCGTGTAGTGGCGCTCGGGCGTACTCCGGAGCCATCGAAACGCTTCCATTCGATTAAACTCCCGATCTCTGAGATCGATCGCGAATGGTACCGGTCGCATCCAACCCGCCGCGGCGCGATATACTTCGGGCGCAATCGCGCGTATCGATTCGATGCTCCGGACGGCGAGTACGGCGTCATGTACGTCGGCGCCGATCCGCATGTTGCATTTATCGAGTCTTTCCAGATCGCCGGCATTCATCCCGCTGTGACGGAATCGCAGCTCAGGGAGCGCTCGCTATCACGAATACAAACCCGCCGTCCCCTGCGATTGGTGAACCTCGGCGAGACCGGCGCGCTTACACGGATCGGAGCGGACGCGAGGATATTCACCGCGAACTATACCGTGTCCCAACGTTGGTCGCGAGCGATTCACGAGCATCCCGACATACCCGACGGCATTCTATATCGCCCTCGTCACGACCCAGCGCGCCTCGCGGCGGCAATCTTCGATCGAGTCGCCGAGCGGGTGACGGCCGAGACACTGGGCACATGGCTGGATCAGAAAGCCGTTCTTGCGGACGTGTTGGACACATACGGCGTCGCGCTAATCTCTTAATGCGACGCAGTCGCGCGTGGTGCTTTTATGGTCCTTAAAATGGTCCTACGAATTTCTTAGTAGCCAAAATCTTTGGGGAATCTTTGGGGAAAGTGGTCCTCGAATACCTTCAACGAATCAGGACCATTTTAGGACCACGATACCCCTTCCCTACGGCTCCAAAAGGCATTTTGAGCGCCACTCGTGCCTTTGTTTTTCTATTAGTTACCAGCGCCCGGCGAACTCATAACCCAAAGGTCGGTGGTTCAAATTGGGGTTGTCCCCTGGGCTGAGACAAACGGTTAAGACACTGTTGGCCGTTCGCTGAAATTTCATTGTGCCCGATCCCGGAACGGTTTTAGGATGGGCTTGCCGGCA
>Ga0209061_1002071_pt1 | contig 27838 bp, 25 predicted proteins | sample Coa_R1_10_FD_187157 | JGI IMG/M metagenome (GOLD analysis project Ga0209061, IMG submission 187157) | Surface soil microbial communities from Centralia Pennsylvania, which are recovering from an underground coalmine fire - Coalmine... | ecosystem: Environmental > Terrestrial > Soil >... | reverse complement strand
GTCAATGGCAGGGCGCAGGGGGCGCGCCTGCAAGACGCCATCGGGGCCGAAAGGGAATTCGGCGTCCACGCGGATGAAGATAAGCTCGTTCGGAAGGAAGCCAAATCGGTAGCGTGTCATAGGTCTGTACCCGCTTCGATGGACATCGTTGTTTGTTGGTTCCCTTCGAGTTTGGTGCCTAATGTTGGGTGGTGCCTTTAAGAATTACGAGATAGAAAGGTGTGGGGTTGCGCACGAGCCGAGAGAATGAGGGAGAATTGCGCGTACCACACTAAATCTATATGATAATACTTTGCTTCATTCGGAATGGTTCCATTGGGCTTATCGAAGGGCTTTTCCGTTACGTTTGAACGGGGCGAACACCCTGTTCGCCCCCAACACCTTTTCTAAATTCGCTCTTCCCTTCAGGCGAGCCGGTTAAACGTTGCAGATTCGGTAGGCCTGTTCGAGTGAAGCGACGGCATCACGCGTGGGGGTGAACTCCTGCCCGACGTAGCCTTCGTAGTTGGTCTCGGCGATGGCACGCATGATGGCCGGGTAGTACAGCTCTTGCGAGTCGTCTATTTCGTGTCGGCCTGGATTTCCTGCCGTGTGGAAATGGCCGATATGCTCGATATGGTTTTTGATGGTGCGAATGATGTCGCCCTCCATGATCTGCATATGGTAGATGTCGTAGAGCAGCTTTACGCGCGGCGAGTCGACACGGCGACATACCTCGACGCCCCAGGCCGTGTGGTCGCACTGATAGTCGGGGTGGTCTACTTTGGAGTTCAGCAGCTCTAAGACAAGGGTAACACCGGCCTGTTCGGCCGCTTTTGCCACCCGGCGTAGCCCGTCAACCGTGTTTGTCAGCCCCTCTTCATCGGAGATGCCGCCTCGATTCCCGCTGAAGACGATGAGGGAGGGGATGTTCCATTTCAGGGCGATCTCCAAGTTCTGGTTGATCTCTTTCTCGATTCGGTCGTGATTCTCACGGCGGTTAAGGCCATCGGTGAGGGATTGATGACCTCCCATTGTCACGATGCGCAGTCCCGCGTCCACCACTTTCGGCCAAAGCTCTTGAGGGCACATTTCCACCCCGGCATAGCCTATTCGCTTTGCCTCCGCAATAAGCTTATCCGGCTCGATGGAGCGTGCAAATCCCCACCACGCCAGCGATTGTTTGATCGTTCCCATAGCCAACTCCTTCTTCTAAAAATTGGAGGATAGTACACACCCTACTATTTCTCTGTCGCATAGCCATCCTCCTGCATAGGAAACAAGATATGCAAGTATGCTATTTATGTGAGGGTGTTTCTCCAGTTTTGTCTAGAGTTGTATAAGGCGTGATTCTAATGTACCAGGCGACATGTCCGTCGAGACTCGCTGGCAAAATATCTTCCTTCTCAAGAAGGACTTCCCGACCGCTATCGAGCTGGCGATAACGTCCTGGAGGCGCATATTGTCCTGCATGGTATATCTTCTGATTGAGTTCTGTGTCTTCTTCAGGCGGTAGTGGTTGTGCAGTTTCAACACAATTCATCGTCTTGTTCTCCTTTTTAAGAAAGTGTGGATAGCTTTAGGTAAGCTCACCATCTGATTTAGGATTCTGGGTGAGCGAACTTTGGCCAGAGACGAGGCCGTGTTGTGCTGCCCAAACGGCAGCTTGCACGCGATCGGAGACACCGAGTTTGGCGATGATGTGCTCAACATGTGTTTTTACTGTGCACTCTGCGATAAAGAGAATGGATGCGATCTCTTTGTTGGATAATCCGGTAGCCAGAAGGCGTAGAACTTCCTGCTCCCGATCGGTTAGGGGTTCTATCAGTTCCTCGGCGTCTGCCGCTATTTGGCTGATGTTGCGTAAGGAGTGGACGAGGTCTTTGGGAGAGAGCAACATCTCCCCATTGGCTACAGCGCGAAGGGCTTGAAGCATCTCTTCACGGCTGATTCCCTTAAGGAGGTAGCCCGCTGCTCCGTTGGCCACTGCGCGGGCCATATAGATGGGGTTATCATAGGTCGTCAGCATAATAACAGAGGTGGTCGGGAACTCATGCTTTAAGCTAACGAGTGCCTCGAGACCGTCTCCTCCGGCCATGCGAATGTCGAGGAGTATTAGGTTAGGAAGTAGCTGTCGTGCGACCTCTAAGGCCTCGCGCCCGGAAGCTGCCTCACCGACGACTTTAAATTCCGTGTCTTCTAGCATACTCCGCACGCCTTCTCTCCAGATCGCATGGTCATCAACAATGAGAACGCGAATAGGTGACGAAGGCACGGGTAGATCGATTGTCTGAGAAGTATCTGACGAATTCATAGGTTTTACGGGCCAAGGTGCGCTGAAGAGTAGCCTTTTCAGGCACCCACCATCAGGCCCCTCCTTTCACAGGTTATGGATTGCCTGGCATTTGCGAATTGTGGCATTGGTACAGAACGATGGAAATCTTTGCATTATGTGCAGCTCATGTTGTTCAAGCTGGATCGGTTTTCATTTCATCTGCCTCCGTTATAGGGAAAGTGGCGTTTATTGTGGTACCGGCTCCTGGAGCACTTTGCAGATTATAGGTGCCTCCAAGCATTGCCACGCGTTCTGACATGCTGTGAAGGCCGAGGTGCCCCTGGTTTTCTAGGTTTTGGTCTATGGTAAAACCACATCCCCAGTCTTTAATTTCGAGGTGGAGGTGCCGGCGATTCGTCACCGGATCGGTCTCTTGAAAAAGGCTCAGGCGCACGCGATCTGTATGGGCATGCTTGCGCGCATTGGTGAGAGCTTCTTGGGCTACACGATAGATTGTGGTTTCAAGATCGGTAGTATAGCGGCGTCCGGCGATATTCTGCCGAAACTCGGCATCAGTCCAGCCGGCACGTCTTTTCTCTTCCAGTAGCAACTGCTCAAGAGCGCCAACGAGCCCGAGATCATCAAGTGCAAGTGCGCGTAATCCGTTGACGAGACGTCTAGATTCCATAACAGCTTCCTTAAGGTATCGCAGACTCTTATCGAGTTCAAGCCTAGCTCGCTCTTCTTTGCCTTTTTCTTGCGCATGTTGGAAGGCTTCAAGATGAGCGTGTGCGGCCATAATAAACTGGGTTAGACTGTCGTGAAGCTCATAAGCAATGGTACGACGTTCCTCTTCCTGGGCGGCAATGAGGCGGCTTACCAACATCCTTTGACGAGATAAGAGATGAAGATTATGAATAGCCACTGCAGCATAGGCACCCAACACGCGCACTGTGATCTCGTCGCTTTCTGTAAAAGGACCATCTTCCTTTTCGGTAAGATAGAGACTGCCAATAACAGTGTTTTCACGCAGAATAGGGACTCCGAGAAAACTTTTCATAGGAGGATGGTTTGGCGGAAAGCCAACTGATTGAGGATGTTTTCCTAGATCATCAATGCGCAACGGCTCGGTGCGATGCAAGAGAAGTCCGAGCACCCCTTTTCCTTTTGGACGAGGCCCGATAGCGGCTTCCTCTTCAGGGGTTAGTCCGGCTGTCGCAAACTCTATTAGCTCCTGCCCGTCCGGATGAACAACCCCAAGAGCGGCATAGCGTGCATGGGTAAGGGTGCGTGCGGCTTCGGCGATATGGCGGAGTACCTGTCGCCCTGTACGACTTGCGAGAATATCAAGGGCAACATGATTAACGGTCTCAAGAATAAGAGCGCGCTCAACAGCGGTCTGCTGGAGTGTTTGTAGTTGTGTTTCAGCACGCCGAAGATCATCAATATCAATCAAGGTACCGATCCAGCGCAGAATAGTGCCTGTTTGATCATGAAGGGGCTGCACATAGCCACGGTGCCAACGATAGGCAACGTTAGACACATCTTTAAGCCGCACCTCGGCCTCGAAGGCATAACCACTTTGAAGGGCCTGCTGCCACTGCTTGAGCCAAGACGGAATATCTTCGGGATGCAATAGATGCTGCCCGAAAGAAGCAACATCTTCTATCGGTAGGTCGGAAGTGGGAGACCACTTTCGATTACAGTAAGTTATGCGTCCATCTGGTTCAGCGATCCATAGCACTTGTGGCATGGCTTCAAAGATAGCGATATTTTCTAACGTTTTATATTGCTGCTTGATTTCATCGTGATGTCGCTCCGGTGTTTTTTTTACAATCAGAAGAGCACCCGTCCATTTTGTCTCTGCATTGCAAAGTGGAAAGGCGGTTATTGTAACCGGCAGTAGGTTTTGATATTGGTCGAGGTGCATCGTTTCAAAGCAGACTGACTGACCTTCCCGCATTTGTTGCAGCAGATAGTCCATCTCTGCACGATTTTCTTGGGGGGTAAGCAGAGAAAAAGGGTGCCCCCTAACCTCCTCCGCTGTGCGTCCGTAAATGCGTTCAGCACCTTTGCTCCAGTATGTAATTGTGCCGTCGGGCCTCACCATAACAATGGCGTCCTCCATGGGTTTGAGCAGCACATTAAGCTCATGTTCACCTTCAAAACCATCGAAGTGATCTAATGGGACATGGATCGGCATGGGAACTACTCCTTCCTGAAAGTACAGGATTAGTTCGCCATCCGCACCCGTTAGTTCCTGCTAAGAAAGCCTGCTCCTAGTATGTTCGAGAAGAGGCATCTACGAACTTTATGGATGGATCGCCACCTTAATAACTCCATCGCGTCTTTCGCCGAATAGCTCATAAGCCTCTCGAATGTTATCGAGGGAGAATGAGTGAGTTAGGAGAGGAGTGAGGTCTACACGATGATGTCGAACGGTTTCAAGTAGCCGTCGCATCCGTTCCTTGCCGCCTGGGCAGAGCGTTGTTACGATTCGGATATCGGCGATGCCGGCCCCAAACGCTTCATATGGGATGGAGAGCTTTCCAGAATAGACACCCAAGCTCGAAAGCGTGCCACCGGGGCGTAGACAGCGCAGCGCACTCTCGAAGGTTGTTTGACTTCCAAGAGCTTCAATGGCGACATCGGCACCTCCCTCGGTTAGGCGCTTAACCTCGGCGACGACATCCTGTTCTTGTGGGTTCAATACCACATCTGCACCCATGCGTCGTGACATTGCTAGACGTACAGGGTCGGTATCTACCCCGATGATGAAGGCTGCCCCCATTAACCGTGCCCCTGCTGTGGCGCAAAGTCCAATAGGTCCTTGTGCAAAGACAACGACCGTATCTCCTATTTTGATCTGCGCCGACTCGGCTCCTCCGAAACCGGTTGAGGCGATGTCAGCTAGGAGCACGGCCTGTTCATCGGTGACATCCGGTGGGATTTTGGCTAAATTCGCCTGAGCATAAGGAACAAGGAGATATTCTGCCTGAGCGCCGTTAATGGTATTTCCGAATCGCCAGCCGCCTAGCGCCGAATATCCAGAACCGTGGCCACACTGAGAAGAATGCCCAGATAAACAGGCGTTGCACTGACCACATGGGGTAATGGCTCCAACAAGCACGCGCTCGCCAACATTATAACCGCTTACTCCAGGCCCAAGCTCTTCAACGACACCGACAGGTTCGTGCCCGATAACAAGCCCTGGCCGAACGGGGTATTCACCACGCACGATGTGCAGGTCGGTTCCGCAGATGGTGGTAAGAGTGATTCGAATAACCGCTTCACCCGGACCGGCATGGGGTTTCGGCACCTCCTGAATCTCAAACGAGTTAACTCCTCGAAAAACGTTCGCACGCATTGTTTCCATCTTTCAGGCTCCATGAAAGCTATTTAGGTATCTGACCGATCTCATTCTGCAACAGGGTTTAGAAGAAAAGCATCCGCGAAATGGCGGATTTAAAGTTGTCGTCTGTGTAGCCTTCAAGAAGAGGGGAGGGCTTCCTCCCCTCTTCAGCACTGCCTGTTTTAGTGAGCCGCTTTTGAGTGGCAAGAGGTCGCCGGTTTTTTGCAGCCGCAGACCCAGCAAGTCTTTTTCCAATCGCTAGGGTGGTGAAGGGTCATCTTCTGTCCACAGTGTATGCAGGTAAAGGTAACTAGGAACTTTTTCTTTGGAGTGGGATGCCGATGCTTCTGTAGCTTCGACTTGTGCGATGGAATAGAGGTTCGATGCTTTGCAGCATGATGGGTCTGCCCGAAGGCGATACCACTTGGCATTCCTACAATCAGAAGGAAGGCAAGCAGTAAGGCAGGGAGATAGATGTGTTTGTGCATTTTAGTTTCCTCCTAAATTTTGAAAGGATCGGTGTCGCCTTTCAGTAGAGCAGCCAAATCGAGGCCGACCATGCATCGTCGTTCGGATTGTATTGATGACGATACTCCAGGCCAAGACGGGCTCCGTTACTAATAAGGTGACCGATGGCAAAGGTGAGAGCGTCGGTTGTAGGAGTGCCGGGTGCATCAGAGGGTTGAGCGGTATCGTACCTGATTGCATAGGCCGTCCGGTTGTGGGAGTAGAGATCGGCTTCGAGGATTGAGCCGAAACTGTTAGCACTTGCACTACTAGAGATACGATCACGGCCCCAGAGCAGCCCACCGTTCAACTCCACGCGGTAACGTGGGATACCGGCATCTCCTGGTTCAAGTATTCTCGCATAGGTAACAAACAACCCCGCACGTTGGAAGTGATTATTAAAACCAAGAAACGATGTTTTGCCGAGATAGTAGAAGCCGCCTATAGAACTGCCGGTTTCAGGAAAGATACGTTCCACTTGAAACACCACATCGCGTAGTCGGCTGTTTGCTAGGGGGCTGTCTCCCGCCGAATCGATTCCATTCAACCATGAAAAGCGGGCGAAGAAGTTGTTGCTACTATAGCCTGCTTCTATACCGCGTTCGAGGTCCTCTAGGGAGAGGTTTCCTTGTCCCGCCCCACTAAGCGGCCCGAAAGCTCCGAACAGTGTCGGGTCGGTTAGGGTAATACTACGCGCCCCTAGCAGTTGATAGCCGTCTAAAATAGGGAACTGACCAACCCTAAGTGACCAAGCGGTACCTTTGGGCGAGGTGTTGTATTGTGTCCAAACTTCGCCGAAACCTGAGCTTGTATCTGCCACATTCGACATGGAGTACTCTGCACGTAGCGCCCAGTGGCTTTCAACTGCGGTTGCAAGTTCGATATTTTCGTAGGGTATCGTCGTGCTATTCGTCTCTCGGGAGTGGGTAGCATCTACTTCGCTCATGAAGGTGATCATGTTGGTAAGCGTGTAAGACTTTGGTGGATTGATGGGGAGACGAAAGCCCGCACGGTAGAAGGCATACCCGAAGGGGGTGAGCCGTGGTACCATCGAGTGGCAGCGCGCGCAAGGAAGGTGATATTTGCGCGCAAACACCGGATAGGCAACAGCTCTTTGAGGTAAATAGGCGAGCAGCCCTACCAGGATTGGGAGGACACAAAAATAACCACTACCCTTGTTTTTCATAGTTTGCATTGAACTTTGCTCTCCTAGTTTGGGAAAAATAAGGTTTTAGTTTTTCGATTGGGTAGAATCGGCATTTGTGGGGAATGCCAGTTTCAGACCGACGTCGGACAGAGCTTTTTTAAGCTTTGATGCCTGCTCGGATGTCCAGAAGCCCTTTAGATGAATGAGCCATTGTTGACCACTGGCCAGGGGTTCGACTTTAACTCCCCCAAAAGGCTTCACGATCTGTAGGAGTTGTTCTGGCGTTATACCGGTTTGGCCTGCAATGGGAAGAAGAATGGTGTGACGGTCAATGAGAAGTGACCGAAGGCCGGAGCTGGGATTATTAGGTTGGTTCAAGGTGAGATGCAGCACCGTTCCGAAAGGCAGGGCATTTAGGAGGGCACGCCAGGTATTTTGTGGGATAGGCTGCCAAGCCAGACATTCCGCGTTACTGCTCTCGCAGTTGCATTCGGTGCAAATTTTTGCCGCAGCGCTTGCTTTGAACTGTTGCAGCTGATGACAGTCGTGACAGGTTCCTCCAATAATCGTGTTGCCATCTATCGGCACTGAGATGGGAGCGGTCTGCCCGGCGATCAGCAGTGTTAGCCGATCTTCTGTTTTGGAGATTCCCAACAGGGTTGCTGTAATCGTTGGTGAGTTCGATGCGTTGTGCGGATCGGTTTGTGTGGCAGCACCTGATCGCGACATCAGGATAGGAAGTACCAGCAATATGGAGAAACTCTGTGTAATGAACCTAGTAGTGTTCATGATATTCTCCTCCTACTTAGGGTTAGAATCTAGTTTTCTATTCTGCGATCGTAGTCCTTATGCTACTTACACTCTCCCGGAAGGCACAATATACCAGTACAGACGGTTGAACAGCTGCTTTTCCAGATGATAGTACCGATTTGGGCGGGGCGGGGCCGGAGGATGACTATAGTCGAAGACAAGCTGAGTGGCCTTGCCATATCCGGTCTCCAAGAAGCACATAACCTCTCCATCATAAAGAGCGGTGTCTGTGTCTTGGGCTTCTTCCCGAAGCGATGCAACTATTCGTGCCGTCACTACCTTGGCCTCGAAATGGGCTGCCGAACCGCTTTTAGAAACCGGTAGATCGGTGGCATCGCCTATGGCGAAGACACCTTCTTGCCCCTTGACCTCGAGAGTGTAGCGGTCGGTGGGTAGCCATCCCTGAGCATCACCGAGGCCGGACTCTTCGATAACCTTTGCCCCTCTATGAGGTGGCACGATCACGAGCAGGTCGTAGGTAAAACTATCGCCTTCCAGCGAAGTCAGTTGCCGTTTTTCTGTATCCACCTCGGCGAGGTTAACGAAAGTTTGGTATTTGATTTTTCTCTCTTCTAAGAGGGGCGTAACCAGCTCTGCAACGGTTTCGATTGGGAAAACACGTGGCAGTGGGTAGAGATATTCGATCTCGACTTGATCGCGTATGCCTCTCTTGCTGAGCCATTCGTCCAGTAAAAACACAAACTCTAACGGAGCTGGTGGGCAGCGATAGGGCACGCCGCCGATTGCAACAACGATGCGCCCTTTTTGAAACTCCTGGAGTGCCTGATAGAGGTTCTGTGCCCCCTCTCGATGATAGAAGTCGTGCCACTTCCCTAAACCTTCTGAAAGGCCGGGAAGGTCTTCTAGGTATAGTCGCGCTCCTGTAGCGAGCACAAGATAATCATAGGCGAAAGTTGCTTTTTTGGCGCCGCCCATATTGCCGATGAGGTCGGCCTGAGGGGGTGGCTCAACCGTAACCTCTCTTTGCTTTGTATCTATATGTGTTGCCGTGCCTACGATAAACTTTACACGAGGATCGAGTAGGCTGCTTTCGGGTCGCGCGTCGCTGTTATCCTGCCCTTGAAAAGGAATATAAAGCCAGGCAGGCATATAAAGATGGTCTTCTGAGGCGGATATCAGAGTGACCTCGGCTTCTTGGGGGGAAAGCGTATGGGCGAGCAAATTAGCCGTAATCGTGCCGCCGACGCCACCCCCCACAATAAGAATGTGTTTGGGCATTGGTGCTGCAACCTCCTAATGTGTCTTGCGAACGACGAACCGGGTGTACCCTTCTTGAGGAAACACACCGACCAGCTCATGTTTTGCTTTTTCTACCCATGCAGGAATATCTTTGACGGAACCTGGGTCGCTAGAGAGTACCGCGATGGTGCCACCAACCGGCAGGGTCTTTATCCCGCGGATCAGTTCCATTAAAGGACCGGGGCAAAAGCTGCCACGTGCATCTATCTCTTGGGTAACTTCTATTTTCTGCTGTTCGGGTGTAGACATGTTTGGAATTCTCCTTACTTTGTAGTATCATTCACGTCTTTGCTATATAAAGAGCGTGATTTTTCCCTCTTTTGCGCGCTCGGCGAAGGTGGCCACGCCAACAACGTCATCAACGAGCGTTAAGTCCTCATGGTGTAAGTCGAAGAGGTCCATAGACATCCCACAGGCGTAGACCTTAACCAAGCCGACTTCTTTGGCGCTTTCGATGTTCTCTTGCCAGGAGGGCACCTTTTTGGTCTGCATAACCTGCAGCATTTGAGACTCTTGCGCAGCAAAGTCTGCGCTGATATGCATCTGTGTTGGGTCTGCGTCTTTTCGGAAGGCGAGAAGGCCCCACATGGTCAGGAAAAGCTCGACTTCCATCCCCATGGCTGCGGCTCCTCCAGTGAGAATGGAGGCGGCCATGAGTTTGTCTAGGGTTCCTGAGAACAGGATAATGGACATACGATCTTGCATAGTGTGCTCCTTTCGGTTCCGTGTGTTGGAACCCATCTCTTTTGGTGTTACACGCTCATTGTACAGGAGGGTATGGGGTCAGCACATCCGCTAAACGGCGGATTATTCGAGGAGTCGCACGTTTGGCTTGGGGCAAGCCTAGGGTACTGAGGAAAAGGGCGAATAGATTCTGCAGGGAGCGGGTATATAATATAGGAAGTCCGGGAGGAACTGAACTTCGCGCGGACGGTTTCTTTGGAGGTGAACTGTTTGAGCCACGAACCCCAGACGGAGGCGACGGCCTCGTCCGATGCTGTCTCCCCCTATCTTAGTGTGGTTGTGCCGGCCTTTAACGAGGAGAAACGGCTAGGCCCCTCCCTCAAGCGCATGCTGGCCTACTTCGATTCACAGCCCTACTCCTACGAAATTCTCGTTGTAAGCGATGGCAGCACCGACGGCACAGAGGAGCTTGTGCGCCGCATGTCGGCCTGTCGGCCCCAGGTGCAGTTGCTGGCCTATACGCCGAACCGGGGCAAAGGCCACGCCGTCCGTTACGGCATGCTGCGCGCTAAGGGCGAACGCCTGCTCTTTACCGATGCCGACCTCGCCACCCCCATTGAAGAGGTGGAAAAGCTGCACTCCAAGCTCGACGCGGGCTATGATATTGCCATCGGTTCGCGCGATGTGCTCGGCTCCGAGTTGGTAAAGCGTCAATCCTGGCTGAGAGAGACCGCCGGAAAGACCTTCAATCGTCTTGTACGTCTGCTTACCGTGCCCGGCATTCATGATACGCAGTGTGGGTTTAAGCTTTTCTCACGTTCTGCGGCCCACACCATTTTTAGCCGTTGTCGTATTGACCATTTTGCCTTCGATGTCGAGGTGCTCTATTTAGCGATCCGCGTTTTCGAGTTTCAGGTTGCTGAGGTGCCCGTGCGTTGGGCACATCAGGAGGGATCGAAGGTTCATCTGCTGCGGGACGGGCTGCGGATGGTGCGCGCCGTTTGGCGCATCCGTACCACCCGTTATCGGGGAATAACAGCCCCCTCTCTAGAGCTGCCCCTGCGATGAAAACGGCTGAATACGAGCGAATGTATCGCCTAGAAGAGGCGTATTGGTGGTTTGTTGGCCGTCAGGCGTTACTTGAACTGCTCCTCGCACGGTTTTATGGAGACCATGCTGCCGGGAAAGACGCACCGATTATTTTAGATGTAGGGTGTGGAACCGGAGCGATTTCGCGGAGGCTCACCAAGTGGGGGCGGGTGGTCTCCACCGATTTTTCCGCTTTGGCGTTGGAGTACTCTCGCAGACGCGGGCTTCAACACCTTTTGCGGGCCGATGCCATGCGCTTGCCGTTTGCCACAGGCTCGTTTGATCTGGCCGTTTGTATGGACGTGCTTGAGCACTTGCCGGATGACCACGCGGCGCTGTGTGAACTGTTTCGCGTTTTGAAACCGGGGGGACGGCTTATTGCCACCGTGCCGGCCTATCCGCATCTATGGGGCGAGCATGACCTCGCCCTTATGCATTTCCGGCGTTACTTGCGGCATGAGCTGGAGGATCGGGTGAATCGGGTTGGCTTTCGCATCCAAAAGATAACGCATATCATGACGCTGCTCTATCCTGTGGTGGCCTTACAACGGCGCCTGCTGGCCAAACGTCCCCCGCACGACCCCCCTCAGGCGGCGATGCCGATGGTGCCCGGCTTCGTTAATCAAGCACTCATTGCCCTGTTAAAGCTGGAGAACCAATGGGCCTGTCGCTTGTCGCTGCCCTTCGGTTTAACGATATTATGTATTGCGGAGCGACCCGAAGTGCCTGTAGTGCAGCACAGAGCGGATTGTTCTGAGAAACTGGCGGTATAGGATTATGGATGGCGTAGAAGAGAAAACTCTCAAATGCATTCGTTGCGGTTTTTGTTTAGATGCCTGCCCTACCTTTCGTCTAACCGGCCAGGAGACCCTTAGTCCGCGCGGGCGCATCTATCTGGTACGTTCCTGGCATGAGGGCGTTATCCCTTTGAATGAAGAAGTTGTAGAGGCCCTCGACACCTGTTTGGGCTGTCGTGCCTGCGAAACCGCCTGTCCCTCTGGGGTGGAGTATGGGGCGATTCTGGAGATGGCGCGTGCCGAAATAGAGGCCAACCACAAGCGTCCGCGTTTGCAGGGCATGGCGCGCAAGCAACTTGTAGACCTGCTGGCGAACCCCAAAAGGTTGGCGCTCTCCTTGAAGGCGGGGCGTCTGTTGCCAAGTGCACGGCAGGGCAGGCTTCCCGGTTTCGCTGCGAAGCTGCTGTCCGGTACCACCGATACGCCGGTGCGACTGCCGCGGAGCCACGGAAAGGCCGTTCCTCTACCGGAGAGAAGTCCGGCTGTAGGGGAGAAGAGATATACGGTCGGCATGCTCACCGGCTGCGTTATGCAGGTGTTATTTGGCGATATTAACTCCGCGACGGTGCGGGTTTTGCAAAAAAACGGGTGCGAGGTGCTGGCGCCTTCACGTTTAGGCTGCTGTGGCGCCTTGCATCTGCATGTGGGGCTGTTGGAGGAGGCGCGACGTTATGCGCAAGCCTTCCTGGATGCTTTGTCGCCGTTTTTAGAGGAGATGGATGCTTTTGTGGTTAATTCGGCCGGATGTGGTTCCACGTTGAAGGAGTATGCGGAGCTGTTGCACCACGACCCGGCTTATGCGGAGCGGGCGCATCGTTTTGCGGAGAAGGTACGCGACGTTAGCGAGTGGCTGATGGAGATAGGGCTTTCGACCCGGCCGAACCCTTTATCTCTAACGGTGACCTATCACGATGCCTGCCATTTAGCCCATGCCCAACGCATCCGTAGCCAGCCGCGCGCTCTGTTGCAGACCATTCCGGAGCTGAAACTGGTGGAGCTAGAGGAGGCGGATACCTGTTGTGGGAGCGCTGGAGTCTATAACATCACCCAGCCGGAAATGGCAAAGAGGCTGCTGGATCGAAAGATCGAGAACATTCGGGCTACAGGAGCAAGCTATGTGGCAACCGGCAATCCGGGGTGTTTGGCATGGATAGAGCAAGGTGTTGAAGATGCGAAACTGGCCATAAAAGTGTGCCATCCGGTCGAGCTACTGGATAGAGCGCTTTCCTAAAAAATATTTCGGCAAAAACCAACCCTAGGGTAGGAGACACAAAATCTCCTACCTTCTTTTTGCGACGTCAACTTTCAAAGCATTAGGCGTGCCAGTGGCCGCTGCCCTTATTACCTCCGCCTCCTCCATGGGTTTCAATGCCGTCGTCGGCGATGGTGGCGGGAGGAGCGGTTTTCGTTAGGGTAAGGCTATACGGGTGTCGGGCTTGAGAATGCTTGCTCTGTGCGGTAAAGAGCAGGCAGGTCAGCACCAAAAGCGCGGGCACACCGATAAGCCATTTTACGACTACAGCCAAAGATTTTTTCATTGGGGGTTTTCCTTTCCGAGTTCGGTTTCCAGCCAGTTCCACCACGAGACCAGGTCAGGATCGCGAATCTGGAACAGAGTTTGCAAAAGTTTATCCGGCGGGCACGAAGGCCAGTTCGCCTTCAGCGCCGTTTCCAGCGCCCGTTTTGCCTCGATGTAGTAGTGATCCTTCACATAGGCCAGCAAAAGGTTCACTACGCGCATCGGGGTCGGTTTCTGCACGGCGATCTGGGCATAGTAGAGAGCACGCTCGATATTCTTCTCTCTATTGCGACCGGCGTCGAACCATGTGAGATAGATGTCGGCGATGTTGTTGGCAGCGATATAGCGTTCATCGCCGGCTTTTGAATCGGTTAGAATCAGTTGATACAGTTGAAGCGCTTCTCGAAGGTGCCCCTGTTGGATGAGGGTGGCACCGGCCTCGGTAAGCGCAGGATAGAACATGCTATCTTTCTCGAACGCCCGTTTATAGTATACAACAGCTTCTTCCAATTTTCCACCCTTGCGAAGTTGCCAGGCTTTTTCGTAGAGCGCCTGCGCCTCATCAGAGGTGGAGGTGGGGCGATCGCCGATGGTATAGGTATCGAGAACGCGCACGGTTTTGCGCATTTCCGGCGAGGGCGGCTCGACGCCATCTGCAAAGCTTACTTCGTTCACGATGGCCTCGTCCACATTCCCTTGCGGATCGAGCGTATTCGCGGAGCGAGCGGCCCAGGTGCTTTGGAGCAATCGGGAGCGCAGGGCTTCTTTACGGGCCTCGTTCCACGTGGCTACAGACGATTTTGGCTGAGCGTTCTGGCGTCGGCCTGGGGCGGTTTTGGATTGCAGCAGAACATGGAGGAAGGGGTTATCGGCATCGCACTGTTGTCGGAGGAGGCGAAGCAGGGTGGCACGGGCGCGGCAGACCGCTTGACGTTCTCGATCGGTTTCTGGGGGGACGTACTGCCCCTGTTGGCGTTGGCGCTCGCGTGCAATATCATGCTTAAGGGCTTCGAGATAGTTTTGAGGGAGGGCGCGTAACGCTTGGGCCAACGCTTGGCGGAAGCGCGCTCGCTCCTCCTTCTCTATGAGGGACGCTTCTGGGTAGGCCGCCTCGGAGGTATCGGCGATGACATCGCGCAGGCAAAGGCCTTCGTCCTCATCTCCTATCGGCTGATCAAGGGAAACGGTGGGGACTTCACGCCGTGCGATTCGTTCCGCATCGCTAATAACGGAGCGAATGCAGCGGCTGAGATAGGCTACGGGGTCGGGAAAGAGGCTGTCGAGGGCGGTAGAGAAATCTACGCCCTGCAGATGGGCAGCGGCATGGTATTGCCGTAGAGCCACACGAGCCATCTTACGGCAGGCCTCTTCAAGAGCCACATAGCAGTCGTTTGCGCTAAGACGTGGGGGAAGGAGCCGTCCATCTTCAAGAGGGCGCGGTGAGGAGAGAAGGGTGACGGCGCGCGCTCCATAGCGCTGCAGGACGGTGTCCGTTGCTTTTCTGAGGGTTTCATCGTTCAGAAGAGCCTCAGGCCGTCCGCACGTTTCTGGAGGCTTCGGTAGTGGCCATACCGTTACCTGTGTTTTCACGGGCTATCTCCTCGGAACAGGTTGCAGTCGGTACGCACCTGCGCCCGGCTTACATTCTCTGTAACGTATCGGCGTGTGCTCCGTGACAGTTTGATGCTGTGACCGCACACACCGGCCTTATTGGAGGGCTTCCACTTGTTTAGACGGATGAAACGACCGATGGGGTTCCGTGTTTTTGATCTTCATAAAGCAGGCAGCGAACCTGTTGACCGGACGACAGGCTGTAGAGGGGCACATTTTCTTTATCGCAGCGATTGGGGATGCGGGCGCTACATCTCGGAAAGAAGGGGCACCCTGTAGGCTTTTGGGTGAGGCTAGGAGGCTGGCCGGGAATGGTGGGAAGGCGTTGGCGCCGCGCCTCTGGCTCCTCAAGTGGGATGGTGGCGGCAAGAAGGCCTTGGGTATAGGGATGGAGCGGGGTACGAAATATCTGCTCGGTGGTGCCGGCCTCCACCAGTTGGCCGGCATACATGACGAGGGTTCGATTGCATGTCTCGGCCACAATGCCGAGGTCGTGAGTAATGAGAAGCAGACCGGAGCCGTTTTGGCGTTGGAGGGCCGCCATGCGATCCAGAATTTGGGCTTGCACGGTGACATCGAGAGCCGTGGTGGGTTCGTCGGCGATGAGGAGAAGCGGCTTGCAGGCGAAGGCCATGGCAATGAGCACGCGCTGGCGTTGGCCGCCGGATAGTTCGTAGGGAAACTGCCGCATTTTTTGTTCGGGGGTAGGGATGTGCACGGTTTTGAGAAGTTCAACGGCGTAGTCGTAGGCGGCCTTGCCTTTAAGAGGCAGGTGGATTCGGATGGCTTCGAGCAGTTGGGCACCGATGGACATCGTGGGATCGAGAGAGGAGAAGGGGTCTTGGAAGATAATGGCCATCTGCTGCCCGCGGAGTTTTTGGAGGAACTTAGAGGGTTTGCCGATAAGCTCCTCACCGTCGAAGCGAATAGAGCCTCCGGTAATTTTAGCGGGGGGCAACCCCATGAGGGCAAGCGCCGTGGCGCTTTTCCCGGAGCCCGATTCACCCACTAACCCCACGGTCTCGTTGCGGTCGAGGGTAAAAGAGAGGTCGCTTACAGCGTAGACCGTCTGTTCTGCGGTTTGAAACTGCACCTGAAGGTTTTGCACTTCTAGCAGCGGCATGGGGTTGGTTAGGGCACTCCCAGAAGATGTTCTTTGGCAAAATCCTGCAGTCGGGCGCCCGTCCAACCGAAATCCACGTAGCCGTCGTGCACGATAAGCCGATAGCGCAGCGAGATGGCTTTGGCAAGGTTTTGCGCAAACCCGCTCCACAGGAGGGGGGAAGGGGAGAGAGTGCCATCGGCAGAGAGGTTCCAGTCGGTGGGGAAGAAGGGGTTTTGGGGGTGGTCCATCAGAGCGAAGCCGACTGTCTCTTTTTGGATGACGCCCACAAAGCCACACCAGGCCGCGCTGCGCCGATGGATTTGTTCTATGCCGATGGCGCCACGACTGTTTCGGGCGAGGCCGGTTTCACGAAGGAACGGCTCGGCGATGTAGAGTTGCAGCAGATCATGCGGGGCATTGCCGAAGACGATTTCGCGCCCCGCGCAGGGGCGTAGATGCAGAAAAATGTCGAGAATGCGAGAGGGGCCTGGGCCGGGAAGAGCACGAAAGATGCGCGTTTCGGCGATGATCGGCTCCCCGACGGGGGTAATCCAGAGGCTATCCTGACGAAGCCCTACGGAGCATGGACCTCGGCGCGCCATGGTGGAAAGGGGAACGATGGCGCCTTTGGGATAGGCAGAGTTTGAGGAGGGGGTAAAGTCGAAACCATCCACATTTTCACGGGCGATGCCGAGCACGATGCCTGCCTCGTTCGGCTTGAGAACGGGCCTTCGGTCTTTGGCATAGACAGCGGTAAAACCACAGGGCGCGACCGAGGAGGTTCGGTAGACGGCAAACAGCCCGCCGTAAATCCAAAACTCCACGCGCCCAGGCCGGGCGATAAGCGTTACAGGGTTTTCTTCAGGAAGCATGGGCTTCCGACCTCACTCTTCATAGATGGAGTAAGTTGGCGTTGAAAGGTAGCGTTCGCCGGTATCGGGGACGATCACCACGATCAGCTTCCCTGCATTTTCGGGGCGTTTCGCCACTTCAACGGCGGCCCACACGGCCGCTCCGGCCGAGATGCCGGCAAAGATGCCTTCTTCTCGGGCAAGCCGGCGTGCCATCTCCATGCTATCGGTTTCGCAAACCTGGATGACCTCATCGTAGATGTGGGTGTTAAGGACTTTCGGGATAAAGCCGGCGCCTATGCCTTGAATATCGTGACGGCCGCGCGGTTTGCCGCTGAGGACGGCCGAGTTGCGCGGCTCCACGGCGACCACACGAAAGGAGGGTTTACGCGCCTTAATAACCTCTCCAACACCGGTTATTGTGCCGCCGGTTCCAACGCCGGCCACAAGGATATCGCACCGGCCTTCGGTGTCGCGCCATATCTCTTCGGCGGTAGTGCGCCGATGGATTTCGGGGTTGGCCGGATTATCGAATTGGCGTGGGATATAGTATTCGCCTGGAGCGCTGGCAGCGATCTGCTCGGCTTTGGCGATGGCACCGGGCATGCCTTCAAAGCCTGGGGTGAGGATGAGCTGGGCTCCGAGGGCGCGAAGAAGCGCCCGTCGTTCGCTCGACATGGTGTCGGGCATAACCAAAACGCATCGGTAGCCCTTTGCAGCGCACACGAAGGCCAACCCGATGCCCGTATTGCCACTGGTGGCCTCCAGCACGGCCATTCCCGGCTTTAGCTGGCCGGAGCGCTCCGCCGCCTCGATCATAGACACGGCAATGCGGTCTTTTACGCTCGAGAGGGGGTTAAAGTACTCCAGTTTGCACACAACCTCGGCTTTCAAGCCAGCCGTAATGCGGTTGAGCCGAACAAGGGGTGTGTTGCCAATAAGCTCGGTAGTATTATTCGCTATTCTCATGCTTTTCCTTCAATATTTGCCATGTGTCTAACTCTACATACGATTCGCCCTAGGCATTTTAGATGCCGGGCATAATGCTAAGCGCGTCGTCCAAACTCTGTTTACGCGCCACGAGGTCGGCCAAGGTGGTGGAGGTAAGGAGTTTGGTGACGGTCTCCTCCACCTGCTCTTCAAATTCGTGCACGACCCAAGCGATGCTGGGGGCGTTGACGAGGGTCTTTTCCTCCTCCGAGGCGGCGAAGAGTCGGTCGGTTCGCAGCAGCGCCCGCACCACATCGGCCACGGTGATCTTATCTGCCGGTCTTGCGAGTGTGTAGCCACCGCCTGCTCCCCGAATGCTGCGCACGATGCCGGCCCCTTTGAGGGCGGCCAGAATTTGGTCGAGGTAGGGCCCCGGAATATTTTGACGTGCTGCAATCTCTCGACTTTGGCAAGCCCGCGCGGGCGGCTGCATAGCAAGGTCTACAGCCGCACACAGTCCATAGCGCAGTTTTGAGTTAAAGAACGCCATCGAGAAAACACCGCTTACCGATAATCTTGACTCAACTTATAAGGTAAGTATAGCGTGATTGGTTTTATTTGTCAAGTACGTCTGTGGGACGAGGGCGGGGCGAATCTTAACAAAAATTTCATATAAAAACGCTTGACAATTCTGGCAAGTGTCTCTATAATGGAGGCATTCACCTTGGGGCACTTTGCCCCTTTCGCGTTTCTCGCAAGACAGCAACAAAGGAGGGCTACCAAGATGTCGGTGAACGCTTCGTATCCCCCTTACGCCTCTGCTGCCGAAAGGATGGGGCGCCTTTTAGGGCTGCCGGCCATCGAGGCGGAGGAGTGCGGGGCCGATTTTGAGGCCTATGTGGCGGCATTACCGGAGCCAAAACGTGCCTATGTGGAGGCGCATTTAGACTTTTGCGCCTATCGGTACGCCTGCAACTGGTTGCGCAGCTATGTTCGGCATTATCGCCAGGAGCGGAGGGCGGCGTTGGCTATGGTGACGGAGGAGTTGGAGGCGGGGAGGAGAGTAGAGGAGCTAATGGAGCAGGCGGAGCTATGCCAACGGGTGCAGCGTGCGTTGGGGGTGTTGCGTGCAGAGCAGCGGCGTTTGGTATGGGCGCACTTGGTGGATGGGGCAAGTTATAAGGAGATAGCGTTAGAGGAGGGTCGGAGTGTGGAGGCGGTTCGGAAGGCATGTGAGCGTGCGGAGGCGCGTTTACGGGAGGCGTTGTTGGCGGAGGGGGTATGTTTAGAGCGGACGAAGGGAGGAAGATACTACATTGCCATACACGGGGGGGGGGAGAAACTAGCTCCTGAAAAAATTTTTAGGCTTTTTTTGCAAAAAGCGTCCGGTTTTGGGCGCGAGCGGTGATCTATATATTAAAAGCGCAAAATTGGGTCTGAACGACCCATTGGCAGAAGCGGCATCCACTTCCTAGCAAACTCCCGTAAAAAGGGGTTTTTAGGGGGTATAGAGGTTTTTTTTGTCACTTTTGCTACATTTCTCGTTTCCGGGAAACGGGGAAGGAGGGAGAGCCCGATGGCTTGGAAATGCTTTAGACTTACCCGATGGATGCAAAGGCAAGGCAGTTTGGGGAGGCTGTTTGCAAGTGCCCTTCTTCTAATGGCTCTGCCCCTTATGGCCTCCGCCCAAACTCCTTCGCTTAGCGGGCTTACGATAAGCCCCACCAATGTAACCGGAGGCAACGCCACTACCGGTACAGTATTTCTTAGCGCTGCTGCTCCCAGTGGGGGTGTCTCCGTGTCCCTGAGTTCCAGTGCGGCGCAGGTTGCCACGGTTCCGGCCAGTGTCAGTGTGGCGGCCGGGCAAACTAGCGCCAGTTTCAGCATAACGACCCAGGCGGTCAGCAGCCAGAGCACGGTAACCATCACTGCTACCTTAGGCAATACATCCCAAACAGCCTCTTTCACTCTCTACCCGGCCCAGCTGACGAGTTTTACCCTTGCGGTGGGAGGTGGTTACGGCTATGGCTATGGCGGAGGGGGCAGCACGCAACTAAGTGTAACGGGTGGCAATCAGGTCACCGGCACGGTAAGTTTGGATAAGGCCGCCCCAAACGGTGGGGTAAGCGTGGCGATTTCGGTGGATATCGGTAACAGCATCGCATTGCCCGGTCCTGTTGTCGTCCCGGCAGGCCAAAGCTCTACCTCCTTTACTTTTAGTACGAGTTGGGTTAATCAACCCATCGTTACGCATCTCACAGCCACTTTGGGAAACACGCTAACGGATACCCTCACTCTCAATCCCGGCAATCTACGGGTGGTACAGGTAAAGCCGCCCAATCAGGTTCAACTGCAATGGGACGCCACCGCCTCCGGCCCTAACTTTGTGTTAGAGCGCAACGGTCAGGTCATTGCCACCCTTTCTAATACAACGAACACCTACACTGACACGATCCCAAACGGGTTTCAGTCGGGCACTTTCTACTACTACCAACTCTACGATACTACTCCCTCAGGGGGATTAGGGCAGGAGCTTTCGGCGGAGAAGGTGGGCTTTCAGGTAAACGTGGCCCAAGACAACCAAACGGTGGACAGCCGCATCGATCCGCGCTATGCCACGCTGCACTATCTCAACTACTGTTTTGGACATACCACCTATCGTGGAGGGCTATTTGTGGGGTATGCCACCGACCCGGCGCGCATAGCCCGCAGCTTTGTGCGGTTTGGGGGTCTCAGCGCTCCGGCCACCGGTAGCACATTCCGTTGGGGAGCCGTGGCTCTGTACAGTACAGGCGCCTACACCACGCAGAACCAACAGGTGAGTGTGAAGGTGGGATGCCAGGTGACCCAAAGCTCCAATTGGAGTGGGGCTACGATAGTATGGACGACCCAGCCGGACTATGGAGTGTTAAACCCGGCCAATGCCGAGAATGTACAGACGGTGACCTATAGCCCGACCGTGGGAGCGCCCGGTTGGCAGTTTTGGCCTTTGCAGGAGATCAAGTTGGTTTCGGCAGCCGGCAATCCTCTCTCGGTGGCCTTTTGTGCACCAGATGAAACCCAGTATGGGTGGGTCTATTTCGCCAAGATCGAGTACGGTTCGGCTACGGCCCCCTGCATTCCGAATGCGTGGGACCTTCCCATCCCTCTTACCATCACCTTTCCCACCCCGGTGCCGCAATCGGTAGTTCAATGCACCATAGGCATGAACGGGGTGGGGCTAAACGACACGAGCACGGTTCAGGTACAGGTGGTAGTAACCGATAACTACGGTTATGTCTCTACCGTCAACGAGACGGTTCAGATCACCGGCTTAAACCACACCTTTACGATTACCGATCCTAAGGGAGGCTTAGTCGCCCACGTGCAGGTAACGGCCACTTGTAATGGGGTAAGCGCTTACGGGCAGGAATAGCAAGGAGCAAGAAGATGCAAGCAGAGAAAAAGAACGGTTGTTATCGTTTTCGAGAGACACGCGCCCTTTGGTGGATTGCGGGATGTATGGTGGTGGTAAGCAGTGCGCTCTGGAGCGCTTCTACGGTTCATCCGCCCCGGGTGCACGCCTTAGCCCATGAGGTCTATACGGCTGCCGGTTGGGGCGGGTTTGTGGGGGTGCACAAACCGGTAAAGCTGCCGCCGCTTACGGAGGACCCGCTGCGCCCGGCCCGCGAGGCCTACTATGCCGGTCACTATGCCCAGGCCGAGCGGTTGGCGCAGAGCTTTCTTTCGCGGTTGCCGGCTCTGCCCTCCGAGCGGCAGCAACATCAGGAGGCGATGGCCTACCTCATATGGGCCTATTCCGCAGCCCGTCAACACCGCTTTGCTCAAGCCTATGACCTGTTTTTGCGCTGTCGGTCGGTGGCCGAGGCTCTGCCCGACCACGGCGCCCCCAAACCGGTTTTGGGGGAGATGGTGCCGACCTTAGAGGAGGAGGCCGCCTATGAGGCCGTCTGCTGCCTACAAGGGGAGGGAAAGAGACAAGAGGCGGAGGCGGGGTATCTGCAGTTTTTGCGGGACTATCCGCAGAGCATTCTCATTCACGGCGCCACGTTGCGCCTAAGGTGGCTTCATCACGGCAACCTTTCGGCGCAGGCCGAGGCCTTGTGGCGGGCGGATGAGCATGCGCAGATACTGGCCGAGGCGGAGTGCGCCCCCGCTTGCCTGGCGGAGGTGCTGCGCCGGCAGGGCCGTTGGGTTTCGGTGGGGCGTTTGGCACAAGCCATGCACACCGGAGAGCACGGCACGAGTTTGGCGGCATTGGCCGAGGTGGCCCAGAAAGAGGGGCTGCACCCCAAAGGGTTGCAGCTATCGTGGCAGGGGCTTATGCGTCAACCGCGGCCCCTTATTGCCTGGGTGGCACCCCAGCACTTTGTGGTGGTCACGCAGGTGAAGGCCGACGGGGTGCGGGTGTGGGACCCCACCGGCGCTCCTCAGTGTGAGGGGGCCGGCAAACCGGCGGAGTTCTTTGTGCCCAAAAAGCAGTGGCTGCAGCAGTGGCAGCAGGTGGGCCTGGTGTTTGGGAAGTGAAGGGAGAACGAGGGGGTCAACGGTAAGTTGGCCGGTTTGAGGAAAGGAGCGAAACGAGGATGCAGAGCAGAGGACGTTTTGGTTGGCCGATGCGGCTAACGGCTTTGGTGACCGGTTTTTCTACGATGGCGTTTGTGCTCTCGACGCCCTTGGCGTGGGCCCAGCACATCGCCCACTATCGGGAGCTGCTGCGCCCCCGCCCCGTGGCGTTTACCCAATTGAAGCCGGGGTTAACCCAGACCCTTAGCAAGGCGCAGTTGCAGGCCCTGCAGCGGCAGCAGGCGGCGCGATGGGAGCAGGCCCGCCAAAAGGCGGCCTCCCGGCCCGCCGTGGTGCCCCTTTCTTGGAAGCGAATGCGCCACATTTGGGGGCGCGGCACCAGCTACCGCAACCAGTACTTCAGCGGCACCTTGCCTTGGCAGCGCAGTTTGCGCGATGTCAACCTCTGCAACGGCAACCTCTTCAAGAGCTTCACGGATATCCAGGTGGCTCCCGGTCGGGGGCAGGGCTTGGCGCTCCAACGCACCTACAATTCGGACGACCCCACCCCCGGCCCCTTTGGGGTTGGGTGGATGCACTGCTACGACATTCGCAATCAGGACGAAGCGCCCAACTACGGCGGTCAAGACGACCAGCTCAACAACTACAGCGACCGGGTGGACTTTTTTGGCGGGCGGCATAAGTACCATCGGGATGCCGATGGGCTTTACACGCCTCCGCCCTACCTGTATGATGAACTCTCCAGCGACTACACCACCTTCCTGATAAACGGCCCTGCCAATGTGCTAGACGACACCGACAAAAGCATGGACGGAACGATAAAGCACTACATAGCCAACGGCAGCGTGCGCAGTTGTGACTACATAATGGATCGTTTCGGCAACAAAACGGTGTTAACGTATGACCAGACGATCACCTTGCCGGACGGGAGCCACCCCTTAGCGACGGTGACGGACCCCACGGGGCGCACATTGACGTTCCATACGGCGAACTTGGGCACGGCCACGCAGCCGGTATGGCGGGTGGTTCAGGTGGACGGCCCTCAGTATTCGGTGGCCTACGGTTACGGAGCCGATGGCAACCTTAGCAGCGTGACGTTAGACCCCGGAGTGGGGCATCTGAACCGGACGACCACCTACACCTACACCTCGGTGAGCGACAACCAGGGGAACACGGAGAGCGGGCTATTGGCCGCGATAACCGATCCGTTGGGGCATTCGGTCAGCTACGGGTACGGGTTGGGCTATATCACGAGTACAGGCGCCTACAACCCCACCTTCACGAACACGGTATGGGTGCTCAGCATTACGGAGCCGGGGCTAAACCCCAGCACCCAGCAGGCTACAACGGTAACATGGGGGATTACGTGGAGTGTGAGCAGCGGCTCAATCCCTATTGCCATCGGGGTGGGCAATGGAACCTTGGGATTACGCATGGCGGAAGATACTTACCTTCGCAAGCGGATGTACTCGTTAGGAGATGTTTATCTTTACAACACCTACTTTGACAACTTTGAGAACGTAATCGAGGAGGTAGACCCGGCCGGCTACATTCGCAACCCCAACAACCCCTATCAACCGGCCAATGGAACCGATCTGTTAATGACCTACGGCTCGTTTGGGAATGTGCTCACGGAGCAGTATGCGAATTACAGCCCGGTGGCCACGACAACCTACTACGACGCCTCCGGCTACTTCCAAAAGCAGAGCGTAACGGATTTTAACGGGCACACCACCACCTTTGGGGTGGGGTTGGATAGCGACCCCAACGTGGGCAACCGAGGCAACGTGCTGTGGGTGCGCGATGCCGGCTATAACGACCCCTCCAGCCCCAGCTACCACAAACAGTACACCTATACCTACAACCAGTACGGGCAGAAGACCTCCGAAACCAACCTGAACGGGGTGGTGACCAACTACACCTACAACGATCCGCATGGGTACCTAACGCAGGTGGTACAGGATGTGGGCGGTTTACACCGCACCACGACGATGAGCTATGACGAGGTGGGGCATGTGGTTCAATCCACCGATCCGATGGGGCAGACAAGCACGTTTAGCTATAACGTGTTGGGGCAGTTGCAGAGCGCCAGTTTTCCGCCTACGGCCAAAACGGCCGGGGAGACGGTGAGCTACAGCTACGATGCCAACGGGCGCACGACCAGTGTAAGCGATAACAGAGGCGTAACGAGTTTTACGTATGCGCCGGGGTGCGATTGGGTGGCGAGTGTGAGCGACCCGGTAGACGGCACGATAAGCTATGCCTACGGTTTGGTGGGGCAACGACTCTCGATGAGCTTGCCCAATGGGGGAACGTGGCAGTATAGTTATACGGCCAGCAACGGCTCTACCTATGAGGCGCTTCCCAAAGACGACCCTAATGCGCAATGTTTGTTGCTGTGGCAGGTAACCGACGACCAGGGCCGGTTGGTGACCTATAATTTTGATGAGTTAGGGAAGGTTTGGGTAGCCATAACGAACCAGGTATACACCACCGGCAGCAACCCGACGTTGGTCAGTTATATGGAGACGGATTACTCCTATGAAAACCACAACTGGCTTACCCAAGAGAGCACGAGTTACCATTGGCAGGTGAGCGGTGGGGGTTGGCAGTCGAAGGGGTTGTATCAGAACGTGTACAGTTATGATAACGACGGGCAACGGTTGACCAACCAGATAACCGATGGCGGAGGGAACGTGCGCACGGAGCAGTACGGTTACGACAGTCTGAACCGTTTGGTGAGCGTGAACTACGGGGATGGGGAGACGCAGCGCTACACGTTCGATGCGATGGGCAATCGGTTAACAAAGCAGGATAATGTGAGTGGGGCGGAGAATTACGGTTACAATAACGCCAACATGTTGGTAAGCCGGAATGGGAGTGGTTACGTCAACGATTTAGACGGGAACACGCTCAGTGGTGGAGGGCGCAGCAATGTGTGGGACAGCGAGAACCGATTGGTCTCCTGCAACTACACGGCGCCCAACGGGGTGGCCTACAGCAGCCAGTTCACCTATGGCGCGGACGGTTTAAGGCGTAGGAGTGTGGTGGTGAGCAATGGGGTAACGAATGTAGTGGATACGGTGTATGATGCGAGCATGCCTGTGGAGGAGATAGGGTATGCTCAGGGGACGAACACGCCCTACCCTTCGGCCATCTACCTAATAGGCCCTCGGGGTCCGGAGTATCGTCGGGATGTGGTGCACCAGAGTGTGAGTTGGTATGTGTACGATGGTTTGGGGAGCGTTGTGGAGGAGGTAGACCCGAGTGGGAATATAACTGCAGCCAGGAAGTACGATGTGTATGGTTTGGTGCGGAGTGGTCAGTCAGGGAGCAGCAGTCAGAAGTATGTGGGGAGTTTAGGGCATGAGAGCGAAGGGAATACGGGTTTAATTTACATGCGGGCGCGTTACATGGACCCTGTGTTGGGCAGGTTCATTAGTGAGGACCCAAGTAGGGATGGAGTGAACTGGTTTGTCTATTGTGGGGATGAGCCGGTTAATCATGTTGATCCTAACGGTAAAATTGAGTGGGAGGGGTTTCTCGGGGCACTCTTCATCGTAATTGGAGGCGCGCTGATGGTCGCAGCATATGTTTTTGAAGCAGCAACGTTAATGGTAATAGGTCTAGTGCTCTTTGTTGCAGGGCTGGGTTTGTGGGCTTACGACGCCTATCACACTGAGGATGAGGTCGGCAAGGCTGGAACCAACCAGGTGAACAAGTATGTAGACAAGATAAAGCCTTGGCTAAATCCTGATACAAATCTCATTACTTTGGAACCCATCGTAGATGAGATAGTCACAAAGCTAAAGACATCGGGAAGTGTCTGGCTGGCAATCGCGGGTTGGGACCTAGAGTTAACCTTTGCCTGCTTAGATACCGATGCCCCGTAGCCATTAGGAAAAGAAGAGGAGACAGCCCGAAACCATGTGGAAAAAATTCCAGAAGAAGTCGGTGAACCGCCTACCAGGAAGTATCCATCTTAGAGGCTTAATTCATGCGCAGCGCATCATTTTCTTCGTTATGTTGGTGCCGTCGACTATCTTAGTATCCATGATGATTCTATTACTTCCCTTCACCAAGTATGGGTATATGACGTATTATGGGTGTATGAGCGGCTCTCAAAGCCTCTCGACAGCATGTAGTAGATACGTTAGTTTTTACGTCAATTTTCATACTATTATGGACATGATTGCTGCTGTGACGGATTTTTTTTGTGTAATCCTCATAGGGCTCTGGCTAATAAGTCCCCTGATGCTGCGCAGATGTAATCAGTTGGCTTCACAGCTATCTCACGCAACCGACGATGAGGCAGGTTCTCTCTTGGAGAGGGATTTCGAGGAGCGCTTCCGAAAGGAACTTCAGAGTATGCCGCATGGGAGGTTTGTGGCTAGTGAGATCATCATCCTTAACAGCCTAAACCCCTCCGCGACTCTGCTTTGTTTGCAGGCTGCTGAGACGCTTTATACGAAGTCTTCTGAAACTCCTCCTGGATTTATGAAATGGCTGCGACGCCTAAGTCGAGGCAAAGGAGCAGGAGGAAAAGACGCACGTGTGCGACAGAAGGCGTCGGAGTTGTATGAGCGATTGAACCAGTATACGGCAGAGGACGTTTTGCTTCGGGCGGCACAGGAGCAGAGTTCCAAGAAACTGCTGTTACGGATTCCACAGTCTACAGAGACCTCGGTGTTAGTTCGCCCGGCAGAGGAGCAGGGGTTAGCGGAGAAAACCGGTCTTGGAGACAAGCTGCAAGAAGCCCAGACGGACATTGTGCAAGAGAGGAGCAAGCCTTGACTAAACATGTTCCTGTGGTAATCGGCGTAGTACTGCTTGTGTGTTTGTTGTGGCTATGGCCGATGCTACCACGACACCTTGCCCCATCCTTTATCGAGGCGTTAAGCCTTGTGTTGCTTGCCAGCCTCCCTTTATGGCTTGTATACGGCGACTACACCCGAGTACGTCGCAGAATAAAGAAAGGGATGGGGTTGTGGGTGTTTGATACCTATCGGTGTTTATCCCGATGGCCCTGGGTGGAGTTCATCCTAACGGTTTTATTTATCATGTTCGCTCTATTCTCAAGTTCCAACGGATCCAAGAGCCTCTATGCTTGGTGTCTTGGATTGCTACTTGGTTTACGCCTATTCGGCCTCTTCTCCACATTCCTGCGTTCGCGGATCGACAGTAGGTTGTTACCGCTGTTGTCGGCATGTATTCCTGCCCTAGCGACGCAAAAGAACCTTAGGTCTTTTGGGGAGCACAAACGTCTGTTTGAAGAGCTATGGCAAGAACATAAAGAACATCCTGAGGAGTTCCTCCGCTTGTTTGAACCGCTGTTGGAGGCGCCGGTTTCAGAAGAAGAGCTGTACAGTGCCTTGAAAAGTAAGCAGGCATTTTG
>Ga0209061_1002070_pt1 | contig 27867 bp, 22 predicted proteins | sample Coa_R1_10_FD_187157 | JGI IMG/M metagenome (GOLD analysis project Ga0209061, IMG submission 187157) | Surface soil microbial communities from Centralia Pennsylvania, which are recovering from an underground coalmine fire - Coalmine... | ecosystem: Environmental > Terrestrial > Soil >... | reverse complement strand
GGCGATTGGATACTTGGGATTGATTTCGAGGGCTTTGTTGAAGTCGTCCAGCGCTTTGTCGAGGTCGCCGCTCTCCATGCGCAGGGCACCGCGCGAGGTGTAAGCCAGCACGTTCTTGGCATCGAGTTGGAGCGCTTTTTCGTAATCGGCCAAGGCCTCGTCGCGCTCGCCCTTGCGGCTGTGAGCAATACCGCGCAGCGCATAGGCACTGGGGTTCTTGGCATCGAGCTGGAGCGCTTCGTTGAGCAGAGCGATGGCCCCATCGTAGTCCTGTTTCTCCAGTGCTTGACCGGCCCGCTTGAGTGTCTCCTCGGTCTTCTTGGCCGAATCACTATCGTCCGCACCGCTCCCTGATGCCGCAAGCACTATCAGCATCACGCCGGACGCCCATCGTATCGCTGTCATAAATCACCTCTCCTCTACGCATTCTCGTGGAACTGGCGGACCAACCCCTATAGGACCCGCTGCCCGCTCGCCTATTTTCAGGCACGCGGACAGCGGGCCCTAACGGTTGGATCCAGTAGCTCTTGGATTCGCCCCATTGTAAAGAGGCGTAGACGGCAAACAATCCCGAAAAGGCGAACGGCCGGCGTCCGCCGGCCGTTCGCCTTTTCGGGATCGATTCTCTATCATCCCCAATAAGGCCGCTCCTACCCCAACCTCCCCCAAATGGAGGACGGGCGGGGGGAAGGTCTTCCGGTCGAGAGCGAGGTGCTTCATGGCCATCATACCGACTGTGCCACGCACGTCCCGCCTGGTTTTAGACTCGGTATGCGCCGCCGACTTGATGACGCCCAATCCGATGTCTCTCCGTGCTGAGGCGACGGTACCCGAGGCCATCGCCTGGCTGACCGAAAAAGGCTTCAGCGCCGCTCCGGTCATCGACGAATCGGGCCGTCCGATCGGTGTCGTCAGCCGCGCCGACATCCTTGTCCACGAGCGCGAGCGTTTGCACTCTCCCCTGGCCTGGAGCGATGATCGCGCCACCGTGGCCGACATTATGACACCCGCCGTCTTTTCCGTAGCGCCGCATACGCCAGTCGAGCTGGTCGTCGAACAGCTGCTGACGCTCAACGTGCACCAGCTTTACGTCGTCGATGAGCATCCTTATCTCATCGGCGTCATCAGCGCCCATGACGTGCTGCGCCATTTGCACAGTTAGCGAGACTATTTCACCGTGCCGTGGTGAAGGGAAACGAATAGCCTTTGGAAATCGGGCAAGAAGCGGGCGCGATGCCGGCCCGGGGCACTGCCAGTGCGACGGCCTTGTAGCGGCCGTTCCACATGTCGTCCTTGCTGTCGGCATCGTGGGCCTTCATGTCGTGGATAATCAAGGCTCCTTCGTCGAGACGGAAACGGAAGCAGAACGGCGCATCGAACAGCGTCCGATTCATGTCGGTTTCCTCGTCCTCATCGCATTCGATGCTGGTGACGACGCCGTAAATGAGGCCATCGTGTGTCATGGCGTAGTCGGCGTGCAGGGTGATAGTCTTGTCGCCGGTACAAACGATGTGCAGGCGATTGTCTTCGATGTTCAGAACAACATGTGTTTTGCCGACTTTGCGTTCCCACTTGCCCAGTGGTTTGGTTATCTCTTGCGCGTGCAGGGCATTTGTGCTCGCCAGGGCAATGATCAGCGTTAGTGCCGAAAGGACTTTCCCCATTGACTTGCCTCCTCGCTCCATTTTTCCTGTTCCTCTACCGTAACAAAGACCCAGGCGGAGCGGGAGAGTACGGATTTGAGCGCGGAAAAACAAGACAAAACCGAACAAGCCGAAGGGCCGGAGCGTATTCTCCTCTTCTCACCAACTCACAGCGCCAGCAAGAGCAGCCCCGATGGAAAACGCGAGACCCTGCGGCAGCCGGCAAAACAGCTGCCGCAGGGTCTCCTTATTAGCTCTCAGCGTCAATTACGCGCAAGTGAAGACAGGTTCGACCTCGGCCATTTCCTGGTCTTTACGATCCATCTCGTCGAGGATCACGGGATGCCAGGCCATTTCCCGTTGATGGCGTGGAACATAGTGCTCGCGCGCCCACCGACGCAAACGCAACTCTTCGATCAAGTCCACCTCCGCCGCGACACTGCTTAACATAAACGTTTGTCCTCGTCCCTCAAATGGAAAAGAGTTGTTCTGGAACCCCTTGATGTGTGAAAAGTATATCGGCAAATCGCCCAAAGGCAAGTAAGTTTTTGTCTTTCCGTCACGATTTTTTTTTGTCGAGCAGCTGATTCGACCGGCAAAGTCTCCCATGTGGCCATTCGGGCAAAGGCAGCAAGGCAGGTATGCCGGCTGGTGAGGCTTTACCAGCCAACGGACCCGGGACGTTCGCCAACTCACCCGGCCAGGCAGGGGGAGAGGGAAGTACATTGGAAGAAAAAATCTCTTTTTTCGATTTTTTCCTTGCACATCGCCTCTAACTCAGCGATACTGACAGTTAGTTCAGCGTCAGTGGCTGACGTTCCTTGCTTCTTTTCTTGCTTTGGGAGGGTGTTCCATGTTGCGTCTGCGTTTGCTGGCCCCGGTGTTGGTCGTTGGCATGTTTGGCAGCGGTCTCCTCATGGGAGATGACAAGCCGGACCCGATCGTCGTGAGAGCGTCTCTGCCGCCCTACTATAAACAGCTGGGATTGTCCCCGAAACAAAAAAACGAGATCTATAAAATCCGCGCCAAGTACACCGCGGAGATCCAGGAACTTGAGCAGAAGATCAAGGACTTGAGAAAGCAAGAAAAGAAGGATTACGAGAAGGTCTTGACCGCCGCCCAGAAAGCGCGGCTGCAAGAGATCCTTAGCGGAAGAAAGAATGCGGATGACGAGGATACACCTGTTCCTGCGGACAAGAAAAAGAGCACAGCGGCCCAGGACAAGAAATAGTAGCGAAATAGAAAGCGTGCCGGCAGCATAAGCGGTAAAGGCTTGTCCGTCGCTTACACTGCCGGCACGCTCTATTGACACTTACACGATCGTATTGGTGCGGAATAACTCAAAAGCCGCTTCCCAGGCATCGGCAGGATTATCGAACTCCGGCTCGGTACAGGCCGTTTCAGGACCATCGGCACTGGTACGCAGGAAAGCGCGCCATTTCTTGTTGTCGCCTTGAGCGATGCCGAGAAACGTCTCGCCGAGATTGGGACCGCTTACCCGTAACGTGTTATCCACACCGGCCGGCTCTGCTTTGCACTGACGCTGTTTGAACCAAAAGGGGAAAATCGGCGGCATGCATCCTCTCCCGGTCATCCTTTTTTCAGCAGATTATTGCTTTCATCGGTCAAGCGCAGATCGCGCACTTTGGCGTTGATTTGTTGCAGCGCCTCGGTGGTCCTCTTGACGTCGTGAGCCGCGGCGGCGTCGCGGAGCTTCTGAGCGCTCTTGCCCAGATCGGTGGTCACTTCCTGGAGGATCTTCCGGTTCTTTTCGGGGACTTCCTCGGCTTTAGACAGAAAGCGGGAGGTTTGTTCGATGCCCTTGGCCATGTCTTCCAGGTCGTTCCAGTGATCGAGATAGAAGGCTTCGTTGGCGGCGCTGGTTTGAGCGCGAACGCGCGTCAACAGTTCGGCATAGGGCAGGACTTGGCCGTTTTCCGGCAGCGGCCGCAGCGGTACGCGCTCGGCCGGTATGGCGCAGCCCAACACCAGCAGGAAAGTTGCGGAGAGCAAGAGGCGTATCATGGTGTACCTCAAATTTAGCGGCTGAAGCGCTGGCCATACTGCTCTTCGGGAATCCCGGCCCAGGTCCGCGGCCCCCCCGTACTCGGCTGGATATTGGGATAGGGCAAGGTAGACATCGCTCGGTCCTGTTGCTCCGGGATGGACAAGCCGCGCGGATCGACTTTTTGCGGATTTGCATCGCGCATGCGCGGCCCTGTTGTTCCGGCGCAGCCAGCCAGCAGTAAACTCACCAGGAGAAATCGATGCATTTTCTCTGCTTCCTTTCCGGGAGGCAAACAGGTTTCTAACCCGGCCTCTCCATCCGTAATTATCGCGCATTATTATACGCCTGTCATCAGCTCCCGAGCGAAAAAACGCCGCGATAAACGAGATGGTCCCTGCAATCGCTAAACTCGACGCGACCGGCACAGGGCGATCCGAAAACGCCGTTTTTTCTTGAAGTGCGGATAAGAAGCATGGTGACAGCCGCAGCTTTGGCTTACAAATGGAAAAGGAGGGACAATCCCAACAAGATGCATCGTCGGTGGAATCGTTGCCGGAGTCAAGCCATGTATAGCTCCTTGCTCTTGACGACTTTGATCGCCGCCGCGGACGTTCCCGCGCAGGCGCCGCCGGCCCAAGAACGCCTTGTTCCCATCCCGCAAACGCCTCCGCAAATACATGTTGCGGATAAACCCTTGTCTGCAGAGGCGTCGCGCTCCGATGCGGTCTTGTATTGGAACGAAGTGGCCCTGAACGCCATCAAGACCGAGCGCACGCCACCGCCGCAGGCGGCGCGCCATTTGGCCATTCTCCACGCGGCTATCTACGATGCCGTCAACGCACTCGATGGCCGGTATCGGCCCTATCGCGTCGCCCTTCGGCCCCAAGGAACCGTTTCGGCCGAGTGTGCCGCGGCCATCGCCGCGCATCGCGTCTTGCTGGAGTTGTATCCGCGTCTGGTAGAATCGTGCGATTCGGCCCTCGATGCTGTGTTGGCGAACATTCCGGACGGCCCGGCCAAAGAAGGCGGTGTCGCCTGGGGACAGCGCGTTGCCGAGCAGATCCTCAGCTGGCGGGCCACGGACGGCTCGCATCGTGTTGTTCGCTACACACCGAGCAACACGCCGGGACTGTGGCGGCCGACGCCGCCAGATTTTCGTCCAGCTTTGCTACCGCACTGGCGCTACGTAACGCCGTTCGCTATTCCCACAACCCGCGACTTCGTTCCGGCCATTCCGCCTGCCCTGAACAGCGCTGCCTATACCCAGGCATTTCGCGAAGTCCGCGACCTGGGCCGCATCGATAGCGCTACCCGCACGCCGGAGCAAACGACCATTGCCCAGTTCTGGGCCGACGATGCCGGCACCGTGACACCACCGGGCCACTGGAACCGTATCGCCCAAACCGTGTCGCGGCAACACGGCCTGGCGCTGGTCGAGAACGCCCGCCTGTTCGCGTTACTCAATATCTGTCTGGCCGATGCCGGCATCGTGTGCTGGGAAGGCAAATTTGGCTACAACTATTGGCGGCCGATCACCGCCATTCACGACGCCGATCTCGATGGCAATCCCGACACCGCTGCCGATCGCTCCTGGCAGCCGCTGTTGACAACGCCGCCGTTCCCTTCGTATGCATCCGGCCACAGCACTTTCAGCGGCGCCGCTGCCACTGCCTTGGCGCATTTCTTCGGTAGCGATGCCATCCCCTTCCGCACCGGCTCGGAAGGCACACCTGGCGTGACACGCAGCTTTGCCGGCTTCTGGGCCGCCGCAGAGGAAGCCGGCCGCAGCCGTATCTACGGAGGCATTCATTACGAGTTCGACAATCAGGAAGGTTTGCGCAGCGGCCGCGCCGTCGCCGAGTACATCGTTCGCCGCTACTTGCTACCCGTGGAAACCAACGCCCTGACCAGCATGACACAGCTTATCTCAACGCGGCGTCGTCCCATTTCTATCAATCTTGCCGACCGGCCGCGCCGCTAGCCGCGCCCGGCAGTGGCAGGCCACTAATCCCAACGCGCGCTCCCGGACGAAAGATAAAGTGGGGATTCCAATTGAGCCACTGTACCGAGAGCGCTTCATGATCGAAAAACTGTATCTGCCGGAAACATTGGTCCTGGAGGGAGAAACGCTGCTGAGCGAACAGGATTTGTACCTGTTCAACGAGGGCAGTCATTGTCGGCTCTATCGCAAACTGGGCGCGCATCCCTGCACGCGCAATGGCATCTCCGGCACGCATTTCGCCGTGTGGGCGCCGGCAGCGGAACAGGTCTCCGTCATCGGCGATTTCAACGGCTGGACCAAGGGCAAGTATCGCCTTCATCCCCAGGGCTGCTCCGGCATCTGGAGCGGCTTCTTTCCCGGCATCGGTCCCGGCGTCGCCTACAAGTACCATATTGTCTCGCACTATCACGGTTATCAGGTCGATAAGAGCGATCCGTTCGCCTTCTATCAGGAGGTACCGCCGCGCACCGCTTCCATCGTCTGGGATCTCGATTATCATTGGCGCGATCGGGCCTGGATGCAGCAGCGCCGCCAACGCAACAGCCTGACAGCGCCTATGTCGATTTACGAAGTCCATCTCGGCTCATGGATGCGCATACCAGAAGAAAACAACCGCTTCTTGACTTATCGAGAGCTGGCGCCGCGCCTGGCCGATTACGTCCAGCGCCTGGGCTTCACCCACGTCGAATTCCTGCCCTTGACGGAGCACCCCTTTTACGGATCCTGGGGTTATCAGACGACCGGCTATTTCGCTCCGACCAGCCGCTACGGCACACCGCAAGACTTCATGTATCTCATCGATTACCTGCACCAGCGCGGCATCGGCGTCTTGCTCGATTGGGTGCCGTCGCACTTTCCCAGCGACGAACACGGCCTAGGCTTCTTCGATGGTACGCATTTGTACGAACATGCCAACCCACAATTAGGCTATCATCCCGATTGGAATAGTCTCATTTTCAATTATGATCGCCATGAGGTGCGTGCCTTCCTGTTGTCGAGTGCCCTGTTCTGGCTCGATCATTACCACATCGACGGTCTGCGTGTCGATGCCGTGGCGTCGATGCTGTATCTGGATTATTCGCGCAAGGCCGGTGAGTGGGTGCCGAATATCTACGGTGGCAACGAGAACCTGGGGGCCATTTATTTCCTTCGCCGACTAAACGAAGAGGTCTATCGCAATTATCCAGATGTACAGACTATCGCCGAAGAATCGACGGCCTGGGCGGGCGTATCGCGGCCGACCTTTACGGGCGGTCTCGGCTTCGGTCTGAAATGGGACATGGGTTGGATGCACGATACGCTGCGCTATCTGGCCCACGATCCCATTCACCGGCAGTACCACCACAACGAACTGCTATTCCGCATGGTCTACGCTTTTTCCGAAAATTTCGTACTGTCGTTGTCACACGATGAAGTTGTACATGGTAAAGGATCGCTGTTGGCGAAAATGCCCGGTGACGATTGGCAGAAGTTCGCCAACTTGCGTTTGCTCTACGGCTACATGTTCGGTCAGCCTGGCAAGAAACTGTTATTCATGGGTGGGGAATGGGGACAAGGTCCAGAATGGCACCATGAGACGAGCCTGGCGTGGCACCAACTCGAGCATCCACTTCATGCCGGCGTACAGCGGTGGGTAACCGATCTCAATCGCCTCTACCGCGCCGAGCCGGCGCTGCACGATCTGGATTGCGATCCGCGCGGCTTCGAATGGATCGACTGCAACGATGCGGCTTCCAGCATCATCAGTTTCCTCCGCAAGGGCGCGTTCACCAGCGAAGTCATCCTCGTCGTTTGCAATTTTACGCCGGTGCTGCGGACGCACTATCCGGTAGGCGTACCGTTTGGCGGTTTCTGGGAGGAAGTGTTGAACAGCGATGCACCACCCTACGGCGGCAGCGGCGCCGGCAACTGCGGCGGTCTTGTGGCTTCGGCGACGCCGTGCCACGGTCGGCCGTATTCGCTGAATCTGACCGTGCCGCCCTTGGCTGCCCTCTTTTTCAAGGGCACGCCGCCTTCTGATGCGCCTATATCGCCATCGCAGCTTTTGGGTCAATAAAACCCTCGCTATCGGCGGCGCGAGATGGTAGGCTTTCTGGATGTACGATTAATCGTTTCGCGCGAATCGATCAATCGCGCCATCTAGGCAGCATTCAGAGAGGGACGACCATCATGTGGACCGTGTTGCTTCTCGCGGCGACCGGGATCGCCGAGGCGCCCAACGATTTCCCCAAGCCCACGCCCAACTCCGCAGATGAGCCACGTGCGGCCTCTGTCTCGTTGACCGCGGCCGCTCGCTTTCTCGATGCTGCGGCGGTCAACTGGACGCGCGAGCGCAAGTGCGCCACTTGCCATACCAACGTTCCCTATCTATTTGCGCGCGGCGCACTCCAAGACGTCCCCTCTGCAGGCGCAGCTATCGTCCGCCGTTTCTTCGAGGACCGCGTCGCTCACTGGGATGACGAAGCCAAAGCGGCCAAGCCGCGCTGGGATGCTGAGGTGGTCGTCGTTGCCGTCGCCTTGGCTTTTGACGATGCTCACAGCAGCGGCAAGCTACATCCACGGACGCGCCAGGCACTCGATCGCATGTGGACGCTTCAGCGCCCCGACGGCGCCTGGAATTGGCTGAAATGCGCCTGGCCGCCCTTCGAACACGACGATTATTTCGGCGCTGTCTTCGCTGCCGTGGGTATAGCCAGCGCGCCCGATGGCTATCATCAAACGGCGGCAGCCCGGCAAGGGCTGAAGAAACTCAAGCAATACCTTCGCCATACGCCGCCGCCCAGCCTGCATCACAAAGCCTGGTTGTTGTGGGCCTCGACGAAGCTAGAGGGATTGCTGACGTCAGCCGAACGGCAACAGACCCTCAAGGAATTGCTGGCGCTTCAGCGCGGCGATGGCGGTTGGAGCCTGGCTTCGTTGGGCGATTGGAAAGGCCATGACGGCCGTGAGAATGATAAGGATGCGCCCAGCGATGGCTATGGCACCGGCCTGGTCGTTTACGTGTTGCGGCAAGCTGGCGTGCCGGCCAAGGACGAGGCGATCGAGCACGGCGTTCGCTGGTTGCGCAGCAATCAACGCGCGTCCGGACGCTGGTTCACGCGCTCGCTCAACACCGACCGCGCCCATTACATCACCAACGCGGGCACAGCATTCGCCGTCCTGGCCCTGACGGCGTGTGCGGACAAGTAACGACGGCTACCTTCCTCTTGGCGGCGAGCACAAACCGGGGGGTTCCACATAGTCCTCGAAAAAGAGCCACAACACACGGGAATAGCGAAAAATCAGCGGCGTCAACGGGATGTAAGGAAGAACGGCAACGGTTGCCGTTAGCAAACCCGGCCAACTGGGGAAGAGCCATTGGAAGAAGAAAAACAAAGGGAGGAGGATAAGGACAGCGAGGCCGTAACTGCAATACATCGCCCCGAGCCAGAAACCCTCTTCGCGACGAAACGGCAGTTCGCATACGGGGCAGAAAGAGTGCATCGAAAAAAGTCCATTGAAGACACGTCCGCGACAGCAATTGGGACAGCGTTGCCGTAGCAGGGCAGCCGCCCATGAACTTCTTGAAACTGTCATAATCGTGCGTTTCCTCTTGCTCTTCCTCTTCGGACGAGGGAATATTCTCTATTTTATCTTAACGACTAACGTCTCCTTTTGTAATTTTGTCCATTCGGTGTGTAAATTGTGCAGAATGCCCGGCTTGTGAAGTTGGCCTTTTCGCGCCGGCAAGATCCTGCTATACCGCCCCGGCTTCGTGACGAACGCCCCGGACAGACTCGCAGATTCAGAGACAGCCCAGTGTCGGAGCCATGCCTTCGGGTACGGCTCGGATTCCGGGTTCGGGAGGGATTTTCCATGCGCAAGGAAGCGCATCGCTGGGTTGCCCTGTGGATATCGGCCTTGTTGAGCGGTCTCGCTGTGCCGGTGCGCAGTGGTGCCTATCCGTGAGGGCCGCAAGGGTGTCCTTCACCCTTTTTCGGCGGTTCGCCGATGATCTCTCCCGGTATGATGCCCGCTCCGCCCTCCCCGACGTATCCCACACCGGCATACGTACCCCAGCGGCCGGCTCCCCCTTATTCCCCCCCGAATGGAGGAGGTAAGGGGACAGGGGGCCAGCCGAAAACGCTAATCCGTGCCCAGGCTCCAGAGGAACCGAGGCCAGCCCATCCGCCGCTGTTAACCTTGCCGCCACCGGAGCAGCTAGGCGTGGCCGTCCGCCCTGTCGAGGATGCCGCCGACGGGACGACGCTTCATGCACGCATGAAGGAGTTAGGGATACTCCGTTTCCACATCGATTCGCTGCCGGACGGACGAGCGCGCTTCACCTGCTGGACGCCGAGCACGCGTCCGGGCGTGACGCGGTGCATCGAGTCCGTGGCCGCCACAGAAGCCGAGGCAGTGCAGCGCGGGCTTCAGGAAGCCGCCCGCACGAAGCCATAAACGCACCCGCGCGAAAAAGATGCTAAACTTGGGCGAACCCACGCAGCGAACGATACTCAGAGGGTCGCCTCCATGATCTCAGTGAATCTCCAAGGCGTGGCGGATCGCGTCATCCGCCAGGCGCAGCGCCACGGATACGTTGTGCCGCGTCAGGTCCGCACGGTGTTGAACGAAGCCGGCCTGTGCGAATCGCTGTGGAAAGACGTGCTGGCCGTGGCTCGGCCATCGTTGACCTATCGCAGAGGCCGTTATTATTACACCACTCCCGTCAGCGATCGCGTCCGCCAAGAGCAAGCGCAGCAACTCGGCGTTCGCAAAGCTGTCCGCGAGATCATCCGCCGCCATCGCCGCGGCACCCGCGTCGAACGGCGTGAGGAGGACCGCATCGATTTCGTGCAGCCGGTCAAGGTGAGGACAGAAGACGGCCACGAATACACCTTGCTTACGCGCGACCTGTCCCTTACTGGCATCCGCCTCATTAGCACACGTCGCTTACTGGGGCAGAAACTCTGTGTCCACATCCCAACTGCGGAGGGCGCCACGACAAAAGGGTTTCTCGTACGCATCTTATGGACCTGTGCCGTCGGCGATGATCTCGTCGAAAACGGCGGCGCTTTTGTGGAAATGGTCGAGTCCGAATAGGGGAGTGAACAGAAAAAACTGCAGGGCAAGCTGTCCGCATGCCCTACAAGGGGCACGCGGACAGCTTGCCCTACGGTTTTATCCGCCAGTCCTTATTTTTCCGGCTCGTCTTACGGTTCCTGCACCTGCATCGAGGCGTTGAGAACCTTGGCGATGCGTTCGCGGCACTCCTCCAGGTGTGCGCGGGTCGCATCATCCACCGTGACTTGCTTGTCATTCAGCACGTTCTCAACCCGCTTGCGAATGTCGCGCAGATGCATCCGCGCCAGGCTGCGGGCATCCGGCGGAACCGAGCTGCGGCTACCGAAGAAAATCACATACGAGAAGAAGTCGTTCCGCTGCCGTTCTCCCAGGACCAGCGTGAACAGCTTCTTCAGATGTTCGCGCTGCAAATTGCGGCGAATCACCGAAGACGAAACACGCCGCTTGCCTTCCTTTGGCCTCTCGTTCCCAAGCTCGGCTTGGGAACGCACCATTTCCTCGTTCCAGATACCGTCTGTGACACTGCGAAACACTTCGGCGATGGTCAACGGCTTCTCGTCCTTGTCGGCCTTCAAGGCGTTGTTCTGGATACGCGAGAGAACCGAAGGATCAAACACTTGCCCAAGTACGATTTTCTGAATCGCCAGAATGCGCTGGTACAGCGGATAATCGACCGAGCCAAAAGCATTCATCTCGTTGCCCCAGTGCATCCAGCGATCGGCGGCGAGACAGCGCAACAGACGCGGCGAAAACTGGAAGTGCTTTTCCGACAAGATATGTTCCTGTAAAAACTTCAACGCCTCGCGCTGTTTGTCCGCCTGAACCGGTACGAACGGATCACGGGCGCCCGGATCGCCGCGGTGATCGCGGTTGGCGTACTCGCCACCGATAAAGTTGGCGGTGAGGTAAGCGCCGTTGCCGAACTGGCCGAGCAGCACATTGAAGGCCAGCCGGGCGCGCTGATAACCCTCACCCTTTTCCACCACGCGCTCCTCCAGCCCCTTGAGCAGCTCCTCGGCCAACAGGATACGCTCCTGAGCGAACTTCATTGGATCAGCACCGAGGTCCCACACATTAACCAGCGGATCGGAAGTACTGAACATGTCCTCATCCGTGGCATAGACATGTTTGGGGCTTTCCTTGGCAATTTCCTTGAGCTTTTCCAGCTCGCCCTCGGTGCCGCCGGTCAACGGCTTGTAAGCGTAGGTGATGGCCCAGTAATCGTAAGGGCCCAGGGTGGTGCTGAAATAATCACCCTGTTTGACGCCCTTAGGGGCGAGATTGATCGGCGAGTAATCCATGACCGAGCCGACCAGTCCTTGTTTGCGCGTGATGGTGGTATCGTGCAACTGCTCATTTTTGAGCATGGTGCTGGCCTTGAAATTGTGCCGCAGGCCGAGAGTGTGGCCGACTTCGTGCATGGTCACGTGCTTGACAGCCTGCTGGATCAATTCTTCGGGCACTTTCGCACCCGGCTCGGCTTTACCTTCGGCAGCCAAGGCCATCGCTGCCAGGCTCAGCTCATAGCGCATGTGGGTCCCACACTGACATACCCCCTGCCGGGCCGCCATCATGCGACCGCGCAGGCGATTCAATTCCGCCTTCTTGGGATCGTTCCAACCTTCGAGAGCGGTTTGTCCAACACGGTGCAGAGCGAGCGGATCCAACAGCCCCCAGCCTTGACGCGTGGCTTGGATCAAACTGGCGGGCGCATCCGCCCTCTGAAATAGACGGGCCTCTTCGCGCCAATAGCGCACCATGCTGGCGTCGAAAATAATATCGGCGTCGATGATCTCGCCCGTCAGCGGATTGGCACGCGAGGGTCCCATTGCAAAGCCCATGTCCGTCGTGATCCAGCGGAAAGTGTTGTAGCGGATGTCCTCTGGATCGAAGTCGTCGCTCTCGCGTCCCGGACCGTCCTCCTGTTGCCGCACTTCGATGGCATCGCGGAAGCCAATCTTCTCAAACGCTTTGTTCCATTCGAGGATGCCTTCGCGCACCGCTGCCCGGTATTCCTCAGGCACCGATTTTTCGATCCAGAAGCGGATCTTCTTTTTCGGCGGCGACAGCTTGTTAGGATGCTTGGAATCGATCGGCTCTGCACGCTCCAGCCGCCAACGATTGACGAAACGCAGGAACGAGGTGTCGTCGCTATCTGAGCTGAAGTCTTTGACCACACTGAGGAAGTAGCCGACGCGATCATCAGCGAGGCGCGGCTGATAGTGTTCGTCAGGCAGCTGGCACAGGCCGTAGTGAATGACCACCGTTTTCCCGCGGCTGTCGATGACGCTATTATCGCCGAAAAACAAGAAGTAATCTTGAGCGCTGCTGAAAGTGGCGGCCACTTCCAGTTCGACGTTGTGCGGAAACGCCTTGATCTTGTGCCAGGTACTGCGGTTGGCGTCGAACGAACCGAAGCCAAGCTGGGCGAAGTCGGTCATGAAGATGTCGTTGAAATCCAGGAGTATCGAGTTGCGGCTGTGATTAAGGGCCTTGATGTGCAAGGCCATCAACACTGAGTCGGTATAGGTGGTCTCGACGGCATGGGCGGCCGGCGAGCCGGGCTTGGCCCGGAAATGAACATTACGGCGAATTAGATGTACTTTGTCGCCGATGCGCTTGAACAGCAGCACCCATTGTTCTTCGAAGTTAAGCGTGTAGCCGCCCAGTCCGGCGCCGCGTGCGATGGCGATGGGGCAGAGGAATGGCTTATCCAGCTGGTCCTGCCGAATCTCCGCATACAGATGCTCATCCTTGTGATACAACCGGAACAGGCCGTCGTATTCCTTGGCCCCTTTGACGACCTTGTCGAAGTCCTCGAATTTTTTCTCCGCATCGTCCGGCGAATGCCGAGATAAATGTCCCGAGGGCGGCTCGGCTTGGGCGCCCAAGCCCACGGTCAGCACCACTGCGGGCAGCATGACCAACAATCTGCGTTTCATGGCTTTCTCCTCGCTGAGGACATGACGAATTCTTGTTCCAGAGACGGAAAATTCAACTTAACTTTTCCAGTTTATCGGAACAAGACCACGCAGAGAACGGGTATATCTCCCAAAGTAGGCGAACGGCTGACTGTTCGCCTGCACATGCCTACTTCCGAAGGCACACTTCGTAATAGCCCGTACCTCTGGCAGAGCCAACTCTTTTTAAGTACAGTGCTGCATAAGGGCTAACGGCAAACCTTGTAGGGCACGCTGCCAGCGTACCCTATGGTTTGGTCCGCTAGCACCGAAGCGCCTCTCACTCGCAAGCAGGCGCCCCCCAGAGGAATATTGGGTATGTTAATGCTCTTGCGCTATTGCCTGTGTCAGCTGGCCCGGCTGTTTCTGGCTTTGCGTTACCGGGTCCACATTCACGGATGGGAACAGGTTAGTGGCCTGCAAAGGTCGGTGCTCCTGTTGCCCAATCATCCGGGATTAATCGATCCGCTGTTGGTACTGACGGTCGTTTGGCCGGCGCTGAAGCCGCGGCCGACCGTTTACGAGGGGCATTTCGCTAATCCGCTCCTGTCTCTGTTGATAAAGCTGCTCAATGCTGTGCGCGTGCCGGGACTGGAGCAGGCCAGCTCCAAAGCACGGTTGCGTGCCCAGCGCGCCGTCGAAGAAGTCAGCGCCGGGCTGCGCAAGGGGGAGAATCACATTCTCTGGCCCTCTGGGCGCATTCAGAGCGACGGCCGGGAACGTCTGGGCGGCGCGCGGGCGGTGGCAGACATTCTACAAGCGGCGCCGGAAGCGAAGATCGTGCTGGTGCGGACGCGCGGCGTCTGGGGCAGCATGTTCAGCTATGCACAGACCGGCCAACATCCCAGCCTTATTGGCCGTTATGCCGCCGGACTCGGCTGGCTGATCGCCAACTTGCTGATGTTCGCGCCGCGTCGCCAGGTGGACATCACGTTTGAACACATTGAACGAAGTCGGCTGCCGCCGCTACGCCGCGAGACGCTCAATCCGTGGCTGGAAGCGTGGTACAACCAGAACAATGGACCGGAGCAGCCGACCTATGTGCCCTATCATTTTCTCTTCGGCCGCCGTACGTTCGCCTTTCCCAAAATGAGAAGCTTGGCAGAGGTTGAGCCATCGCAGATTAAACCGGAGATCCGCGAAGCAATTGCGCACATGATCGCCGATAAACTGGGTCGGCCGCTTTCCGCTGAGGAGATGACGCCCGACACCACGTTCGATCAACTCGGCCTGGACAGCCTTGATCGCATGGAGCTGAACCTGCTCGTCGAGCATCAGTACGGCTTCACGTCGGACCAGGTACCGACGACGCTGGGACAACTATGGGCACTGGCCCAGGGACAGTTGGAAAAGGCACCGCCGAAACCGCCGCCGCCAGGTTGGTTCATGCCTCCGCCGCGCGACGGTTTACTAGAGATCCTGGGCGACACCATTGCGGAAGCCTTCGTTGCCCGTGCCCAGCGCGATCCACGGGCTGTCGTTGCCGCCGATGATCTGGCCGGCATCATCACGTACGAGCGCATGTTGACGGCAGCCCTGGCCCTGAGCCGGCGTTTTGCCACCCTGCCAGCAGCCAACGTCGGACTGATGCTGCCCGCCTCGGTTGCTTGCGATATCGCTTTGATGGCCCTGCACCTGGCCGGTAAGCTGCCGATCGTCCTCAACTGGACGACCGGGCCGGCCAACCTGGCCCACGCCGCGCGCATCACGGAACTTAGCCATGTCATCACCTCGCGCACCTTCATCGACCGCACTGGTATCGAGATCCAAGGTGTCGAATACCTCTATCTGGAAAAGCTCCGCAAAGGCATAAGCAAATTCGAGCTGCTGCGCACGCTACTGAAGGTGCGTTGGTGGCCCGGCCACGTCCGCCAGCACGTACCGCATCCTTCTCCCGATCGGCCGGCCGTGGTGCTGTTCACCAGCGGCTCCGAGAAGGCGCCGAAGGCTGTTCCCCTTACGCATCGAAATATCCTCACACTTTTGCGTAACGGCATCCCCTTCCTCGGCTTCACCTATCGCGATTCCATCCTTGGATTTCTGCCAGCCTTCCACAGTTTCGGCATGACCGTCACGTGCTTGCTGCCGCTCTTGGGCGGCCTGCGCGTCGTCCATCATCCTGATCCCACCGATGCTTCCGCCTTGGCCTATAAGATCGGCGCCTATCGGCCGACTATCCTCGTGGGTACGCCGACATTCGTTGGTTTCATCCTGGAACGGATTCAGCGCGAGCAGCTAACTTCGTTGCGCCTCATCATCGTCGGTGCGGAAAGTTGTCCGCCGAGCGTTCGCCAGCGCTGTGCAGAAATGGCCCCGTCGGCAACGATGCTGGAGGGCTATGGCGTCACCGAATGTTCGCCGGTCGTGGCCTGCAATACAGTCGCCGCCAATCGTCCCGGCACACTCGGCAAACCGTTGCCCGGTGTCGAAGTGCAGGTAGTCGATCTGGAATCCAACCAACCCCTACCTCCCGCGGGACCGGAGCACAAGAATATGGGAATGTTACTGGTCAGCGGTCCGACGGTTTTTCCCGGTTACATCGCTTACGATGGTCCCTCGCCGTTCCAGGAGCGCGACGGCAAGCGCTGGTACGTCACCGGCGACCTGGTCCACATTGACGAGGACGGTTTCCTTCATTTCGATGGCCGGCTCAAGCGTTTCCTCAAAGCGGGCGGCGAAATGATCTCGCTGCCGGCCCTGGAGGAGCCGTTCGTTCATCACTATCCGCCGACCAAGGACGGACCGCGCGTGGCCGTCGAGGGCATCGAGACTGAATCGGGCCGTCGCATCATCTTGTTCACGACGGAACCGATGACCCTGCGCCAGGCCAATGCTCACTTGATGGAAGCCGGTTTCCGCGGCGTGATGCGGCTCGATGAAGTGCGGCAGGTGGAGCGCATCCCCGTCCTGGGCACGGGCAAAACCGATTACAAAACGCTGCGAGCGATGATCGAAGCGAACAGCCACGAGCTGTAAACGCATCGACAGAAGGCAGCCGGCAGGAGGGTCAGGAAGAAAAAGTTGGCCGGAGGCAGCTTACGCAACTGCTTCCGGCCAACGGCTTCAGGTCGGTTGCTCTCCGCAGAGAAGCTCCGTTAGGCGACGGGGACCGCCTCGGCTTCCGCAGTGAGCGTCCCGGAAGAGGCCAGTTCTGCGGGCTTGGCGTAAGAGTGGCCAGTCAGCAGCCCCACTTGGAACCATAGCAGGGCAAGCACTCCAGCGGCGAAGATGAGATCGCCGACCATCCGCAACCAGCGCAGCTGCTGCATCAGAGGCGTTTGCAAAAACTCGGCGCTACGAGCGTACCAGGTGCCCTCGCTGACGGCCGCCCACGTCTGCATCAGACCCACTGGCAAGAGACTCAAGACAACCATGAGCAGCAAACCGATGTTCAAGGCCCAGAAGCTCAAACGGAGCGCTCCGGTGCGCCATTCCTTATCGGGTCTCAGGCCGCGGATGCAGAAGAGCATCAGGCCCAGCCCCAACATGCCGTAGACACCAAACAAGGCCGAGTGGCCATGTACTGGCGTGGTGTTGAGTCCCTGCATGTAGTACAGGGCGATCGGTGGGTTGATAAGAAAACCGAACAGGCCAGCACCGATCAGGTTCCAGAAAGCCACAGCCACGAAGAAATAGATGGCCCAGCGGTAGCTGCCGACCCACGGACGCAGCTGGGTCAGCCGGAGGTTCTCCCATGCCTCAAAACCGATCAGCACCAACGGCACCACCTCCAGAGCGCTGAACATCGCTCCCAGAGCCATGATCACACTGGGCGTGCCAGCGAAATATAGATGGTGGAAGGTGCCAATGATGCCGCCGGCCAGGAAGATACTTGTCGAAAATAGACTTGCCGAGGTTGCCGTGCTTGTACGGATCAGTTGCAGGCGGCTGAACAAAAAAGCAATGACCACCGTGGCAAACACCTCGAAGAAGCCCTCGACCCACAAGTGGACCACCCACCAGCGCCAGTATTCGGCCATTGCCAAGTGCGTCTGTTTCCAGATGCCCAGACCGGCGCCGTAGAACGAGGCGATGGCCAGGCTGCTGATAAGAAACAGGGCCAAGAGCGAGCGGTGCTCGCCGGGGCGGCGTAGTGCCGGCCACAGACCGCGCACCATCAGGACCAGCCACAGGAACAGGCCCGTCAAGAGGAACAGTTGCCAGAAGCGGCCCAGATCGACATACTCGTAACCCTGATGGCCGAACCAAAACCAGGCGTCGCCATGCAGTTTTTGCTGCACGCTCAGCCATTCACCGGCCAACGAACCGAGCACAATGGCCACCAAGGCACCAAACAGGACGTTGACGAGAAAACGCTGGCCTCGGGGTTCGTAGCCACTGACGGCCGGGGCCATGAACAGGCCGGTGGCCAGCCAAGTCGTAGCAATCCAGAAGATGCCTAGCTGTGTGTGCCAGGTCCGGGTCACGGCGTAGGGCAGAAGTTGATCGAGCGGGATGCCGTAGAAGCCGGCACCTTCGACGCCATAGTGAGCCGTGACCGCGCCCAGACCGATTTGCAACAGAAGCAGGGCAGCAGCCACATAGAAATACTTTAAGGTTGCCTTCTGTGACGGCGTGGGGTTGTAGCCTAGAAGCGGATCCTGATGCGGCACCTCGGCCTCCGCCTCATCATTTGGCGACAGCGAGCCGAAGTACCAGATCATGCCGCCGATGCCGGCTAAGAGCAGCACAAAGCTCAGGATACTCCAGACCACAGCATCGGCAGTTGGCTTGTTGTCGATGAGCGGCTCATGCGGCCAGTTCTGCGTGTAGCTGATGGCCAGGTCAGGCCGATTGGTGCCGCAAGCCCAGGCGGTCCAGAAGAAGAAGGCGTTCAAAGCGCGTTGCCGTTCGGGGTCAGTTAAGGCGCCGGCGGGAATGGCATACTCCGGGCGGCCCTTGGCAAAAATCGCCGTATAATAGGCGGCGTTGGAGGCGAACGCTTCCGCTCGCAGGGGATGCAGGGTCAAAATTCCCGTGGTCTCATCGTAGGTATTGGTGCGAATGAAATCCTTCAGACGATTACGCAGGACGGCTTGATCGTCGGAGGGCAGTTCGTCAAAATGAGCCGCTCCCCGCTCCTTGGCCCAGCGATCGAGAATGAACTGCAATTCGCGGTGCAGCCAGTCGGCAGACCAATCCGGGGCGATGTAGGCACCGTGGCCCCAGATACTTCCTATTTGTTGGCCACCCAACGATTGCCAAACATTTTGTCCGGTGCGGATGGCAGCGCCGTCGAAAAGAACGCGACCCTCCGATGTACAGACCTTGTCCGGGATGGGCGGCGCCATCGAGGCAATCCGGAAGCCGTAGCCGCCCAGCACGGCGAACGAGGCGACAAAGACAAAAGCCAGGGCAATCCATAAGCGCTTGGGAGATCGCTGTCCGCGATTCATCATGAAACTCCTTGAAGGAAACAGGGAAGGAACCATTGCCGGCTCCGAGCCGGCAAAACTTTTGCGGGCACACTCCAAACAGCGGTTGGGCTTGGCCTGTCAGCCTTCACGGACCTAACCGCTCAGTCCCAGAATAGTAATAGATATAAAGATCAATATGTCCACTTTTTTTAACGAAATGACCCTGCTTGTCAAGCAGTGAACGAAAAGACTGCCTGCGGCAAGCCCCTGCCCCATGCGTTGGTGCAGTCCAACGACGGTCCAATTCGTCTCCCGCCGTCTTCCAGTGTCGCCAAAGGCGATACGAGAGCGATTGTGAGAAATAGGGACTAAAGCTGAATTTCTCGTACATGGCGATGGACTTCTTCTTTGTCGGTTACTCCTGGTTCATGATATATCAAGCTGTCTCGTTCGGCTCTTCAGGCTGTGGCGGATAAGTGATCTGGGTTCCTTGCACTTGCGCCCAAGGCTTCAAGACATGGCTCTGAGTCTTCGAGGCATTGAGAATGTGTTCGACAGAGATGCCTCGCACCGTCAAGGCATCGGCGATCAGCGAGCGGTGGCAGCGCCAGGGCACGGCCTCGGCGCACATCAGCACGGCCCGCTGCCCGGGAGCGCGCTCCAACAGCTCTTGCAAACTTTTCTCGAACTCAGGCGTCTGCATGTAATCGGCATACCCTTGGAAGGAGGCATTCTTCCAGCCGGTGTTCGGAGAATTGGGCTGACGCCGGCGTAGTCCTCCAAGGCCCGGCATATACAGATAGCCGATGCCCACCTCGTGCAAGGCTTGCGGCAGGGTATCGCCATTGAACTGCGGATTACGTCGCGAGCGGGGCATCTTGCGCACGTCTACGATCAGGGTTGCCTGGTGCGCTTGCAACAGGTACAGAAATTCTTCCAGCGATCGGTTGGAGTGCCCAACCGTCAACATCCCTGGCGTCCGAGTCGATATGCGCTTCGGCATGACTGAATAGCTTTCCCCTTGGAATTGCTCCGTCCACTTCTATTCGTCGGGAGGAGCGAGGGGCGTTCTTTCGTGCGGCGTTGCGCTGACGCATCTTGACCAGGGGCGTCTCGAGGTAGCGCAGATATCCTTCGGGACTCATCCAGCCCTTGGGGACAGTCTACACGCTTTAGCTCCTCGGCCGCGAACCCCAAAAACTGATGAGTAGCAGCTGGTCGTCCGCCGTACACGCACCCGAGGCGATCCACTCCGCGTCAGTGGGCAGCCAACTCCCCTCCCTTGGCGACCGAACGGCGCATCAACAAAACCAAGGGAATAACGAGCAGCGAGGCAAAGGCAAACAAACGGTACATGTCCAGGTAGGACAACGTCAGTGCCTCGTGTTGCATAAGGCCGTATAGTCGGGCCAGCCCTTGTTGCATCCCCGTCACCGTATCGCCTGGGCCGCCGATGCCGCTCATCTGCTGGAGAGCCGACGTCGCTTGCGGGTGCAGCGGTGTGACATGGCCCGCCAGCCAATTCTGATGGAATTGGGCGTGGCGCTGAAGCAAGGTTGTTACTATAGCCACGCCGATACTGGAGCCTTCATTACGAATAAGATTGAACAAGCCCGAGGCATTATTAGTTTGCTCCTTGGGGATGTACAGGTAAGCCGCCGTGTTGATTGGCACCCACAACAATCCTGCCCCCAGGGTTTGCACAATGCGCGGCCAGATCAGCTGACTGGGTGCTACTTGAAGTGTTAACGTAGACATCCAGAACGATGCCGTGGCCACGATCAGCAGACCGGCGATGATCAGCCAGCGGGCATCCATTTTGCGCCCCAGCAGAATACCAATGATCGGCATTTCCAGGATAGTGAAGAACCCCGCGGGCGACATGACCAACCCGGCCATCGTCGCCGAATACCCCATCAACGTCTGCAACATTTGCGGCAACAGTACAGTGCTGCCGTAGAGCACGCCGAAAGCGCAAAAAATGACAATGCCGCAGAACAAGAAATTGCGATCCTTGAGTAGACGCAAGTTAAGGATTGGGTGAGGGTAGAGTAGTTCCCAGATCACAGCGATGGTTAGAGCGACGACAGCAACAGCGGTCAGGGTGACGATGAAGCGCGAACCGAACCAATCTTCTTGCTGCCCCTTGTCGAAGACCACTTCCAGGGCGCCCAGGCCCAGCGCCAGCAACCCCAGGCCGATGTAGTCGATCTGGAGTGGCTTGCCGCGCAGGGCGGCCCGTTGGGCCTTCAGATAGGGCGGATCTTCCACGACGATGTTGCTCAAAAACAGCGATAAACAGCCGACCGGAACATTGATGTAGAAGATCCAGCGCCAGGAATAATTGTCCGTAATCCAGCCGCCTAGTGTCGGCCCCAGGATGGGAGCAACCAGAATGGCCATGCCGTAGACGGCCATGGCCATGCCGCGCTTTTGCGGCGGGAAGGTGTCCACCAGGATAGCCTGCTCGGAGGGTTGCAATCCGCCGCCGCCGATGCCTTGCAATACGCGGAAAAAGACGAGTTGCCCCAGACTGCCGGCCATGCCGCACAGGGCCGAGCTGAGCGTAAACAAAGCCACACACGTCATGTAAAAGCGTTTGCGGCCAATGAGAGTGGACAACCAGCCGGACATCGGCAGCGCGATAGCGTTGGCCACCAGGTAGCTGGTCAATACCCAGGTGCTCTCGTCTTCCGAAGCGGCCATACTGCCGGCAATATGCTTGAGCGCCACGTTGGCGATGCTGGTGTCCAACACTTCCATGAAGGTAGCCATCGTCACCGTCAAAGCGATGATCCAGGGATTAAAGCGTGGTACCGCTATCCCCCTCGGCTGGCCTGCTGCATCCACTATCGCCACGACACTTTCCTCCTCCCGAATTGAGCGCGATTGTTTTCGCCCTCCCTACCGCGCCGCTCGGGGATTGGAGCTTCGGCCCAGCAAACGCTTGCCGGCGTCTGGCCCCGTGGGCGGCGCTTTGAGGTTCACTTCGGGTACCACGGACAGGCCAACGAACAACGGTGCGTCCTCCGGCGGCGGTTCGGTTAGTTCGATGCGTACCGGCAGCCGCTGCACCACCTTAACGAAATTGCCCGTGGCATTTTCCGGCGGCAACAGCGACAGGGCTGCTCCCGTTCCTGGGCTGAAACCCGCCACCCGGCCATGAAAAACACGGTCTGGATAGGCATCCACAAAAATGTCCACTGCTTGACCGATGCGAAGATTAGCGATTTGGTTTTCCTTGAAATTGGCGTCGATCCACACCTCGTGCAGCGGACGCACCGCCATCAACATCTGGCCCACTTGCACCTGATTGCCGGGATTGACAGAGCGACGGTTAACGTAGCCAGCGATAGGGGATTTGAGGACGGTGTAACTAAGGTTCAGCTCGGCTTGTTCCAGTTCCTTTTGGGCTTGAACGACGGTGGGATGTTCGTAAGGGCGGGACGGATTAAAAACGGATCCGCCCAGTGCAGCGCGCGCTTCCTGGACGCGTGCCTGCGCTCTTTGCACGGCCGGCGCTTGCCCCATCAACGAGGCCAAGCTCAGCCGATTCAGTTGCGTAAGAATGCCGGAAGTGTGTGAATTCAGTAAATCGAAGGAAATGCCAAGCGTATCGAGCGTTTGCTGGGCCGTGGATAAAGCATAGCGCACGCCCGGATACGTTTCGACCAGGTCCGCCGTCGGAGATTCCTTTTCGTCGGTGGAGATACCGAGCAACGCCTGCGTCTGTTTCACAGCTGCCTGGGCGGCATTCACTTGCTCTTGGGCAACGCGAAGAGCGGCGTTTTTCTGGTCGGACATTTCCCTACTTGCTGCACCGCGCGGCGCCAGTTCGGCATAGCGGGCCTGTTCGATTTGGGCCAGCGTAAGATTCGCTTTCTGCAATTCCTCCGTGGCCCGGTTAGCGCGCAGTGTGGCTTCTTGATAACGCACCAGATTTTGAATGGTGCGTAGCAGATACCAATATCCCCACAAACTGGTAACTTGAGAACGCACCTGATTGCGCGCCTGCTCCAATTCAGCCTCGGCTGCTTGCAAGGCCGCCATTTGCTGATCGATTTGCATTTTGGCGTGGGTCAAGGCAGCACGCCGTTGCTCTACGGCAATGCGATAAGGCTGATCGTCCAGGCGAACAAGGACCATCCCCGGCTCGACCCACTGATTGTCGTCCACCAGCACCTCTACGACATTGCCCGCGATGCGGGGGCTGATGTAACTGACATGGCTATTGACGTAGGCATCATCGGTGGATTCGTGAGTGAAATAATGCATCAGCCAGGGCGCTCCGAAATAGCTGCCCAAGATCAGGGCCGCCCCGCTCAGCAATGCCAGCGTCCACCGCCGGCGCCGCCCGTTGGAAGGCGGAGGAGGACAAGGTGTAGGGGCACTGGGCGGAGAAGGGAGACTGGCTCCAGCCGAGGAAGGCGCGGCCTCCGAAGACACAGGAGTTCCTTGCGGCCCATGAGACATCTTCTGCGATCCTCCCAAAAAGCGACCGTTCCGCCAAACCGTTCGCGGCCGCTATTCGACAGTGAAATGACTGACTGGTCAGTTTTATTTATCGTCTGGCGTCCTGCTCGTCAAGATCAAATTTTCTCCCGATTTTTCAGCAAAATTTGGCTTGTTTTCCGTCGATAGGATCATTACGATACCAGCCAGTCAGTTATAAGAATAACGATCCAGAATACTCCTTCGCTCCGGAAAGGAGGCGGTCATGCGAACCGCGGACCCAACCCGCGCGCAGCGCATTCTCGATTCCGCTGCGCAGTTGTTCGGCCAACACCATTATCACGAAGTACGTATCGAAGATGTCGCTGTCAGGGCCGGCGTCTCCAAGGGCACGGTCTATCAATATTTCAAAGATAAAGAAGACCTCTATGTTGCCCTAATCTTGCATGGCCTGAACTGCTTGTACCAACGGACGCGCGAGAAGATTACAAAATTGGCCGAACCGGAAAAACGGCTCTTGAGCGTTGTACGCGAAGGTGTGCAGTTTTTCACGGCCCAGCCATACTTTCTCGAATTGATTCAGCGTATGGATGTGTTGCGCTCGGCCGCACACAGTTCTGCTCTGGATGCCAGTCGGACGCGCTTTCTCGATCTGCTCGTTGAAATCCTTGAGCAACTCCATGCTTCCGGGCGTTGGCACGTTGACGATCCCGAATTGGCCGCCCTGGCTCTTATGGGCATGTTGCGCGAGGCGCTACGCTGGCGGGGGCATCAGGCTGAGCAATTGCCCGAACAGCTTGTGCAACTGTTCTTTTATGGGTTGACCAAAAGGAGAAGAGATGCGGCCCAAGCACAGCACTGAAAGAGCAATCGAATAGACCTTGTTCTCCGGCTGTAACTCGGCTTCTTTTTCCTATCTCTTGAGGAGAAAAAAGCATGGATGCTCCTGGGCGGAAGGACTTAGATCACAAACGGCGGATGGCGAGCGTGGCGCTTATGACCTTGGTATGCGGATGCACAACGTTGGGCGAGTACGTTCGCAATGGCTTCAAAGTAGGGCCGAATTATTCGCCGCCTCCTGCCCCCACGTCGCCCGCCTGGATAGACAGTAACGATCCGCGGGTCCGTATGGATGCTCCCGCCCTGGGGCCGTGGTGGACCGTCTTCGGCGATCCCAGTCTGAACGCCCTCATTCAGACGGCCCACGACCAGAACCTGGACTTCAAGACGGCCGGCACGCGCGTACTGGACGCCCTGGCCCAGCGCAACGTTGCTGCCGGCAATCTTTTGCCCCAAGCGCAGACGGCCCTCGGCGCCTACGCCCACGCTCAGATCAGCCGTAATTTTGGCTTGCCTTTTCCCAACGTCTTCAACATCTGGGCAACCGGCTTCAATGCTTCCTGGGAGTTGGACTACATCGGTCGCCTGCGCCGTACAATTGAAGCGGCCGACGGCAATTTGAATGCTTCCATCGAAGATTGTCACAACGTTTTGGTCCTCTTGCTGGCCGAGACGGCCAGTAACTATGTACGGTTGCGGACATTTCAGCAGCGGTTGAGTTATGCACGTCAAAATGTCGCTATTCAAAAAGGATCTTTGGAGCTAGCCGAAATCCGTCTCAAGAAAGGCGTGGCCACGGAAGTAGACGTGAGCCAGGCACGAGCTAACCTGGCCCAGACCGAGGCATTGATCCCCCTGCTGGAAACAGGCCTGCGCCAGGCCAACAACCAATTGTGTGTACTGCTCGGCCTGCCGCCGCATCCCTTGGATGTGTATTTGAAGAGTGCGCCCATTCCGACCGCCCCCGCAGAAGCGACCGTAGGCATTCCGGCCGACTTGTTGCGAAGACGCCCGGATGTTCGTCAAGCCGAACGCCAATTGGCCGCTCAGGCTGCCCGTATCGGCATTGCCGAGGCTGACTTCTATCCCCGCCTTGTCCTGTTCGGTTTCATCGGCTACACGGCAGACACCTTCGCCAAACTGTTCGACGCCAGCAGTTACACAGGATTCATCGCCCCCATTTTTCAGTGGAATATTCTCAATTATGGCCGCTTGCTGAACAACGTCCGGGCGCAGCGCGCCCGTTTTCAGGGACAAGTTTTCACGTATCAGCAAACCGTACTGCGGGCGGCACGCGAAGCAGAAGATGCCCTTGTCGCCTTTTTGCGAGCTCAAGAGCAGGAGAAATATTTGCAAGAAAGCGTGGCCAGTTTCCAACGCACTGTGGAGATTGTGTTAGAACAATATCGCAGCGGCATCACCGACTACAATCGTGTTTACACCACACAGGCGGCATTAGTGCAACAACAAGATCAGCTGGCTGACGTGCGCGGCAACATTGCCCTTAATTTGATCGCCCTGTATCGTGCCTTGGGCGGCGGATGGGAGGTGCGTTTCGGCAAGGCTCCCGTGGCGTCTTTTTCATCCTCCAACATCACAGCGCCACCGATGGAAGAAAATCCGCCGCAACCTGCGGAACCTATCCCGCCGCCGCGACGCCTTCCATCCAATCAACACGAGGGGAGAAGAGATTTGGTCCAGTAGCTCGTAGCCGCGCGACCAGTCGATCTTTACCGATGAACCATTGGAAACAACCGTGCCATAAATGGCTCCATGTATGACTCCAACACCCCTTTCCATGGACGATCCCCGTCAGTAGACATGGGGCCTCTTCACTTACCTGACAGCCAACCCTTTACTATTTCCCACTCACGACTCGCACGCGCGCCAGTGAGCCAGGTTTATCCTCTACCTCGCATCGCAATCCTTCCCGTCGTTCGTCACGATCGACCACGAACGTCAGAGTGTGCATGCCGATCGGCAGGTTCGCCTCCAATGTTTCTTTCACGGCTACGGGATTTTGATCAATCCACAATTTCAGACCCTTTGTAGAGTTGAGCCGCACAAGAAACGGGCCAGCCGTGGTGACATCGACATGACAGCGGACCAGCGAGACAGCGTGTTTATCCTTGCCTAGCGAAAACGAGGGAACGTCGGCCAATGGCAATATGCCCGCCACGGTGCTGTACACAGAAGTCCATTGCAGGCCACGTTCGTCCTTGGCCGGCGTGGCCAGGCCGCCGCCGAGATGAAGAAAAGTCCATGCCGCGCGCGTCGGTTCCAGCGCCTGCCAGCGGCGCACCACGCGCTGTGGACCAATAGCGTAAGGGCCAACCTTGCCCAATTCCGACAGAAAGCGCACCAGGTCAAGCAGCTCGCTGTGTGTCAGCGTATCGGTCAGACCATCGGGCATCAGCGAGCCGCCGGGCGAGCGTTCATCGATGTCGTTGATCGGGATGGATATCTCTCTGTCCTCGGCATCGCGTAAGACCAGATCGTTTTTCGTTTCACGCACCTTGATGCCGCTGTATTGCTGGCCCTTCGTGGTGGTGACGAGCAACGAATGATAGTTCTCCTTGATGGCTTTGTTCGGCTGCAACAGTGAATCGATAAGGTAATCAACGGGGGCGCTGGCACCGATGCTGCCCAGATCAGGACCGACCTGGCCGCCGGCGCCGCCGATGGCATGGCACTTCAAACAGACTAGATCTTTGCGACGAAAGATCGTCTCGCCGCGCCCCGGATCGCCCCGGCTCGCCACCTCGGTAATCATCGCCTGCATTTCTTGGGGCGATAACGTTCGCGCTCCGAACGTCAAGCTGCCGGCCTTCGTCAGGGTCTCGGCCAATCCTTCATCCGGCCGACCGGTACTGCGAACGGCGCGCAGACCGATGCGGGCAATATCGGTCGGCAACGGGTGATCGCGTAACGCCGCTGCCAGCAGGGCTGCTCCGCCTTTGCGTTGCAGAAACGCCTCGAAAATGCCGGCGGCCTCGCTATCGTTGGTGAGCTTCGTCAGCAAGGCTGCTGTGTGTTGGGCTGCGACTTTGGCATCGAGCCGCACCAGCGCGATCAGGGCCAGGCGACGCCGCGTCATCGACCCCTCCTTGCTAGCAAGTCGCTCCAATGCTTCGATGCTGGCCTTACCACCCAGTGCCGCCAGACCGTCTACAGCGGCTTGGCGTACGGCATCGCTGGTTTTATCGGCGCGGGCCAGATCCAGCAGCCGCGGCCGCGCCGCTTCCAGTTTCCACAGGCCCGCCAGGCGAGCTGCCGCAATTCGCAATCCCTCATTATCTTCTTTCAACAATGGCAGAAGGCGCTGCCAATCGCCCGCTGGACGAACATTGCGCTGCCGGGTCGCCTGGTCCAGCGCTTCCAGCAACCGCGTCCGCTCATCGATGGGCCGAGCGGGTTCCGTGATACGTTCGAAAAGCAGCGCAAGTTCCGACGGGCCGCCGAGCGTAGCAAGGAACACGAGCATGTCGGTCTCGGCCACACCGGCCTTGCCGGATCGCACCAGCTCAACCAGCGTCGGCAG
>Ga0209061_1002069_pt1 | contig 27880 bp, 26 predicted proteins | sample Coa_R1_10_FD_187157 | JGI IMG/M metagenome (GOLD analysis project Ga0209061, IMG submission 187157) | Surface soil microbial communities from Centralia Pennsylvania, which are recovering from an underground coalmine fire - Coalmine... | ecosystem: Environmental > Terrestrial > Soil >... | reverse complement strand
GCTCGGCGAGAGAAGCAGCACGGAGTCGCCCCACTCGGTGCGACCGTTCCAGGGGCCGTTGCCGGTCGCCACCAGCAGGTCGCCGCTGCCCGGGACGACCACGGCGCCGGCCCGCCCCCAGATCGCGGAGTCGCTCGCGGGGCAGCGGGCGGGCACGAGCAAGCCCCGCCGGTTGGAGCAGAGCGAATTCCAGACACGCAACAGGCGGCCGCTCCCGCTGGCGAGGAGCGCGACATGGCCCTGGTAGGGCGGCGCGTCGCCGACGTAGCCGCCCGTCGTCGCGATCAGGTGGCCGCCGGCGAGGTTGAGGGCGGCGGCGATCTTCTCCCGCTGCGGCAGCCTCGTGATCCGGCGGCGCCAGACCACACGGCCGTCCGCCACCGAGAGCTTCTGCACCCGGCCGTCCGGCGAGGCGGTATAGATCCAGCGACGGCTCGGATCGGCGACCGGAGCGGCGGTCGTGATCTGCGCGCTGCCTGCCCATGACGCGTACCCGGGCGGCGTCCAGCGCCAGAGGATCGAGCCGTCGTCGGCGTCGATCGCGACGGTGATCCCGTAGGTCGTGGTGACGAAGAAGGCGTCGTGCGACGCGCCGTCGACGGCCACGTCGTGCAGGTAGATCGGGGACGAGTCGACGGTGCCCGGGAGCTGGACACGCTGGCGGACGAGGCTGCGTACGTTCGAGGCGGTGATCCCGGTCGGGAAGGGGTCGTCGTCGCTGCGGCGTGCGTCGAAGCCGAAGCGCGTCCAGTCGCGGGCGGCGCTCGTGCTCGCCGGGCTCGCCGGCTGCCCGTTACCGGCCGGCTGGCCGCCGCCGCAGCCCGCGAGGGCGATCCCTGCGACCGCCAGCGCCAGCGGCGCTAGCGCCGCAGCAGGACGCGCCGTAGCTCGTCCTCCTTGCCCGGCTCGAGGATCGCCAGCACCTGATCTCCCACCTCGAGCACCGTCGAGCCGACCGCGATCTCGGCCCGGCCTCCCCGCATCACCGAGATCAGCCGCGAGCCCTCCGGCAGCGCGAGCGCCTCGACGCTCTTGCCGGCCGAGGGGGAGTCGGCGTCGATCTCCACCTCGACGATCTCGAGGTTCTCGCGGCGCAGCTCGAGCAGGTGGATCAGCTCGTGCTCCGGCACCTCGTGCTCGACGAGCGCCATCACGCTCGAGGTGGCGCTCACGGTCGGCGAGACGCCGAGCAGGTCGAAGTGAGCCTGGTTGCGCGGGTCGTTGACGCGGGCGATCACCTTCGGCACGCCGTAGCGCTCGCGCGCGATCTGGCCGATCACGAGGTTGTCCTCGTCGTCGCCGGTCAGCGCCAGGACGACGTCCGGCGGGCGGGCGATCCCAGCCCGCTCGAGGACGTAGAGCTCGGTCGCGTCGCCCCGCTGCACCTGGTGCTCGAACTCGTCCTCGAGGCGCTCGAACCGGTCGCGCCGCTGCTCGACCAGCGTCACCTCGTGGCCGAGCCGGAGCAGCGAGCGGGTCACGTTCGCTCCGACCTTGCCCCCGCCGGCCACGATCACGTACATCAGCGGGCGAGCTCCTCCGCCGCCTCCGCCGCAGTGGGCGGCAGGGCGCAGGCCCGCGCCGCCTCGAGCAGGCGCTCGATCGCGACGCTCGTGGGGCAGACCGTGTTCAGGCCGCGCTGCGCGTAGAAGCGGGCGCGCGCCGGATCGAGGACGCGGACGACGACGCAGCGTACGTCGAAGCGCTTCTGCGCGACCTGGCCGATGACGATGTTCGTGTTGTCGCCGTCGGTGGCCACCACCACCGCGTCCGCCTCCTCGATGCCTGCGTCCCGCAGCAGGTCGGCGTCCATCCCGTGCCCGACGATGAACGTCCCGGGCCAGCTCTCCCCCAGGCGCGACAACGCGTCCTCGTTCTCGTCGACGACCGTCACCTCCCAGCCCTCCTGCTGGAGCTGGAGCGCGATCGCCGAGCCGACGCGGCCGCAGCCGATGATCAGCGCCTTCAGGGTCCGCCCCGCCATGACCGTCGAACCGTAGCGCGCTACACCGCTTCGAGCACGCCCTGCGGGAAGGCGACGACCAGCACCTCGGCCGGCGCCTTGCGCAGCACGTAGTCGACTGTCGGGGAGAAGAAGCGCGACTGCCTGCGCCAGCGCGGCGACGAGCCGAGGACGATCAGGTCGGCGCCCGTCTCCTCCGCCGCCTGGACGATCGCCTCGCCGATCGAGCGCGCCCGCACCGAACGGCCCTCGACCTGGACTCCAAGGTCGGCGCCGAGGGCGGCCGCCTCGGCGAGCGAGGCCGCGGCCCGCTCCTCCTCGTCCCCGAGGTCGGCGTCGAGCGGCAGCTCGAGCGGCACGCGGATCACGTGCAGGGCGACGACCCGGGCCCCGCGCTCCTGCGCCAGCTTGACCGCGGTGGCCACCATCTCCTCGCCGATCTCGCCGAGCTTCATCGGCACGAGGATCGTCGAGTACTCGGCCTGGGGCAGCTCGTCCTCGGCGAACGGCTCGACGTGCTCCAGCAGCCCGGCGCCGCGACGGCGGCGGACGAGCAGGTAGACGACGGCGCCGGCGGCGAGCCAGGCCGGCCCGGCGTAGCGGGCCCCGATGTGGGTGGCCATCGCGGCGACGAAGATTCCCGCCGTCGCCAGGGCGCCGAGGAGCGTGGGCAGCGGCACGTCCGCTCCCCGGAAGCGGACCGAGCACGGCACGCGGAACGGCCGCTCGAGCTCGGGCCTGCTGAACCGGAGCTTGAGGACGGCGAGCTGGGCCGCGGTGAAGGCGACGAGGACGCCGAAGCTGAACAGGCTGGCCAGGAAGCTGACCGGGTTGGTGGTAAACGCCGTCACGAGCAGGAGCCCGATCGAGACCGCGGCAGCCGCCAGGACCGCCTCCGGCGAGTGCATGCTGCGGCGGCTGAGCCGGCCGAACCCGCGCGGGAGCTGGCCGTGCTCGCCCAGCGAGTAGGCGAGCCGACCGAAGCCGGCGTTCGAGGTGACCGCCGCGGCCACCAGCACGAGCGCGCCGCTCAACCCGACGTACACGCGCAGCGTCCGCTCCACCCAGCCGGCGATGTGCGGCCCGAGCGCGTAGACGATCCCCATCAGCGGCGCCCGCTGCCACTGCGTGCCGAGCCGGGTGACGCCGTGGGCGCTGGGGAAGGCGGACAAGCCGACCAGGGCGATCAGCACGGTGACGACGACGACCGCCCCGATTCCGGCGAAGATGCTGCGCGGCAGGTCGCGACCCGGCTGGCGCGCCTCCTCGGCGAGGTTGGCGACCGTCTCCAGGCCGGTGTAGGCGAGGAAGGCGAGCGGCACGGCGAAGGCGATCCCGTGCCAGGTCGGCTCCACCCCGAGCGAGAGGCCGCGTCCGAGCGCTGCCGGCGAGAACAGGAAGGCGAAGCCGAGCAGGACGAGCAGGAGCTGCGTGACGAGGTCGAGCAGGGGCACCACCACCCCGACGGAGTAGAGCCGCGTCCGGCTGAGCAGGCGGACGGCGGCGATCACGGCGATCAGCCCGCAGCCGACGGCGACGTCGGCCGGATGGCGGGCGATCGTCGCGATCCCCAGCGCCCGTCCGAGGTAATGGGGAAAGAAGAGCGCCGAGAGCGCCATCACGATCAGGTAGTCGAGAAACAGCGCCCAGCCCGTGAGGAAGCCGGCCAGGTCGTTGAACGCGACCCGCACGAAGGTCGCCGCGCCCCCGGTCTCCGCGATCATCGTCGTCCCCTCGGCGTACGAGAGGGTGACGACCAGGAACAGCACGCCCACCGCGCCGAGCACCGCCGGCGTCAAGCCCAGGGCGTGGAGGGCGACGATGCCGAGCGCGAAGTACACCGACGAGGCGACCTCGCCGTAGGCGACCGACGCGAGCGCTGGCGCGTCGAGCACGCGCTGCAGCCGAGGCAGCTTGCGAGCCATGGGGCGCGAGCGTAGCGTCCGACGGCCGGTGGCAGCCACCGTGACGTCTTCGTAACGGCCGAACACGCGAGACCATGCGGGTCGTCTCGGAATCTGGCGCGCTTTTGTCACGGTCGTGTGACGGTGGCTGCCACCGGCCGTGGGGCTGCGGGCCTCGAGCAGCGCGCAGCTCGAGGTGCCGGCTTCTAGCGGCGGCGCAGGAGGTAGAGACGGCCGGCGCCGAGCGCGACGAACAGGACGCCGACGACGTAGCCGACCGAGCCGCCGCCGACGGCGACCGTCTCGACGACGATCGCGATCCCGAGCCCGATCGCGAGCACGCCGAAGACGGCGACCGAGCGGCGGAGGAACCCGCCCAACGCCCGCCTCAGGCCGCCTGCTCGCGGGCGGTCGCGATCATCACGCGGCAGGGCGCGTGCCGGAGGACGAAATCGACCGTGTCGCCGAAGATCTGGCGCCGCCCCCGCTGCAAGCGCACCCGCCGCGGGCCGGCCATGACGATGATCTCCGCGTGGCGGCGGGCGGCCTCGTCGACGATCGCGCGGCCGATGTTGCGGGTGCGGGCGATGCGGCCGATCACCCGCACACCGTACGACTCGCCGATCGCTCGCGCCTCGTCGAGCTGCCGGTTCGCCTCCTGCACCTCGTCGGGCAGGTCGGCGTCGAGCGGCAGCTCGAGCGGCACCTGGATCGCCGTGAACGCGACGATCGATGCGCGCCGCTCGGCGGCGAGGCGGCAGGCGAAGTCCATCGCCTCGTCGGACGGGTAGCCCGAGGCGATCGGCACGAGGATGCTCCGGAACTCGAGCGCCGCCGCCGGGCCGTACTCCACCGGCGCGCGGACCGTCTCGCCGACCGGCGTCTGCACGACCCAGCGCCGGTAGCCGAGGTAGAAGCCGAAGCCGAGTACGAGCCAGGCCAGCCCCGTGTAGCGGATCGAGGGCGTCTGGACGACGATCACGAGCCACGAGAGCCCGGTCCCCAGCCCGCCGATGATCGCGAACAGCGGCCAGGTGACCCCTCGCAGGCGCAGGTTGGGCTTCGGCTTGAAGGAGACCTCGTCGCGATCGCGCAGCTTCATCCGCAGCCGGATCACCGAGGCGTGGGCGACGGTGAACGAGAAGGTGGCGCCGAAGGAGTAGATCGTCCCCAGGAACGAGGTCTGCCCGGAGAGGGTGAGCAGGATCGGGATCGCGCCGGCGAAGAAGACGAGCGCCAGCCAGGGGGTCTTGAAGCGGCGGTGGATCTTGCGGAAGACGAGCGGCAGCTGCCGGTAGCCGGACATCGCGTACGTGATCCGGGAGGCGCCGATAACGCCGGCGTTGGCGCCGATGAACAGGATCGTCGAGGCGAGGATCCCGAGGTAGACGCGCAGCACGCGGCTGAAGCCCGTGCCCAGGCCGAGGTTGTTGACCAGCCCGAGGACGGGGTCGTTCTCGTAGCCGTGCTGGCCGTGGAAGGTCTGCGTCGGCGGCAGCGCGAGCAGCGTCTTGTAGGCGCCGCCCGCGGTGTGGACGACCGGCATCGCCGAGAGGGCCACCCAGGGCAGGGTGAAGTAGATGGCGAAGACGGCGATCGCCACGAAGAGCACCGCTCGCGGCACGGTCCGGACCGGGTCGCGGGCTTCCTCCGACATGTTCGAGACCGTCTCGATCCCGGTGTAGGCGAGCATCGCCACCGGGATCGAGAGGAAGAACCGGCTCCAGGTCGGCGCGACCCCGAAGTGGACGTTGGCGGCGAGCACGTGGGGCGAGAAGACGAGGGCGAAGCCGAGCAGCACGAGCAGGAGCTGCGTCGCGAAGTCGGTGACCGCGAGCAGGACGTTGACCCTCGCCGACTCCTGCACGCCGATCACGTTCAGCGCGACGAGGACGGCGATCACCGCGATCCCGACCACGATGTCCCAGGGGTTCTGGCGGAGCGGCGGCCAGAAGACCGACAGGTAGTGGGGCACGAAGAACGACGAGACCGCGATCGTCGCGATGTAGTTGAGCATCTGGGCCCAGGCCGCCTCGAAGGAGACGAGCTCGTTGAAGGCGTGGCGGGCGAAGCTCGACGAGCCGCCGGCCTCGGGGAAGCGCACCGTCCCCTCGGCGTAGGTCGCAGCCGTGCAGGCGAAGATCAGGCCGGCGATGATGAACACGATCGGCGTCAGGCCGAGCGCGAAGACCGTGACGACGCCGAGCGCGTAGTAGATCGACGAGCCGACGTTGCCGTAGGCGGTGGCGAAGAGGGCGTTGGTGCCGAGGATCCGCTCGAGCTGCTGCGCCTGCCGCCGCCGCCGTGCCACGGCGGGACTGTAGTGCCCGCTCCGGTCGGGCCAGCGCCGTAGCGTGGCGGCGGCCGGGCGGCGCGAACCGGGCTAGCCCGGGACCGGCTCCCTAGCCGTGGATCGAGACGACGAGCGGGATGATCAGGATCGCGACGATGTTCGCGATCTTGATCATCGGGTTGATCGCCGGCCCGGCCGTGTCCTTGTAGGGGTCGCCGACCGTGTCGCCGGTGACCGCGGCGGCATGGGCGTCGGAGCCCTTGCCGCCGTAGAGGCCGTCCTCGATCAGCTTCTTCGCGTTGTCCCAGGCGCCGCCGCCCGAGGTCATCGCGATGGCGAGGAAGAGCCCGGTGACGATCGTCCCGATCAGCAGGCCGCCGAGCATGCGGGCGTTGATCAGGCCCACGATGATCGGGAAGAGGACGGGCACGATGGCCGGCACGATCATCGAGCGGATCGCCGAGCCGGTGACGATGTCGATCGCGCGCCCGTACTGGGGGCGTTCGGTGCCTTCCATGATCCCGGGGTGCTCGCGGAACTGGCGCCGCACCTCCTCGACCACCTCTCCCCCCACCCGGCCCACCGCCTGCATGGCGAGCGAGGCGAACAGGAACGGCATCAGGCCGCCGATGAACAGGCCGGCGATCACCCAGGCGTTCGAGAGGTCGAAGGAGAGCGAGGCGAGCGCGGAGCCCGCCTTCGCCTGCGTGTGCAGCCCGTCCGCGTAGGAGCCGAAGAGGACGAGCGCGGCCAGCGCGGCCGAGCCGATCGCGTAGCCCTTGGTCACGGCCTTGGTCGTGTTCCCGACCGCGTCGAGGGGGTCGGTGATCGCCCGCACCTCGGGCGGCAGGTCGGCCATCTCGGCGATCCCGCCGGCGTTGTCGGTGACCGGCCCGTAGGCGTCGAGGGCGACGATCAGCCCGGTCATCGAGAGCTGGGCCATGACGGCGACGCCGATCCCGAACAGGCCGGCGAGGTGGTTGGCGACCAGGATCCCGATCGCGATCACGACCACCGGCAGGGCGGTCGCCTGCATCCCGACGGCGAGGCCTTCGATGATGTTCGTCGCGTGGCCCGTCTGGGAGGCGCGCGAGATCGACTTGACCGGGCCCCAGCGGGTGCCCGTATAGAACTCGGTGATCGCGACGAGCAGCGCCGTCACGGCGAGGCCGATCAGCGCCGAGCCGTACAGGTTGCCGAACGCGTAGCGGCCGCTCGTGTCGAAGGCCATCGTCACCGGAACGAAGATCGCCGCCGAGAGCACCGTCGCCACGATCACCGCCCGGTAGAGCGCGTTCATGATGTTGCCTCCCGCGCGGACGCGGGCGAACTGGACACCCACGATCGAGGCGATGATCGAGACGCCGCCGATCGTCAGCGGGTAGAGCCAGAGGTGGGTGCCGGTCGTCGCCGCCGTGCCGGTGACGCCGAGCAGCATCACCGCCACGGCGGTGACCGCGTACGTCTCGAACAGGTCGGCGGCCATGCCCGCGCAGTCGCCGACGTTGTCGCCGACGTTGTCCGCGATCACCGCCGGGTTGCGCGGGTCGTCCTCCGGGATCCCCGCCTCGATCTTGCCCACGAGGTCGGCGCCGACGTCGGCCGCCTTCGTGTAGATGCCGCCGCCGAGCCGGGCGAAGACGGAGATCAGCGAGCCGCCGAAGGCCAGGCCGACCAGGTGCTCGATGGCCTTGTGCGGGGTGTCGCCGATGCCCGCGGTCAGGATCCAGTAGTAGCCGGCCACGCCGAGCAGGCCGAGCCCGACGACGAGCAGGCCGGTGACGGAGCCGGCCCGGAAGGCGACGTTCAGCGCCCGCGGCAGCCCCGCGCGGGCGGCCTCCGCGGTGCGTACGTTCGAGCGCACGGCGACGTTCATGCCGATGAAGCCGGCGGAGGCGGAGAGCGAGGCGCCGATCAGGAAGCCGATCGCCGTCCCCCAGCCGAGGGAGTGGTAGAAGCCGAGGAGGAGGAAGGGAACGACGGCCACCGCCGCGATCGTCGTGTACTGGCGGCGCAGGTAGGCGGCGGCCCCCTCCTGCACGGCGCGGGCGATCTCCTGCATGCGCGCCGTCCCTGCAGGCTGCCGCAGCAGCCAGCCGGTCAGGCCGAGGCCGTAGACGACGGCGGCGCCGGCGCAGAGCAGCGCGAACAGCACGGCGTGGTGCATGAACCAGCTCATCGAGTCGGGCTCTTCCTCTCCCTCCGGGGCGTCACAAAATCAGCGCCGAGACGGTCCCGGCGCGGCCTCGGTTGTAGCACACGGACGAGACGGCGGTGTCAGGAAGCCGGCGTCCGCAGGTGCCAGCGGACCTGCTCGGCGAAGATCTCCTCGATCGTCGCCCCCTCCTCGTGCCGGGCGATCTGGCGCTCGGCCGCGTTCCGTTCGGGGATCGCCAGCCAGTCCGCGGCCCCGAGCTCCTCGGCGACCGGGCGCACCCACTCGGCGAGCTGCTCCAGGCGGGCCCGGGCCGGTACCGGCTCACCCCGCTGGAAGTCGATCAGCTCGCCGGAGAGACCGTAGCGGATCGCCCGCCAGAGGTTCTCCTCGAGCAGCCGGTGCGGCAGGTCGGGCAGGGGCTCGCCCTCGTCGAGGGCGCGAGCCAGCCGGGCGGTGAGCGCATAGCAGAGGGCGCTCAGGGCGCGCGACTCGGCGAGGTCGGGCTGCGCGTCACAGATCCGGATCTCGACCGTGGGGAAGGCGAGGTGCGGTCGCACGCTCCACCAGATCTGCGTGTGCTCGCTGACCGAGCCCGTCTCGTAGAGGAAGCGGACGTACGCCTCCCACTCCGCCCAGCTCGAGAGCGCATCGGGGATCCCGCAGCGCGGGAACATGCGGGTGAAGATCTGGGTGCGGGCCGAGTGGAGGTACGTGTACACGCCCTCCACGAACGGGGAGCTCGCCGAGAGCGCGAGCAGCTCGGGCAGGAAGCCGCGCAGGGCGGAGCAGACGCGGATCGCCCGGTCGGCCCCCCGCACCCCGACGTGCACGTGGAGGCCGAACGAGTTGTTGCGCCAGACGACGTAGCGGAGGATCTCGTCGTTGCGGCGGTAGTGGGGCGTGTCGATGATCCGCTGCTCCTGCCACGGGCTCCAGGGATGCGTGCCGGTGGCGGCGAGCGCGACCCCGCGCGGCTCGGCCAGCGCGCGCAGCTGCTGCCGCCGCTCGCCGAGCAGCGCCGCGGCGTCGGCGAAGGAGTCGCAGCGGCCGGTGCGGACCTCGATCTCGGAGGCGATCAGCTCGCCCACGAGATGCGGCTCGAGCACCGTGCCGCGGGCGGCGTCGCGCAGCTCCTCGAAGCGGTTGACGAGCCCGAGCGTCTGCGGGTCGAGGAGCGCGAACTCCTCCTCGACCGCCACCGTGAAATCCGGCACCGCGTCGAACGCCTCGCGCGAGCGCGCGAGCATCTCCTCGTAGCCGAGCCGCTGCTCCTCGCCCACGGGCCTAGCCTACTCGGGCGCCCGAGGCGTGCGGCACGCGCGGCAGCTCGGCCTCGAGGGTGCGCACCTGCGGCAGCAGCGCGAGCGCCGGCCCGATCGGAATCCAGAGGGTGAAGACCCGGTAGACGAGGGTCGCGAGCAGCGCCGGCGCCAGCGGGATGCCGACGGCGTTGAGCGAGAAGGCGAGGCCGGCCTCCACCCCGCCCGAGCCGCCGGCCGGCAGCGGCAGCGCGGTCACGACGTAGGCGGTCGTGTAGGCGAGGACGAGCGCCCCGACGTGCGGGTGGACGCCGAACGCGCGCAGGGCGGCGTAGAGGGTGAGGATGTCACCGCCCCAGTACAGGGGGAAGCCGAGGAGCGCCCCGGGGTGGGCGAGCGGCCGTCCCAGCAGGTGGCGGCAGAGGACGACGCCGCCGACGGCGTCGGAGAAGCCCGCCCGGCCGGCGTGCCAGAGCCACGGCCACCAGCTGTGCGGGTCGCGCGCCAGCCGGACCGTCCGGCGCGGCAGCGACGCCAGGCGCTCGCCGCGGCCCGGAGCGCTGACCCAGATCGCGGCGGCCACGCAGGCGGGGACGATCGTCAGCCAGGCGAGCTCCATCGCGAGCGGGGCGCCGTCGCCGCGCGCGAGCACCGCGGCCGAGGCGAGGCAGGCGGCGAGCCCGAGCACCAGCCACTCGAGCGTGTTCAGCGCGAGCACCCGCCGCACCGCCCGGTGCGGCCGCTCGCCCGCCCGGTGCAGGGCCCAGTAGTCGAAGCCGAGCGTGCCCGCCGAGGAGCCGACGACGAAGGCGCCGAAGCCGATCCCGACGATGCGCAGGGCCGTCCAGGGCCGAAAGCAGGGACCGCCGTCGACCCGGGCCACGTCGCGGTAGGCGCCGATGTAGCCGGCGTAGGCGAGCAGCTCCCCGCCGAGGCAGACGGGGAACCAGACCTGGTCGGCGCGCTCGAGCGCCCGCAGCGCGTCCCGCAGGTTCGTCACCTGGCCGATCGCGGCGACCGCGGCGGCGGCCAGCGCGAGCGCGGCCACCACCGTCAGGACGGCCTTGCGCCGGTCGATCCCGGAGATCTCGTGCTCGTTGCCGGCCACCGGGCGTCCTCAGTCGAGCAGGCGCGCCGCCACCGCGCGCCAGCTCCAGCGGCGCTGCGCCGCCCGCCGCGCCGCGAGGCCGAGCTCGCGCCGCCTGCTCGGCGGCAGCGCCAGGATCGCGGCGAGCCGCTCGCGCAGCGCGTCCGCGTCCCCGGCGGGGAAGGTCAGCAGGTGCGCCGCCTGCGGACCCACCTCCTCGGCGATCCCGGCGGCCACCTCCGCCAGCCCCGAGTGCGCGGAGACGACCGGCAGCACTCCCGCTGCCGCCGCCTCGGCGGCGACCATGCCGAACGCCTCCGGGAAGATCGAGGGCACGACCGCGACGTCGCAGAGGGGCAGCAGGTGGCGGAGGTGGCGGTGCTCGAGCTGGCCGGTGAAGAGCGTCCCCAGCGGCGCGATCGCCTCCAGGCGGCGGCGGTAGTCGCCGAAGCCGACGACCACCGCCCGGGCCTTCAGGCCCGCCAGGGCTTCGAGCAGGACCTGGACGCCCTTGTTCTCGATCAGCTTGCCGAAGTAGACGACCGTCGGGCGCTCGCCGGCGAAGAAGCGGGCGAGGCGCTCGGCGTTCCCCTCGTCCGGCTGGCGCTCGTCACGATTGCCCGGGTTGGGGGGATCGGCTCGCGCCTGCTCGAGCAGCGCCGCGAGCGCCTGCTCGCGCGGCTCGGGCCGGAACGCCTCGACGTCGACGCCCGGGGGGACGACCTCTACTCGCGCGCGCGGCCCGACGAGCTCCTCGAGCACCGCCCGCACGTGCAGGGAGCCCGCGTAGACCCTGTCGGCCGCGGCCAGCGTCTCCTTCGCCCAGGCGGCGAGGTCGGGCCGGCCGCGCAAGGCGTATTCGAGCTCCGAGCCGTGGGCCTTGACGCGGAAGGGCAGACCGCTGGCCGCGCCTACGGGTCCGCCGAGCAGGACGTGGTTGGCGAAGACGAGGTCGGCGGGGCCGAGGCCGCGCAGGGCTGCGGCGTTCGCCTCGACGTACGCTCTCCGCTCGGCCGGCGAGAGGTCGACGAGCCGGCGCGCCTCGAGCCCCTCGTAGCGGTCGAGGACGAAGACGGGCAGCAGCCGTCCCGGCAGCTCCGGCACGACGACGCGGGCGCCGGCCAGGTCGTAGCGGTCGGGGTGCGGCTCCTGGCAGACGACCGTGACCTCGTGGCCGGCGAGGCTCCACTCGCGGGCGAGCGCGCGCGTGTAGACGTTGGAGCCCGTCCCGCCCAGGAGGTAGCCGTGCCAGAGGAGCACTCGCACGGCCGCCGACGCTACCGGCTCGCCCGCCTGCTGCGGCGCCGCGCGCGCCGGGCCGGAGGGGCGGCCCCCCGGCGAGCGCGTCAGGCGAGATGGAAGTAGAGCGCGTGCAGCAACTCGACGGCCGGGTTCGAGGTGTGCACCGTCACGTCGGGCGGGGTGTCGAGCAGGGCCTCCGAGTAGTTGAAGAGGATCTTGACGCCGGCGGCCACCAGGTCGTCCGCCGCGCGCTGGGCTCCCTCCGCCGGCACGGCGAGCACGCCGACGACGATGTCGTGCTCGCGCACGAGCTCCGGCAGCCGCTCGTAGGGCTGCACGGTCAGGCGACCGATCGGCTGTCCGACCTTCGCCGGGTCGACGTCGACGACGGCGGCGATGTGGATCCCGTGCTCCTCGAAGATCGGCGAGGAGGCGATCGCCTGCCCGAGCCGGCCGGCGCCGACGAGCGCCACGTTGTGCTGTCCTTGCGTGCGGAGGATGGTGCGGATCGCGTCGAGCAGCAGCTCGATCGGGTAGCCGACGCCCCGCTTGCCGAACTTCCCGAAGCTCGACAGGTCGCGGCGGATCTGCGTCGCGTTGATGTTCGTGTACTCGGCGATCTCCTGCGAGGAGATCCTGTTCTTGCCCATCTTGCGCGCCTGCGTCAGCACCTGCAGGTACCGGGACAGGCGCGCGGCGACCCCGACGTTGAGGCGCTCGGCCACGCAACCCCCTTCGTCTCGCTCGACTTCGTGACAGCCGGTTCTGTTCTAGCAGCCGCTTCGGCGGCGTGCTCGTGCTACCGCGCGGCGCAGCGCGTCCGGGTGGACGTGGTAGACGAACCGCCGCTGGCCGTCGATCTCGACCACCGGCAGCCACTCCCGGTAGGCGGCTTCGAGGGCCGGGTCCCCGTCGATCGCGACCTCCCGTAGCTCGAAGCCCACTTCCGCCCGGACGGCGGCCACGACTCGCCGCGCCGCCTCGCAGAGGTGGCAGCCGGCCGCCGTGTAGAGCGTGACCTGCACGGGCGGCGTCCCGCCGCGGCGCTAGGGGTAGATGCCGCGGGTGATGGTGGCCTCGGCGACCCGCTGCACGGCCAGCCCGTAGGCGGCGACCCGCAAGGGAAGCTTGCGTCGCTGCGCCGTCTCCCAGGTCTCGTCGAAGGCTCGGCTCATGATGTCGTTGAGCTTCGCGTTCACCTCGACCTCCTTCCAGAAGTACTCCTGGAGGCCCTGCACCCATTCGAAGTAGGAGACGACGACGCCGCCCGCGTTCGCGAGCACGTCGGGCAGGATCAGCACGCCGCGCTCCTCGAGGATGGCGTCGGCGGCCGGAGTGACCGGCCCGTTGGCGCCTTCGCAGATGATCGACGCCTTGACCTTGTCCGCGTTCTCCTCGGTGATCACCTGCTCGAGGGCGCAGGGGGCGAGGATGTCGCACTCCAGGAGCAGGAGCTCCTCGTTCGTGATCGTCTCCGCGTCCTTCAGCCCGGCCAGCGTCCGGTGTTCGGCCTTGTGGGCGACCGCCGCGGGCACGTCGATCCCCTTCGGGTTGTAGAGCGCCGTGCTCGAGTCGGAGATCGCGACGACGACCGCTCCCTCCTGGTGCAGGAACTGGGCGAGGTAGCTGCCGACGTTGCCGAAGCCCTGCACGGCGACCGTCATCCCCGCCAGGCGCCGGTCGAGCTTGGCCACGACGTCGCGGATGCAGTAGAGGGCGCCGCGGGAGGTCGCCTCGAGGCGTCCCAGCGAGCCGCCGATCGTGAGCGGCTTGCCGGTGACGACGCCGAGGACCGAATGGCCCTTGTTCATCGAGTACGTGTCGAAGATCCAGGCCATCACCGAGCCGTCGGTGCCCACGTCGGGGGCCGGGATGTCCTTCTCGGGGCCGATCTCGTTGATGATCTCGCTCGTGTAGCGGCGGGTCATCCGCTCGAGCTCGCCGCGCGACATCCGCTTCGGGTCGCAGACCACCCCACCCTTCGCGCCGCCGAACGGGATGCCCATCAGGGCGCACTTCCACGTCATCCACATGGCGAGCGCCTTGACCTCGTCGAGCGTGACGTCCGGGTGGTAGCGGATGCCGCCCTTGGAGGGGCCGCGGGCGATGTTGTGGGTCACGCGGAACCCCTTGAAGACCTGCGTCGTCCCATCGTCCATGCTGACGGGGATCGAGACCTCGACCGCCTTCTTGCACTCGCCGAGCACGGCGACGAGGTTGGCGTCGATCTCGAAGGTGGCCGCGACCCGGCGCAGCTGCTCGCGGGCCAGCTCGAAGGGGTTCTCGCGCAGGTGAGAGGTCGTCGCGACTGCGGTCACGTTCGCTCCTTTTCGTCGAGCAGCGCGGGAAAGCTAGGGAGCTGCGCGGCGAGTGTAGTCCCTAGCGGCTGGCGTAGGCGTCGAGGTCGAGGTAGCGGGGATACGGGAGCGGCTCGGCCCAGCGGGCCGCCGAGGCGATCATCGCGGCGTTGTCGGTGCAGAGGGCGAGGGGGGCGGCGACCGCCTCGGGTAGCGCGGCGCGCAGCTCGGAGTTCGCGGCGACCCCGCCGACGATCGCGACCCGCGTGCGGCCGGTGCGCTCGGCCGCCTCCCGCACCCGTTCCGCCAGGGCTCGCACGATCGCCCGCTGGTACGAGGCGGCGAGGTCGGCCCGCCGCGCCTCGAGCTCGTGCGACGGCAGGTCGCGCACCGCGTAGAGGAGCGCGGTCTTCAGCCCCGAGAACGAGAAGTCGAGGCCGGGCACCCTCGCCACCGGGAAGGCGTAGGCCTCCGGGTCGCCCTGGCGGGCGAGACGGTCGATCTCCCGTCCGCCCGGGTAGCCGAGCCCGAGCAGGCGCGCCCCCTTGTCGAACGCCTCCCCCGCCGCGTCGTCGAGCGTCGTCCCCAGCAGCTCGCGCTCGCGGTGGGAGTGGACGTCGAGCAGCATCGTGTGGCCGCCGCTCGCGAGCAGGCAGACGAAGGGAGGCTCGAGCGGGTCGGGCTCCAGCCAGAGCGAGGCGACGTGGCCGTCGAGGTGGTCGACCGGGACGAGCGGCAGCCGCCGCGACCAGGCGATCGCCTTGGCGGCGGCGAGCCCGACGAGCAGCGCCCCGATCAGGCCCGGCCCCTGCGTCACCGCCACCCGGTCGACCGCCTCCAGGGTCGCGCCCGCCTGCCGGAGCGCCGCTCGCACGACCGGCGCGAGCAGCTCGAGGTGGCGCCGCGAGGCGACCTCCGGCACGACGCCGCCGTAGCGGGCGTGCAGCTCCGCCTGCGAGGAGACGACGTTCGAGCGCAGCTCGCCCTCGTCGCTGACGAGCGCGGCCGCGGTCTCGTCGCAGCTCGTCTCGATCCCCAGGATCACGAGGCGACGGCAGCGCGCCGGGGGCGGACGTCCGCCGGCATCGTCAGCGCCGCCAGAGCGAGCCGCGCCGGAGGGGGTCCTTCCACATGATCAGCGCGTCCTCCCGGTTGTCGGTGTAGTAGCCACGCCGGATGCCGCGCGCCCGGAAGCCGAGCCGCTCGTAGAGGGCGATCGCCTTGCGGTTCGAGACCCGCACCTCGAGCGTGTAGCCGCGCCTGGCGTCGTCGGCGGTCAGCTCGAACAGTCGCTGCAGGAGCATCGTGGCCACGCCGCGGCCGCGGTGGTCGGGGTCGACCGCCACGTTCATCACGTGCCAGGCGTCGACGTAGCGCGAGACGATCAGGTAGCCGACGAGCATCCCGTCCTCGCCGTCGGCCTCGAAGGCGCCGAGGCAGATCGAGCTCGGTTTGGCCAGCTCGCCGGCGAACATCGAGCGCGACCAGGGCGTCGGGTACGAGCGACGCTCGATCTCCTCGATCTCGCGCAGGTCGTCGAGCCCGAGGCGGCGCAGCTCGATGGTCGTCATGCTCGTGCGGCCCGGTCGGCGTCGGGTAGGCGAAGGTAGAGCGGCTCCAGCTCCTCCAGCGGGCCGGCCTCGCCGGCCAGGGCGGCGTGGAAGCGGGCCCGCGGCAGGTGGCATTCGTCGTCGTCGGGCGGAACGAGGGCGCCGCGCTGCTCGAGCAGGCTGCGGTAGCGGCGGGCGCCGTCCCCGACGCAGAGGGTGCCTGGGACGAGCGGCAGCTCCTCGGGCGGCAGGACGCGCGGCTGGCCGCCGACGAGCGCGAACACCTCCCGCCGCCTGGCGTCGACCACCGGCAGCGCGCCGGGCGCACCGGCGGCGAGCGCGGCCAGGGTCGAGACGCCGGCGCCGGGCAGGCCGAGCGAGAGGGCGAGGCCGCGGGCGACCGCCAGCCCGATCCGGACGCCCGTGAAGCTGCCCGGGCCGATCCCGACGGCCAGCCGGTCGAGGTCGGTGGGCCGCGCTCCCGCTTGGCGCAGCAGGGCGTCGACGTCCTCGAGCAGGGTCTGGGCGCGCGAGACACGCTCGCCGAGCAGCTCGCCGTCGTGCACGAGCGCGCTGGTGGCCGCCCCGGTCGCCGTGTCGAAGGCGAGCGTCAGCATCCCTCGATCTCCACCGCTCTCCCGTCGCCAGCATGCCGCAAACGGACGGCGAAGCGGGGCGCCGGCAGCACGCCCGTCCCGGCTTCCGGCCACTCGACGAAGCAGACCGCGTCCTCGAAGTACGGCTCGAGGTCGCCCCACTCGGCCGGCGAAAGGCCCTGGAAACGGTAGAGGTCGAGGTGGGAGACCTCGACGCCGGCGCCGTGGTAGCGGTGACCGATCGTGTACGTCGGGCTCGTGACGCGGTCGCGTACGCCGAGCGCCGCGCAGGCCCCGCGCACGAACGTCGTCTTGCCGGCGCCCAGCTCGCCGGCCACGGTCACGACGTCGCCCGCGACGAGCCGGCGGGCGAGCCGGGCGGCAAGGGCTTCGGTCTCCTGCGGCGAGTGGGTCACGGTCTCCGCCACCCGGCGAAGCGTAGGCACGGCGCGTTGCCCAGCGGGCACTCAGAACAGGCCGAGCTGCTCGGCAGCGGCGAGCGCCTGTCGTGGCTCGGGCTCGGGCGGGGGCGGCAGGGACGCGAGCGGCGCCGGCTCGCCTGCTCGCAGCAGCGCGGGCAGACGGGCGAAGTCGGCCTCCAGCACGGCGAGCATCGCCGGGGTGTACAGGGCCGCCGCCGGGTGGTAGAGCGGGTAGAGGAGCACGCTGCGGCCGGCGATCGTCAGCGCCTGCTCCTGGCCGTGGACGCGAGTGATGCCGAGCGGGCGGCCGGAGAGGAGCTTCGTCGCGAAGTTGCCGAGCGTCGCGATCACGGTCGGCGCGACGAGCGAGATCTGGCGGAAGAGGTGTGGCTCGCAAGCCTTGATCTCGTCGGGCTGCGGGTCCCGGTTTCCCGGCGGCCGGCATTTGAGGACGTTCGCGATGTAGACGTCCTCGCGCCGCAGACCGACGCTCGCGAGCAGCCGGTCGAGCAGCTTGCCCGCCTGGCCGACGAAGGGGACGCCCTGCTGGTCCTCGTGGAAGCCGGGGGCCTCGCCGACGAACATCAGATCGGCGTGCGGGTTGCCGGCGCCGAACACGACCTGCGTCCGTCCGCGGGCCAGCCCGCAGCGCGTGCAGCCGGCGACGGCGGCGGCGTAGGCGGCAAGCTCGTCGCGCTCGAGGGGGACCGCGCTCACGGGCGCGGAGTCTACGACGCGCGGCCGACGGACACGATGCGCGCCCGCCAGCGTCCCCGCGGCGCGTCGACCTCGATCTCGTCGCCCGGGGCCTTGCCGAGCAGCGCCCTGCCCACGGGCGAGTGGGGCGAGGCGCCTCCGTCGCCGGAGATCTCGACCTCGAGCCGCTCGCCGTCGTCGCGTTCCAGCTCGACCCGCGAGCCGACGGTGACCACCCCGCTCGCCGCCGCCGCCTCCTCGTCGACGATCGTCGCGTGCTGCAGCCGGTGGCGGAGGCGCCGGATCCGGGCCTCGAGCAGCCCCTGCTCGTTCTTCGCCGCGTGGTACTCGAAGTTCTCGGACAGGTCGCCGTGCGCCCGGGCGGAGGCGATCGCCTGCACGACCTGGCGCCGCTTCGGGCCCTCGAGCTCGGCCAGCTCCGCCTCGAGCCGCTCGTAGGCGGCACGAGTCAGCGGCTCGCCGTGGTCGCCGCCTTCCACGTGCTAGTGGCTGCAGCCGCAGGCGCCGCCGCAGCAGCCGCCGCCGTTCGTCCCGGCCGGCTTGGACACGCCGTGGACGGCGAAGGACGAGAACTGGCGCGAGACGTTCGCGCCCGCGCACTCGGGGCAGGAGACGACCTCCTCGCCCCGCACGAGCTCCTCGAACCGCGACTCGCACTCCAGGCAGACGTACTCGTAGATCGGCACGCTCAGATGGTAGTTGTCGAGGCGGCCAGCGCGCGCAGCCGCCCGAGCGAGAGCCCCTCCCGGGCCAGGAAGACGAGGCCGCCGGCGTAACCGACCGACGACTCGATCGCCTGCAGCGCGATCCCGTAGGCGAAGCCGCGCGAGTAGGCGACGCCGTAGGCGACGAGCGGCAGGGCGATCGCCGCCTGCTGCAGGCCGACGTTGCCGGGCCAGAGCGGCAGGATCAGGGCGACGTTCATCAGCGCCAGCACCGCCCCGGCCGCGATCAGCGGCTCGTGCAGGCGGAAGGCGAGGAACGCGACCCAGACGGCCGCGAGCTGCAGGAGCCAGCCCGCGGTCTGGAACGCGGCTGCGAGCAGGGCGGGACGCAGGCGGCGGAGGACGCCGAGGCCCTCCCGGCCGCGTTCCAGCACGGCGCGGATCCTGCTGCGGCCGGTGCTTCGCCCCCGCTCGTGCCGCCTGGCGGCGGCGACGCCGAGCAGGACGACGGCCGTGCCGAGCCCGAGCACCGCCCAGAGCGAGGTTCGGGCCCAGGCCGGGATCCTGGCCGCCGCGAGCACCCAGACGATCAGCCCGATCGACGGGAAGACCTCGAGGATCCGGTGGGCGAGCACGCTGCCGAGCAGGGCGGGCCACAGCCCGGTCCGTTCGCGCCGCGGCATCCGCCGCATCAGCACGCCAACCCTGGCCACCTCCCCCACCCGGCCCGGCAGGACGCCGTTGGCGAAGATGCCGATGAAGAAGGCGGAGAAGACGTCGAGCAGGCGAGGGTGCGGCTCGGGCACCGCCTGCCCGAGAACGGTCCGCCACGAGAGCCCGCGCACGAGCGCCGAGGCGAGGTTGAGACCGACCGCGGCCAGCGTCCAGTGCCAGCGCATCTGGGCGAGCGCGCGGGCGACGAGGGTCCAGTTCGGCCCGCGCAGGACGAGCAGGCTGGCGACGCCGGCCGCCGCGGCCGCCACGAGCGCCGCTCGCAGGAGCCGCGCGCGGGACACGCCTACGAGGAGCCGCAGGCGGCCTGCTTGCCGTCGACGATCTCGCCGACGAGCTGCTCCGGCGTTCCCGGCACTGCGAGCGCGAATCGCTGCGGCTTGCTCAGGTCGAGGATGGTCATCTTGTCGGGCCCGGGCGCGACGCAGCCCGCCCCGCGCAGCCGCCAGTAGGGGTTGTAGTGGGTGCGCAGGAGGTAGCGGCCGGGCGCGAAGACGCGGCCGCGGATCACCGTGTGGCCGAACGCCGTGACGCGGGGGTGGGCGGGGCCGGTCAACAGCGGCGTGGCGTGCGGCAGCTCGTAGATCGTCCAGTTGGCGCTGCGGAACACGACTCGCAGACCGGAGTGCGGCGAGCGGAGCACGCGCGCCTCCTGCGGGCCGCCGTCCCAGTCGAGCGGGGTCGTCGGGCTGAGCAGGACGTAGCGGACGGCGTCCGAGCGCAGCCACCTGCGGTACGAGGCCGCGTCGAGGTGCTTCGCGTACAGGGCCGGGTTGTCCGCCACGTCGAGCTGCCGGTACCAGCCGCGGGCGAGCGCGAACCCCGACCTGGGGATCCAGTACGCCTCCCAGTGCTCCGCCGTCGGCACGACCTCGACCCGGTAGCCGGGCTGGTCGTGGCTGCGCAGGAAGCGCAGCGCCGGCTGCCAGAAGCTCGCCTGCTGCGTCTCGTTGCCGACCCGGGAGGGGATCAGCAGCAGGTAGGGGACGAGGTTGTAGGCGAGCGCGGCCGCGAGCGCGAGCACGACCAGGCGTCGCGGCCGGAAGCCGGCCAGGCTGGCGGTCAGCAGCATCACCGGGAAGACGAAGGCGCCGAGGCGGGTCCAGTTGTCCCCGAGCGGGGAGGGAACGACGTAGAAGACGACGCTGCCCAGTCCCCAGAGGGCGTAGAAGGAGACGAGCGGCGCCGCAGCCCGGGCGCGGCGGGCGACGAGGACGCCGAGCACGGTGACGAGCAGGACACCGGCGAAGTCGATCCAGTGGAACGGGTAGGAGCCGGTGCTGGCCGGGAAGAGAACGAGCGCGAGCAGCTCGATCCCGGCGGCCGCGGCGAGCCCGAGCCCGAACCAGAGGTGGCGCCGCGCGATCCGGCGCCGGCGGGCGAGCGCGCAGGAGGCGACGACGAGGCAGAGGAAGGCGAAGGCGAGCGGGCTGAAGCCGACGGTGAGCGCCGCCGCGAGCACGGCCAGCCGCAGCCGCCGCAGCTGCAGGAGCTTCAGCGTCGCGAGCATGGCAGCGAAGCCCAGCGAGTACGCGTAGAGCCCCGTGAACATGGGCGCGGCCGCGAGCACGCCGAACACCCGCGAGGGCCAGAGGGCCGCCCGCCCCCACTCGCGCAGGGCGAGCGACGAGAAGAGCATGGTCGAGGCGACGGCCGCGGCGAAGACGAGCGGCAGGTTGCCGACCAGCGCCGCCGGGAGGTAGTAGAGGAGGCTGTACGACGCCAGCGGGTACGTGCCCGCGTACCAGAAGTTGTCCCAGATCAGGGCGCCGTCGCGGACGAGGAACGTCCGGTACAGGTGGACGGGCGCGTCCCCGGGGGCGGGGCCGAAGAAGAGGACGAGGGCGGCGAACGACGCGGTGAGGGCGGCGCCGAGCAGCAGCTCGCGGCGGGGCGAGAGGCGGCGGACGTCGAGCAGGCTGGCGGCGACGGAGCTCATCGGGGCACCCGAATCCTCGCATGTACGCGAGCGAGCAGGGCTGCCGGCGGCACGAGGTCGACGCCGTCGGGACGAGAGAGGTAGCCGGGCGCGCTGCCCGGGACGCCGGTGTGCCCGTACTGCCAGACCACCTCGTTCGTGCGTGGGTCGACGACGATCACCCGGTCGTTGAAGTCATCGTTGACGAGGAAGTCGCCGTTCGGCAAGGGCAGGGCGAGCGACGGGTGGTCGAGCTGTGGCTGGCCCGGCCGGGGCTGGTAGCGCCAGTGGAGCCGACCTAGGCGGTCGAAGGTCTCGAGGATGCCGGGGCTTTGCCAGCCAACCGTGACGTACAGGCCGGGCCGGACCTCGTTCGAGTCGGACGGGTAGAAGACGCCGGGCGGGTGGGCGGCCCAGCGCAGCCGTCCGCTGGCGGAGAGGGCGTCGACCCAGTCGCCGTTGATCTCGCTGACGAGCACGCCGCCTCCCGGCAGGGGGAAGGCGCCGTTCGGGCTGGCCCACGTCTGCGGCGGGTCGTGCACGCACCCGCGGGCGGGGCTGCCCGCCGCGGCGAGCGGCTGGTGCGAGGGCGGCCGCAGGAAGAGCAGGCGGCAGTTGACGATGTCGGCGAGGAGGATCGAGCCGCCGGGCAGGAGCATCGCGTCGTCGGGGTGGGCGAGCTGGTTGGGACCGCTGCCGGGGGCGCCGACCGTGCCGTAGCGCCAGACGATCTTCCGCGCCGCCACGTCGACGAGGCTGATCGCGTCGACGTCCTCCTCGGTGACGACGATCCGGCGGCCGTCGGGCGAGAAGAAGGCGTCGTCGGGAAGCGGAAGCGTCCGGTGGTCGCCGGGGCGCGGGAACTGCCAGACGATCCGGCCGCGGGGATCGACGACGAGCAGCCGGTCGTTCGACCGGTCGGCGATCAGCACGTCCCCCGGCAGCACCGAAGGGTCGGAGCCGGGCGCCAGGTGGGAGCGGCTCAGGGGCCGGCTGAACGCTCCGCGGGGCCCCGCCGCGTGCGAGCCGGCGGCGGTCGCCGGTCGGTGGGGGCGCAGCGAGGGGCGGGTCGGGGCGGGCCGGCCGCCCCCTCCGGCGCAGCCCGCGGCGACCGCGACGAGAGCGGAGAGGACGATGAAGGAGAGGAAGCGCACGGCAGGAGTCTTCCGGCTCGGCTTGGCCGTCGCGAGCTTCGCACACGCGCATGAGGGGGCCGTGAAGCCGGGCGCTTCCGGACGCCGGGCTCGCGCCTCGGAAGCGGCTCCCGCCCGTGGCGGCTCGGCGGGACGGCACGGGGTAGACTGTCGTTGCCCGGCATCCGCGTGGGAGCTGGAGCGCAACCGTGATCGAACGAGTTCACGTCATCGGCTCGGGCCGCGTCGGTTCGGCTGTCGCCGCTCGCCTGCGCGAGCGGGGCGTCGCGCTGGACGGCGAGGAGCCGGACGTCGTCCTCCTCTGCGTTCCAGACACGGCCATCGCGGCCGTGGCCCGGGGTCAGACCCCCGGTCGAGGCTGGATCGGACACGTCTCCGGAGCGACGCCGCTGGCCGCGCTCGCTCCGCACGAGCGCCGCTTCTCGCTCCACCCGCTGCAGACCTTCGACCGCAGCGGCGACCCGTCGCAGCTCGACGGCGCCTGGGCGGCGATCAGCGGCGAGACGCCGCAGGCGCTGGCGGTCGCCCGCGAGCTGGCGGAGCAGCTCGGTCTGCACCCGTTCGTCCTGGCCGAGGAGGATCGAGCCCTCTACCACGCGGGCGCCGTCTTCGCCTCGAACTACCTCGTCACGCTCCAGCGTGCGGCGGTGCGGCTCGGCGTGCCTCCGGAGGGTCTCGTGCCGCTGATGCAGCGGACGATCGCCAACGGCTTCGAGCTGACGGGGCCGATCGCCCGCGGCGACTGGGCGACCGTCGAGGCCCACAAGCAGGCGATCCGCGCCCGCCGGCCCGAGCTGGAGCACCTGTACGAGACGCTGGCGGGCGCGACCCTGAGGCTCGCATGAAGGTCGTGCGGACGATCGGCGAGCTGCAGCGGGCGCGCGAGGCGCTCGCAGGCGCGGTGGGGCTCGTGCCGACGATGGGGGCGCTGCACGCCGGCCACCTGGCGCTGCTCGCCGCGGCGCGACGCGAGAACGACGCCGTGGTCATGTCGCTCTTCGTCAACCCCGCCCAGTTCGACGATCCCGCCGACCTCGCCGCCTACCCGCGCGACGAGGAGCGGGACCTGCGTCTGGCGGAGGAGGCGGGCGTCGACCTCGTCTTCGCCCCCTCGGCCGGGGAGCTGTACCCGCCGGGCTACGAGACCTGGCTCGAGGTGACGGAGGCGTCGTGCGGCCTGGAGGGAGCCGTCAGGCCCGGCCATTTCCGGGGTGTCGCGACCGTCTGCTTGCGGCTGTTCCTGCTCACCCGGCCGCAGCGCGCCTACTTCGGCCAGAAGGACGCCCAGCAGGTCGCGGTGGTGCGGGCGCTCGTCCGCGACCTCGCGCTGCCGCTCGAGATCCGGGTGGTGCCGACGGTGCGGGACGCGGACGGGCTCGCGCTCTCCTCGCGCAACGTCCGGCTCAGCCCCGACGAGCGGCGGCGGGCCCTGGCCTTGCCCAAGGCGCTCGAGGCCGGCGCCCGGGCGCCCGACCCCGTGGCGGCGACCCGCGCCGCGCTCGACGGCCTCGCCCCCGACTACGTCGAGGTGCTCGACCTCGGCGACGCCACGGTGCTCGCGGCCGCGATCCGCATCGGCGCCACCCGCCTGATCGACAACGTCCTCCTGGAAGGAGACCTCAGATGAGCGACGCCCCGAACCCGCCCCGCTACGCCTCCTGGACGGCGGGCAAGCTGCCCCTGCCGGAGCTCGCCGAGATGAAGCGGCGCGGCGAGAAGATCGTGATGGTCACCGCCTACGACGCGCCGAGCGGCCGCCTCGCCGACGCGGCCGGCGTCGACCTGGTCCTGGTCGGCGACTCCTCGGGGATGGTCGTGCACGGCCGGGAGTCGACGGTGCCGGTGACCCTGGACGAGATCCTGTTCATGACCCAGTGGGTGACCCGAGGCGCGAGACGGCCGCTCGTCGTCGCCGACATGCCGTTCGGCTCCTACGAGGCGTCCGACGAGCAGGCCGTGCGGAACGCGATCCGGCTCGTCAAGGAGGGCGGCGCGGACGGCGTCAAGCTCGAGCGGGGCGGCACGAGCGTGGCGCGGGCGCGGGCGATCGTCGGCGCCGGCATCCCGGTCATGGGCCACGTCGGGCTGACCCCCCAGACCGCGACCGTCCTGGGCGGCTTCAAGGCCCAGGGGCGAACGGCCGAGCGCGCCCGCGAGCTGCTCGAGGACGCGCTCGCCCTGGAGGCCGCGGGCTGCTTCGCGATCGTGCTCGAGGCGGTGCCACCCGCGGTGGCCCGGGCCGCGACCAGGGCGCTCACGGTTCCGACGATCGGGATCGGCGCCGGCCCGGACACCGACGGTCAGGTGCTCGTCTGGCACGACATGCTCGGCGTCTACCAGGGGCGGGCGCCGCGCTTCGTCAAGCGCTACGCGGAGCTGGGGGACGTGATCGTCGAGGCGCTCGAGCGCTACGCGCGCGAGGTGCGAAGCGGCGCGTTCCCCGAGGAGCGGCACACGTACGGGATGCCAGACGACGAGCAGGCCGCCTTCCAGGCCTTGCTCGCGGGAGCCGATCAGACGTAGCGGGAGAGGACGACGAGCGCGGGCAGCGAGGCGGCGAGCCCGACCGTAGCCAGGCTGCGCGCCCAGGTCCAGCCGTGGACGCTGCGGACGCCGACGACGAGGAGCAGCCCGCTCCAGGCGAAGGCGAAGTAGACGAGCCCGCCGAAGATCCGGTCGCCCGGCCCCCAGTCGTTGCCGCCGGTCCGGAACAGGTCCTCCCCGTAGATCGCGATCCGGACCGGCCAGAGCGTGACGAGAGCGAGCGCGAGCGGCGCCCCGGCCAGCGCCAGCAGATGGCGGGCCCGCCGGTAGCTGCCGAGCCCGCCCAGCCGGCGGGCGGCGCCGTAGAGGAGGGCGCCCCCCAGCCAGTAGACGGCGAGCGCGTAGATCGCCCCGCCGAGGAAGGCCCAGACCGGGATCAGGGAGACCGAGAAGGAGGCGTCGTTGAGCAGGGAGCGAGCGACCGGCGTCGCGAGCACCCCCGAGATCCCGGCGAGCCCGGCGACGGCCACAAGCGGCTCCTGCCGCGCCTCGGCCGCGGCCTCCGAGTCGTCGCGCAGCGAGACGAAGACTGCGCGCGGGGCGACGAGCACCGCGGCGGCCCGCAGCCACCAGTTCCGCTCGAGCGCGGACAGGCGGGTGGTCGCGTCGGCGGCCGACACCGCGTCTACGCCGCCGCGACCGCAGGGGCGGGCAGCACGTGGCGCAGGAAGCGGCCGGTGTGGCTCGCCTCGACCTGTGCGACGTCCTCCGGTGTCCCGGCCGCGATCAGCTCGCCGCCCGCGTCGCCGCCTTCCGGTCCGAGGTCGATCACCCAGTCAGCCTGCTTGATCACGTCGAGGTTGTGCTCGATCACGATCATCGTATTGCCCCCGTCCACGAGCCGCTGCAGGGTCTCGAGCAGCTTCTCGATGTCGGCGAAGTGCAGGCCGGTGGTCGGCTCGTCGAGGATGTAGAGGGTCTTGCCGGTCGCGACCTTGCACAGCTCGGCGGCCAGCTTGACCCGCTGCGCCTCTCCGCCCGAGAGCGTGGTCGCCGGCTGGCCGAGCTTCACGTAGTCGAGCCCGACGTCGTGCAGGGTCTGCAGCCGGCGCCGGATCTTGGGGATCTTGGCGAAGAAGCCGAGCGCCTCCTCGACGGACATCTCGAGCACGTCGGCGATCGAGCGGCCCTTGAAGCGCACCTCGAGGGTCTCCCGGTTGTAGCGGGCGCCCTTGCACGTCTCGCACGGCACGTAGACGTCGGGCAGGAAGTGCATCTCGATCTTGATCTGGCCGTCGCCCTTGCACGTCTCGCAGCGGCCGCCGCGCACGTTGAACGAGAAGCGTCCCGGCTTGTAGCCCCGCACCTTCGCCTCGGGCGTCAGCGAGTAGAGCTCGCGGATGTGCGTGAAGAGGTCGGTGTAGGTGGCCGGGTTGGAGCGCGGGGTGCGCCCGATCGGCTTCTGGTCGATCTCGATCACCTTGTCGAAGACCTCGATCCCGTCGATCCCGGCGTGCTCGCCCGGCTTGACCCGGGCCCGGTTGAGCCGGTTGGCGAGCGCCTTGAAGACGATCTCGTTCACGAGCGTCGACTTGCCGGAGCCCGAGACGCCGGTGACGCAGATGAACTTGCCGACCGGGAACTCGACGTCGAGGTGCTTGAGGTTGTGCTGGGAGGCACCGCGGACGACGAACACGCCGCGGTCCTCGAGCCGCCGCTCCGGCACCGGGATCGCCCGCTTCCCGGCCAGGTACTGACCGGTCACCGACCGCGCTACCCGCTCGACCTCGGCGGCCGGCCCCTCGGCCACGACCTCGCCGCCGTGCAACCCCGCTCCGGGCCCCATGTCCACGAGCCAGTCGGAGCGGCGCATCATCTCCTCGTCGTGCTCCACCACGAGCACGGTGTTGCCGAGGTCGCGCAGCCGCTCGAGGGTGTCGATCAGGCGGGCGTTGTCGCGCTGGTGGAGGCCGATCGAGGGCTCGTCGAGGATGTAGAGGACGCCGACGAGCTGCGAGCCGATCTGGGTCGCCAGCCGCAGCCGCTGCGCTTCCCCGCCCGAGAGCGTCGCCGCCGGCCGGTCGAGGGTCAGGTAGCCGACGCCGACGTCCTCGAGGAAGGTCAGCCGCTCGCGGATCTCCTTCACGATTCGGCGTCCGATCAGCTCCTCGGTCGGGGTCAGCTCCAGCCGGTCGAGGAAGGCGAGCGCACCGGTCACCGAGAGCCGGGTGAACTCGTAGATCGACTTGCCGCCGACCGTCACGGCGAGCACCTCGGGCTTGAGGCGCGCCCCCTTGCAGGCCGGGCAGGGCCGGAAGCTCATGTACTCCTCGATCCGCTCGCGCTGCTGGGCCGAGTCGGTTTCCCGGTAGCGGCGCTCGAGGCTCGAGACGATGCCGTCGAAGGCGAGCATGTACTGGCGGCGTCGCCCCATCCGGTTGCGGTACTGGACGTAGATCCGCTCCCCGCCCGTGCCGTACAGGAAGCGGTTGCGCTCCTCCTCGCTCAGCTCCGACCAGGGCTTCGAGGTGTCGATCTCGTAGCGGTCGGCGACCGCCTGGATCACCGCCTCGTAGAAGCCGGAGGAGCCGCCCAGCGACCAGGGCACGAGCGCCCCGTCGTCGATCGACAGCGACGGGTCGGGGACGAGCAGGTCGGGGTCGATCTCCTGCTGGGAGCCGAGGCCCGTGCAGCGCGGACACGCGCCGTGCGGGGCGTTGAAGGAGAAGATCCTGGGCTGGAGCTCGGGCAGCGAGACGCCGTGGTCGGGGCAGGCGAAGTTCTCGGAGAAGAGCAGGTCGTCGCCGCCGAGGACCGAGACGACGACGAGCCCGTCGGCGAGCGCGGCCGCCGTCTCGATCGACTGGCTCAGGCGCAGGCGCAGGTCGGGCCGCATCACGAGCCGGTCGACGACCACCTCGATCGTGTGCTTGAGCTTCTTGTCGAGCTCGGGCACGCCCTCCTCGAGCAGGTACTGGCGGCCGTCGACCTCGACACGGGTGAACCCTTCGCGTGTCAGGTCCTCGAACAGGTCCCGGTACTCGCCCTTGCGACCCCGCACGACGGGCGCCTTGACGATGAAGCGCGTCCCCTCCTCCAGCTTCAGCACCTGGTCGACGATCGCGTCCAGGCTCTGCCCCGCGATCGGCTTGCCGCAGATCGGGCAGTGCGGCCGTCCCACCCGCGCGTAGAGCAGGCGGAGGTAGTCGTAGATCTCGGTCACCGTGCCGACGGTCGAGCGGGGGTTGCGCGAGGTCGTCTTCTGGTCGATCGAGATGGCCGGGCTGAGCCCCTCGATCGAGTCGACGTCCGGCTTCTCCATCATCTGCAGGAACTGGCGGGCGTAGGCCGAGAGCGACTCGACGTAGCGGCGCTGCCCCTCGGCGTAGATCGTGTCGAACGCGAGCGACGATTTCCCGGAGCCGGACAGTCCGGTGAT
>Ga0209061_1002068_pt1 | contig 27891 bp, 19 predicted proteins | sample Coa_R1_10_FD_187157 | JGI IMG/M metagenome (GOLD analysis project Ga0209061, IMG submission 187157) | Surface soil microbial communities from Centralia Pennsylvania, which are recovering from an underground coalmine fire - Coalmine... | ecosystem: Environmental > Terrestrial > Soil >... | reverse complement strand
AAACCGCCGTAGCCAACCTCGCATCCAGCATCAACACCCTTTATGCCGACGGCGGGCGGGACTTCCTCTGGCTCAACATGCCGCCGCTGGGAGATACGCCGGATGGACTCGCTCTGGGCCCCTTGGAAAGTGCGGGACTCAACCAGCTTTCCCAGGCGTATAACGCGGACTGGCTTGCAACCATCGCCTCCCTCGATGAGCATGATCCGGGCATCAACATTGTGGGCGTGAACGTGTACGGCCTGGTCGAATCGATGCTTGCCGACCCTTCCGCCTACGGCTTTACCAACATTAATACGCCAGCGCAGGGCAAAAATGTGAATCCGAATGATTATCTGTTCTGGGATGGCGTCCACCCCACCACCGAAGGCCATTTCCAGGTGGCAAGCCTTGCCGATCGGGATTTGACGCCTGAGCCGGCAAGCTTGGTGTTATTTTCGACGGGCTTATTGGCAATTGCCCTTCTGCTGCATCGCGGCATAAGACAGGGGAATGACGCCATTTAGCGCCGAACTACTTGGCGCATCCCTTGGAGCCAATTGGCAGTTGCTATCTCGTGGGACGCGCCAGCTGGGGCAGGCGAAAGAGAATTGCACAGGGAGGGGGACAGCGGAGGCTTTTTATAACTCCGCGGCTTGTGTGCCACGCCAAAAGGCCGCAAATTTTCTGAAGAGCGAAGGTCCGTTCTACTGATGACTGGTGCTGAGCGGGCAAGGGGCAGCACTGATATGCAGAGAAACACCTGGAGGAGTTATGGGCAATTTTCAGCTAAATACGTGGCAGGATGTGGGAAACTGGCCGGGTCAAATTACAGTCAACAAGTGCAAATTCAAGCGAAGGGTTAGTTGGGAGAGGGATCGAGTAGGCCAGTTCATTCAGGTTGTGTATGCATCCAAACAGGGCCAACACTTTACGATTCACGAGCTTCCACTTAATGGAAGCTATCAGCATTGGAAAAGATATGGAATGCAATTCCATTATAAAGAGTCATCTCGGGGTACGCCGTACGACTTTTGTATTGATGAGTACGGGAATGCCAAGCCAAACGAATTCGAAGACCCCAAATTACCTAAAGATAGGAATACTCCTCTAAAAAGACTCGCCACCGAAAGACAGGCACTGATTAAAAAGTTGGCACAGGAGTTCGTGAACAAACTCAAAAAATGACTTTGGCGGCATTTTCCGTAGCAGGGTTGTCCGCAGCCCAGTCCGATCACCAAAAAGCCACTGACGAGAATACCCGCGCGACAGCGAAGACGGTAACTGTAATCCGTTGCCATCAATGGAGGTCAGAAGGCTCGCAGGCGGCGCATAAACCGCAAATGTTGCAGCCTCGCATGTCCACCGTGCCTATCCCGACTATTCTGGGTAGCCAGAGTCGCTGAAGAATTCCGGCACCTGCCCGGTCTTGTAAACATAACGAGGGAGAGCCGCAACCCCAGCCAAGCTTCAAATTCCAGATTTCAAAAGCAGCGCTCACATTAACAAGTCCAAGCTGGGAGTAAAGCGCATCCATGCCCTATAATGAGCTTTTGGGCAGGCTCTGAGAGTGAGCTCGAATTTCCTGCCGCTCACCGACCATTCCTCAATGCCAGAACTACCCGAAGTTGAAACCGTCCGGCGGGGACTGGAGCGCCGCGTTCTGGGAAGGGCCATTTCCGCCGTTCGGGTCTTCACTCCCTGGGTGATTCGTGGTGATCCGAAAGAATTCCGGTCTGAGATTGAAGGCTGCCGGGTGAAAGGCTTACAGCGGAAAGGCAAGACATTAGCGCTCGAACTTGAAAGCGGCGACTCGGCGCCTTCCCGTTATTTGATCGTGCGTCTGGGGATGACCGGCCAGTTGACCGTGACTCCGAGCCAATCTTCCCTTTTAACCCACACCCACGTGGGTTTCCTTCTGGATGATGGCGGCGAGGAACTCCGCTACCGCGACCCGCGTCGATTTGGCATGCTGCGCTGTTCGACGCCCGCGGAGGCGGAAGAGATTTTCCATTCACTTGGCCCCGACGCGCTTGAGATCAGCGAGGGAGAATTCGAGCAAGCGCTGCGCGGGCGTCGCGGCGCAATCAAGGGATGGCTGCTGAATCAGAGCATGCTGGCTGGTCTGGGCAATATCTATGCGGATGAGGCGCTTTTTGAGGCGCGAATTCATCCGCAGACGCCTGCCGGAAAGATTCCACAGAATGCCCGCATCCTGCTCCACAAGGCAATCCGCAAAGTTCTCGAGCGCGCGGTGAACTTGCAGGGCACAAGCTTCCGCGACTATATCGATATTGAAGGCCGGCCGGGAAATTTCGAGCCGCGCCTTCGGGTTTATGGGCGGGAGGGCAAGCCCTGTCCGCGCTGCTCCATGTTCATCCGGCGCGTGGTGGTCTGCGGCCGCAGCAGCCATTTCTGCCCGCGTTGTCAGCCTCGCCCGCGCCGAATCGCCCCGCCCGGCAAACTCCGAAAAAAGCAGGGATGAGCCTGGCGACCTCTGACGGATGGTCTCCTCCGCTGCGCATGCCTTGTTCTTGCCAAGGGCTGCCGGTGTCAGGGTATCTCAATCCCCTTGCGATAATGTCCGGGGGCTGAATCTGGCAGGTTGCTGAAAATGTGTCGAGGCGGGTTTATCCCGCGATCGACGCCTTGATCACATTGGAATTCTGGCGACATGAAGTCGCCGCTATCACTTATTTTCGTAGTTGTTCAGCAACCTGCTAGGGAATCCGCTCGTTCGGTTTGGCGGTACGGCCCATCCTGAGATTTCTCTTGGCCTGCCCAACAAAAATTTTGTCGTTGCTGTCGATTTCTCAGAGATGAATCGTCGTATCAATGCCGGAAGAAAATGATGGGTGTCGGGCCGAGACGGGCAGACCCTATGTCAAACTTCTGGGGATTCGTTACGCTTATCATCCATAAGGAGAAAAAAAATGCAATACCTGTTATTAATCTACGATAACGAGAAGCGCTGGAGCCAAGGCTACGACAAGGGCGAACTCGAACAATATCAGGTCTTTGGCAGGCAGCATGCTGCGGTCATCAAGGGCGGCCATGCACTCCAACCCACCAGCACGGCAGTGACCGTGCGTGTGCGCGACGGCAAGACATTGAGCACGGATGGCCCCTTTGCCGAGACCAAGGAGCAACTGGCGGGCTACTACGTGGTGGAAGCGGGGAGTCGTGAAGAAGCCACCGCGATCGCCGCCAAGATCCCCGGAGCCCGCTTCGGGTCCGTCGAGGTGCGGCCCATCATGACGTTCTCGTAACCCCGAAGGAGTAGCTATGAACAGGGCCGCGAAAAAACCCGAAAAGGCTGGGAGCACATCTGGCTTTGACCGCATCGTGAAGGCCCTCGCCAGTGACCCGCAAGTGAGTCGCGGAGAGGGGAAAGGTTTTGGTTCTGGGGCGCTCAAGGTGAATGGCAGGATTTTCGCCATGATGACATCAAAAGGCGAATTCGTGGTGAAGCTTCCAAAGAAACGCGTTGACGAATTGGTGGACGCGGGCAAAGGCAAACGCTTCGATCCCGGCCACGGGAGGTTGATGAGAGAGTGGTTTGTCGCCGGTAAAGGAGTGACCGACTGGCTTGAACTTGCAAAAGAAGCCCGTGAATTCGTAAGACCATGAAGAATGGCCGCGGTTTGTTGGTGGTTGGATTCGCTTGAGCAGGCAGGATTGGAGTGGCGTCTCTGGAGAATTCAACCCCAATTCGTAAGCCTGTCCGTCTGTGGTGGGGGTATACGCCTTTTCGTCAATAAGTTACGCTATGGAAATCCAACTTCGCGGAAGTTCAGATTGTGTTGCTTATGTTATTGAAAACATGATGCCTAACATTAACTTTTCAGTGGTCTAGAATAGACCCGTTGTTTTCAACTTGTGAATTCGGGTTCAATCGGACGTGCAGATGACGATAACCGGAAGGTTGCTGTACAAGATCGCGTCAATTTTGTTCTTTATTTTCGGAGTTTCACACACATTTGGCGTGCTGAGTAAGGGATAGCCTTCTCCGGAAGTCGCTGCGGTCAGATCTGCCATGGACTCCGTCCACTGGCCGTTTATGGGATCGGACATCACCTACGGAAAGATCTACATTGGCTTCGGCCTGTTTGTGACTGCCGCTTTGCTTCTGGACGGGTTCCTGGCGTGGCACCTGGGCACCCTGGCTCGGACGGATCCGCAAGCAGTGGGTAGCTTTGGATGGGTATTTTTCGGGTTTGGGATAGTCAGCCTTATTTTGAGCTGGATTTATTTCTTCACCGGCCCCATCGTGGTTTCAGCGCTGATTGCTATCTGCCTTGGCGGGGCAGCATATCTCGTCAGCACAGCAAAATCCTGATCATGACTCAGGGTGCTAGGAAGCGATCGAGCAATCTACGTTCATCCCTTGGGAGATCAACCATGCGATACATGCTCTTAATCTACAGTGACGAAAAGGTCAGGGAGTCCATGTCGACCGCAGAACGGAAAAAAGCAGCGGAGCAGATCTGGGCCGTCATCGACGAAGCGACCGAGCGCGGGATATTCAGGGGTGCTGAACCCTTGCAGCCTACTGCCACGGCGACGACCATCCGGCACACGAATGGGAAGGTTTTGGTGACGGACGGGCCTTTTGCCGAAACCAAAGAACAACTCGGTGGGTACTTTATTCTGGACTGCAAAGACCTGGACGAAGCTCTCGAATGGGCGGCAAAATTGCCCTTCCCGTGCGCTGGCGGGGAAGGATGCATCGAAGTACGTCCCATCCGTGAGATGCCGGCGCGGGTTGAATGACAGGACAGGCGGAGTCGTGCCGGGGAGTTGATGGATGGATGATCTAAGGCGCGCCGTGGAATCGGTGTTCCGCAAGGAGTCAGGCAGGATTATCGCCAGCCTGATCCGAGTTTCGGGTTCGTTTGATCTCGCGGAAGAGGCGATGCAAGAGGCGTTTGCAGCGGCGCTGGCCAACTGGCCCGTTCAAGGCCTTCCGGCAAACCCGCCGGCCTGGATCACCGCTGTGGCCCACCGCAAGTTGATCGATTATGCCCGCCGCGAACAGACTCGGCGCAACAAGGAAGACGAACTGCTTCACGATGTGGAAACTGCGCGCAGTGACGGCGACCCCGATTGGGACTGCATCGAAATGAGCTTTCCTGACGACCGCTTGCGCCTGATGTTCACCTGTTGTCATCCGGCGTTGAATGCAGAAGCTCAAATCGCCCTGACTCTTCGCACATTGGGAGGCCTCGAAACGCCTGAGATCGCCCGTGCCTTCCTTGTACCCGAACCCACCCTGGCCCAAAGGCTGGTGAGAGCCAAGCGCAAGATTCGAGACGCACGAATCCCCTATGAAGTCCCTCCCAAGCACTTGCTGCCAGAGCGCCTGCATTCCGTGCAGACGGTCATTTACCTGATTTTCAACGAAGGCTATACTGCCACGTCAGGTGACAACCTGATCCGGCGCGAACTATGCACCGAAGCGATTCGCCTGGGCCGGACCCTCTGCGAATTGATGCCCGAGGAGGGGGAAAATCTGGGGCTGCTGGCGCTGATGCTTCTGCACGATTCACGGCATGAGGCCCGCGTCAACCGTCAAGGTGAGCTCGTGCCGCTTGAGGAGCAGGATCGGTCCTTATGGGACCCTCATCGCATCCGAGAGGGTTTAGAGCTTGTCCAGAAAGCCTTCCGCCTGCCGGGTGTGGGGCCTTATCGATTACAAGCCGCCATCGCGGCTGTTCATGCGGAGGCGCAAACTGCCAAGCAGACAGATTGGAAACAGATTGCAGCGCTCTACGAGGAGTTGGCTCGAATTCATCCCTCAGCCGTCGTGGCACTGAATCATGCGGTCGCCGTGGCTCTGGGGTATGAACTGGAAACAGGCTTGCGCATGATTGACGAACTGGGAACTTCGGGTGAGCTGGGCTCCTACCATCTTTACCATGCCGCTCGAGCTGACATCCTGCGGCGTCTGGACCGTTCGCAGGAGGCGGCAGAAGCCTATCGACAGGCGTTGGGTTTCACCACAAATGCTGTCGAGCGGCGATACCTTCGCAGGCGGCTAGCCGAGTTGGGCTAGCACCTGGCATCGTGCACCCTCCTGAAGTTAGTAGATCAAATCAAAATAAGTGCTGAACGTGCGATGTTGAAAGCCGATGAAATGATTATAGAAAGGCGACGTAATATTGTTATACACGTTCACCGGGTTCTGATGATTGGTGATATCGAAAATCTCCAGGGCGCCGCGAAACTTGTGCTTTTTGAAGAAATCCCAATGAATGAAGGGGAGGTGAAAGTCTTTGCTGATCTTCAGGTCGAGAGAATAGAATTCCGGAAACCGAAAGCCGTTCGGCTGACCGACGTAATTCTGATAGGCATCGTAGGAAGAGTAAGGGAATCCTTCGTGAATGTCGAAGACCGGGCTGAGGGTGATGCTCCAGGGTACAGCGAATTCTCCCCAGGTGATGACGCGATTAGGAATGTTCGAGGGGAGGTCTGCGAAATAATTGGGCCGGATAATGGGCTGTTCATAGGGCACATAGAGCGCGCTGAGCGTATTCAGGTCGCCGCGAGCAATGCTGTGGATATAGGACAGATTTATGTTGGCTCGCTCCCCGGCTCGCCAGCGCGTTGTCGCTTCGAGCTCCTGATAACGGGAGCTTCCATTGTTGGTCAGCAGGAAAGCGTTGCTGCCGTCAGGAAGGTGTTCAGGATTGGCGAGAAATTCGCCATAGCCGCGATTGCCGAGGTAGCTGACGCGCAGCAGCCAGTCGGGCCGAAGTTCCTGATCAACTTCCAGGCTCCAGGTACGATCGTAAGGAGTGGTTCCGAGATTGTTATGGATCACGCGAATGGGTTTCCCATGATCGCCGACAATACTGTAGGCATTCGTGAAAACCTGAGGTGGCCCAAGGGGCGTGCCGTCCGGGGCAAAGAGGCTGATCGTGCGCGTGGGATTTTCGGTATAGTCCGCAGCCAGCATGGCAATGCGATTGTAGAAGATGCCGACGCCCCCGCGAACCACGGTTCTCCCCGTCCTGCTGGGGGAATAGACAAATCCGAAGCGCGGCGCGAAGGCCGCCGGACTGCCGATGTTTTCATTGGAGAGCCGCAGCCCGTAATCAATGTTGAGGAAGTCGTTCAACACCCAGTGATCCTCACCGTAACCTTCAAATTCAGTGTCCTCGTCACTCAGGTGAGCAGGGCCTGAAAAATCAATCCGCTCCAGAACGTTCCCTCCATTGTCCGTCACCAACTCCGTATGTGAATTGCTGGTTCCCGTGTAGGCGCGCCGGAAGTAATCGCCCCCAATCTGCAAATGGTGCTCTCCGGCCCATTTTTTAGGTGCAAATTCGTAGGCTTCCTGGAACTGTTCCTGATTCGCGAAGCGGGTATAGGCGTTGAAGTAATTTCCCCCAAATCCATTGGGCGTAATCAGCATGGGCTGGGGACCCTGCCCGTAGGCGTAGGTGTCGAACTCAGTGCCCTGGAAGAGCGTGGTCAGGATTCCCCCGCCTTTGGTCATGTAACGATCCACTCCGCCAATGGAATATCCGCGCTGCCCGTAATTGGAGGAAGCAGACTGAGGAGTCAGCGCGTCGATGTTGTCAAATTCGCGTCTAGCCGGAAAAATGCGGATGTTGGCGGAAAGCAGGTTCTGTGGTGAGAAGATGTACTGAAAGTTTGTGAATGATGAGACACCTTCTCTTCGGCTGATGTTTTTCGGCCAGGGCAGGCCTTCCACAAACACACGGTTAAGATCGTAGATGAACGACTCGGCGAAGTTGAGTTTGTTCTTGATGACTGGACCGGTCAGGTAAAAGCGCGGAGCATCCCCCTGAATTCCCTGGATGGTTCCCTGCTCGAAAAAGAAATCAGGGATAAGATCGTTAAGTTCCCAATGCCAGTTGTCGAGTGGCGGCTTGGTATGAATCACTGTGAGACCGCCAGAGAAGCGCCCGTATTGCGCGAGAAAGGGGCTCTTGTAAACCTGAAGTTCTTCGATGGCGTCGATCGGCACCTCAACGGAAAATGCGCCGGTAACGGGATCAACCAGGTCAGCGGAATCCACCAGCAGCAGGCCTTGTTCTTCCGGCGTGCCCTTGATGCTCAGCTTTCCGTCAGGTGTGCGCACGACGCCGGGCACCAGCGGCAAAGCGGCCTTGAACTTCAGTTCAGCCAGCGGCAAAGTCATGAGTTGATGCGATGAAAATGAGGAGGGTGGAGCTGCCTGTTTCACCGCAATGCCGCCGGCATTCGCGTGGACGGTGACTTCCTGACGGCTGGGCCGGATTTCCTGCGGCAGCACAACCTGGATCGTGGGCAGCGGCTCGCCCGGCACCACATGAATGTCAGGTTTTGAGGCAGGCTCCCGGCCCACCGCTGCGCAGGTGAGGGAATATGTTCCCGGCATCAAGCCAGGAAAATCGAAGTTGCCTTGCTCGTCGGTGGTGGTTTGCAGATTACCCTGCGGCAAGGAGTGGCCGGCTAATGAGCAGACAGCGTTGGGAATGGGGACGTTCTGATCTGTGAGCACCTGGCCCTTGAGTCCCTGGGTTTGGGGCAGCGCATGGATCATCACTGCAAATGCCAGCAGGAAACAACCGTAGAGCCCGATTCTGAAATGCCAGCAATACGATTTTCTTGCCATGCTTGATTGGATGCGAAAGGGGCTTTAAAGAATACGTAGCCTGGGTTGCTGAATGAACAAGCGGGCGAGCGTCACGACAAACAACCTCTCGGTCTGCTAAAAAGTACGTCTAAGCAGCTTGCCGTCGCCACTGGGCCAGGGAGAATGCCCGATTTGCAGCGATGTAAAATCGCTGCGGTACGCTTTACCCGGAGATTTTCAGTGACCTGCATCATAGGGGAGCCAGAGAAAGGGAATTTTTCACAGGCTCCTCACAATTTCCGCATTTCCCGCCGTTAATTTATTCATCGTCGCACACTCTGCGCGATTTCGTCAAAATCGCAGATTCTTGGAATTGCAGATTTCTCGCAATGAAATCCAGTAGTTTTCGGAAGGCAATACCCCGGTGGGAAACAGTAAACTTTTCCTTGGCAGTGATTTCTGCAAACGTCTTGCCGAAGGGTGGGTAAAAAAAATAGGGATCGTAACCAAATCCGCCCCCGCCGCGCGGAGTTTCAATGATGACGCCATCGACTTGACCCTCGGTGCAGCCTAAAAGCTGCCCCTTCTGAGCCAGCGCGATGACGCACTCATAATGCGCGGGGAAGCCCGTTCCGGGCGGGGCTTCGATTGGAACTCGGAGCGCCAACCGATTGTCTCCAGCAGCTTTCCGACAGAGTTCGGCAATCAGCTTTTGGTTGTTCATTTCGTCGGTCGCCCCGGGTCCTGCGTACCGTGCGGAATAAACGCCCGGCGCGCCGCCCAACGCATCAACGCAGATGCCGGAATCATCCGCAAAGACCAGGCCCGAGGCCCGAGCGGCGTAGTGCAGGGCTTTTTTGCGGGCATTCGCTGAGAACGTTTCTCCATCTTCGACGCAAGGCGGCAGGCATTCGATGCCCGGTACAGCCTCAACCCGCACGCCGTACGCAAGCGCTGCTTCGCGGAATTCGCGGAGCTTGCCAGGGTTGGTTGACGCCAAATAGAGCTTCAATGGCATGAGAAAAAGATTTTTGCTATCGCGCCGATGTCCTCAGCCGCATCTCAGTCCCCTCCTTTCCAAGGAGGGGACTCAGGTGTGGGGTTGGGAACGCCTCCCCCGATCCCGTTGTGGCCACGATTCTCAGTGTCCTGAAAGATCAAGCTTCAAAACGGAGCGCTGCACGGCCAGAAGTTTCTGGATTCCCGGACGCGCAACTTCAATCAGTCTGTTTAAATCTTCCACAGTGTAAGGTTGACCTTCGGCCGTGGCTTGAACTTCAACCAATTCTCCGGAACCTCGCATGGCGATGTTCAAATCCACGTCGGCGTGCGAATCCTCGGCGTAATCCAGATCCAGCAGAATTTCACCTCCAACAATTCCCACGCTGACGGCGGTGACGTAATCTTTCAAGGGGCTGACGCCGAGCACTTTCATTTCGCGCAATTTCTGGAATGCCAGTCCCAGGGCTACGAGGGATCCGGTAATGGAGGCGGTGCGCGTGCCGCCGTCGGCGCGAATCACATCGCAGTCAATCCATACCGTTCGCTCGCCGAGGGCTTCAAGATCCGTCACGGCGCGTAGCGAGCGGCCAATCAGCCGCTGAATTTCCATGGTTCTCCCACCCTGGCGGCCTTTGGTTGCCTCGCGCGGCGTGCGAGTTTCAGTGGCACGCGGGATCATCGCATATTCGCTCGTGATCCAGCCCTTCCCGCTTCCTTTCAAAAATGGCGGCACGCCATCCTCAACGGATGCCGTACAGATGACTCGGGTCTCACCCAATCGCATCAGGGCGGAGCCCTCCGCACAGGTGATGAAATCCGGAGTAATCTCGACCGGGCGAAGCTCCAGCGCCCCGCGCTGGTTCGCGCGCAGAAGTTTACCGCCTGAATAAAGCAAGCCTGAAACTGCCTTGGGTGTTGAAATCATAAGACCTCAGTTCTGTGGATTCGCGGTGCCCTATCAGACAGGTCGCTGAAAAAATCCCCCTCCCTGTCATTCAGAGCGGAGCGAAAAATGCCGGTATTTATTAAATACGGAGATTCTTCCTCTCCTTCGGCTCCTCAGCGTGACGGGTTGAGAGGCTTCTTCAGTGTCCCGACGCAGATGAGCTCGTTAAGGCGGCGCGTGGGCGGCCGTGCTCTGGCTGGAGACGTAGAACCCGGTCAAATCCGCATGGCCATCTAACGTGTCCACTTCCCGCCCCTGAATCAGAAATTTCACTCGCTTCACGCTGGGAATGTTGGCAATGATCGACTCGACGACGGAATAAATGGCGAGCGTTTCGCTCTCAATTCCCACCGGGAAATTCTGCGTGACTTCATTGGGGAAATCGAGGTACGCCGTTCCATCGGAGGTCAGGAAGACAGCGCGCAGCGCCGCCGAAGCGGGCAGTCCCCGCGCGTGACCCTGCTTGGATCCCTCAATCAGCGCCAGCACAATCTGGCGGATTCGGTCGGTATTGTTTGCCGCCAAGGCCAGTTGTCGGGCTTCCGCGACGAGAGTCCCGGCCTCAAAATTCGGGAAGTAAAGCGTCACGGTCTGTTGCTCGGCGCCGGCTTCCGACTGCAAGGCTTGCTGGCTGAGTTGGGTACGCATCTCGTCTTCGGGACGAGGACGGTTTTCAAAGAACATATGCCGCACCAGCGCACGAAGATAAAAGCCGCTCACCACCAGGATCGGAATCACAATCAGTGCCAAGATGAGATTGCGCCGCGTCACGGCTTAGCACCTCCCGGCACGAACTGTTCCACAGCGCGGACAATAGCTTCCGCAAGTTGCTGCTGAAAGGCCGGCTGGGCAATCGCGCCGGCTTTCACTTCAGGTGAAAGGGTTCCCACCTCAATCGCCACCGCCGGCGCGGCGATGCTGCGCAACTGCCGCACCGGCGCTTCCATCGGCTGAGGGGCATTCGCACCGGAAATCTGCGCAAATTGCTGCTCCAGGTCCTGAGCCAACTGCTGGCTTCGTGAGGTTTCGGGTTGCTGCGCCAGATCCCAGCGGATGAAGGGGAGCGGCTTATCATTCGCAGGGGGCGGTGATGGGGCACGATAGGTGTAGACGGCAATCACCGGCGAACGGGCGCCCATTTCTCCGGCATGGAACGTGAGGAAGAGCGCAGGACGAGCCGTGTTGGCGGTCACGGTCCGCTCCTCGAACGAGGGATCGGCATCACCGTTGCGCGTCAATATCACGCGGTAAGTCTTGGTCGCTGTCAGCGCTCCTTCCACCTTTTGCACAATCTGTGCCACCAGGTTCTTCTCAAGGATTCCATCCTGGCTTCGCGCCCCGGAATCCTGCCCGCCGTGCCCGGCGTCGAGGACGATCACCGGCAGCGACTGCACTGGCGCGGCTGCAGCGGCAGGCGCAGGCGTACTGGGTTTTGTGGGTAAAGTGGCAATCGTCGCACCCGGCGACGGGGGAGCGGCAGTGGCGGGCGCCTTCTGCGCCAAGGCGGGCTGCTGCGGGCTTGGCGGCTTCACCAGAGCGGTGGTCAACACTCTTCCGTCAGCCGAAATCTGCGGATAAAAATTCAGCGCATTCGAGGTGGGCGTGATGATCAGCTTCGGGCGGCCATCCTGATCATCAAAATCCAGTCTGCTGACGTAAGGGTTCTGAAACTGGATTTTCTGTTCCAGAGGCGCTACCGGCACGCCCTGAAGGAAAATGATCCACTTCCCATTGGTGGAAGCCGTCTGGATGGAAACTTTGCCCGTGAAATGGATCAGCAGTTTTACTCCTGAAGGCTGATTCTGAAGCTCGACAGAATAGGAGACAGGATGAATGTTGCCAATGAAGGCCCGCGTCGTCCCGTGTTGGTATAACACCGGCTGGCCGGTGATTTGAGGCAGTACCGCCGGGATGAAACCTGTGGGGACCATCCATTGACCCTCCGAACGGCGCACAGGATGGGTCAGAGAAACGGAGGCTTTGTTGACCTGAATACGGGTTTTGTTTTCATGGAACTCCAGCTGATGATCCCCAAACCACACCTTCAACGAGTTGCGTTTTTCCTGTAACCCGGTCACCTGGCCCGCAACATTGAGCAACGGGATTAGCGGCAGGTAAATGGCGTTATCCATCATCTCCACCGGAAGTGACTTGTGCTGGTTGGGAAAATAGAAAATGAAGTTCTCACTTCGCAGCCTTCGGGCAGGCCACAACAGCAGAGAAAGACTGCAGGCAATCGCCACAAACAACGTGAAGCGGGATAAGAGATGTTGTGGGAATCGTTTGATCAAGAAGGTTCGTCTTCCTTGGGCTGAGCCCTTCGCCTGCCCTGCTGAAGCTTTCCATGGTCCTACTGAGCGGAGCGCAGCAAAGCGACGATTCTCGTTATTGGCTCGATTCTGAAAATACCGGGAGGCTTCGCGTCGCTCAGCATGGCAGGCCGCCGATCTGGTTTTGCGATGTCACACCAGCCATGTTCTGATTATACGGAAGCTGCCTTCCTCTGTGGAACTGTTTGAGGCAGGGCGCATGCAATCTGGGCGAGGGCCACCTCTGGGTTGTTCGGATGCTGCGAAAGCCCCGCGGAGGTTAGGCGCAGCATGGTTCCGCAATCCCTGCCAATTCGCAGCTTAACAGAGTGCACACGGTGCGGGAAAGGGCTCATCGTGGCTGCCGGATCTGCATCTGGGCGCAAATTGCAGACGAGGAATCAGGAAAAGGAACAGCATGAAACAGTCGAGCGAGAAGAAGTTACGCTTCTTGGCCAGACAACTCTGGAGGTAGTCTTCCCAGTGACCTTGTCGGGGCAAAGAGCCGTCCGCCGGAAACAACCGAGGCGCATGATGTGCGCCCGAGGTTAAAAGCTGGTTTGGGCTGCATGGATCACATGGCCCGCCACGTAGTGCGCGCTCAGGATCTCATCCTTCCGAATATCCACTCGCAGAACGGCCTGAAAAAAGGGCGGAAATCCCTTCGCGGAAGAGTGAGCAGTTTGGGTTCCCAGGTGAGCCAGGAGTTCTGCGGCGCCCGCCGGGGAAGTCACAAATTGCGCGGCCGCCTGGGTGCCAATCGTCGTGAGACCACCGAGGATCACAATTTCCCGCCCGGGCGCGACACCGGGCAGAAAGCTGACCACAGCATAATCGGCGCGCAGAACCTGTGTTTTGTTATCGCGTTCGACCTCGTAGAAAGGTTTCTCACCCGGGCGGGGGTGAAGATTCACAATTCGAGCCCGCCATAATATGGGCGGACGCTGGGGCTGTTCAAAGACGAAATCCTGATTCAACGGAAGGCCGGAAAGAATAGGATTCTCAATGACTGAACCCAGGAAGATCACATTCTGGTTCCGCAGATCGTCCGTTTTGATCAACTGACTGCGCTCGACCTGGAGGGGGATATGGGCCGCCAAGAGAAATCGCGTCAGATAATAAACCGCCATCACTTCGCCAGTTCCCGTGTACCCATCTTCGTAGAAAACCGGCCCCGCTTCCTCCACCAGCCGAGGATTCTCCGCAAGCCGAATCGCCTCCTGGCCCGTTGCCGGAGCGCCAAGCCCGTTCAGATCTCCGGCCTTGAGGCGGAGCAGGTCTGAAGTCTCTGTCACCAGAAAAATGGAATTGGAATAAGCCACGACAGGCGACTTCGAGGTTTGCCAGAAGTGGGACCAGATTGCGCGCAAAGCCGCATCCCCATGACGGAGGTTCACTGAATCCATGATGGGTTGCAGAGCGCGCCCCGCGGGGGAAAAAAGCCGATGAATCTGCGACGAAAGCTCAACGCCCGCCAGAAAAATGAGAATCGCCGCAATCCCGCTGGCGAGCCAGAAAAGCGGGCGCCGCTCGTGGCGGGTTTCGGGCTGTAACTCTGTAGGTGTCAGAGGAAGTTCCGCTGAAGTTTCGCGTGCTTCGGCTATTTGGGAAGCGCTGGCTGAGAATGACGAACTGTCTTGGACTTCGGTGGCTGGTTTCTGCCGCCGGGAGAATTGGGGGACGTAGTGGCCCTTCGGCAATTCAATCAGAATTTCATCTGAAGCACCCTCGGTAGCATAGTACTCTTCCAGTTTCTCTCTTAATCGGTGAGCCTGGACGCGGACGGAGGTATCCAGGCGAGGGTCGTAATCAGCGGGTTTACCGAGAACTTCAACCGCGATGGAATATTCCTTAATTTCCTGCGACTGGCCTTGAAGCGTTTTGCCTACGACATATTCCAGAAATTTCTGCAAGCCTACGGTATTCCGAAAGGCCGCTGAACGGAGAATTTTTTCAAGCTGGTGGCGCTCGTCATCCGTCGTGATGACTGGACAGCTCTCGCTCTTCTCAGGATCCAGCATGAAAATCTCCCATGGTTGAAGACATGGGATTAAATGAAATCAAATGAAATCAAAAGAGATAGCCTCAAGCGGCTCAATTTTTGTAACCGTTTCTTTATCGGTTACATCAAGACTCGTCACCCCGCAACACTGTCCGTAACTCCCGCATCTGTCATCTAAGAGTAATTATAGCAAACAGAGATTGCGCGCTGAGGCGTGAGGATCGGGGGGGTGGCTTGGCGGCGGGTGAAGCCAAACATTTAGGGCTTTTGTGAATCAACAATCGAGAGGGCTTCTTCCGTTTCGGTCAGGACTGCTACGGGCCTTAATTACTGAGAGGAACTGGAGGAGTTTTGATTGCCAGGAAATTTCGAATCAGCTCCAGCGGAGTATTTCGCGGATCAGAAACAATTTTTCGCTGGGCTGAGCGCTGAATGGCAGGGTAACCGCGCGGCATGATGTGATTGGAGCCTTACGGCAACTTGTCAGACATACTTTCAACACACTCCGGGGCGAGTTCCCTGCTCGTTGATGGAAAAGGTATTCAGTCATTCTTGTAGAGAGAGAGGGAGAAAGTCATGGAAAGAACAAGAATCATGAGAGAAATCGGTATCATGCTTTTGATCCTTGCGCTGCTGATCGCCATTGCACCAGCCGCGCTGGGACAGGCGACTTACGGTAACATCATCGGGACCGTCACAGATCCCACCGGCGCTGCCGTTCCGGGAGTACAAATAACGATCGAGAATACGGCGACGGGCGTTTCCGTCACCGCCCAAACCAACTCGTCTGGCAATTATGTCGCAACTCATCTGCTTCCCGGAACGTACACGGTGACCTTTTCCAAACAGGGATTTCAATCCTTTGTCCAGAAAAACGTCTCGGTCGCCGTGGGGATGTCTGTCAATGTGAACGCTCAGCTACAGGTCGGCGCAGTGACCCAGCAAGTGACAGTAAATTCCGCTCCGCCCATTTTGGAAACGGACAAGGCGGAGGTCGCTACGGTGTTGGGTTCTCCCGTCATTCAGAACATTCCGGTGATCAGCCGCAACTTCACCAATTTCGAGCTCCTGCTTCCGGGCACGGTTCGTAACAACTTTCAACATCCTCTAAATGAGAATCCGGGAAACGATATTCTGGTGAACACCAACGGTCAGGATTATGACGCAAACAACTTCATGATTAATGGAACCACGAACAACGATGCAGTGCTCGGAATCTCCATTCTGAATCCGCCGCTCGATTCCATTCAGGAAGTCAAAGTCACCACGGCCAACTACGATGCGCAGTTCAGCCAGGCAGGCGGCTCGGTGATTCAGGTACAGACCAAGAGCGGCTCCAATCAAATTCACGGCTCGCTTTTTGAGTTCCTCCAGAACGACATCTTCCAGGCCCGTGATCCCTTTACGGAGGGTCTGCACGCGCCGGGCACTCCTGCGCCTCCTCACCGTGGCGTCCCCGAGCTGCGATTCAATCAGTTCGGAGGTTCGATCGGCGGCCCGATCAAGAAGGACAAGGCGTTCTGGTTCTTTGATTACCAGGGGAACCGCGAGAACCTGGGCGGCTCTGTCCTTACCCGCGTTCCCACCGCTGCAGAGCGAAACGGTGACCTCAGCGACCTGGGGACGAACATTTATGATCCCACCACGGGCAACGCGGATGGCTCAGGCAGGCTTCTGTTCGCTGGCGGCGTGATCCCATCGAACCGGATTGTTCCGCAGGCAACAAATCTGCTCAACTTCCTCCCGGCCCCTAACGTGCCAGGCGCGACGGGAGCGGCTCCGAACTATGCCGCCACCGGCGTCAACAACTACGACACCGACCAGCTTGATTTTCGTGTCGATCATTACGTGACCAGCAAGCTGAACTACTTCGGCACTTTCAGCTACGAAGGGGTTTACGTCCGGTCGCCGGGGGCCTTTGGCCTCTACGGTGGTCCGGAACTGAGTCCTCAGGGCGTGAATATCTATGAGGGCCGTTCCAACGATCTACTGGATAACGGAGTCCTGGGGATCAATTACGTTTTCAGCCCTACACTCCTCACTGACTTCCGCTTTGGCGCAACGCGATATCGAATTCTGGAAAATCCGCTTGATGCGGATGTGGCTCTCGCCAATCAGGTGGGCATTCCCGGCATCAATCTGCCACAACTCGCAGGTAGCGGCGGGCTTCCGGATTTGAATATCAACGGAACGGGCGCCTTCCAGATGGGTTATCAATGCAATTGCCCGCTCCACGAAACTGAGAACCTGTTCCAATGGATGAGCGATTGGACAAAGATTTCCGGTAACCACACGGTGAAGTGGGGCGGCGAGGTGCAGGCTGCACAGAACCTGCGCTTGCCCAGCGACCAGCATCGTGCAGGCGTTTACGCGTTCAATCCGGGCGTCACCGCCTCTGCCTCGGACCCCGGAGCAGGATTGGGACTGGCCAGTTTCCTGCTCGGCGATCCGAGCACTTTCACACGCTTTGCTCAGGCTTCAACCAATCAGCAGGACCGCCAGAAGCGCATGTTCTATTATGGTCAGGACACCTGGCGTGTGACGCCGAAACTGACCTTGAGCTACGGACTTCGCTGGGACACGTGGTTTCCCGATACTTCGCTCCACGCAGGCCAGGGTGGACGCTATGAAATCGCCAACAACTTCGTGTTCATCCCCGGCATCGGAGGCGTTTCACAAAGCGGCAACGTTCGCACCCAGTGGCACAATTTTGATCCGCGATTTGCGATTGCTTACGCGGTGAAGCCGAATACGGTGATTCGCACGGGCTGGGGCCGCAGCTATTACCAGGGAACCTTCGGCTGGACGTTTAATTATCTCGCGGCCGATACTTATCCTTCGATTGTCTCCCAGCAGTTGAATTCACCCCTGGCCTTCTTCCCGGTGGAATTTGTCCCTGGAGCCCCACTCGCGGCACCGTCATTGGGCACCGCTCCGCCGTTGCCTGTTTTTCCCACGATTCCTTCCACCGGCGTGATTTCGTTGCCGAACGGGATCGGCACGCCTTACATCAACGCCAACCAGAAATTCCCTTATGTGGATTCCTACAACTTCACGGTTGAGCACGCATTCAGGAACGACCTTACCCTATCCGTGGGGTATGTCGGAAACCAGGGACGGAACCTGAATATGGGCTGGAATATGAATGAGCCTATCCCCGGCCCCGGACCCAATGAGGCGCGCCAGCCTTATTTTGCTCTGTTTGGTCTCACGCAGACCATTTTCGACAAATGCGACTGCGAGAGCAGCAACTACAACGCACTTCAAGTGCAGTTCACCAAGAGGTTTTCCAAGAACCTCTCCTTCATCGCTAACTACACCTGGCAAAGGGCGCTGGACTTTGGCGAGTTTGGCACTCCGACCGATCAGTACAATACCAAGCTCGACTACGGGCCGGCCTCCTTTAACCGGCTTCATGTCCTGACACTGGGGCACACTTACTTTCTCCCCTTTGGCAAAGGTCAGCACTGGGCTGGCAACGTCAGCGGCGTGCTGGGTCAGGTGATCTCGGGCTGGCAGTGGAGCGGATTTACGACCGTCGAAAGCGGTATGCCGTTCTCCCCGACTCTGGCCAGCAATGCTTCGTTGAATTCTTTTATGAGCCTACGTCCGGACCAGATCGGGAAACCGTTTTCCGGAACACCCCATGACCGGAATCAGTGGTTCAATCCGGCAGCCTACGCTGTGCCTCCTCTGTATACTTTTGGAGGCGCAGGGCGTGACTCACTTGCCGGGCCGCCGCTGTTTTCAGCTGATTGGGCGCTGGCCAAGAATTTCCAGATCACGGAACGAGCGAACTTGCAGTTCCGCTGGGAAGTCTATAACGCCTTCAACTACACGAATCTGGCTTTGCCGAACTCGAACGTCGATACGGGCACGGCCGGCCTGATTACGGATGTGGGAGCCCCGATGAGGAATATGCAGTTTGGCCTCCACCTCACCTGGTAATTGATCCGTCGCCACGGTCCGTCGCAGTCTGATGGCCCGTGGCGACTCCCTCCTGTCTTTTCCGAAACAAATTGCGTGATTTTTACCGCAGCCAAGAGATAATCTGATGCTCTTGAGCGTCCCTTTAAGTTGCAGCGCGAATTCATGCCTGTGCGTAGAACCATTCTTATTGGAATAACGCTCGGGCTCGTTGCCTTCCGGATGGGCATCAGAGCATCCGCAGCGCAATCCCAAACATCCCTGCCGCCTGCAAGCCAGGCTGGGAAGTTCCGATTTTCAACCCGCGACTACAGCCGTTACAACGGAGTGTTTCTCGGAAATGGACGGTTATTTGTTGCAACGCCCTGGAACGGCGTGAGTGGATCGGAGACTGCAATCGCCGGGCTTTACGACCACCTTGAGCAAGAGAGTTACCCTTACCAGGCTCTGATCCCCGCCTGGAATGAGGTCGATTATTGGGACGGCTCGAAATGGCTCAATGCCGGATCACCCGAGACATTTCGTGCCAGCGGTTACCTCCAGGAGCTTGATGCCTATCACGGCCTTCTTTCAACACGCTATGATTGGCTGAACAACGGCAGAAGGACGGGGGTGGAGGCCAGGATCTTTGTCTGCCGGCAGAATCCGCATCTGGGGGTCGTCCGCTTCCAGGTGACTCCCCATTACGGCGTGGAAGTCGGGCCGGTGACCGTTTCTTTTCCGGTAGGTGGAAACACCGATGCATTTGTTTGGGAAGGCGCAAAAATTCCGGGCGCGATCCCTATCCGTCACGTTCAAGTTGATCAAGACCACCGAGGTTTCGTGGTGGTCGCCACGACGCGCGATGGAAAGCAGACGGTAGCGGAGGCTGTGCGCGTGACGCTGCCCGCCGATCTTCCCGAACCCAACGTTTCTTTAGGCTTCTTGCCCAGCCTGAAAAAGCCGGCCTTAAACGTTAAGTTTATTTCCCGCGCCGGCCGCACTTATTCCTTCACCAAATGGGTGGCGGTGGTTTCGTCGCAAGAGTCAAAATCCCCAGCGTCGGACGCGGAGCAAATTGTCCACGCGGCGGAAGAGGAGGGTTACGTCCGCGTTTTGCGGACTCACGAGAATGCCTGGGCACAATTGTGGCAACCTGACATCCGGATTCAGGGGGATGTTGAAGCCGAGCGTGCCATCCACGCCGCGATGTACTATCTCTTCTCAAGTCTCCGCCGTGACGACGATCGGAGCCTGCCGGCGATGGCTTTGCCCTCGCGGGCGTATCTGGGCCGTGTCTGGTGGGATGCCGATACATGGATTTTGCCTTCTCTTCTTGTGCTTCACCCGGACCTCGCGCGGTCGATTGTGGCCTATCGTTGCCACACTCTTTCAGAGGCGCGCCTCAACGCCCGGCGTCTGGGTTACACCGGAGCTCTATTCCCGATGGAATCGGCCGGTGGCGAAGCAGCAGCGCCAGAGTGGGGAAGCGAAATCCACGTGGCGGGTGACGTGGCTCTGGCACAGTGGCGATACTTTCTGGCGACGGGCGACCGCCAGTGGCTGGCCCAGTGCGGTTATCCGATCCTTCATGATGTGGCGGAATTCTGGGTAAGCCGAGTCGTGATGAATCCGAAGACCGGTCAGTACGAGATCCGCTCAGTGACCGGGCCCAACGAAGCCATTGTAGATGTGGACAACGACAGCTATACGAATGCTGTCGCCCAGCAGACGCTTGAGGTTGCTCGAAAAGCCGCAAACCTGCTTCATGAGACGCCGGATCCTCGCTGGGATCAGGTCGCGAGCCGGATCTTTATCCCTTTTGACCGCAGGCGGCAACGCCATCTCGAGCACAGCGGCGATGAACAAGGCCGCTACGCTCACGCGCTGATCCTGCTGACGTATCCCCTGGAACTGCCGTTCTCTGACCAGGTCCGGCGAAACGATTTGAATGCCTGCCTGGCCAATTTCGGCAAGCCCGGCTATGAGGTGGGTATGTTGGGAAACTTTTATTCCATCGTTGCCTCCCAGCTCGGCGACGGGGAGCTGGCTGGTCGGCTGTTCCTTTCAACCCTGGAGTCCTACGCCAAGCCGCCTTTTGATGCGATGACCGAAACGCCCACCAATGGCCGGGCAGTGTTTCTGACGGCGGAAGGAGCATTCCTTCAGCAGATCATCTTCGGATTTACGGGGTTGCGATTCACGGATCAAGGGCTTGCACCGGAATATCCGCCGCAGTTACCGCCCGGCTGGCAGTCTCTGGAACTGCGCAACATTCAGATTCGCGGAAAGAGATTTAATGTGCGCGTGGAGCGAGGCCATCAGATTCGCATCACTCCCGCTGTGCGCTGAGAGGATATCATCGTTCGCAATTCCGGAGGGTTGCCATGACTTGCTCGCGTCGGTTGTTCCTGAAATCTTCATCACTCTGGGCGGGAGCGGCGCTGGCATCCCGATTCGGTTTGGCGTGGCCTGTTTCACCGCAACCGCTCGCACCCGAATCCGGTTCAGAAAGCGCGCCTGGGATTCCCCGCATGGTTGCTCAGGACTTCTCCCACCGTTTTGATCCCGCTTATCTCAGCAATGGTCTCATCGGAATCCGCCCCGGACCGAATCCTTTGGCTCAGGCTCCTTCGGCAGTAAGCGGTTTTGTTTATCGACATATTCCATTTCAGATGCAAGCCCTCTCGCCTGCCCCATATCCACTGGTGGTGGACATGCAGGTTGGAAACATCAGCATGCTCCAGCGGCCGGACCTTGTTAGCATTCGCCGCCAGACGCTGGAGATGGCGAGTGGAGAACTGCTGACTGAGATGACTTTTAATCCCGGCAACGGCGTGAGTTTCGAACTTCAAGTGTTGCAGTTCGCCTCGCGCTCTGTTCCTGCACTGCTTTGCCAGGAGGTTTCCATCAAGCCTTCAGCTGCTGCTCACCTTGCGCTGACCGCTCAAATTGGCGTGCGGGGAGTTCCAGGCACGGTTTACCGGGATCACCCGCCGGAAGAAACGGATATCGATCTGGTGATGGGTTTTCAGAGCCACGGCGATTTGAGCCGATTGGGTGCTGCCGTTGTGGTGTTGCCGCAAACCGGGATCGTGAAGTCGCGCTCTTCGCGCGCCAGCAATGAGGGTGTAGCCCAAAGCTACGAATGGAACGTCAGAGCAGGACAAACTTATCGTTTCCAGACCATCGCGGCCATGGTGTCGCAATTCTATCATCCGGAGCCTTTCCTGGAATCGATTCGCATGGCCCGCTGGGGCGCCGTGCTGGGTTTCGACCTTTTACGCAGACAAAACCGCGCGCGATGGACAGAGTTATGGAAGTCGCGGGTGAAGGTTACGGGCGATGCCGAAAGTCAGACGGTTCTCGACGCCTCGTTCTTTTACCTCCATTCAAGCCTCAATCCCTCCTTAATGACCGGCATGCCCCCATTCGGTCTCTCGCAAACCGGCGCTTATTACGGCCACAGTTTCTGGGATACGGAAAGCTGGTCGCTTGTGCCGGTGATGCTGGCCTCACCTGAAACAGCGAAAGCGTTGCTCGAATTCAGGCGGAGCAGTCTTGGCCATGCCCGGAAGCTTGCGGCTCTCTACGGCTACCGTGGCGCGCAGTTCCCATGGGAGGCCGCGCCAGTGGGGGGCTTTGAAACTACGCCTACTTTCGCCGCCACGGGCTGGGAAGAGCAACACTCAACGCCCGACGTGGCCCTGGGCTTCTGGGAATATCAACGGGCCGCGGGCGATGAAGATTTCCTGAGGCAATCCACCTGGCCGGTGCTTGAAGCCGTGGCAGAATGGATTGTGAGCCGCGGCGTTTTCACTTCGCGAGGATTTGAAATCCACCATATCATGGGGCCGGACGAAGGGTTGCCCAACGTCAACAATGACGCCTACGTGAATCTCGTCTCAAAGATGGTTCTTCAGGCGGCGATGCGGTGCGCCCAAAAGGTGGGTGAAGTTCCGGCGCCTGAGTGGCAGCGAGCTGCCCAAATGATGTACTTGCCGATAGACCCTTCCAGGAACATCCTGCTGCCCTGCGATAATCCTCCGCCGGGCCGCAATTACCCCATCGGCGGGCTTGATATGCTCACCGTGCATGACCCGCCAATCAGCCGGAAGCTGTTCGAAAACACCTTCGATTACAATGAGGGCTTTCGCGCAAAGCGCCCGCCGGCCATCGGTTTTGCCACCGCTGCAGCGGCGGCGACGGCTGCGCTTCTGGATAAACGCCACAGGGCGCGCGAGCTTTTCCGCGAGTCATGGCAAAGGGATTGGATGGAGCCGTTCGGCATGCTCAAGGAAGCGCCGGTTGAAACCTACGGATGCTTCCTGACAAACTGCGGTTCGCTGCTTCAAACGGCGATGCTCGGATTTACGGGATTGCGCATCCGCGAGGGCGACTGGCGAGCTTATCCTGCGATTTTACCCGAAGGTTGGTCACGGATTGAGATCGATCGCATCTGGGTGCGAGGTGTGCCTAAACGTTTGGTTGCTGAAAACGGCAAACCCGCCCAACTACTGGATTGATCGATGACCCACAGAAACATGCTCTACATTTTCTGCTTGAGACTCTCGCACTCCTAATTTCATGCTCCTTACCTCAAGCCTGCCCACCAGATAATTTGAGTTTTGAAATCGTAAATTAATTTTTAAAATTTTCGCTTGACAACGCTCACAGGAATCTGAATACAATTCTTCTGATTCTACCTTGTGATGTTTTAAATTTCGAACGTGGAGGTCAAAAATCAATGAGCCTACAAGGGAGATCAAGTTATATAAAGCTTCGGAAGGAGTTCTGGTGCAATTTGTGGTTCTCTTTGATTCTCATGATCATCTGTGCGTGTTCGATGTGTATCGCACAAACAGGAACAGGCTCAATCGCAGGGACCGTGGAAGACCCTTCCGGCGCGTCGGTTGCGGGTGCAACAGTACTAGCCATCCAAGTAAGTACAGGATTGACTCGTTCAACAAAAACTAACAGTGTGGGATATTATTCATTCCCGTACTTAGAGCCGGGTGTTTACAACATCCAAGCGCAGATGACTGGATTCGAGAAATTCGTCCGAGAAAACATTAAGATTGATGTAGGGATGGCGGCCACCATCAACATCCGACTCGCTCTTGGGGCGACCTCTCAATCGGTTGTAGTTACAGCCACACAACCACTTCTGCAATCGAGTACCTCTTCTCTGGGTCAAGTGATAGCGAATGAGCAAATCACCCAACTCCCGCTTAACGGGCGAAATAGTTACGGTTTTGCTGCGCTAGTACCTGGTGTCCGAGCACCTTACGGGTTCACTCAGTTAGCATACGGGATGTACAATGACCAATTTGTTTCGATAAATGGGTCCCGCCCCAATCAGAACTCATTCGTCATGGACGGAGGCACGAATACTGAACCAGCATTCAACGGGCCCGGAATATTTCCTCCAGTCGACGCTGTCCAAGAGTACAAGGTTCAGACCAACAATTTCAGCGCTGAGTATTCCAATTCCGCCGGTGGCGTGATTAACCTCATTACCAAAAGTGGCACTAACCAACTTCATGGGGACCTCTACGAATTCTTTCGGAACAACGCCCTCGACGCCAACGACTTCTTCCTAAATCGCGCAGGGCGGCCAGTACCACCCTATCGTTTCAACCAGTTCGGCGGCACTCTTGGAGGGCCTGTGCGAATTCCCTCTGTATATAACGGCAAGGACCGAACGTTTTTTTTCGTTTCATACGAAGGGTTACGTTGGATTAGAAGTCTTAACGCTACTGGAACTATGCCTACCGCTGCCCAGCGCATGGGGGATTTCTCACACACCTTCAATTCACAGGGCCAGCTCATCACGATTTTTAATCCTTTCACTACCCGGCCAGATCCGTCCAATCCAGGACGCTTTATTAGGGATCCGTTTGAAGGCAATCAGATTCCAACCAGCATGATAGACCCGGTTGCAGCTAATCTGCTCAAATGGATGCCGCTCCCGAACGCTGCGGGTAATCCGATCACAGGAGCGAACAATTTCGTTTCCAGTTATGCATCTGAGGTACGGAAGGATACAGGCTCAATCCGTCTGGACCACGCCCTTACCGAAAATCAGAAGATTTTTGCTCGCTTCATGATGAATAACACGCCTGTGACTCGTCCACTCCTGTACGGACAGCAGTTGGCAGCCTCTTCACCCACTCTGGGAAATGACGAGCTCAATCAAAGGTCTGCCGCGATTGACTATACCAATCCGATGAAACCCAATTTTGTTATGGAACTTAACGCGAGTTTCATTCGCTACTCGATTCAAAGGCGAGGGCCAGGGAATGGGTTCGACCCAACCCAGTTAGGGTTTCCGAGCTATTTTCACCAATTGCAGCCCGCCCTTGTTCCATGCTTTCCGAGTATCGGCATTACCGGCTTGGGCGTCACCGTAAACATCCCCGACAACGGGGGAGGGTTGATCGGTAATTGCGGGATATTGCATGATGCGTATCAAGATCAGAATAACGTAGCTAATCTAACGTATATCCTTGGTGCGCACACCTTGAAGTTTGGGGGTAATTGGGGATGGAGAGTCCTCAATACCGGACGGTACGGCGGGGCATTTGCCGGTTTCAGCTTCGATCCCTCGATGACGCAAGGGCCCAACCCGCTTGTGTCCAGTTCTAGCGCTGGCGCAGGACTGGCCTCGTTCCTTCTAGGAGCGGGTAGCGGTGGAAGCATTAACAGCAGCGGACCGGGTCAGAACCTACTCTATCATTATTACGGCGTTTATTTAGAAGATGATTGGAAAGCCATGCCTAAACTAACTCTTAATTTAGGCATACGTTATGACTATTCTTCACCATGGACCGAGAGATACAATCGGTTTTCTAACTTCAATTTTTCAGCGGTCTCCCCTCTCCAGATATCGGGTTTTCGGCAGCTGGTTGGGGGTTTGGAATTCCCGGGTAGCAACGGTCTTCCTCGCGGTCAGTTCAATCCGGATTATGATAACCTTGCCCCTCGATTTGGAATCGCTTATCAAATCGAAAAGAACACAGTAATTAGGGGCGGTTTTGGTCTGTTCTACGCACCAATTACAGGCGGGGGCTACAACGGAGCAGCAGTCCCCATAAGCGGCTTTCAAGCGAGCACACCCTGGGTAGCTACCTTAAACGGGATGAATCCTATTAACTTGCTCTCTAACCCCTTTCCAAACGGGTTTATCTTCGCTACAGGCAACACATTGGGCCTTGCCACCTTGCTGGGACAAGGGGTCACCGGTATGGATCGTCACCGGCCTAATCCCTACGCAATGGATTGGAATTTCAGTATTGAGCATTCGCTTCCGGGAAGCTTCGTATTGGACCTTGCTTATGCAGGAAGCCGTGGAATCGATCTTTATGGAAACTTGAACTACGACCAGTTACCTGATCAGTATCTGAGTGAAGGAAGTACTCTAAATCAGTTGGTACCAAACCCGTTTTATGGAAAGATCGCGATCGGGGCTTTGAGCGGACCCTTGGTCACCGCAAGCCAGTTGCTGCGGCCTTATCCTCAATTCACAGGAGTCACTGCCGGAAATGCAGCATGGGGATCCTCCGGGTACAACGCGTTGGAGATCAGCTTAGAGCGGCGCTTCTCTCACGGATTCAGCATGCAACTCTCCTACACATGGTCGAAGACCATGGATAATCTGGGTCCGACGACGACGGGCTTTCCAGGTGGTGAATTTTACGGAGGTGGAATCCAAGATTACTACAATCGTCGAGACGAGTGGGCCCCCGCAGTTTGGGATATTCCGAACAACTTCGTATTAAACAGCATCTGGCAATTGCCTTTTGGAAAGGGCAGGCGCTTCCTTAATGGAGACGGGGTGGCTGCTCGCATTCTAGGGGACTGGCAGCTTGGTAGTATCCTCACGCTTCAGAACGGTGTCCCCCTCCAACTTACAACCGCAACCAACACCCTTTTCAATTACAGTGGGGTGCAGTTTCCAAATTGGAATGGAACTACTCCTTATGTCGGAGGATCGGTTTCAAAGAAGCTCGATAGTTATTTCAACACGTCGGCTTTCGCTGTCCCTCCACCTTTCACTTATGGCAATGTTGGGCGAACGCTATCGTGGCTTCGAGGACCTGGATTCGCAAACCTCGATGCGTCGCTCGATAAAACAATTCCGATCAAAGAGAATCTTAGCATGCAGATCCGGTTCGAGGCATTTAATGCTCTCAACAGACCGCAGTTTGGTGAGCCGAATACTTCCATCGGGTCGCCCACTGCTGGCGTGATTTCCGATCAGCAGAATTTCCCGAGGCAGTTGCAATTTGCCCTGAAGCTCTTATTTTAGCGACATCTTGGGGAAGCCTTACAGAATTTTCTGTGTGTTGAATTCTCCGTGAGCCGATTATCCAAAAGTCGAACTGGCAAATTGATGATTGTGTTCAGACAATAGCAAGTAAAAGCAAAGGAGCGTAGTGGTACAGCTTGGTAAGTGCAGCGGCGAGGTTGCTTCGGTCTCCGCTGGCATAAAGACACCGCTACATGAGACTTTACCTCTCCTCAAGCTGTGGTGAGCGGCACCGTCCGCCGCGTCTAAACGCCACTATAACACTGACGGAATGTACGTGTATGTGACCCGGCCTCGAAAACTGATCCAGTCGAAATGTGAGTTCTGGGGTATAAAAAGCCGAAAGAAAAACTCATGATCAAGAAGGAACGATTCACGGAGGAGTAAATTATTGGGATTTTGAAGGAAGGGGAAGCGCGAGTGGTGGTCAAGGAATTGAGGCGGAAGTACAGGATCTGCGACCAGACGTACTAACGCTTGAAGGCGAAGTATGGAGGTCTGGAGGTGAGCGCGGCGGCGACGGCTGCGCTTCTGGATAAACGCCACAGGGCGCGCGAGCTTTTCCGCGAGTCATGGCAAAGGGATTGGATGGAGCCGTTCGGCATGCTCAAGGAAGCGCCGGTTGAAACCTACGGATGCTTCCTGACAAACTGCGGTTCGCTGCTTCAAACGGCGATGCTCGGATTTACGGGATTGCGCATCCGCGAGGGCGACTGGCGAGCTTATCCTGCGATTTTACCCGAAGGTTGGTCACGGATTGAGATCGATCGCATCTGGGTGCGAGGTGTGCCTAAACGTTTGGTTGCTGAAAACGGCAAACCCGCCCAACTACTGGATTGATCGATGACC
>Ga0209061_1002066_pt1 | contig 27937 bp, 3 predicted proteins | sample Coa_R1_10_FD_187157 | JGI IMG/M metagenome (GOLD analysis project Ga0209061, IMG submission 187157) | Surface soil microbial communities from Centralia Pennsylvania, which are recovering from an underground coalmine fire - Coalmine... | ecosystem: Environmental > Terrestrial > Soil > Unclassified... | reverse complement strand
GTGAGCACCGCGTGCAAGAACTCTGTCTCTTACCAGCAGCCGCCTCAGTAGAACTCGCTCTGGCAGCCGCCGCAGCCGTCTTAGGCGGCTGCCCCTGGAGGCTGGAGCAGGTAATACTTCACAAGGCGCTGATCTTCACGGAGGAGAAGCCACAGAGCATCCAATTCATTATGAGAACGGCGTTACCAGGAAGTGCTGGCTTCCAGATATATAGCAGCGCATCAGGTGATGAGGAAAACTCATCAAGGTGGGAGCTGCACACAACAGGGAGCATCTCCCGCGCTTCAAAAGAGGCAGCAGCAGAACAAACTATTTGCCTGGCAGAGAGGCAGGAACATTGTCTTAGAAACATGCCTCAAGAAGCATTCTATGAGAGGTTAGAGGCGACAGGCTTACAATATGGGAAAAGTTTTCAGGCGGTAGAGGAGTGCTGGTTAGGCGAAGATGAAGCCATCGGACGCGTTCGGCTACCTCAGCCGTTGCAATCCGAAGCCACAGCTTATCAGGTACACCCCGTGCTGCTAGATGCCTGCTTGCAGCTTTTAGAAGTCTTGATCCCATCGCACCAGGGAGATTCGTATGTCCCGATCTGCCTGAAAAACATTGCTATTTATAGCTCCCCAACCGAGAACGCCTGGGGATATGCTCGCCTGCATATCTTGCCCTCTGATATGAAAGAGGTGAGAGGAGAAGTACGCTTGCTGGACGATAACGGCCAGCTCATACTTTTTGTCGAAGAAGTTACTTTGCAAAGGCTTGAAGGAAGCCATAAGGTTGCCAGGCAGATTGATAACTGGCTCTACGAATGGCGCTGGCACGCTTTGTCAAATCTGCCGAATGAAGAAGAAAGGCCAGGCATGCCCGGTGGTCGCTGGCTGGTGTTCGCCGATGAAGGAGGAGTGGGTCAACGTATACAGGCGCTGCTGGAACAACAGGGAGAGGAGTGTACGCTGATCAGCCTGGGTTCTGCTTGCGCACGCCTCTCTTCTCGGCAATGGAGCTTCGATCCTCGTTGCCGGGAAGAACTTCCGAACCTTCTGCAAGACATACTTGGGGCATCTTACACGCCTTATCGTGGTATCGTCCACCTATGGAGCTTGCCATACGGCAGTGAGGCGAATCCTGTCGACGTGGAGCTATTAGATTATACACACACGTTGGGATGCTATAGTGTTCTTGCACTGGTGCAGGCCCTCACTCGGATGGGATGGCGCGATGCCCCCCGGCTCTGGCTCATCACCGCCGGGTCCCAGGATGTAGAAGGACATCCGAACCGCCTAATAGACATCGCTCAATTACCGCTCTGGGGTCTGGGACGGACCATTGTCTATGAGCATCCCGAACTACGCTGCACCTGCATTGACCTGAGTCAGACTTTTCAAGAGGATGAACTACCTGGGCTATGGTCCGAGCTACAGACCGAAACACATGAAACGCAGGTTGCTCTGCGAGGGCAGAAGCGTTACGGCGCTCGTTTGACGCGCCTCCCTCCTTCAGAGCATCTCGCCTCTTCTCTTTCATTGCAGCAACTTGCCTCAGCCAGAGAGACAGCTTATGGCCTGGCAACAAGCAAGCCAGGGGTGCTGGAGAACTTGTATCTACAAGCAGAAGAGCGACGTACACCTGGCCCCGGAGAGGTTGAGATCGCTGTATACGCGGCTGGTCTGAATTTTCTGGATGTCCTTAGCGCTATGGGTATCCGTCCTGACTGGCAAGGAGAACCTCTCTGGTTTGGGCTAGAATGTGCTGGCGTGGTAGTTGCAGTGGGAGAAGGGGTGAAGCATATAGCTTCAGGTGACGAGGTAGTGGCTGTTGTCCCAGGAGCTTTTAAGACTTTTGTTACAACAAATGCAGCTCTTGTGGCGCCCAAACCGCGCGAACTCAGCTTTGTGCAGGCCGCCGGTCTCCCTATCGCTTTTATGACGGCTTCACATGCTCTGGAGCATCTCGCCAGGCTACAACCAGGAGAGCGTGTCCTCATTCACGCGGCGGCCGGTGGTGTCGGTCAGGCCGCTATACAGATAGCGCGCAGCATCGGCGCGGAGATTTTCGCCACAGCGGGAAGCCCTGACAAACGCGCCTTCTTGCGTGAGCAGGGTATTAAGCATATTTTCGACTCACGCAACCTGGATTTCGCCGAACAGATCCTGCAAATCACCAGAGGCAAAGGCGTTGATGTTGTGCTTAATGCGCTTTCTGGCGAGGCAATTTCCGCCAGCTTGCAGGTACTCGCACCTTATGGGCGCTTCCTGGAAATTGGTAAAAAAGACATCTACGAAAACCACTCGCTAGGACTGCTGCCATTTCATAAAAATCTCTGCTACTTTGCTATCGACCTGGCTCGGATGCTGCACGAGCGTACAGAGCACTGTGGAGCGCTTCTGCGCACGGTACTTGAGCGAGTAGCTCAAGGCCAGTGGTCTCCCTTGCCCAGTCGTACTTTTCCCTTTGCTCAGGCAGGAGAAGCATTTCGCTACATGGCCCAGGCGCGTCATACTGGCAAAATCGTCTTCGAGGTCAGCGATTCTCCTGTCATGATCAGGAAGCCCCAGCAGCGTCCCTCTACGCTCCCTGAATGCACCTATCTGATCACAGGAGGTCTGGGCGGAGTGGGATTGCAGGTTGCCAGATGGCTGATAGAGCAGAGAGGAGCCCGCCACCTGGTCCTGGTAGGTTTACATGGGCCGAATGCTGCAACGCAAAAGGAACTGGAGCTTCTTGCGCGGACAGGAGCGAGAGTGGTTGTAAAGGAAGCTGATGTCACACAATACGCGCAGATAGCCGACGTATTGAGAGAGGTTGTTCAGACCATGCCCCCACTTCGGGGAGTCTTTCACGCAGCGGGTCTTCTTGATGATGGTCTCCTGCTGCATCAAGACTGGTCACGTTTCAAGCGAGTACTAGAGCCCAAGTTGATTGGCGCCTGGAATCTTCATACACTGACTGCTGATCTACCTTTAGACTACTTTGTGCTTTTCTCCTCGATCACCAGCCTGCTGGGATCACCTGGCCAGGGTAACTATGCAGCGGCGAATGCCTTCCTGGATGGCCTTGCTCATTATCGACGAGCGGCGGGCTTGCCAGCGATAAGTATTAACTGGGGACCGTGGGCACAGGTTGGCCTGGCGGCAGCTCAGGCCAACAGAGGCGGACGCCTGGCGTTTCGAGGAATCGCCAGTTTACAGCCTCAACAGGGACTGGAAGCACTGGCGGAGGTTTTGCAGCACGATACAGAGCAGGTCGCCGTCGCGGATTTTCGGCCTCGCCAGTGGTGCCAGTTTTACCCACAGATAGCTCAAACAGCTTTGCTGGACATATTGCTGTCTGAAGCACAAGCAGAAAGCCGCGAGGCGAGAAGCAATATACGCGCAGCTCTTCAGGAATGCGAACCAGTACAGAGACGCGCACTGCTTGAAAAGCACTTACGAGAACAGATTGCTCAGGTGTTGCAGCTCTCTCCTGAACGTATCGACCAGCGTACAGTGCTAAGCTCACTCGGTTTTGACTCCTTAATGGCTCTTGAGTTAAGAAATCGACTTGAAATTAGCCTGGGTCTGACCCTTTCAGGCACTCTTGTCTGGGGCTATCCAACCATTACCGACCTGGCTACCCATCTGGCTCAGCAGATGGGCATCTCTCTGGAAGCCGTCCCGCTTATCAACGCTTCAACAGAGAGGGAGACCCCCACAACGCCAGAAACGACTGAGCTGGAGCAACTTTCCGAAGCGGAAATAGCTGCACTGCTAGAAAAAGAACTGGCTCATATTGACGAGGGAAGATTGGAATGAGTAATATGCCCGAAAATACAGATTATAAGCCTCTTTTACAGCGCTCACTTCTGGCATTGAAGGAGATGCAAACCAGGGTTGAGCATTTAGAACAAGAGCGAACTGAGCCGATTGCCATCATCGGTATAGGCTGCCGTTTTCCAGGAGGGGCCAATGACCCGGAAAGCTTCTGGCATCTCTTGCGCGAGGGGAAAGATGTAGTTACCGAAATCCCCGCGGACCGCTGGGATATTGATGCGTATTATGATCCTGACCCCGATACCCCTGGCAAGATGTCTACCCGCTGGGGAAGCTTTCTTGAAAATATTGATACCTTTGATGCTGATTTCTTCGGCATTGCACCGCGTGAGGCGATCAGCATGGACCCGCAGCACCGTTTGTTATTGGAAGTTTCCTGGGAAGCTCTAGAACGCGCCGGGCAGCCTCTTGAGAAGTTGAGCAAAAGTCTTACGGGGATCTTCGTAGGCGTCTATAGCAATGATTATGCTATGCTCCAGTTTGCAGATCCCGCTGCTATCAGCAGTTACACCGGCACGGGTACCTCGCATAATACGCTTGCCGGGCGTCTCTCCTATCAACTCGACCTGCGCGGGCCTAATGTAGCAGTAGATACGGCCTGTTCTTCCTCGCTGGTAGCGGTTCACCTGGCCTGCCAGAGCCTGCGCACCCGCGAGTGCGATATGGCGCTGGCCGCCGGCGTTAACCTTATCCTCTCACCCCAGTTCCTTATTGCTACCTCGAAAATGCATATGATGGCTGCCGACGGACGCTGCAAGACTTTTGATGCTCGCGCGAACGGCATCGTTTTAGGTGAGGGGTGTGGAGTAGTTGTGCTCAAGCGCCTCTCCGATGCCCTGGCCGATGGGGATCCCATCCTGGCGCTTATTCGCGGCTCCGCTGTCAATCAGGATGGGCACAGCACAGGTTTGACCGCACCTAATCTTCTGGCTCAACAGGAAGTACTTCGGCAAGCGCTCGCGAGCGCCAGAGTCGCGCCTGAACAGATTGGATATGTGGAAACGCATGGCACGGGAACAGTACTGGGAGATCCCATTGAGGTAGAAGCGCTGTCCGCCGTGATAGGCCAACCTCGTTCTCAGGATTCTCGTTGTTTCTTAGGTTCGGTGAAAACGAATGTGGGGCATCTGGGTGCTGCCGCAGGGATCGCCGGGCTTATCAAAACGGTACTCATGTTTCAGCACGAGGAAATACCGCCGCATCTGCATTTTAGAGATCTGAATCCGCATATCACCTTTGAACGTACACCTTTTGTTCTGCCAACTCAATGTACTCCCTGGAAAGGAGATGGGCAGCGTTACGCAGGGGTCAGTTCGTTCGGATGGAGCGGGACGAACGCGCATGTGGTGCTCCAGGAGCCACCCCTCGCTTCCTCCGTCCCCTCCAGCACCTCCCTGCCTCCCGCTCTCACTTCCGAAGCGGCCTCTTCCCTCTCTCTGTTCCCCCTCTCCGCCCGCAGCCCACAGGCCCTGCTCTCCCTCGCCCATGCCTCCCTCGCTTTCTTGCAGACCCACCCCTCCTCCTCTCTGCCAGACCTCTGCTTCTCCGCCAGCCTCAAACGCTCTCACTTCGAGTACCGCCGCGCCTTACTCGCCTCCTCCCTGCCTGAGCTTACTCACTCCCTCCAGTCCTTCCTCGCTCAACCTCCCTCTCCCCTGCCTGCCATCTCTTCCCCCCTCCCTCGCCTCGTCTTCGTCTTCAGCGGACAGGGCGGCCAATGGCCCGGCATGGCACGCGAACTGCTGGCCTGCGAACCCGTCTTCCGCGCTGAACTCCAACGCTGCTCCTCCCTGCTCGCTCAGCTCGTCCCCTGGTCCCCTCTCGACCTGCTCAGCAGCGAGCAGGACGCCTCCCTCCTGGAGCACACCTCCTATGCCCAGCCCCTCCTGGTCTGCCTGCAAGTCGCTCTGACTGCTCTGTGGCGCTCCTGGGGCCTCTCCCCTACCGCCGTGCTGGGCCACAGCGTGGGCGAAATCGCCGCCGCTCACGTCGCTGGGATCCTCTCCCTGGAGCAAGCCCTGCTCCTGGCCGTCCGGCGCGGCCAGCTCATGGAACAGACGCATGGGCAGGGAGCTATGCTCGCAGTCGGCCTGGCCCCCTCACGCCTCTCCCAGTTCCTCGGCGACCTGCTTCCTCAGCTCGATCTGGCTGCCCTCAATGGACCTGAGAGTTGCGTGCTGGCAGGCTCTCCCTCCCTGATCGAGCGCGCACACCACCTGCTGAGCGCTCAGCGGCTCTTCTGCCGTCGCCTGGCCTCCCCCTACGCCTTCCATAGCCGGCAGATGGATCCTCTGGTCTCCTCCCTGCTCGCCCAACTTAGCGATCTCACCCCGCAGCAAGGACAACTCTGCTTCTATTCGACGGTCACCGCTGATCTGCTGGAGGGCACGGCCCTGACGGCCCCTTACTGGGGACGCAACCTGCGCGAGCCGGTCGCCTTTGCCGCCACCTTGAGTACAGTGCTGGAGCAGGGACCCGCTACGCTGGTCGAGATTGGTCCTCACCCGGCGCTGGGAACAGCCATGCAGCAGGTGGCTCTGGCTCAGGGGCAGGACGTGCTGATCGTCGGCTCGCTGCGGCGGGGCGAGAGCCAGCGCCGGACCTTGCTGGAGAGTCTGGCGGCTTGCTACGAGCGGGGGTACGCGCTCAACTGGGCCGCGCTCCAACCCGCTCCGGCCCGGTTGCTGAGCCTGCCCACCTATCCCTGGCAGCGCCAGCGCTACTGGTTAGAAGCCCGCCACCAATCTTCTCCCGTTACGACGAGTGCATCTGCAAGTCGCTGGTTGTCGTGGCTTTATGAAGTTCAGTGGGTGCAGGCGAGCCGGATCGAACAGAATCTCACCCGTGACGCCCTGGCTGGGCGCTGGTTGATTTTCGCCGATCAACAGAACATAGGCAAAGAACTGGCTTCATCACTGCAAGCTCATGGAGCAGAATGCGTGCTCGTGCCCATTCCTTCTGATCCGTCTGTGCTGGATGATCTCCATGCCTGTTCACATTGGTTTGCGACTCATTTGCAGATATCAAAAGCGGATCGAACAGATCCGGCTCCCTGGCAAGGTATTGTCTACTTGTGGGGCCTGGATTTACCGGCCACCGCAGATCTCACCCTGGAGGATCTGCAACAGGTGCAAACAAGGTGGTGGGGGAGCGCTCTGGCGCTCATACAAACCCTGCAACAGAGCGAAATAGCAGGAGAGTCTGGCCATCCCCGGCCTCGCGTCTGGCTGGTTACGAAAGGATCTCAATTTCTCCCTCCGGCTTCCAGCGCCTCTGGAACCACGCTCGCCATTGCGCAAGCTCCTCTGTGGAGTCTGGGGCGCGTATTTGCTCTGGAACAGCCCGCTTTGTGGGGAGGGTTGATAGATCTAGATCCACAGATGAGTACAACAGACGCCGCACTCACGCTCATACGTGAACTGGCTACTACCAATGGAGAGGATCATATCGCCTGGCGTGGAAATAACCGCTTTGTCGCGCGTTTACACCACAGCGCTGTCCCACTTGCGCAAGAACAGTTGTCCGCCTTCCGACCCGTGGCCGACGGCTGCTATCTCATCACAGGGGGGCTGGGCGCACTTGGGTTAAACCTCGCCAACTGGCTGGTTAAGCACGGAGCCAGGCATCTGGTGTTGCTTGGCCGGAGTGGAGCTTCTTCTATTCAGCCAGGCAGCAAGCAAGAGCAAATGCTGGCGGCCCTTGAACAAACTGATGCAAAAATCGACATTATTAGCACCGACGTGAGTAATTATGAGCAAATGGCCGCCCTTTTCGCTCACTTAAAGCAGCTCGAACACCCCTTGCGCGGCATTTTCCATCTGGCGGGAGTCGCGCACCTCCAACCCAGCATGCAGATTGACTCAAAAAGCTGGCGCTTTGGATTACAGGCTAAAGTAACTGGAGCATGGCTGCTTCACCAGTTCAGCCTGGATCTCGATCTGGACTGCTGTGTCTTCTTCTCTTCAGCAGCAGCCACCTGGGGTATGAAAGAGAGTGCAGCGTATGCGACCGCTAATGCTTTCCTGGATATCCTCGCTTACTATCGTCAAACTCAGGGGAAGCCTGCTTGCAGCATTGGTTGGACTCCCTGGATAGGCGAAGGCATGACCGAGTCAAAGGTCCATGGTGGCTTTGCCAGTATGGGTATAGCCTCGCTGGAGCCTGCAACAGCCCTGGATGTTCTGGCGTATATTCTGACCCGCAAACAGCCTCAACAGGTAGTAGCACAGGCTGATTGGGAAACGTTCATTCCTATCTACAACGCCAGGCGCTGGCGGCCACTTCTGGAGGATCTGGCGAGGACGCGTGCCAGCGAGAGCAGCCTATCGACACCGGCTCAGCAGCATACAGCCCTACGGCAACGCCTGGAGCAAGCTACAAAAGACCAGCAGCATAGACTCCTGCTGGAAGTGTTGCAGGAGCACGTTCAACAAGTGCTGGGCCGCACTGGAGAGCAGCCGCTGGCCATCCACCAGGCTTTCTTTGAAGCTGGCATGGACTCACTGATGGCTGTTGACTTACAGAAGCATCTGCAAAAGAGCCTGGGCTGCACTTTCCCAACGACAGTTATCTTCGACTATCCAACTATAGAGAGCCTGGCCGATTACCTCGCACACCATATTCTCAAACTGAATGGCTCTTCACCAGCTCAGCTTCCGTCGAGGGCAAGAGCATCCGCCAGCACGGAGTCTGCACAACCGGAAGCGATTGCCATCATCGGTATAGGCTGCCGGTTTCCAGGAGGAGCCAATGACCCGGAAAGCTTCTGGCGTCTCTTGCAAGAAGGAAGAGATGCGGTGACTGAAGTCCCCGCGGACCGCTGGGATATTGATGCGTATTATGATCCTGACCCCGATACTCCTGGCAAGATGTCTACCCGCTGGGGCAGTTTTCTTGAGCATGTTGATCTTTTTGACGCGGCCTTTTTTAACATTACGCCGCGCGAGGCGATCAGTATGGACCCGCAGCACCGTTTGTTGCTGGAAGTTTCCTGGGAAGCTCTTGAGCATGCGGGTGTGGTTCCCAAAGATCTGGCAGGTTTCCCTATGGGTGTCTTTGTGGGCCTTACGACGACTGACTACGCTCATCTGCTTCAGCAGGCTGATTCTTCTCAGATCGACGCCTATTATGCAACCGGCAATACTTTAAACGCTGCCCCCGGTCGTCTCTCCTATAGTCTGGGGTTGAGAGGGCCGGCTGTGGCAGTAGATACGGCCTGTTCTTCCTCGCTGGTGGCGGTTCACCTGGCCTGCCAGAGCCTGCGCACCCGCGAGTGCGATATGGCGCTGGCCGCCGGCGTTAACCTTATCCTCTCACCTACTTTCACTATCAATCTCTCTAGAGCCAGGATGATGGCGGCTGATGGGCGTTGCAAAACCTTTGACGCCAATGCCGATGGCTATGTGCGTGGAGAGGGGTGTGGAGTAGTTGTCCTCAAGCGTCTCTCCGATGCCCTGGCCGATGGGGATCCCATCCTGGCGCTTATTCGCGGCTCCGCTGTCAATCAGGATGGGCATAGCAGCGGCTTCTCCGTTCCTAATGGTCTCGCTCAGCAAGCTGTGATCCGCCAGGCGCTGGCAGTCGCCAATATCCAACCTCACCAGGTGCATTATATAGAGGCTCATGGCACAGGCACAGCCCTCGGCGACCCGATTGAGGTATCTGCACTTGCAGCCGTATTCAGCGAGAACCGTACGCAGGAGCGGCCCCTTCTGCTCGGATCGGTGAAAACAAATGTAGGCCATCTGGAAGCTGCCGCAGGGATCGCCGGGCTTATCAAAGTAGTCCTATCATTGCAGCATGAAGAGCTTCCTCCACATCTACACTTAAAGAAGGTCAATCCTCGTATTACTTTAGATGCTATACCAGCGGAGATCCCTACCAGAGTGATATCATGGCAACGAGGCACAGAACCCCGTATCGCTGGTGTAAGCTCCTTTGGCGTTAGCGGGACGAACGCGCATGTGGTGCTCCAGGAGCCACCCCTCGCTTCCTCCGTCCCCTCCAGCACCTCCCTGCCTCCCGCTCTCACTTCCGAAGCGGCCTCTTCCCTCTCTCTGTTCCCCCTCTCCGCCCGCAGCCCACAGGCCCTGCTCTCCCTCGCCCATGCCTCCCTCGCTTTCTTGCAGACCCACCCCTCCTCCTCTCTGCCAGACCTCTGCTTCTCCGCCAGCCTCAAACGCTCTCACTTCGAGTACCGCCGCGCCTTACTCGCCTCCTCCCTGCCTGAGCTTACTCACTCCCTCCAGTCCTTCCTCGCTCAACCTCCCTCTCCCCTGCCTGCCATCTCTTCCCCCCTCCCTCGCCTCGTCTTCGTCTTCAGCGGACAGGGCGGCCAATGGCCCGGCATGGCACGCGAACTGCTGGCCTGCGAACCCGTCTTCCGCGCTGAACTCCAACGCTGCTCCTCCCTGCTCGCTCAGCTCGTCCCCTGGTCCCCTCTCGACCTGCTCAGCAGCGAGCAGGACGCCTCCCTCCTGGAGCACACCTCCTATGCCCAGCCCCTCCTGGTCTGCCTGCAAGTCGCTCTGACTGCTCTGTGGCGCTCCTGGGGCCTCTCCCCTACCGCCGTGCTGGGCCACAGCGTGGGCGAAATCGCCGCCGCTCACGTCGCTGGGATCCTCTCCCTGGAGCAAGCCCTGCTCCTGGCCGTCCGGCGCGGCCAGCTCATGGAACAGACGCATGGGCAGGGAGCTATGCTCGCAGTCGGCCTGGCCCCCTCACGCCTCTCCCAGTTCCTCGGCGACCTGCTTCCTCAGCTCGATCTGGCTGCCCTCAATGGACCTGAGAGTTGCGTGCTGGCAGGCTCTCCCTCCCTGATCGAGCGCGCACACCACCTGCTGAGCGCTCAGCGGCTCTTCTGCCGTCGCCTGGCCTCCCCCTACGCCTTCCATAGCCGGCAGATGGATCCTCTGGTCTCCTCCCTGCTCGCCCAACTTAGCGATCTCACCCCGCAGCAAGGACAACTCTGCTTCTATTCGACGGTCACCGCTGATCTGCTGGAGGGCACGGCCCTGACGGCCCCTTACTGGGGACGCAACCTGCGCGAGCCGGTCGCCTTTGCCGCCACCTTGAGTACAGTGCTGGAGCAGGGACCCGCTACGCTGGTCGAGATTGGTCCTCACCCGGCGCTGGGAACAGCCATGCAGCAGGTGGCTCTGGCTCAGGGGCAGGACGTGCTGATCGTCGGCTCGCTGCGGCGGGGCGAGAGCCAGCGCCGGACCTTGCTGGAGAGTCTGGCGGCTTGCTACGAGCGGGGGTACGCGCTCAACTGGGCCGCGCTCCAACCCGCTCCGGCCCGGTTGCTGAGCCTGCCCACCTATCCCTGGCAGCGCCAGCGCTACTGGCTGGAACAGCCTCAACCCAAACAGGATAGAGCAAACGTGCGTTTGAATACGGCGAATACCACGTCCCATCCATTTCTTGGCCAGCGTCTCCGCTCACCTCTCAAGGAGATACAGTTTGAAAACTGGTTTACCGCCCGCACCCCTGCCTTTTTAGACGATCACAGAATCCGAGGTACGGCTACCTCCCCTGTGGTAACCCCCGGTTCATCATACGTGGCGATGGTTCTGGTGGCAGCGAAAGAAGCTTATGGGACAGACGCTGTCCTGCTCGAAGATGTCCATTTTCCCCAGGCGCTGGTGCTGCCTGAAGACGGGGGTCGCATTGTGCAATTGATCCTATCGGAGGTAAAGGAGGGCAGGGCCTCCTTCCAGATTATGAGTCTGGAAGAGGCTGAGCAGTCTATCTGGACGCTTCATGCCGAAGGTAGACTGCGGATTGAACAGAGGAATGAGCAAGTCTCTCGCCAAAATGCTGCGCAGTTTGAAGAAATTCAAAGCCGTTGTCGGGAAGAGTTGGATGGCTCGATTTTCTATCAGGAATTCTGGGAAGCAGGGTACCATCTTGGTCCCAGCTTCAGATGGATGGAACATATCTGGCGATGCGATGGAGAGGCATTGTGTCAGATGAGGTGCCCACAAGCAACGGACGAAGCAGGGAACTACCTCCTTCATCCAGGTTTGATCGATTCCTGTATCCAGACATTATGCGCAAGTCTGCCCGAAGGCGGACTTACACACTATATCACCGGCGATGCTCTTTATGTTCCACTACACATCGGCACATTCCAGTTTTACGGGTACTCCGGGGACAGGGTATGGTGTCACGCCTTGCTAAAAGGCAAGGGAAAAGACAGCAATGATGTTTTTACCGGAAGTTTGCGTATCTTCGATGAACGAGGGCAAAGCGTTGCTGAATTTGAGGAACTTTCTCTCAAACGGGTGAGCCGCGAGGGCCTGCTTTACTCTGTGGAGGAGATACCTGGCGACTGGCTTTCTAAGGTAGAGTGGCAAACCAGGCCACTGGTATCCTCGTCAGGAGCCATGACCCTCCCTCAGAAACAGGAAGATCAAGCCAACTGGCTGATCTTTGCCGACCAGGCCGGCACCGGGATGGCGTTAGTACAGCAATTGGAAGCGGCGGGAGAGCAATGTATCGTTGTGCTTCCAGGGACAGCTTATAACCGAACTGCTGAGCATTGCTGGGAAATCGATCCCGCGCAGCCCTCAGATATCCAGCGGCTCCTGCGCGAAGTCCCTGGCTCTGCATCGATGCTGAGTCGTGGAGTGGTTCACCTGTGGAGCCTGGATACCCCTTCAACAGACTCCCCTGAACTCGCGGATCTGCAAGTAGCCCAGGACCTGGGCTGCCAGAGCGTCCTTAGCCTGGTGCAGTCACTGGCGCAGATCAACTGGACCACGGTTCCTCGTTTATGGCTCATTACACGGGGCGCCCAGGCGGTCACGACGAACGAGGTTATTGCGGTAGCCCAATCTCCTTTGTGGGGACTCGGTAGAGTAATTGCTAACGAGCAGCCACAATTTCACTGCACCCGCATCGATTTGGGACCACTGCCTTCAAGGGGAGAGATAGCGGCCCTGGCAAACATCCTGCGCTCAAATGATCCTGAGGATGAAATCGCGCTGCGAGGCGATGCCAGCTACGTGAGCAGGCTGGTACACCTCGGTCCCAAAGAATTACCAGCGAAGCCGCCCGCCTCTACGCCCCTCTTCTCCTCGCGTAGCACCTACCTTATTAGCGGCGGTCTGGGTGGGCTTGGGCTGCTGGTAGCACAATGGATGGTGGAACAGGGTGCCTCTCACCTGGTGCTGCTTGCACGCCGGCCGCCAGAGCCGCGCGCCCAGGAAACGCTTGCAGCCCTGCGGGCAAAAGGAGCCGACCTGAGAGTCATGCAGGTAGACGTCACGCAAGCAGAGGAGGTCACCCAGGCATTCATCGAGATCAGACAGACCATGCCTCCCTTGCGAGGAATCATCCATGCAGCCGGCATCCTGCATGACAATATGCTCTTGCAACTGGACCGGGAAGGTTTTGAGATGGGCGTGGCGCCCAAAGTTGCTGGAGCCTGGAATTTGCACACTCTGACCCTGGATAGTACGCTGGATTTCTTCATACTCTTCTCAGCCGGCGCAGCGCTGCTTGGGTCGCCAGGCCAGGGGAATTACGCGGCAGGCAATGCTTTTCTGGATGCCCTGGCCTTCTACCGGCAAGCGCAGGGACAGCCATGTTTAAGCATCAACTGGGGTCCCTGGGAAGAAGTAGGTATGGCTGCACAGCCAGACAGGGGAAAGAGACTGGCGCAGCGCGGCATCGTTAACCTCTCTCCCTCACAAGGCTTGAGGGTGTTAGGGCGCTTGCTCTCAGCCAAACTGCCACAGATTGTCGTCACGCCGCTGGATGCAAAGCAATGGAGTCGCTTCTATCCAGCCGCAGCCAGTTCTTCGCTGTTGGCCCCACTGCTGCAAGGAGAGAAAAGCGCGCACAGCTTGCAAGAAAAAGCTCTTCGTGCCGAGCTTCTTGCTGTAGAGGCGGGTCCCCGGCGGCGAGCGCTTATGGAGACGCGTATTCGGGAAACAATTGGCGAGGTACTTCGCCTTCCAGGCGAGCAAATCGATTCTTCCAGTCCACTGGGCGATCTCGGTCTCGATTCACTTTTGAGTCTTGAGATCAGCAACCGTTTCAAAGCTCTCCTGGGTATGGCGCTTCCTGCTACCCTGGTGTGGAATTATCCAACCGTTGCCGAGCTTGCTGAGTATCTGGCAAACAAGATGGGGATTCCTTTAGAATTATCAGAACCATCTGACACCTACCAGGAAAAGAATGCCGGGCAGGCATTGGCCTCTGAAGAGGACGACTACCTGGCCAGGCTCTTAGAAGATGTCGCAGAGCTTCCCGATACAGAAGTTCAGCAAATGTTTTTGACCGATTCCGATACGATGAGAAGGAGCTAGAGAATGGATAAGAATGCGAAGCTGATTGCTGCTCTTTCTCCAGAGAAACGTGCGTTGCTGGCAAAGCGGGTGCGTACCTCATCTGATCCCGCTCAGTTTATTGATCTGGAACCGATTGCTATTACTGGTATGGCCTGCCGCTTTCCAGGCGGAGCTAACACCCCGGAGGCATTCTGGCGGCTGTTGAAAAACGGAGAGGATGCCATTTCCGAGATACCTGCTGAGCGTTGGGACAGCGCTGCGTTCTACGATGCCGATCCAACAGCGCCAGGGAAGATGATTACCCGCTGGGGTGGCTTTCTTGACCAGGTGAGCCGGTTTGACGCCTCGTTTTTTGGCATATCGCCGCGCGAGGCTGCGCGCATGGACCCACAACAACGCATTTTTCTAGAGGTGGCCTGGGAAGCTCTGGAGAACGCGGGACAAGCTATTGATCGTCTGTCTGGAAGCCAGGTTGGAGTGTTCGCCGGAATTTACAGCAGTGATTACTCCTCATTTGAACTCACCGACCCATGCAGTATCGACGCCTATACCGCATCAGCAGCCGTACACAGCGTTATACCCAATCGCCTGTCTTACCTGCTCAATTTCCAGGGTCCCAGCCTTGCCATCGATACTGCTTGCTCATCGGCGCTCGTGGCTCTTCATCTGGCCTGCCAGAGCCTGCGCAGCAGCGAATGTCATCTTGCTCTAGCCGGAGGTATCAATCTTATTCTATCTCCTGCCCTGACCATCGCTTTTTCCAAATGGGGTATGCTTTCCCCCGATGGACGCTGCAAAACCTTCGATGCTGCCGCTAATGGCTATGTCCGAGGAGAGGGCTGCGGCCTCGTTGTGCTCAAACGCCTCTCTGATGCCCTCTCCGATGGCGACCCTGTCCTGGCACTGATTCTCGGCTCGGCGGTTAACCAGGATGGGCGCACGACGCGCCTGACAGCGCCCAATATGCATTCGCAAAAGGCCGTCATTCGTCAAGCGTTGAGCAGGGCGAATGTGGATCCTGCGCATATCAGTTACGTAGAGACGCATGGCACGGGTACACCGCTAGGCGATCCCATTGAGATCGAGGCCCTCACCGCAACCGTTGGTCAGCCTCGCCCTAATGGGCAGTCCTGTGTCCTGGGTTCTGTGAAGACCAATATCGGGCACCTGGAAACTGCCTCTGGGATTGCAGGCGTGATAAAAGTTGTGCTGGCCCTCCAGCATGGAGAGATTCCGCCCAACTTGCATTTTCAGCAACTCAATCCTCATATTTCTCTGGAAGGCACGCCTTTTCTCATTCCGACTACTACCCAACCATGGCCCGCCGGGGGCGAACGGCGTTATGCTGGAGTGAGTGCATTCGGGGCAGGGGGAACAAACGCCCATGTGATATTAGGTGAAGCATCCCTTCTGCCACCCGTCCGGCAGCACGAGACTTCTCTCTCCAACCGGGCATATTTGCTGCCACTGTCGGCACGCCATCCAGAGGCTTTACATATTCTGGCGGAACGATATGAACAACGCCTGACACGTGACTACGCAGCTGCCTCATTACAGGATCTCTGCTATTCAGCGAGTATGCGCCGCAGTCACCACGAACATCGTCTGGCGATTGTGGGCCTCAACCAGCAGGAGATGGCTGAGAAGCTAGCAGCTTTCCGGCAGGGTGAGGACCGGCCAGGGATATCTCGCAGCGACAATCAGGCGAAGCGCCAGCGGGGGCTGGTCTTCGTCTTCCCTGGACAGGGAGCGCAGTGGATTGGCATGGGACGCCAGTTATTTGCACAGGAGCCGGTCTTTCGCGAAACGCTGTTACGCTGCGAGGAGGCTCTGCACAGTCATGTTAGCTGGTCACTGTCGGAGGTCCTGGCCCAAGATGCTCCTGCTCCCAGCTTACAGGAAATTGATGTTATCCAGCCAGCGCTTTTTGCTATCCAGGTAAGCCTGGCTGCGCTCTGGCGTTCCTGGGGTGTCGAACCTGACGCAGTGATAGGACATAGCATGGGAGAAGTAGCCGCCGCCCATGTCGCTGGCGCTTTGAGTATCACAGATGCGGCGAGCATTATTTGTCGTCGGAGCCGACTGCTGCGACAGATAGTTGGACAGGGTGCAATGGCCGTAGTGGGACTCTCTTTGGATCACGCTCAAAAGGCTTTGCAAGATTACGCAGATCGCCTCTCAATTGCGGCGAGTAATAGTCCACGTTCCACCGTTCTTTCGGGCGATCCTGAGGCACTCAAAGCTCTCATGGAAGCTCTCACCAGGCAGAATATCTTCTGCAGCCTAGTGAAAGTAGATGTGGCCTCCCACAGCCAGCAGGTGGAACCACTGCGAGCAGATCTCCTGGAGGCCCTGACCGGCGTTCAGCCACGAGCGGGGACTATCCCTATTTACTCAACAGTTCTAGAGCAAATCTTGGATGGCCATGAGTTGGATGCCAACTATTGGGTCAAAAATCTGCGCGAACCGGTGCAGTTCTGGGGGGCAATCCAGCACGCGCTCAACAATAGCCTGAATATCTTCCTGGAAATCAGCCCTCATCCTATTCTTTTACCGGCTATCGAGCAGGGATTACAACAGAGCGAGCAAACAGGCGCTGTTCTCCCGTCGCTCAAGCGCGAGGAGAATGAGCACGCTGCATTGTTAGGCTCATTAGGCACTCTTTATACTCTAGGATATCTGAAGAAGTGGCACAAATTCTATGCTGGCGGAGGGCGATGGTTAGACCTGCCGACGTATCCATGGCAGCGAGAGGACTTCGGATCAAGCGGGCAGCAAGGGAACAAGAATCGCCTTCAGACGCCGTTTGTATGGCCGAGAAATCATAGCTCGAACCATCCACTCCTGGGGCAGCACCTGGAATCCTCTTTGCACCCCGGCACGCATTTCTGGGAAACGGAACTGGATAAAGAAACGCCAGCTTATCTGGATGATCATCGCGTCCGGGGAATAGCTCTGTTGCCCGCGATGGCCTATGTAGAAATGGCTCTGGCAGCAGGAAACATGCTCTCTGGCTCCAGATCATACACCGTAGAGCAGGTAGCTTTCACAAAAATGCTGGCATTCTCTGAGGGGGAGTCGCAGCGAGTTCAACTGGTGCTCAACCAGGATACGCCAGAGAAAGCCTCTTTTCAGGTTCTCAGCCGCCCGGTAGAGATCAATGAAGGGCAGGAGCGGGTGAAATGGGAAACCCACGCGACAGGGTCTATACGCGCGGAGTCAAGCGAGGCAGAGGCTTCGCCAGTGTCTGTCTCGCTGGCAGAGATCCAGGGACGTTGCACGGAACAGCTTACAGGACCAGAACACTATCAAGCGCTGAGCGAAAGAGGACAGGAATATGGTCCGGCTTTTCAATGTATTGAACACATCTGGCACCGGGACGGAGAGGCGCTTGCCCGGCTCCATCTGCCAGAAGCCATAAGAGCAGAGAGCGGGCGCTATCAGGCCCATCCAGTGCTATTAGATGCATGTTTCCACACGTTACTCGCGGCTCTGTCACACACCAGCGCCAGTGCCTATTTGCCGGTTGAACTGCAAAGCGTACGTCTCACTGGTCGCGTAGAAAAGGGAGTGTGGTGGCATGCGCTTTTGTACTCGCGTGAACAAACTGGTGAGGATATGATTGCAGGAGATCTCCTCCTCCTGGATGAAGCCGGGCAAGTTGTTCTTGAGGTACGAGGAGCCAGGGGTAAGAAGGTCCAACGCTCCGACCGTGATCTTTACGGACTGATGGGCAAAGATGTAAGAAAATGGATGTATCGCCTACAGTGGCAGTCCATGCCTTATGTACATCAGGAGCAGGATCAAACGCTCGCGCGTCCTGCTCAACCTGGCAGGTGGCTTTTGTTCATCAATGAGCGGGCGGTTTGCCGCCGCCTGCAAGCTCTCCTGGAAGCGGCCGATGAGCGTTGCGTGCTTGTCTCCGTGGGCACAACTTACACCAGGCTAGCGCCAGGGCACTGGCAGATTAATCCGACCTGCCCCGCCGACTTCTTACGCCTGCTTACGGAGATAACGGAAACGGCAGAGCCGCCATGCCAGAACATAGTCCACCTCTGGGGCCTGGAGGCCCCCTCAGGAGGTGCGCTTACTCTCGATGAACTGGAACGCGCTCAGGAGTCAGGATGTAGCAGCGTGCTGCACCTGGTACAGGCCCTGTCTCAGGCTGGCTGGCAGGATACTCCGCGCCTGTGGTTGGTAACTGGAGGTGTGCAGCAAGTCACACCTGAACGTCCCGAAACAATGAGCATTGCCCAGGCTCCTTTATGGGGATTGGGAAGAGTGATTGCTCAGGAACACCCGGAATTGCAGTGCGTTTGTATCGATCTGAGCGCATCGTGTATGGAAGAAGAGGCCGATACGCTGCTGGCTGAAATGCTTTCACAGAAGAAGAGGGACAGCCAGATCGTCCTACGCGGGCAGGACCGCTATGTAGCGCGGCTTGCCCAGTATGCACCAGAAACGCAGGATAAGACGGCATCGGAACTTCTGAAGGCACAGCCAGCGCTTTTGCACCCGGATGGCACGTATCTCATCACAGGAGGACTTGGGGGCATTGGCCTCTCGCTCGCACGCGAGCTAGTAGAAGCAGGGGTCCGTCATCTGATCCTTCTGGGACGCCGTAGCCCAACAGCAACTGCCGCCGATGCTGTAACTACCCTGGAGCAGAGCGGAGCACAGGTGGTTACGGCCCAGGCCGATGTAGCAAACAGGGAGCAATTGCGCGATGTGCTCCTTACAGCAAAGCAAACCATGCCGCCCCTGCGCGGGGTTATTCATGGAGCTGGTATCCTGGACGATGGTATCTTGTTACAACTGAATCAGGAACGCTTCAAGCGCGTGCTCGCTCCCAAAGTGGCCGGTGCCTGGAATCTTCATGTGCTGACTCTTGACGAGCCACTGGACTTCTTTGTGCTGTTCTCCTCGGCATCCTCATTGCTAGGCTCGCCCGGACAGGGAAATTACGCAGCCGCCAACGCATTTCTGGATGCCCTGGCCCATTACCGCCGCGCCTCAGGACGCCCAGGGCTAAGCATCAACTGGGGACCATGGGCGGAAGTAGGGCAGGCTGCACGCCCCGACCGCGAGAAATATCTCTCTGCGCGCGGCTTTAGCGCCATAGAACCCGAACAGGGCTTTGAGGCCTTCATTTATCTGCTGCCTCAGAACGCGGCTCAGGTGGGCATCTTACCGGTGAATTGGGCAAAGTTCACGGAGCAGTTTGCAAACGATGCAACAGCCTCAATCCTTTCCGAAATTCTTCTCAAAACTCAGGCACAGAAACAGAGGGCAGAGCCGGATCTTTTGCGACAACTGCAAGCAGTTCCACCCGACAAACGTTATGACCTCTTGCTTAGCTTTTTGCAGCGTACTGCGGCTGAGGTTCTGGGCTTTCCCGCTACACATATCCTGGAACAACAACGTGGTTTCTTCGAGCTGGGTATGGACTCTCTCATGGCCATTGAGCTAAAAAGGCGCATCCAGGCGCAGCTAGGCGCTGTTATTGCGCTTCCTTCAACGCTGGCTTTCGATTACCCGACCATAGAGTCGCTTGCCGGCTACCTACTGGAGAAACTTGCTCAGCTTTTCACGCCTGCTGCCCATAAAGATGGAAAGAGAGACGGTCAGTCATCGCAGAGCGAGGGGGACGAGGTCGCCAGACTTTTACATGTTGCCAAAAACCTGTCAGCAGAAGACTTGCTGCGCCTGCTTACAGATAAAGCATAAACGAACAAGGAGGACGCGTGAGCGATCAACTGCTAAAACTTATCGCCGATCTTTCTCCTGAAAAGCGGGCCTTTCTGGCAGAATTGTTGTTGCGCTCGGTACCTGACGCACGCACACCTGAACAGAGAGAGCCGATAGCTATTATTGGCATAAGCTGCCGCTTTCCTGGAGGTGCCAATACGCCTGCCCGCTTCTGGCAACTTTTACGCGAGGGGGGAGACGCTATTACCGAGGTCCCTGCTGACCGCTGGGATAGTGATGCCTACTATGATGCCGATCCGAGTGCCCCTGGTAAAATGTCTACTCGTTGGGGAGGCTTCCTGGAGCATGTAGAACTGTTTGACGCCGACTTTTTTGGTATCGCGCCGCGTGAAGCTGTGAGCATGGACCCGCAACAACGTCTCCTGTTAGAACTGGCATGGGAAGCCCTGGAAGATGCTGGACAGGCTCCTACCAGTCTGGCAGGGAGCAAGACGGGCGTGTTTATTGGCATTGGCATCAACGATTATAGCCAGATTCGGACCGCCGATAAGACGCCTGATCCTGCCTTGCTTGATACCTATGCCGCTATGGGCAACGCTTTTTCTATTGCCTCTAACCGGCTCTCCTACTTTTTTAACTTTCACGGCCCAAGCATATCAATTGATACTGCCTGCTCCTCATCGCTTGTTGCAGTCCATCTCGCTTGCCAGAGCCTGTGGAGCGGTGAAGCTCTCCTTGCCCTGGTGGGAGGCGTGAATATGATCCTTCTGCCGGAGAATACGATCAGGCTCAATAAGCTCCTTGCTCCCGACGGCCATTGTAAAGCATTCGACGCGCGTGCCAATGGCTATGTACGCGGTGAGGGGGCAGGCATTGTGGTTTTGAAGCCTCTGTCGCAAGCCCAGGCCGACGGAGATCCTATTTACGCGGTGATTCGCGGGAGCGCCGTGAACCAGGATGGACGCAGCAGCAGCCTCACCGTTCCCAACGGGCCAGCCCAGGAATCATTGATCCGCGAGGCTCTGCATCAAGCCGGGGTAAAACCATCTCACATAGGTTACGTAGAAGCTCATGGGACAGGGACTGCTCTGGGCGATCCAATTGAGGCCAATGCTCTGGGCGCGGTTCTGGCAGAAGGACGCCCGCCGGAGAGCTATTGTCTTATAGGCGCGGTTAAAACGAATATAGGCCACCTGGAGGCTGCTGCTGGTATTGCCGGACTGATCAAAACTGCCTTGATGCTCAAACACCGGGAGATCCCGCCCAGCCTGCATTTTGAAAAGCCCAACCCCCATATCGATTTCTCGTCGCTTCCTCTACGCGTACCACAGACGCTTATGAAATGGCCGGAGATGTCTGTCCCGGCCTGCGCGGGTGTAAGCGCCTTTGGCTTCGGGGGAACCAATGCCCATGTGGTCTTGCAAGAGTTCAGGGAGACGGCAACCCGGTCACAGGTCGAGCCAGGAGCAGGCACAGACACTCAGCAAGCATTTTTGCTTCCTCTCTCGGCGCGCAGTCCTCAGGCCCTACGCGCTCTTGCTCAGGCTTACCAGATCCACCTCAGCACTCCTGAAGCCGTCAGGCAGGAGCCTTTGGGAGATATATGTTATACGGCCAGCGTACGGCGTAGCCATCATGAGTATCGCCTTGCTCTCGCCGGGTCTTCGCACGCGGAGATAGCGCAGTATCTCACAGCCTTTCTGGCAAACGAGTCCGCTTCTGCGTTCGCCTCAGGTGAAGTACTCACACCGCTGCCCGGACTCACCTTCGTTTTCTCCGGCCAGGGAGGGCAATGGGTTGGCATGGGTTGTCAACTCCTGACGCGCGAACCGGTTTTTCGCGCAGCATTTGAGCGGTGCGATGATCTGTTGCGCCAACTGGCAGGCTGGTCCCTTCTGAACGAGATACAGGCTGATGAAGCTCACACAAAGCTGGAAGACACGCAGGTAGCTCAGCCGGTGCTCTTTGCCCTCCAGGTTGCCCTGGCCGCTCTGTGGAACTCCTGGGGTATTGTTCCTGACGCGGTCGTTGGTCATAGCGTCGGCGAAATCTCCGCTGCCTATGTGGCAGGTATCCTCAGCCTGGAAGATGCTCTGACGATTGTTTATCAGAGAGGGCGGCTGATGCAACGCGCTCACGGCCAGGGCGCTATGCTGGCGCTTGGTATATCGGAAAGCGAAGCCCTCCGTTTGATAGCTGATTATCCCGGTCACCTGGAACTGGCTGCTATAAATAGTCCGGTGAGTGTGGTACTCACCGGCGAACCTCAAGCAATTGAGGAGGTTTGCTCCGTGCAACAGAGCAAAGGGATCTTCTGCCGCAAGTTGTCCACGAACTATGCCTTCCATAGCTTCCAGATGGACCCCTTCCGCGCTGAGTTGGAGGAGCTTCTCACAGACATTGTGCCCCGCCCATCTTCTCTGCCATTCTATTCAACTGTGAGTGGGCAGCTCATGGCAGGTCAGGAATTGGAGGCGGCGTACTGGGGACGCAATTTGCGCGAACCAGTGCGTTTTAGTTCGGCTATACAATGCATTCTGACTCAAGGGACGAGTACTTTTGTGGAAGTGGGTCCTCATCCCGCTTTAACCGTATCTATTGAACAAAATATGCAATACAGGCAGCAGACCGGTCTGGCGCTACCCTCGCTGCGGCGCACAGAAAACGAACGAACGACATTATTGAGCAGCCTGGGAGCACTCTACAGCAGAGGGTATAAACCCAACTGGCAAGCTGTTCTGCCCAGGGGCGCTCGCTGTGTAGCGCTGCCTACTTACCCGTGGCAACGGCAGCGCTATTGGGTAAAGAGCGCAGTTTCAACGGCTGAGCAACCCTCGTGGTATGGATGGCTCTACGAAATACAATGGGTTCTCCAGCCTCCTGCTGAGACCAGGCTAGCGGATACAAACTCAGAGCCACGGGTAGAAGCCAGGGACTCCTGGCTGATTCTTGCCGATAAGCGGGGCGTTGGGCAGGCATTGGCACGTCTTCTAGAAGCACGCGGGCATCATTGCGTGCTGCTCACCGCTAATCAGCAGGAGGCAAACAATATTGCGAGCTATCGGGATTGGTTCGCTCAACACATACTTGCAACCAACGCAGTGTGGCGCGGCGTGGTCCATCTCTGGGGCCTGGACGGAACCCCTGAAGAGGATGCGATGCTTATGCAGCTTGATCAGATGCAGAACACGTCTTATGCCAGTATCCTGGCGCTGACGCAGGTGCTGCTACAGTGTAGTGGCCCCGCGTCAACGAAATGCTGGTTGGTCACGCAGGGCGTCCATGTGGTCGAAACCACTCGAACGCCGCCTGCGGTCGCGCAAGCACCTTTATGGGGATTGGGTCGTGTGCTCGCACTGGAACAGCCAGCTACATGGGGTGGGTTGATTGATCTCGATCCAGCAAGTTCCGTAGAGGATGCCGCTGCACAGCTTATGGACGAACTGAGCACAGTTGATGGAGAGGACCAGGTAGCATGGCGGAGCAAGCAGCGCTTTGTAGCAAGGGTACAACAGAGTGCAGGAGAGCAGAAAGCCGCCCGATCCCTTGCCTTGCAACCTGATGGGTATTATCTGATAACTGGCGGCCTGGGTACCCTGGGATTGCGAGTAGCTCGCTGGCTTATCGAAGGTGGTGCGCGTCATATCCTGTTGCTAAACCGCAGAGGCACAGAGGGCATCACACAGGGGAGCTGGCAACAGCAAGAATTGACGAATCTGAGACAAAGTGGCGCTCAGGTGGAAGTACTGGCGGTGGATGTAGGAGAAGAAGAGCACATGACCGACCTCTTCAAGCGCTTCCATGAAGGAAAATCGCGCCTGCGAGGCATTATTCACCTGGCAGGTGTGGCCCACCTTCAGCCTGTTGAGCAAATTGAACAGGAAGATCTGGCGGCTGTGCTGCGCTCCAAAGTAAGAGGAGGATGGCTCCTCCATTCTCTGAGTGCCAACCTGTCGCTAGACTTTTGCGTTTTCTTCTCATCAGTGGCCTCAATCTGGGGTTCTCGGAATAGCGCCTCCTACGCAGCAGCCAACGCGTTTCTGGACGCTCTGGCCCACTATCGCAACGTTCTGGGATTACCCGCTTGCGTTCTCAACTGGGGACCATGGGCAACAGAAGAAGGTGGTATGGCTACGCAGGAAGCTCAGCGCTGGTTTGCCCGTATGGGCATGGTTTCGCTTGCGCCAGAAGCCGCCCTGGCGATTCTGGACTACGCGCTGGTTAGCAACCGGACACAGCAGATAGTAGCCCATGTCAAGTGGGATGAATTTCTCCCGGTTTACTCTGCCAGGCGCAGACGACCGCTCTTCGAAGCTCTGGCTACAACTGGTGCCCAGGGGACCTCCACAAATACACAGGAGCAGAGAAAACGCCTGGAAGCAGCGGCAGAGAACGACCGGCACAGACTCCTGCTAGAATTTTTGCAGGCAGAAGTCCAACAGGTGCTGGGCCGACCAGAAACACAGCCGTTGGGGATGCGACAGGGCTTTTTCGAGGCAGGCATGGATTCGCTAATGGCCGTGGAACTACAACGGCGTTTACAAAAAAGCCTGGGAGGCAACCTCCCGGCTACGTTGGCCTTTGATTATCCTACCGTGGAAGCTCTGGCGGATTACCTGGCGAGAGAGGTCCTGGCATGGACGAAAGCCGCGCCTGCCACCGCTGTCGATGAGCGCAGCACAACCCTCACAGAGATAGAGCAACTCTCAGAAGATGAAGCGGTAGCCTTGATGAACGATGAACTGACAACACTCTTGAAGAGAATATAAGATGGATAATATTACAGAACGTCTTGACAATTTATCTTCGGTAAAACGCTCATTATTCGCTCTCAGGGAATTGCAGGCCAGGCTTGACACCCTGGAACGCGCCCGCACGGAACCAATAGCCATCATCGGGATAGGCTGCCGTTTCCCAGGTGGAGCGAATGACCCGGAGAGTTTCTGGCAATTGTTGCGTGATGGAAAAGATGCCATTACCACCGTACCTTCCGACCGCTGGGATATCGAAGCTTACTATGCTCCTGACCCCGATACCCCTGCCAGGATGTCTACACGCTGGGGTGGCTTCTTGAGCGGAGTAGATCAGTTTGATGCCGCCTTTTTTGGCATTGCCCCTCGTGAAGCGCTAAGCATGGACCCTCAACAGAGGCTGCTGCTTGAAGTGACCTGGGAGGCTCTAGAACATGCTGGACTGGCACATGAGCGACTGGTTGGCAGCCGTACCGGGGTATATGTAGGAATCACCACGAATGATTATGCCCAGGTACTCAAACAGGCTGATATCACTCAACTCGGCGCTTATTACGCGACCGGCAATACCCTGAACGCCGCTGCTGGGCGCATCTCCTACAGCCTTGAGTTACAGGGACCAAGTATGGCTGTTGATACCGCCTGCTCCTCATCGTTAGTAGCTGTTCACCTGGCATGTCAGAGTTTGCGTACAGGTGAATGTAATCTGGCGCTGGCGGCGGGGGTGAATCTTATTTTGTTGCCCGATGGGTCCATCGCAGCCTCGAAAGCACGTATGATGGCTGCCGATGGACGCTGCAAAACGTTTGATGCGGAGGCCGATGGGTATGTGCGTAGCGAAGGTTGTGGCGTCGTTGTGCTCAAACGCCTTGCTGATGCACTGGCAGATCATGATCGAATTCTGGCACTCATCCGTGGATCCGCTGTCAATCAGGATGGGCACAGCAGTGGATTTACTGTTCCCAATGGTCCTGCTCAGCAAGCGGTCATTCAACAGGCGCTTGCCCTGGCTGGCATCGAGCCTGAGCAGGTAAGTTATATTGAGGCACATGGCACAGGCACCGCCCTGGGCGATCCTATTGAATTTGGTGCGCTGGAAGCCGTATTTGGCCACAACCGCACGCCCGAACAGCCACTTTTCCTTGGCTCAGTCAAGACTAATCTGGGCCACCTGGAAGCCGCCGCTGGTATCGCGGGCCTGATTAAAGTCATCCTTTCTCTTCACCAGCGGGAGATTCCGCCGCACCTGCATCTCCATACAGTCAATCCGCATATCACGCTAGAGGCAATCCCGGCAGTTATCCCAACGGCAAGACAGGCGTGGCACGCAGGAACAGGGCGACTCATTGCTGGAGTCAACTCATTCGGTGTCAGTGGGACAAATGCTCATATAGTATTGGAGGAAGCTCCTCCCTCTGCCCCAATGCCACAGAGCGAGTTGGAAGATAGCGCTCAACAAACGTATCTGTTGCCGCTCTCAGCACGGAGCCACCAGGCCCTCGTTGCGCTGGCTCAGTCTTATCAACAATGGTTGAGTACGCAGGGGCGAGGGTCCTTGCGCGATATTTGTTATACAGCCAGCCTGAGGCGAGGTCACCACGAGCATCGCCTGGCCCTGGTGGGATCTTCGCATACGGAAATAACCGAACGCCTGACGGATTTTCTGCAAGGTAATCCTTCAAACGGCCTGGCCTGGGGACAAAAACCAGCGGGCACCCTACGCAAGCTGGCCTTTGTTTTTCCCGGCCAGGGATCCCAATGGGTGGGGATGGGAAGACAACTTATCGCGCAAGAGCCCATCTTCCGCGACACGCTGGCCCGGACTGAAAAAGCGCTGAAACAGTATGTTGACTGGTCTTTACACGCTGTGCTAACCGAAGATGCTCAGGCGGCGCGTTTGGAAGAGATAGACGTCATTCAGCCCGTGCTTTTTGCCATTCAGGTCGGTCTGGCAGCGCTCTGGCGATCATGGGGTATTGTGCCAGAGATGGTCGTGGGGCATAGCATGGGCGAAGTAGCGGCCGCCTGCATTGCCGGAGCATTGAACCTGGAGGATGCAGCGCGAGTTATCTGTCTACGCAGCAAGCTCTTGCGCCGGGTACGCGGGCAAGGTGCAATGGCAGCAATAGAATTATCACTGCCGCAGACCAGCGAGATCCTTAAAGGGTACGAGGATCGGCTCTCAATTGCAGTGAGTAACAGTTCACGCTCTACGGTTCTGTCAGGGGAACGTCAGGCTTTAGAAGAGGTATGCCAGAGCTTAGAACGGCAAGGCATCTTCTGGCGCTGGGTGAAAGTAGATGTGGCCTCGCATAGCCCACAGATGGATAGTTTACGCGCCGATCTGCTGCAGGCGCTGGCCGGGATCGAACCGCGAGCAGGCACTCTACCAATTTACTCCACAGTACTAGGAGAGGTCATCGACGGGCGCGAAATGAACGACAAGTATTGGGTACGCAACTTGCGAGAACCTGTACTGTTCGCTAAAACGTTGGGTCAGATGCTGGCGGACGGACCGGTCACCTTTCTGGAGATAAGCCCGCATCCTATTCTTGTGCCCGCTATCGAACAGGAGCTTGAGCATCTTTCGCGCGAAGGGGCCGTGCTGCCATCAATGCGCCACGACAGGAACGAGAAGGCAGTTCTGCTGGGAACGCTCGGAGCACTGTATACCATGGGGTATCCGGTAGAATGGCGCAGCCACTTCCCCGCAGGGAGCAGCATTGTGGACCTGCCGACCTATCCCTGGCAGCACCAACGCTATTGGGTCGAGGCTAAGCCCGGCGGAGCAGGTCTGTTCACACCTTTGTACAGCTCTGCCACCAGGACACATCCTTTCTTAGGACGGCGCGTGCGCACAGCGCTCAAGGAGATTCTTTTTGAGACACAGTTCAGCGCAGCTACAGTCGCGTTCCTGGACGACCACAGGATAGAGGGGACAACGGCCTCGCCCGTTGTCGTGCCGGGATCATCTCACGTAGCTATGGCTTTGTCTGCTGCCAGGGAAGTCTATGGTCCAGGTATAGCTCTTCTAGAAGAGGTCTATTTTCTGGAGGCGCTGGTCCTTCCACAAGATGAGAGCCGGACTATTCAGATAGTACTCACCCCGGAGGATGGTAAAGCATCTTTCCAGATATTGAGTGAGAGCGAAACTGCTTCAAGCAACCAGGAAGTATGGACCTTGCATGCCTCCGGCAGATTGCTGGTAAAACAGCCTGAAGCACCGGCAGATACAATAAACGCTCTCTCTTTTGCAGAGATTCGCGAAAGATGTCAGGAGGAACTGAGCGGCGCAGAGTTTTACCGGGAGTTTTGGGAAATAGGATACCACCTCGGGCCGCGTTTGCGCTGGCTAGAACAGATCTGGCGCGGT